>Ga0194127_10009852_pt1 | contig 9969 bp, 6 predicted proteins | sample TA2KigC100mmetaG_FD_148624 | JGI IMG/M metagenome (GOLD analysis project Ga0194127, IMG submission 148624) | Freshwater microbial communities from Lake Tanganyika, Tanzania - TA2015036 Kigoma Deep Cast 100m | ecosystem: Environmental > Aquatic > Freshwater > Lake | place: Tanzania: Lake... | reverse complement strand
CGCAGGCTCCTGCGCATACCTTCCTCAAGTGAAATTTTTGGATCGTAACCAAGTTCTTTTTTAGCCATTTCTACGGAGCATGCTATGCTTTTGTTCATCTCTGAAAGGACATGAATCTTCTGGTTGTACACGCCCGCTGACTGCAGGCTCCAGTCGGCAAGCTGAGCCACATCACCGGCCAAGCCGGGCAGGCGCATGCGTTTGTGCGTGCATTTCTGGTTAAATTCTTTTTCAAGCAGCGCTTCGATGGTATCAACGATTTCATTCATCGTATAGGGCCTCTCATCGGCAATCCAGTAGGTTTTACCGGCGGCTTCCTGAACGAGTTCACTTAAAAGCATGCCCTGGCAGATATTGTCGACATAGGCCGGGGAGCGCATGTTCTGGCCATCGCCTACGATCGGCGCTTTGCCGTCGCGGATCATTTTGAAGAAAAGCGTCTGGCGCGGCGGCTGATCAGGGCCGTAAAACCAGGGCGGTCGGATGATGACCGTTTCTATCAGGTTTTTTTTGCCCACGGCATGTACAATGTCTTCACCCAGTTTTTTGCTTTTACCGTAGTTCATATAGGGATTGTAGCTGGAAGCTTCATCAAATCTATGGTCGGGTGACGGGTTGCAGCCGATGGGGGAGTTTGAAGAAACATGCACCATGCGGCGAACACCGCGTGAGACTGCAGCCTCAACAAGGTTGCGCGTGCCGTCGGCATTTACGGAGTAGAATTGCTTTACGCCTTTGTTTGGATGGACAATGCCCGCACAATGGAATAATGTTGCTCCTGCGGCACCCTGAAAGAACGCTTTGAGTGTTTCAGGACTGGTTATATCGCCGCGGATGATCTCTATGCGTCCCCTGATGGCTTCAAGGGCACCGGTATCCTGATCCGGCAGTACCAGGCACCTGATAAGGCGTTCCGGGCTTCCGTTTTTGAACTGTTCAGTGTCAGGCAGGCCTTCAGCCAGTGTTCGGGCAAAACGGGTACCCAGCCAGCCCGGAGCCCCTGTCACGAGTGCCATGGTATTGTTCATTTGTTCGTCTCCACGAAATTAAGTGCATTTCTGCGAGCAAAAGCCATGATGGTTCCCTGCGGGTTGACACCCGGAGAATCAGGAATCATACTCCCGTCGTTTATGTATACATTATCGAAGTGATATACCTTGCCGAATGAATCGGCGGCGCATCTATCAATGCGTTCACCGATCGGACATGAGCTGAAGGCATGGATCGTTGTCAGGCTGATGCCTGCTTTAGGCAGAAGCTGATCCAGCCAGCGTATGGCGCTGATTTCGTCTGCGATCGGCTCAATGGCGTATACAGCCGGGTATACCGTTTTTGCCCCGCCTGCCAGCAACAGGGCGGACAGGCGTGCCAGGCCTTTGCTTAAATGGCGCAGATCCTCTGCGGAGAGATCGTACCTGATTGAGGTCGTGTCCTCACCGGTCAGCGATGAACGGATCGTGCCTTTGCCGGTGCCACGAACAGCAACGTAGAAAAGCGCCATTTTGGTATATTGATGCATCAGGAGATTGTTGTCCGGCCAGTTTTCACTGAGAAGCATGGCAAGATGCCCGTTGGCAAAGAAGGCCCCGCCCAGTGAAATTTCAGGCCAGAATTCCTTAACCTGCAGGAGCGGCATAACACTTTTATGAGCATTGATATCCTCGTTGTACTGAGCGGCGACTTTCAGCATGGGGTGCACCCGGAATGAGTCACCGATATGAAAACGAATGCCGCTGCGGCGCAGCAACGACGGGGTCTCGGTCGCGCCGCAGCAGACAAACACATGTTCAGCGTCAATGCGGATTAATTCCTGCGTGCCGTCCTCACGGAGCAGATTCGCAAGTACGCCCGTAATTCTTTTGTTTCGTTTGATGAGCATTTTTACCCGGCAGTTGGTCAGTACGCGGGCGCCGTTTTTTTCTGCCTGGGGGAGCAGCGACAGGCTCATGCTCCGCTTGGCACCGCTGGGGCAGCCGTTGGGGCAAAAATTAAGGCTTTCGCAGCCTTCTACCACACGCGGAACTTCCTGATATGACCAGTCCATGGCTTCAATGCCGCGTGCGAACATCCGTGTGCTGGCAGGCCATTCCCGTCCGTGCAGTGAAACATGCAGGTTCTTTTCAAGCCAGATAAAGTGCGGCTCAAGGTCTTTGGGGTAGGAATCAGCCAGGTCGTACTGGGCCTTCCAGCGCAGCAGGATTTCAGGGGGTGTTCTGTGCCAGAATCCGCTGTTGATTTCCGTCCCGCCGCCATAGCAGCATCCTTCGGCATAGCCTATCGGCACCGATCCCATGATCGGTGTCATGCCGCGGCGGCGGTACATTTTTTTCATTCCTTCCGGGCAGTTGTTGCCGTAGTCTGACAGCGCCCAGCGCCGGCCTTCTTCAAGGATGAGCACCGAATAGCCGGCTTCAGCCAGAACATGCGCTGTCATGGCGCCGCCGGCTCCGGATCCGATTATTACAACCTGTACTGTCGGTTTTGCAGTCATATCCGTTATCAACAGTTGCGCTGCGCTATTAAACGGGCGTCTCAGAGATTAACTGCCAATTGTCAATAGTGAACTGTCGATGCTGTCTTTGACATTCATTAACAATTGACTACTAACCATTCACCATTAGCAATTGACCATTATTTTCTTTTATCGTTTTTCTCTTCCAGACAGCGCATCACGTCAGGATGCTCGAAAAACGAGAGCAAAGCCGTGCTGCGAATCAGTTTAAAAAGCTGGCGGGTCAGCGGAATCTTCCCGTAGGCCCACCAGTTGAAAATTCGAATTCGCACCGGCAGGGGCAGTTCCGGAAAAAGTTTAAGATATCTAAAGCACACAAGGGTTCCGAAGCCGAGCATTCCGATATAAAAGAGCATCTGAATTTTTTTGAAAGATTGCGTATCTCTCCCTGAATGAAATCTGCGCAACATGAAACAACTGTAGCAGGGTTTGAAAGCTCATATTGATTAAGCGGCAGAGCTGCTTCGGTTAACCTGTACATAAAACGGGTGGCATGCTCATCGAGAGCACTCACAGACTGTTTTCCAATAATTTTTGTTTCGGGTATGTGGGCAAGAGATGTTTCAAGCGGGCGTGCTTTTCGGGCAAGACTTAATTTCAAACCGAGCGATATGCCGTACCAGAGCACGACTGCACCGCCCCAGAGCATAATCGGTATGTAAATAGCGCAATGGAGCGTAATTGCACAGGCAAGCGCAATTGATTGACTGTAGCCCAGGGCCACAATGTTTTGCATGACCAGTACATGAAAGGTGCCGATATAGCCGGGACTTGCATAGCCGGGGCTCATAACAATAAAGACACCCAGGTTGGCAATGGTCATGATGAGCAGAACCTGCCAGAAATCCAAAGTGATATTAAAAATCTGCATTATACATATAAACAGTCCGGCATCGCAGAGCCAAATAAGTATGCTTGCCGACCCCATGGCACAGAATTGTTTGGGCTGACTGATATAGGCTGTGCCATTGACGACCGCGGCTGCATGCCGCAGGATGGCATCATGGCTGCGCGGTGCGACAATGTTGGCGGTTTTGGATATAAAAGCAATCAACCTCTGGGGGGCGTAGGTAACAAAGAGCAGCAATAGTAGTGCTGCACAGAAGATAAGCGGCACAATTCCAATGAATGGTTGTACATGACTGCCGGTCATAACAACAGCCACCGCGCACAGCAGAAGAATCGTGATACCATCCAGTATGCGCTCAATGCACACAACCGTGAGCGATTGCGAAGCCGGTATGCCGGTGCGCTCGCTGAGCATGCCTGCCCTGATAAGTTCCCCTACGCGCGCGGGAATAATGTTGTTGGCGGCGTAGCCCGCTATGACGATGCTGCTTGCGGTTAGCAGAGAAAGATGGGCATCGCGGCTGACCAGCCTTTTTGTTCGAAAACCGCGAGCGACGTGGCCGGCGAGATAGATGGTAATCCCCAGAAAGAACCAGGGGAACAGGGCGACTGCGGAAAGTTCTTGATAGACAAGCGCCCAGTCCATATGCCTGATGGACACGATGATGAAGGCGATCGCAGCGAGTAAGCCAAGACCTGTGAGTGCTGCTTTACGGATTGACAGATGTTGAGTCATTTTTAATGTACGGCATTGGTTTTGTGCGGACTGCATATCGTGAATAGTGCTCAATATATATAGTATGGACAATTTTTAAAGTCAAAAAAAATACTGTTGACTGCCCTGCAGGGCAAGGCGGCTGCAATGGAGGGTGTCAGGGGTTTCGGACGATATCGCGTATAAATGCGAATATTTCATATACACAGTGTATCGGTTTGTAGTTGTAATACCACCACCGGCGCATAATTGGCTCGCCGGTTCTGCGATAGGGAACCCGGTGCACCTTGCCGATGGTGAATCCGGCTTTCCTGAAACAGTATTCGGCCCGGTAGGAGTGGATGTGGGCGCAGACGAGCTCACATGGATGGTTGATAACGGCTGTGGGTAAATGGTTTTTCAAGAGGACAGCGTTGCCAAGGGTGTCGATATACTGGTCCGGGATGACGGGCGGGCAGTATACCTGCAGGGCCTGGCGGGAGTTTTCCTTGATGTAGGTATAGGCAAGCTCATGCTCTGTTGATCCGTTGCAGCAATTCGCCGGTGCCAGATAAAGAAAATCATCGCTGCGGGCAATGAAGATTATATAATCCAGAACCTGCCGGTATACGAAGCTGGGCCTCGGCAGGGGTGTTCCGGCTTTGTCTGCCGCGACGCCGTCAGGCACGATGATATAGCTATGCATTGTGTTGAAGGAAGTACATTAGAATAGTGATCATACAGTCCGCATTGTTTTTTTCTATGGCGCGACATGCTCCGCAGGCTACTGATAAGAGATAAGCCGAAGAGTAGCTCCACGGCGGGCCAGTGCGTTCAAAAGGCACGGATACGAATTTTTTTGAAGCATGCAGGATCTGCCATGGCGGATAATGTTATTGTAAAGTCTGAGGCAGCAGAAAAATTATATCTTTATATATCTCTGCTCAGTCGCATGTCAAACAAAATCAGCCGTTTACGACTTGCATATCTGAATACTGCCCTGTGATTGATACGACAGACAGAAAATCATCATTTGACTCAATACAGCTGATAAGACGCAGACACAATTGTACTTTGGTGCTTGCGGAAAAAACCGAATCATTGTATACACGGAGCCAAATCCGGCTCTTGGTTTATAAGGATAGAGCCCGAAACCTTTTGAAAACTATCAACCGATGAAGTCATCGTGTTTTACAGGCAGCACGGGGTGCATATGGTACTGAAACGTCAAATTGGATTAGCGACCGCAGTGCTGGTAATTGTAGCCGACATGATCGGAACCGGCATATTTATGACGACAGGCAATGTGCTCGGGATGACCGGCAGCGCACCGGTCGTGATGGCGCTCTGGATTGTCGGCGGCTGCATTGCCGTTGCCGGTGCCCTGTGCTATGCCGAGCTCGCCACTACATGGCCGGATGTGGGCGGTGAGTATGTGTACCTGAAAAAAACATTCGGTTTTCTGCCCGCTTTTCTTACGGGATGGGTTTCGCTCGTTGTGGGGTTTGCGGCTCCGGTGGCGACAGGCTCCCTTCTGCTGGTGCAGTATGTTAACCGGTTTCTGCATGCTGCTTCCGTCGTTCCCGGGCAGACGATGCTTCTTGACGATGTCTGGCTCCAAAAGACAGCCGCAGTTATGATTATTGTTTTTTTCGGATGCCTGCATATCGTCGGTGTAAAAAAAGGAAGTTATGTTCAAAATGTACTTACGGTTATAAAGATTGTGATTGTAACGGCCCTGATTGGACTGGGTCTGTATGCGGCTGACTTCGGCAATATCGGCCGCCTTACCGCGACGTATTCCGTCCCTGAATCCGGCGTATCCGGTTTTGCAGTCATGGGCCTGGCCCTGCTTGTTGTCATGTTTGCCTACTCGGGGTGGAACGGTGCCTGCTACATTGCCGGCGAGGTACGCAACCCGGAACGCAATCTTCCCCGGGCCATGCTCTGGGGAACGCTGCTGACCATGTGCCTGTATCTGCTGCTCAATTTTGTTTTTTTACTGGCTGCGCCCGGTCAGGAGCTTATGGGCCGGGACGAGGTTGCCGCTATCGCCGCCGGTTTTCTTTTTACTCCGGCTGTGAGTAACTTTCTTACCCTCGGTATTGCCGTTATCCTGCTCTCAGCGGTATCCGTGCAGCTGATGATCGGTCCGCGGGTCTGCTATGCCATGGCTCAGGATCGCATGCTGTTTCAATGGCTGGCAGCCCTGCATCCGCGCTATGGCACGCCGTGGCTTGCGATCATCTTTCAGATGGTTCTTGCCATAATCTATGTGCTGCTGGGCTCGGCCATGACGCTTGTTATATACATGGGCTTTGCCCTGAGCGTCTTTCCGGTAATGGCTGTCATCGGCATGATGTATATGCGCTTCAAGCAGCCCGGTCTCCCGCGCCCCTACCGCGTTCCTCTGTATCCGTATGTGCCGCTGCTTTATATCGGCCTGTCGGTGACAATGATGGCAGCCGCGCTCATGACCTGGACGAGCACGTCGCTGTTCTCCATTGGCGTGCTGCTGGCGGGTATTCCCGTGTACTTCCTGTGGCGATTCTTTGTAAAACAGCGTTGATTGCTGTCGAAAAATCGTACTTTCACTGATGTGTGTTTCAGTTGCGAGTTATTAGGTGCTCGCTCCGGGCCCGGCAATTACCGGTGTTCCGGTTGAGGCGCGCTCAATGACGGCATGTATATCGCTACCAGAAATGGCGGAAAGGCCCGGGATGCAGTTTATACAGCCGCGTCCTCGTATTTTAATTGACGGCAGCGTGAGGTCGGGATTTACAGAGGCCCTTTTGTATCGCGCGAAGCCATTTCCGGGGAAGGTTGAACAGGCGTACTGCATACAGACCGACTGAGCAGACCGCATACGAGCATGCGAGTAAGGGATAATGTGCAACTTTACTGAAATATTATGACATTAGAATAAGCCCAGTCACTTTCCAGAAGACACGCCTTGTACATAGGCTGAGCGTTCAAAGCTATCTCAGGCAAAACAGTTAAGTCATCGATGAGATGATACCCTGCAATAGCCATTCGCGGCTTAAACCGGTAGAGGGTATTTGTTGCGCCTGCAAGCGCATTGCGTTCAGCGCCTTCAATATCCATTTTAATAAAATCAACGCGCGGCAGTCCTAATTCATCAACGATTTTATCAATGGTGGTCAGGGGAACGGAGACTGTTGCAAATCCTTCCTCTCTCTCAAGGATTACGCTATGACCTGCCGTATAGGTGTCAACGTTTAATTCAAGAGTATCATCCTTGTCCCAAACCCCTTTTGGATAAACGATCACGCTTCCTGAGGCTATTTCGTCTGCAAGGTTCCGTTCCAGAAACTCTATGTTATCGGGCGCTATTTCGATGGCAACGACAAGTTTGGCCCCCTGCCTCAGCGCATGTCTGGCAAATACTCCGACATGGGCTCCGCAGTCCAGTACGATATCTCCCGGGCGAACGCCGACCGAGTGATCCCCGTAAATATCAGCCGCCAGTTCAGCCAGTATCCAGGTAAATACGATAAAGTTATCAGGCGGCATCCAGTATCGGCCAAAGGGTGTCTCCCAAAGCTCAAGTCCCTTTTCATCTTTTTCCAGAAGTTTACTTGCATTGGCAATCCGTTCACCAAGTTCTTCCTTACTTGCCACCGTCATGAAATCCCCGAATTGCTGTCCGCTCGGGCAGGCGGGCAAAGGCGGTGAGTCGAATGTGACGGTCTTATAATAGCCGTACATGTATTCATATTTTTGAGGTTTCGTTGAATTGAATACGCCGTAATATGTTGCAATGCCAACCACAGCGATCAAAGCACATGCAGACAGGATCAACAAAAACTTTTTCATATACTCTAACCTCATAGAATGAAACTTATTACATTCAACTTATACGAGCGTGCTTTGCCATATTCAGTATATAAACCCGTGGCTGTTGTGTGTCAAGAGTAATGGCGGCGCACTACATGGCAGTCCGGGCCACGGGGGGCTATATGAGGCAAGGCAAAGAGCCATTTCAGGCATATTCGCGCCAGCCCGCGGCAGCAATCGCACGGTTCAACACAGAGCTACGAACATGCAGCGCAAACCGGCAGGCACGTATTCACTGCTGGAATTGCCTGCGTATTTTGGTGAGCAGCAAAGAAGAGCCCGCAACAAGATTTTCGCACATATCTTGAGGTGAGCGCATCGTGCGCAGCCGTTTTAATATATATTTGGGCCGGTAATAATAGTCACTGTATGCCCTTTGCAGCCACTTCTCCGCGTCGGGAATTAAAAAGGGGAGTGGATCCGTTCGTCTGCCCATAACCCATTCAGGCCAGTAGTTCGCGTCGATGAGTCCTCGTTCAACCGCCAGGTCATGAAAATTAGTCTTATAGTAAGGAACCCCAAGATAAAAAACAGCCGAATCCAAATCGAGCTTTTTGGCAAACTGTATTGTATTGTTGACTGATTGCGCATTCTCGTCCACATACCCCAGAATAAAATAACCCACCGTCCGCATGCCCACTTTTTGGGCCATGCCTACAGCAGACTCAACCATCCCCAGGGTAATGTTTTTTTTCATAAGGTCGAGAATTCTCTGGTTTCCAGACTCTAACCCGAAACGGAGCTGCCAGCACCCTGCCCTGTTCATCAGCCGAAGCAGTTCAAGGTCAACGCAATCGACTCTGGTCGGAGCCTGCCAGCGCACCTTAATCCTCCGCTTTAAAATCCCCTCACATAATGCAATGGTATAATCTTTTTTTAAGGTAAATGTCTCAACTGCAAAATTTATCTCCCTCGTGCCGAAATTTCTCACCAGCAGTTCAATCTCATCAAGCACCGATTCAACCTTACGAAACCTTACTTTTCGCATAGGGTTATCCGTTGCGCAGTACCCGCAGCGAAAAGGGCAGCCTCGCTGGGTGAGCACTGCGGCAAAAGGTTTACGTGCTCCGATTAATTGATAGCTGTTGACTGGTGTCAGGTGTCTCGCGGGGTAAGGCAGGCTTTCCAGGTCATCAATAACAGCCGGTTCATGTACGCGTATCGTTTTGTCATCCCGCCAAATCAATCCTTGTATATTTTCAAATGAACGCTTTCCCTCAATCGCCCTCACCAGGTCTAACATCGACTGCTCACCTTCCCCGAAGATGGCATAATCAATTTCCTCGTGAACCATGGACTCCCTTGGAAATATGCAAAAGTGAGGTCCACCCATGACAACCAACGCGCCGCATTCCTTGGCAATTTTAGCTGCCTCCAGGGCACCAAGGAACGTAACGGTCATGGCGGTAATTCCCACTATATCCGGTCCGTAATCCATTATAGCTTTTTTTGTTTCCTGCGGGCTGAGACCTGCGGCCATGCTGTCAATAAATTTTACATCATAGCCCGCCCTCTCTATATTTGCAGCCACATAGCTTATTCCCAAAGCTGGTATCTTCTCAGACATAAACCTGTTCAGGAACGCGGGAATAAAGGTGTTAAACGGTTTATCGTGATAACGTAAAAATAGAATTTTCATCAGGTCCTCTAAGTTATTAGTTTTTTGTCCTGGACCATCAGCCTGCGCTAAAGAGTCCTCTTGTGCAGGGAGGGATCTGCGCTGCAAGTCTATGAAGCCTGTGCCCTATAAATGATTCACAAAAATTAATGAGGTGAGGTATGTTTTGGAATCATCATTATGTATGCTCATTTTTCTGGATGGTGATGCTGTTGTAGTTACACAAGTTTCAGCGAAAATAAGCAATCCTGAGGTCTCAGCCTTGTGCTGCAGACCTGTCTTTGCAATGATTAAACCTTTTATGGATAACTTTTTATGTTTTTTCTTATTGTTAGGATTGTTTTTTATTTTATAAAATTATAGTTTAAAGAACATAGTGTGTCAATTAAGAATACATTAAAAATACTTGTTATTCAGTTTTTACTGTTGTTCCATTTT
>Ga0194127_10009849_pt1 | contig 9970 bp, 7 predicted proteins | sample TA2KigC100mmetaG_FD_148624 | JGI IMG/M metagenome (GOLD analysis project Ga0194127, IMG submission 148624) | Freshwater microbial communities from Lake Tanganyika, Tanzania - TA2015036 Kigoma Deep Cast 100m | ecosystem: Environmental > Aquatic > Freshwater > Lake | place: Tanzania: Lake... | reverse complement strand
TTTTGCGGTTTCTCACTGAAAGCAGCAACGCGGCTGCCCTCGGTTGAAAGCACGCCGAAGCGGGCCAGCGGACGAACACCGGTAACCGTGGCGAGCTTATTATGCTCACGGTGAAACGCAACCAGCTTGCCGATGTCGATATCGGCAACACCATCACCATAGGTCATCATGAAGGTTTCGTCTTCTATAAATGACGCTACCTTTTTAATGCGCGATCCCGGCATGGTATTAAGGCCCGTATCGACCAGGGTTACATTCCAGCTTTCATGCGCGCGGCAGCTGTGCACGTCGATCTGCTTGCAATCATTGCCGAACGAAATCGTAAAATCACTGTTCATCAGATCGAAGTTCAGAAAATACTCTTTTATCAGATCGCCCTTGTATCCGAGGCACAGGATAAAATCATTAAAGCCAAATGCGGAATAAATCTTCATGATGTGCCACAGTATCGGCCGTCCGCCGATTTCAACCATGGGCTTGGGACGAAATTCGGTCTCCTCCGCCAGTCGGGTGCCTTTACCGCCGCACAGTATTACTACTTTCATAAAAAGACGTCCTTATATTCAGTTACACGGTGTGCACAGTGCGCATCAGCATGCGCATCGCCTAAGTGGCAACCTGTTGGCCTGCAGTTCCATGTCGGCGGCACGCTGCCCGCTATCATGCATTGACTTTGTATCGTTTGGAAATTATAATTGCATTTATTCAATATGTAAACGGTTATTACATGCCGGCCCTGCAACAGACTCAACGGTCGGAAGACTCTGGAAAAACAGGCAGAATAGAAGCCGGCCCGGCACTGGAAAGAGAGCTTATAGTTGAAACTCTCCGTCATAATCTGTGTCTTTAACGAAAAGGACACAATCCTTGAGATCCTTGAGCGGGTCCAGCGCGCAGAGCTTGATCCGGGCTGGGAAAAAGAAATTATCATCGTTGACAATGTTTCAACCGATGGCACCAGGGAGCTTCTGAAAACAATAACCGCGCACAATGTACGCATCGTGCTGCAGAAACGCAACCTCGGCAAAGGCAATTCAATCCGGACTGCAATACCGCTGTGTACCGGCGATTACACCATCATGCAGGACGCAGATCTCGAGTATCACCCCCGGCAGTACAGATTGCTGCTGCGCAAAGCGCTGGACGAAGGCCTTGACGCTGTCTATGGCTCACGCGTGCTTGGTGACCGGCGCTACCATCATTATGCCGTAAACTACTGGGCAGTTCGCTTCCTGACGTTCCTGACCAATCTGCTGTTCGGCAGCGCCTTTACCGATGTGGCCACAAACTACAAACTGGTGCGCACAGCACTGCTGCAGTCTCTTGATCTGCACTGCTGCGGTTTTGACCTTGACTTTGAAATCAGCAATAAGCTGGCGAGACGCACAAAAAAAATAGCCGAGGTACCGATTACTTTTGAACCTCGCACCTACGAGCAGGGCAAGAAAATTAACGCTGCAGACGGTTTGAAAGCACTGGCCGTTATCCTGCGCAATCGTCTTTTCTGCTAACCCGCAAAACGCTGCCGATACCACATGCACAGCCAGACCTCTCCCGCTTCCGCGCCCGAAGGTGTTTTGCCCCTGAGCAAAAACAAATTACTTACTCTGGGGCTGCTCCTGCTCCTGACATGTCATTCATTTCTGATGAACGGTTACTACTCCTCGCATCGTTATCTGACCGTTGCGACCTACTTCTCTTCAATCAGGAATCAGCTCGATCCGGAACTGTTCAAAAACTCTATCTACATTCAGGCAATCAACCGCAACAACCTGCGTATCGGGATTTTCTACGATGTGCTGCCGCATGTGCTCACATGGATTGATCTGGAGACATTCGCCCTGCTCCATACGGCGCTGAGCCTCTTTATCATGCTGGCGGGGATATATGCCCTTGCAATCGCAATGACCCGTTCGCGCTCAACCGCCATCGTGGCAACGCTGCTCTACACAACCCAGCTCAATAACTGGACACTTGGATCGCCTGCTCCGTATCTCAACTTTTTTCACCACGGGCTGCCGTATACCTATCCCCTGATTGTCTGGTCAATGCTGTTTTTTTTCCGCGGGCGCTACGTTATCGCGCTGCTTCTGACCGGCATAAGCTTTAACTTTCACCCCATGTGCACACTGTTCCTCCTGTGCGCATACAGTCTTTACTGGCTTTTGAACCGCCGCTGCTTTCCCCTTACAACGAGCCTGCTTTGCCTGCTCGCCTTTATGCTGCCGGCCCTGCCCGGAGCCTTAAAAACAATCAATCATATCGGTTCCGGTGGGCATGGCGAACAGTGGCTGGAAGGCGTGCGCTGGGTCGCCGGCTACACATGCAACCCGTCGACCTGGCTGGGCAGCCAGTGGCTGCATGCAGGACTTTTTCTGATTCTGGCCTGCTGCTGCCTGTACGCTTTTCCAAAAAGCGCTGTTCGCCGGAGCGTGACGATATTGTGGGCCGCCGTTGCTCTCATGTGCCTGGCCGGCACCGTTTTTGCCGATATCATTCCCGTGCCGTTTATCATCAAGCTCAGCCTGTGGCGAAGCACGGTCATATTTCTCTATCTCGCCATCATAATGATTGCCTGGGCCTGTATGCATATCGGACGCAGATCCCGGGCGCACGCTCTTCTTGCTGTCACCGTTATAGCACTGCTCACGGGGTATCTGCCGCAACTGCCCCAGGCCTATCTCGCGCTGCTGCTCCCGGCCTTCGGGTGGACCCTTTTTGCCAAACGCGGAAAACCCGCATACAAGCTCAACACCCCCATAACCGTTACGATGCTGTCAGTGCTCTGTCTGCCAGCCATCGTCGTGGTGCCGAACGGGTTCTGGGTACCGGTTTTTATGGCGGGTATACTGATGCTGATCGCTGTCAGCACATCAGCGCGCTTTGCCGGAACCAGTCCCGTGCTGATATGGGGCCTTGGGCTGCTGGCCTTTGATGCAGCTGTACTGACTTCCCGGGGAGGTCCCGAAATTTATTACCATGGCCGCCTGCAGGGCAGGACCGATCCCTGGGCCGAAGTACAGTTCGCTGCGCGTGATATATCACACACCGACGACCTTTTTATCGTGCCGCCGCTATGCAATGACTTCTACCACTATTCCCAGCGCGCTGTTCTCGGTGACTGGGCGGAAGGGTCAACCCTGCTCTATCTTGACAATCAATTTACTGCAGAATGGTTCGAACGCATGCATGGTCTGGGATGGACAAAGCGCCACAATGCCCGTGAAGGCTTTAACAGCCTCACAACCCCCGCTATTAAAAAAGTCGCGGACAAATATGGCGCCTCATTTGTCGTAACTGAAAAACCCAAGGAATTTGATCTGCCGAAGGCCTTCGAAAACAGCCGCTTTATTCTGTATCGCATCGACCGCAACGGCAGCAATCAATAGCCGTTGTAAATGGTAAAATGTTTCGGGGGATTTTTTATTTTTATAAAACCGATCGGATCATCTCCTATCATCACACGTTCGAGCTGCGCCCCGCTGTCCGTGACAAGGTATTGCATCCAGTGATATGAAATAATCACCTCCTCGTCCTCGGCCTGCACGTCTGAAAGCTCTATGCGGTTATAATCTGAGGTTACACGCCCGCTGCCTTTTATAAAAAAAGACGGCTCGCGCAGCACTTCATAGACCGTAAACTTATCAACTGCTCCCGCTTTGCGAATATACTGCGGCAAAGCGTCAAAAAAAGCGCAGGACTCGTCAAACCAGCAGACGATCCAGCGCACATTAAACAGATCAAATGCGGCCTGCAACTCCTGCAAGCTGTAATCCGCGATCGGACGGTCGAACAGAACGCCACGGGTGAAACTGGCAAAGCTGTGCTTGATCGGATACATGGGCCGCGGGCCGCACAGGTACTCGCGTTTGAGCAGGGCAGGAAAAAGTCCCGGAAGGTGCGTGCCGTAATATGCTTCAGGCTCAGAATAACCGGGTTCGTTGATAAACTCGGAATCTTCGATGAGGATACGACCATCCGGTGTGGTGTGCTGTGCAAGAAAGTCCACGAGATCAATTACCGGCGGCGGCATTGTACAGTTGAGCCGGTAGAGATTGCTACGGGCAATGGTCAGAAAAGGCCGCACTGCCGGCTGATAGAGTATCACAAACAGCACAGCAGACAGCATCAAAACCTCAAAACGGGATCGTCTGCGAAAAAGCAGATCCAGACAAAGCGTCAACCCGATCCCGGCAGGTATAAGCAGCAGAACGTTCAAAGCATTGGCAAAGCGCTGAGGCTGAAACTGGGAAAAAAATGGCATATGTGAACCATAGAAAGTAACAAGAAAAATAAAAACGATTCCCCCGCCAAAAGCAGAAGCAAGCCGGCGCTGCCCGTTTCTCCACCAGTATCCACATCCAAAGATCCCCAGCACCATGAGAACTGCTTCAATGAATGTGCTGTTAAGAACAGGGATGGAATGCGCTATCCCTCGACGCTGTTTTACGTAAACATTAAACGGCTCAAGAAAATCTTTTATCTGTAATGCGAATTCGTAATGTTCCGGAGTGGTGGTTTTGTCATGTAAAAAATCAAAAACCGGCACGAGCCAGAACATGTTTGCAGCTGCAACAGCAAAAGGAATAGCGGCTATCAACAGAAGCCGGCTTTTGCTGACGCGGCGTGCGAACAGCACATACAGCAGCCCGGCCGGAAGAACAATATGCATCGGAGAGAGAATATGGTTCAACAACAAAAGGCTTGCACAGACGATGGTCCAGCAATACAGGCCGGAAGAAAAAGAACCTGCCAACAGGCGAAAAAGAAGCGAAAGCACATAGACTGAAAAAAAGCAGGAAACAATATATGCTGTCATGCCCCACAGAACGAAATCCTTAGGAAGCGAAAGGTAAAAAAAGAAAAAAGACAAGACAGAAGCGCCAAGCGCCTGCCCTCGCGAGAGGTTAAAATTACGGGCGGCCGCATACAGCAGGAGAGGAAAAAACAGCAAAGATACGAGCACATACACCTTAAAAGCTCGACCATATCCCAAAAGCGGACCGAGTGTTATGACAACGAGCTCCCAGGCCTTGTTATCGGCATTGGCAAGCGCGCCATTCGGAAAGCCCGCCAGCAGATACGGGTCATACCCCCAGCAGCGGCCCCATCCGCCCCAAAAGGTCCGGGCCGCAAGCGCGCTGGAATAATGCAGGGTGTAATCATCAGAGTAGACCGGCTCAGCCGACAGCATGTCCCGGGGTGAAAAAAAAACACAAATCAGGGCAGCACAGGTGACCAGGAGAAACAGCAGAGCTATGATAATCTTCTTTTTATTGTTCATACAAATAGTGGCTGTGTCGAATGCAAGAGTCGGAATAACAGCCTATCCGGCGTTGAATGGCGCGGGGAGCAGGCAACATTGTATCATTCAGCCCCGGGCTCCTCAACCGTCCTTTTTGCCACCTTTTCCTGCAATGCAAGCACATCAGGATCACCGGGGCTGACAGCTAAAAATTCATTTACCATACGTTCCACATCAAGAAAGAAGCCCCTGTCAAAATATAACTCCGCAATTTTCAGCAGAGCCGGCTTGTACGAGGGTTGTTTTTGCAACGCCTCCTTGAAAGACTGCTGTGCGATATTGTATTCGGCTCGTTCCATATGGGCCAAACCGAGGTAATAATCATACGCAGGATTGTCGGTATCCTCGGATCCGAGACTGCGCAATTCAGCAATTGCAAGCAATGTGCGTCCCTCATCAAGCGCTATGCGGGAATGCAAAAAACGTGCCGCGTGACTATTTCTGTCGATACTAAACACCCAACGGATAACGAACTTGGCAAGCTCCGGATTATCATGCATATAATAGAGCCTCGCCAGGATATTCATAAATTCAACCTGAAGATTGGATGCATCCGCGACTCTGCTGAGAACCTTCTTGGCAACCTCGATGGCCTCAGCATTGCGGTTCGTTATTTCGTAAACTTCGATCAAATACCTTGAAAATTCGAGAAACCCCTCATCGCGCTGAAGACCGACACGGATATGCCGCTCCGCTTCCTCCAACCGTCCGCAGTATATATAAAAATCAATCAACTTAAGCGTATAGCGAATTTGCTGATCGTCATCAGCAGCAGCGGCGATCAGGGATTCAAGCATCTGCCGCTCTTCATCTATGTTGTTAGCTCGACGCAACACGGCAAGCAGCAAATCTGCGTCCGCCGTGCTGTCAGGTTGTAATTCCAGAATCTTTCGGTACATCCGTGCCGCTGACTGGTAGTCGCCCCGGGATTCATATTTTTCCGCAAGAACCCGCATGGCAAAAAACCAGTCGTCATTCGGTTGCGCATGCTCAATTAAAATCGATTCCGCTTCGGCAAGATTGTCATTCACAATAGCCAGCTCTGCCAGCAACGCAAAGGCCTCATCTTTATAATCATCAGCGGCAAGCAATGGCTCCAAAAAGTCGAGCGCTTTGCGCCAAAGATGTATCTTGCGGGACCGAATGCGTGACTTCGCATTAATATACAAGGCGGCGGCATTCTCAGGACTTTTTGCAAGTATCCGCTCCGAGAGGTCTCTCGCCAACACGAATTGTCCTTCCTGCATCCTTGCATCTGCTGCTTTCATCAATAAGTCTCCTGACAATCCTCTCAGGAGAGCGCCATATTCAAATGAGCTTGCGGCAGCCCCATAATCCTTGAGCTCATACTGACACATCGCCTTCAAGATCACTGCATCGTCATAATCAGGGTTAAATACAAGTGCATACTGTAGCTCCTTAAGTGCTGCACGATAGTCCTGCGCTTCATAAAGATTTTGGGCTTTCTCATAGTATGCTTTCATACGGTATGTCTTGATCTGCTCACATCCCGTTAAAAAAAACAGAATCTGAAAAGCTGTCATGAACAACGCTAACCAGCGGAAAAGCATGGAAGATTCTCCTGCGGAAAAGTGGATTACACTGCAAATCAGGTTACCGTTATATTCCCTGTTGCTAAAAGTGTCAATACATGTTAAACAATCCCGCAATAAATCACGGCAGACCGCCGCAGGCCCTGAAAGCATGCGCCGATGATGGCAGCAACAAACTGCTCGTACGCGCGAAGCGTTTTTTTACTCAGGGTTTCAACAGCCGGAAGCAAGTTCGCAATGCAATCACTGCAACTGTATTATTATACAACCGGTCCGTCTCAACTGCGGCCCAGTAAACTGAAAGGAGACTATTGTGAATCCAATCGAGATGTTCAAGAAAAAATTTGAAACCTATAAAAGCATTATGGATTCAGAAGGTGAACAGAAAGCCTGGGATACACTTATGGAAGGCTACCCCGAACGCCAGAAAAAAAACATGGGGCCGTTCATTGACAACAATACGCTGGCCGATGGTTTCACCAAAGCAATCCCCGCGTATAAAATGCTCGGCATGGACATGGCCGTAATCGACATTTCTAACAACGATATGGACGCGGTGCTTGAAATCCAGCGGGTGTGCCCGGTACTGGCAATGGCGAAGGAATACGGATTTGCAAAACCATGCAACGTGATCTGCGAAATGGACGTCCAGGCGACCAAGAAGGCATTCGACGGCATGCGGGGCGGCATTATCGCTGCCATTGCCGACGGCGACTGCGTGTGCATTTTTAAGTACGAACGGGGGAAAAAGTAACCCGCGCAATCCAGCATACGCCCGGCGTCTGCAGCACCTGCGCCGGGCGTTTTTTTCTGCATGCCAGCACGACTCAATCCTGCGCTTCCGTCTCAGCGTACAGCTTCACCAGCTCCTCGTAGGTCTCGCGAATATTCTTTGCAATACGCGAATAATTGAAATTGGGATTCGATCCATGGGCTTTGATAATCTCAACGGTATCGCGCAGCGCATTCTGCCGGGAGGAACTCATAGCCGTTACCTTTCATCACAATAAATCAATTATTGGTCGTTATGCTGTTGCACCATGCCGTGAACTGCTCAATGGAGTGGACTGCGCCTGCACAGACCATTTCATTGAACCCAGTCAATAACATATGCGGGCCAGTCATCACTGTCAACGTCTGATTCAGACACAACCCGGCCGCGCACCGAAATCCCGGCCTCATGCACGGAGGCTGCATCACCGCTTACAAGCGGATGCCACGAAGCAAGGGGCTGCCCATGCGCCAAAAGCCGGTAGGCGCATGTTTCCGGCATGAAATAAACATCCTCAAGATTGTCAGGAGCAAGCCGGCAGCAGGTCGGCACAAGACGCGTGCGCTCTTCATAGACGCCGCAGCGGCAGCTGTGCTGATCGAGATAGCGGCATGCAATGCGCGTGTATACGATCTCGCCGGTGCCTTCAAACTCAATTTTATGCAAGCAGCAGCGCGCGCATCCGTCGCAGAGCTGCTCCCATTCCCGATGGCTCAGGCATGCGAGTTTTTGCAGTCCGGTTTTGTTTTCAGTGTGCATCATACACTCCCCGTGCGAGTTACAGCATACCGGAGCAGGCCTGACGGTGCACAGGTACTTCCACGCGCCCTGCACGGCCCGGCATCACTGCGCCTCGTCCGAAACCTCGGGTGCCCTGCGGGCAGGGTCATCAAACTCCTCCGCTTTTAACGCTGCGGAATGCCTGCGCACAAGCCAGCACTGATGCATACGCGGGGTGCGTGCAAAATCAGGCGGTATGGTGCGGGAGGTTATATCCTCGATGCTGAAATTCCGCCTGAGGCTCTCATCAAGACGGAAACGTCTGGCGTGTGTTGAAAAAACAATAATGCCGCCGGGTTCAAGCCGGCGGCCCGCAGACTCAAGCAGCCGGACGTGATCGCGCTGCACATCAAACACGCCCTCTTTGCGCTTGGTATTCGAAAATGTCGGGGGCGCTATAAACATAAGATCAAAATGATCCGCACTCCCGGACAGCCACTGCAGGCAGTCTTCACGCACAAAGCGGTGCTGATCGCCGCCCAGCCCGTTGAGATACAGGTTGCTTGCGGCCCGCTCAAGATACTGCGCCGACTGGTCGACCGTCACGGTACGCGCAGCGCCTGCCAGCGCAACATGCACGGTGGCCGTTCCGGTATACCCGAAAAGGTTGAGAAAACGCTTGTGGGGTGCCATATCAGCCAGCATAAAACGCACGCTGCGGTGATCCAGAAAAAGACCGCTGTCAAGATAATCGCTCAGGTTGATCAGAAAACGGCAGCCACCTTCCTGCACCTCAAACAGCCGGCCCTCATGCGCATGTTTCTGATACTGGGACGAGCCCGTCTGCCGCCGGCGCACTTTCATGAAAATATTGCGTGCGTCAATCTGAAAAACGGCCTCAAGATCACGGCGCACCGTATCGAGCCGCTGCGCGGCCTTGCCCGGGTCAATGGATGCGGGAGCGGCGTACTCCTGCACATGCACCCATTTATCATACACATCCACGGCAACATTATACTCCGGGATATCGGCGTCATAGAGACGGTAGCAGCTCACCCCGCTTTTCTCAAGCCAGGGCTGAAGCCGGCTGCGGTTTTTTCTCAGCCGGTTGACAAAATCACCCTCACCCCCTGATGGGGTACGCGTCCGTAGATACCGCGCGCCGCCGGCAATCCGGGATTGTACAGCAACAGCGCCGCAGCGCAGCTCACAGGCCAGGGGGCCATTGTACAGCGTATGCGTAGACTCAATCTCCAGATACAGCTCGCGCAGGCACTGCTGGTCCGGGCTCAGTGCCGAACAGTGCCAGCCCGAGAAACGCTCCTGCAAAATCCTCCCAAGACAGCGGTAGAGATAGCGGACCTCGGTGCTGCCGCCATGGCGCTCACCATAGGGCGGGTTGACAACTATGAAGCCGCTGCCGGAGCCGTAATGATTTTCGAGCTGCGCCAGGCTGCGGCGCTCAATGTGTATGCGGCTGCCGAGCCCGGCCCTGTCGCAATTGGCAATTGCCGCCCTGACCGGCCCCAAACCGGCATCAAAACCAACGAACTTCGGCCAGGGCCGCTCACAGGCCGCGCGCCGTATCTCGCGGGCCTCGGCAACCATATCGTCCCACAC
>Ga0194127_10009847_pt1 | contig 9975 bp, 8 predicted proteins | sample TA2KigC100mmetaG_FD_148624 | JGI IMG/M metagenome (GOLD analysis project Ga0194127, IMG submission 148624) | Freshwater microbial communities from Lake Tanganyika, Tanzania - TA2015036 Kigoma Deep Cast 100m | ecosystem: Environmental > Aquatic > Freshwater > Lake | place: Tanzania: Lake... | reverse complement strand
AAAGTGGAGGCCGGGAGCATGCCCAGCTGATTCGCCCGTTCCGGGAACCCGGTGAAGGGCGGGAAACACTGCAGTCGCTGCGACATGTCGATACCCCATTGAAGCTGGTGGTTAAAATGATCCAAACTACGGCGGTGTGACCATGAAACGCGAAATCCGATCAAGTGCAGTAGCTGGAATGGCTGGAGTGGGGGCTGTCATTGATGTCGGTCAGGAATCGTTTCTCATACCTGGAATTGAAACATGGAGCCAATCGCAGCCTCGAATAATCGATTTGAAGCGCCTTTCATCCCGACTGCACAAGATTTTGAAGGCGCCCAAGGAAGAGAAACCCACGCTGACAGTGCACAGATTTCCGAAGGCAATGTTTTGCGAAAAATGCCGCGCCATGACGCAATGGAAGACCAATATGGAGAAGAAAGATTCCGAACCGGTCTGCCCCAGAGAGGGCTGTGGCGGGAAGCTGGTACCCATGAGATTCGTTTCCGCTTGCGCAAACGGCCATCTCGACGATGTCGATTGGCGCTACTGGGCTCACAGCGGACCGAATGGCTCAAAAAGCTGTAAGTCGACCGACCGGCTTTACTTTACCGTTGACACGACTGCGGCGACCGCTGGTCTGGCGTCCATTCGTGTGGAATGCAAGCAGTGCGGCAGCTGGAGGAGCATGGAGGACTTGTCAAACAAGTCCATCATCAAGGCAATCTTCAAGACCTGCAGTGGAAAACACCCCTGGATATTCGGCAGACAGGAAGAGTGCTCCGCTGACGTGGTCATACTTCAGCGTGGTGCAACCAATCTCCATTACCCGAGTACTATTTCTGCCCTTGATATCCCGACAGATGTGGTTGACAACCCCGCTGTACAGTTTGCAGGGCAAGTAAGGCAGCATCCAAGGTACCAGAGGCTGCTCAATTTCCGGAAGAGCACCGAAGGCGATACGAGCGAACTGGTCAACGACTATGCAGGCTTTATCGCTGACGCCGTAGGTTGTGACTCTGCAGTCGTGCGGGAGGTAGCAAGTGCCGATCTGGAGGGACGGGTTCTCGTCGGGGTTGCTGGTGCTTCTGAAGAAGGCACCATTGACCAGGCTGTGCTGCTCGATGAAGAATGGCGAACAATAGAAACGGCGCTTAAGAAAGGGGGACTCACCAGCCTTAACTTCGCCGCGGAGCCCGAAGAGCTCTCGCTATTGGCCCCCCCCTGGATGAAGGCACTTGTCAGTGGTGTCCTCCTGATTCGACGTCTGAGGGAGGTTCGGGCGTATCTGGGCTTCCAGCGCGTCAAGCCTGACGCGGACAAGACGGTCCCTCCTGATGTCGGGTCGCCACAAGGCTGGCTGCCCGCGTCTGAGGTATTTGGAGAGGGCATTGTTCTGTCGCTTAACTACGATCTTCTGGCGAAATGGGCTGCCGGGATTTCATCAGAAGAGAAAGCGGCACTGGCGGCACTGGAGGAGAAACGGCTGGACGAAAACTTTTGGTTTCTTCCGAAAGTGGATGCGATCTTCTTTGCAATCCATACGTTGTCCCATCTTTTACTCAGACGAATTACATTTGAATGCGGTTATTCATCGTCTTCCCTTCGAGAACGGCTCTATTTCAATGCCGACTTGAGGTATGCCGCAATAATGATTTACACGGCTGATGGGGATTCGGAGGGGTCTCTCGGCGGGCTGGTGCGCCAGGGCCGACGAGACCGTTTGGCCCAGACGATTACCGAAGCGATAGACCAGGGCCGTTGGTGCTCATCCGATCCGGTCTGCTCAGAAACAGCTGGTCAAGGCCTTGGTGGGTTCAATCACGCTGCCTGTCATGCCTGCAGCCTTGTCTCGGAAACGAGCTGCATCGCCGCAAATACCCTGCTGGATCGTCGCATGCTATTTGAGCAGAATTGGGGGCTGTTGAACTTCCTGGAGCGGATCAAATGAGACTGCCAAGAATAAAGCAGCTCACTGAAGAGCAGAAGCGTGTATATCTGTACGCTCCTACAGACAAGCATGTTCTTGTGAACGGGCCACCTGGCACGGGAAAGACCCTGATTGCGTGTCTCCGGGCTATAGAGCTCCAGAAAAAGAAGGTCCCGGTCATGCTGGGGATGTTCAACCGGGTACTGGCAAAATATTCATCAAATGTTGCCGACGGTGGCAACATGCCATCTCAGACGGTGATAATCTGGTTCCATGAATGGTGGAAACACAGTGGCCTGCCTCCACATCCAGGGACTTCTGGCCTGATAGCCATTCAGGCGCCATTTGAGCAAAACCACCAATTGAAATCCGTGGGGGCGAGATACCACCATAACGAATGGAAACCATGGGGGCGCGGCACAGGTGTCTGGGCAATTACGGCGGGGGAGTATTTTGCCAACCCGGGTGCGTTTTCCAGTTGGCGACTTTGGCATACACCACCCGGCATAGGCGGGGATAATGCCCGTATCGACTGGGTTGAAGTTGCATCACACATCCTTGAACACGAGGACTGCATTCCCGATACGGCGCTCAATCTTGGAACCCTCCTGATTGACGAGGGCCAGGATTTCCCCCCGGGCTTTTACAAGACACTCCGGTTGATTTCATCACTTGCCGCCTCAAGAGGAAAGAGTGTGGCACATCCGCCCCGGTGCTTCGTGCTGGCTGATGAGAATCAGCAGATCGGTGGGGACAACTCGACACTTCGGGAGATCGCGAACATACTCAAAATTGCGGATGAACATCGTTATCTGCTGCTCGACAACTTCCGTAACTCGAAAGAAATTGCAGAGCTTGCCCGGGAGTTCTTTGCCGATGTTGGCGCGCTTCCGCGACTGCCAGCACGGTCGTCTGAAAAGCCGGCCTACATCAAGGTCGCTTCCCGCTCGGATGTTGTCGATAAAATCAGGATCTGGGTAACAAACAATCCGGGCAAGGAGGTCGGGGTGCTGGTGTTTGATGACGCCAATCGCGCGGCAATGGTCACTGCAATTCAAGAAGCTCTGGGTCGAATCCGCGGCCGGAACATAACGGTACAGACATATTCGTGGAAGTCCCGCAAGATAAACAAGGCGGAGAATCTGAAGTTTGATGTTCCTGATGTTGTGACGGTTTTGAACATGCAGAGCTGCAAGGGGCTCGAGTTTGATGCGGTATTCGTTGTCGATCTGCATCAGGCGCAAATCGGTCTATACGGCACTGACCGTTTCAAGATGCAGATGTTCGTCGCTGTTTCGCGTGGACGGGAATGGGTAAGTCTGATTGACTCAGGCAAACATGCGGGGGTCGGACCTTACTACGCCTGCTTGCCGGGGCCAGAATATCTAGACAGGGAGGGCGACGGTGTCGTTCATGCACCAGATGTGGGTGTGGCGACCGGTACCGTGTCAAAGAAGTCTGATCAAAGTGGGCGACCAATCACGAGAGCACCGTCCGTTGCATCGGCTGGAGGACGGAACTGGGAGGCGACATTGTCGAAATTATCGATCGATATGGGATTTAAGGTTGACGATCGGCGGACAGATGGTGGGGCAATGTGGGTATATGGCGGTAGGGAACTAAGCGCCGCTCTCGAGCCGCTGGGTTTTGGCTATTCGGAAAAGCGCAAGGGATGGTGGAGGAAGTAATGGAACAAACAGAGTTGCCTATAGATTCGGCGACATCCTCAGAAGCGGATGCCATTGACGCCGCTCCGTGTCCAGAGGTGGCGACTTCAACTCCGGCGAACCTTATCGCAAACAACCTGGAGGTCGTCGAACTAGTCGAACTCAAACAAGGTGAAGATACCCGCATTCCGGGTGGGGCAGTAAGTTCCCGGTTCTTTCCTTGCAACCGGGAAGATGCTCTGCTGCTTCTTGGCGGCTTGTGCATCTCTGAGTATTTTCCCGATCGTTCGGTAAAGCTGGCAGTTCAGCCTGACGGTATTGCTCTTATTGACGATGGTTTGCGTAGTGACGAGATTGATCTGGTCATTTCTGGAATGGTCGAGCGATTTCCTATCCTGATCGAAGTTTCCGCTGAGGTGGCGGCCCGAAAGCCACGGTTCATAGGGTATGGCGACATTCTTGGCCTGGTTTTTCGGAGCCAGAGCGAAGCTGATGATTTCAGGTTCAGGCCGGTCGATGAATTTGATACCGATGCGTTTCCAACCCGCGTTGACGCCTCCAGATTTCACTTGGAGGGTGCACCGCGCTTTTCCCTGCGTCTTGACGGGGCTGACACCTCACTTGGCATCGGTTCCATTGCTGATCGACTTGCAGCGGGTGTCCATAAGTTGCTCAGTCTTGGTTCAGTAAGGTCGTCGTGCCGCCCTGCGGTTGCTCGTTTTCTTGAAAGGGCATCCAGTACCGCTCTGGACAATGAGGAGATAGACTTTCACGCGGCATCCGACATTCTGACCGGTGCTGTTTCTTCGTCGCTTACAAGACACCAACGGGCTGTCGTGACAGCATTCGCACTTTCCGAATCGGAATCTGGCGGAACTCTGGTTGATGCGGTATTGAGGCAGCTTTCTCTCTGGCCAGACACCGACGGAAGCCAGTCAAGGATCGAGAACAAGTGGGCCGAGGTGGCCAGGGATGTTGTCAGGAGCCGCATTGCTCTGACAGGGGACCTCATATCGGATGATCGCTCAGTTCTTCTCAGGGCAGCGCTGCTGAGTCTGGTTGCTGACCGTCCCGGTGCCCTGTTTGCATTTCTGGATGCAGAAAAACCCGCGGGTCCCCGGGTTGTCACGACATCGGCGTTCCTCATTGGACTCAGGCAGGGGCTGCTCAATTTGTCATGGACTGAGAAGAAGGCACAAGCACGCGAATTGGCCTCTGTCGCGGGCATTGCTCTTTCGGCGCTGGCGAATGTCGATAGCAACGCAGGGGAAATGTTCTTGGTTGAGAGGCGCGAGGATGAGGAGACATCGGTTATTGCAATTTCGGCAGGCGGTGTTGTGCTCGCTGAATGGATCGACGCAAAAAAACCCGACGAGCTTTCCTTGGAATGGATCAATCGACTTGGAATGCTGGATTATCAGATCGTCGGAACTGGCAGGTCCAAGTATTCATGGATAGTAAGTTTTTCTGAAACCCGACAGGTTGAAATAGTCCATTGTGTCGCCGGTACGATCATATTTCCGACAATGAAATTTTATTTCTCCGAAGGCGAGAAGCTCCGGAAGCCCAAGGAGTTGAATGCCGCCTTCATTAGTCGCGGGATGTTCTGGTATCCGTGTACCGATGAGGCGGGGACGGCATTTTTGTCATGCGATACGGCCGCGTTGCCTGACAAGTTTGCTCGGGAATTTCTTGCCACCAAGCTTGAGGAGGCGATCAGCGCTTGTGTCGTTCCCAAGCGGGTGGCAAAAAAGACTCGGAAGTGAGCCGGGGAAGCAAGGGTTTTTGGTGGGGCCTTGGCAATGAGTTGCGGATATCTGCGCTGTCCGGTTCTTCCGGCAGTGCCCGTGCATCAAGGCCCACCAGCTGTCCGGCACCAGTAAATTTAGATGCATACAGCGCGTGTCTCTGCGATGAACGCATCCAGCGTGATCAGCTGCTCCCTTATGGCTGCGGGATACCGTGCATGCAGGAACTGGGGGACCACTAGCGTCACACCCTCAGCTGACATTTCCCGGAACTGATTTTCGGATACCCCTTCCTGCAACGTCAGGAGGTGCTTGTTCGCTATACGGTCAGTCTCATTGAGGATTTGCCGCCAACGATCCTTGCATGTGGTTTTGGCTGCCAGCATGCGAAGCTTTTCCTGGGGCCAAGACCTGTCTCGATATGCCTGTGCTGACGGAAACAGAAAATCAGGGCGTTTGTCTCCCTCCGATTTTTCTCCGTGCGCAAATGTTAGCCGCTCCTCGGTAAATATTTCCTTCAGATGCAGCTCCAGTGATTTCCCGGCGCGACTCTTTCGTCTGTTGGTCACAGAATTGGCGAAATTGACGAACTGGTCGACACTTGCAAATCCTTCGCGGATTCGGGGCAGAACGCAGGCTCGCTCGATTGAATAGAACAGTTCTGTTTCGCATTCGCGGCGTTTGAGAAGTCTCCGGTCCGGTGATTCACTCCGGGCCGAGCGCAATGCCAGCGCATGATTTACCAGCGTTTGACCCGACGGAAAGTTCGTCAACCATTCAGCCGGAATTTCATTCTCCGCCAGCGAACATCCTTTTGTTGGCGTCGCGAACAGCCCTCCAGCTATATCCTGAAACGGGCCGTCTGGTGCGTATGCCTGCCCCTCCCCCGGAAGAATTTCGCCCAGACGTTCTTCGATTCTCGCTTCTTCTTCGGCGTTTTGGCAGAGCCATATTTCGCTGTATTCAGCGTTCTTCCCTTGCTCGGTCAGTTCAAACGCAAAAAGGCAGATGGCGCCGGTCAGATCCGGATACAGGACACGGGACGGCGTGTTCCAGTTGGTGATGCGACTTTCATTGCGGGTTCTCCCGTTGTACCAGATACCGCGAAGTTTTCGAGTCTCTTCACAGGGCCATACTCTGGCATCGAACCACACATCCGGATTGCTGCCGGTTTTCATCGACGGAAAAACGAGCCAGAGAAATTGTTTCGGGAGATAGATGCCAGCCATATGTGAGCCCGTTGCTCCGGAGTCGTTAGCCGACAGGCGTTTTGCATACCAGATCCACCCGGGGGCCGAGATACTGTCCAGCCAGCTGTCAATATCCATGCTCATAATCCGTTTCCGATTTCAAGAGTCTGCCTGCGGCTTGTCCTGATCCAGCGGGCTAGTGCCCCTGTCACCTGTGTCAAGTTGTCTCTGCCAACCTTGCCCCGGATGGCGCACTCCCAGATGATGGCACAGCGCCAGCCAGCAGCAGTGAGCTCCGAAATTTTTTGGGCATCGCGTGTACGGTTGCCACGAAGTTTGTGTTCCCAGAATTCAGTTCGTGTGGATGGCAGTTTTGATAGGCGGCATCCATGCCAGTGCCAGAAGCAGCCATTCACAAAAATGGCGACCCTGTATTTCGGCAGGACCAGGTCAGGCTTGCCAGGCAAGGAGGTCGCATGGAGTCGATAGCGGAAGCCTTCCGCATGAAGCTGGTGCCGGATGAGCAGTTCGGGTGTGGTATCTTTGCTTCGGACCCCAGCCATCATGCGGCTGCGCGTCGCCGCATCGACGATATCGGTCATCAGGCTGCCAGCAAAGTCTGTTGGGTTGAACCGTTCTTGAGCTGCATGACAGCCGGCTTCATGATCCGGGCAATCTCGGCGATGACCGGAACCACCACGGAATTGCCGAACTGCTTGTAGGCGGGTGTGTCTGCCACCACGATGTTGAACTGATTCTCCGGGGTATCGAAGCCCATCAGCCTGGCACACTCCCTCGGAGTTAGGCGACGTGGATTGTTGCCGCGTGCCTGACGAATCAGTATTTCCGAACCGTCCTTGTAATAGCGGGCTGACAGGGTGCGTGTCGTATCCTTCGGACCAACAAGGCCGAAGCCAAAGCCGTTGCCTTTTTCCTGATGCTTTCGAGCGTAGTTCTGGAGGTAGGTCCAGAGTTTGTCACTGAGGGTGTATTTTGGATTTACCTGAGCTTGCGGGCCAATGGTGTAAGGGTCCTCGGCCGGTTCACTGCCATTGCCGGGATGCAGAATATTTTGCATCAGTACGGTGTCAGCTGCCGGGGCTCTGAAGGCATCCCAGCTGAAATCGACCGGCTCCCTGAAGCCGACAATATAGATGCGCTCGCGGTGCTGGGGGACAAAGCCCTTAGCGTCGACGACCTTCGGGTAAATGGTGTAGCCAAGCTCGTTCCTGAGCACATCCTGGATGACCCGGAAGGTATTACCCTTATCGTGGCTCATCAGGTTCTTCACGTTTTCCAGAAGGAAAGCGTGGGGCCGGCGCTTGGCGATGATGCTGGCAAGGTCAAAGAACAGAGTGCCCTGCGCTTCACAAGCGAAGCCATGAGATCGACCCAGCGAATTCTTCTTGCTGACGCCAGCAATGGAGAAGGGCTGACACGGGAAACCGGCCACCAGCACATCGTGTTCGGGCAGAAGGTCCCAGCCCCCATCGACGGTGATCTCATGAATGTCGCCAATGATAGGGTGATCGCCAACCGGATAATTGGCCCGGTAGGTTTTCTGGGCAGACGCATCCCACTCGGACGTAAATACACAACATCCTCCATTGCGCTCAAAGCCCATGCGGGTTCCGCCGATTCCGGCAAACAGATCAATGAATGTAAAGTCTGTCGCTGTTTCTGGTATTCGGGGTGTAGCGTTTGCAGTCAGCCAAAGAAGAGCCATCGCATCCCGCTGGTCCATCCCAGAGCCGCTTTCCCACCGGGCGATAGTTGCTGGAGTGACTCCCAGTGCTTGGGCAAGTTCGGGGCGGGTAAACCTCTTCAGGGTGTTCTCAAGAATCACCTTGTTGCTGGCAGGAAGGTCCATAGTGCATTTGCTCGGGACTAAACGTTAACATTATAGCATGTTGCATTCCCAGGTCAGCCTTCCACGGTGGTGCTTTATCTTCAAAATAGAAGGGGTGGCCGTGGCTCCGTGGGGTGCACTGAGAAATAGGTCTTTGCGCTTTCCAATGAACGACGTTACATCGACATCGACCTAAACAAAAAACAACGGATTGCCGAGGCGTACGACAAAGTTGAGCAGCTCGAAGCCCAAAGACACCTCATCTCGCAGAACGCTATCGCGAGTCTGCACAAACGCCTGTTTCGGCATGCTTTATAGGCAGAAGGGTGACATTCGACTGACTCGCCCGCACGCATAGGCATGTTGATGGGTCTGAACGCACCGCCAACAATACCTGCGCATCAGAGTAAGCCTCGGTGTCGAGGACAGTATGGTTGCACTCGCTGCATTGGCGGTGCGGTGTGCCAGCCCTGGCATCGAGTTGTTCCCAGCGCATCTGCAGGGGGCATTGGAGCACCTTTATCAGCTCACCCTCATCGGTGAAAAGCTCTTTTGTGTTGCGGTCGAATTTCATAGCGCCGCCGATGCGATTAACCGATCCAATGCTCGGCGTCGCGGCTAGGATTAAAAAGAATCACAAAATCATAGCCAGTCCATAATGCTGACGCTGACTTGAGTCTTGGGTGATATCCCTGGTTCCCATATACGGCTACAAGATCCTCGATCAGGTCTTCGAGCCATACTTCTTCTCCTGCGGCCAAGTCTGCGGGGATGAGATACGCAGCGAAGGGGTTCGGAAAGTGATACGGGTAGTAAAAAGTGTAGTCGATCACTTTTTTGCTATCCAGTTGATCTCGACGGTCGCAAGACAGCTTGATCTCCCCGGTTTCAGGGTCTTGGAGCACGGCCACCATGTAGTGAATGTCCTTGTTGGGCCGCACAGGCTTGACGAGTGGCCTGAGTCCCAACTTCGCAGCGGCATTGATCTCGTCAACAGTTCGGCCCGTCTTGATTACACGCAGGCCACCCACGGAGTACATCGGCTCGCACAAGAGGTCCACGATTGACTTGGTGCGGGGCTGGTCGGACATGGTCATTATGCTGCTCTCCTTTTGATTCTCTCAACAGACCCAATTGGCATCATGCAACACCGGCTCGGGCTCGGGGTAAAACCGTCCAAGGCCATGTTTACACGGGGTGATTGTAGTCGTACATCCCGTCAGTGGCGAACTGACGCGCTTTGTTCAGAAATCGCCCAGATGTACTGTGAGAACCATCCGTAGCTCATCGTATGGTTGAGGCGTTCCTCTAAGCCAGTTTTAAGTTTTACTTTGTCATTACACAGACATCTGGAGCAGCGGATCGACGATCTGCGCGAATCCATTGACTGTGGATGTGACAAGCGTATGATCCAAGCCATAGCGCCGATTTGAGTACTACAGCTTGCGGGCGCGGGAGGAAACTCCCAAAACAGCTAAAGCGGCCCCAAAAGACCCGTTCTAGCTCGCAAAGCTGAACGGGTTTTTTGTTGTCCGTCCCTGATTTAGCCCAACTTGCGGGGGACGATAAATGAATTCCGCTAAATCGGGCGCTTTTCGCAAGGAGAGGCGTA
>Ga0194127_10009842_pt1 | contig 9979 bp, 11 predicted proteins | sample TA2KigC100mmetaG_FD_148624 | JGI IMG/M metagenome (GOLD analysis project Ga0194127, IMG submission 148624) | Freshwater microbial communities from Lake Tanganyika, Tanzania - TA2015036 Kigoma Deep Cast 100m | ecosystem: Environmental > Aquatic > Freshwater > Lake | place: Tanzania: Lake... | reverse complement strand
ATCAGCGTTCAGCACAACAACCCTTGCGATGGCTCAAGACCTTTCGCTATGAAATCGCGGAACCGGTGTGCCCATTACGCCCCGAGTTTCGCCGTTCGCATCGCCGTCGCAAAGTGTGTACGATGTCGTGGGACTCCACCAAGTTAACGAGATCAAAAAAATGAGTACGATGTTATGGAACACGACAGTTAGCAACTATGTCTCCGCTTGGACGGTCTTTGATATGACCGCGGCCATCGTTCTTGAAGCTACTCGCGGTGTGCGCGATCATCAATTCTCGTTCTGGGACGCGCAAATCTGGGCAAGCGCGCGCATGAATCAAATTCCGTTGGTGTTGAGCGAGGATTTCCAAGACGGCGCAAACATCGAGGGAGTACGCTTTCGGAATCCATTCGCGCCGGAATTTGATATTCAGAAAGTTGTCGGATGACAAAAAGACCTTCCAGGTTTCTAGAAACCTGGAAGGTCTTTTCCTTCATTTCCTCCGCGGCGTCGGACTGGGCGGCACCTCGCAGTGTTGCTGATACCACGTCAGCGCGCCCAGCACCGCCGTATCTTGCGAATTGATCTGCAACGCTTTTTCGATCCAAGGTCGCCCCTTGCCGCAATCCTTCAGGTTCACGTATGCGATCCCCAGTTTGTAATAATACTCCAGGCGCGTCCCACCCAGTTGGATCGCTTTTTCCAGATGGATCACCGCGTCCTGCCAATCCTGTTGCACAAAGTAGACGTGCCCCAGATGACCGTATGGCACTTCATACTCCGGATCCACCTCGATCGCTTTTTTGAGCTGGGCGATCGCGCGCGGCGAATCGCCGGAGAGCGAGTGCGTCCAGCCCAGTTCGTCGTACACCTGCGCGTCCTTCGGCGCGACTTTTTGCGCCTGTTGCAACGTGGCGATCGCTTCGGAAAAATTATTGAGCGCGCGATAATTACGCGCGAGACTGATGTACAAATACGCCCACTTGGGTCGAATCTCGATCGCGCGCTTGTACGCCGTAATCGCATCGCGATAACGCCCGCGCGCTTCTTGCGCGTACCCCAAGTTGCGGTGCGCATCCACGTTGTTCGCGTCCAACTGCACCGCCTTTTGCGCGGCAGGCAGCGCGCGATCCGGACGATTCAAATCGGCGTAGACTTCGGCGACAACCGACCACGCCGTTGCCGAGTTCGGCGTCAACTCCGTCGCGCGCAACGCGTAATCGAGCGCTTCGATGTAATTCCCCTGCCAATCCAACGCCTCGGCGAGCGCGGTGAGATTTTCCGCGCGCTGATCGTTGATCTGCACCGCGCGCCGCGCGGCTTGCACCGCCGGTTCGATCTTGCGCGACAAGATCAGCGGCTTGACCAGGCGCGCGTACACCGCATCGTTGAGCGGCTCTAGCGCGAGCACCGCGTTGTACTCCGCAATCGCCGCGTCGAATTGCCCGTCCACGAAAAGCGCATCGGCGCGTTGCAAGCGCGTCGTCGCCGGTTCGGTCGGCGTCGGCGATGGCGTCGCGGTCGGCTTGAACGAATCGGGGAGCGGAATTTTTTCGGAGACGTAATGCCCGTTCGCCGCGAGAATCAAAATCGCGAGATACGCGCCGACGATCAGAATGAGCAACGAGAGGAGGCAACCTTGCCACCACGGCGCGCCACGTTTTTTCGGACCGATGTAAAGATCAACCGGCATAGTTCAACTCCAATGAGCCAATTGCCCAATGAACCAATGAGCCAAATCTTCGTCATCGTTTGGCTCATTGGATAATTGGCTCATTTGACAGAAACGGTTTCCAAGATCAAATGATCACTCTCGCCGACCGGCAGGCGCATTCCGTTATCCGCGCGATACACGCCGATCGCGACGCGATAATCGCCGGGCGGTGTCCCAGGTTCGATGAAGATGCCGTAATTGTCCACGATCGTTTCGCCGACGCGCGATGTCGTCAGCGGGCGCAGATCGGCAACCGGTTCGCCATCGCGCTGCGCGATCACTTGACCGCTTGCATCGAGCAGATGCACGAAAATTTTGTAACGCGTTTCGACTGGTTGCTCGACACGCCAGTTCAGCGTCAGCGTCAACACATCACCCGCACGCGCGTCGCGTTGATCGAGTTGGTAACTCGTCAGCGTGAGCGCGCCGCCGAATTTCGCGTCGCGCATTTGCGCCGCGCGGCGCGGTTCGGGTGCGATCCCGTAGAGCGCGAGCCGGACATTGCCGCGCCATTCGTCGCGCGCCTTGAACGCGCGTTCCGCGAGGCGCGTTTCGACAAGGCGTTGCGGATCGCTCTGATCGGTTGACCAGTAAATCGCAAACAAGCGTTGCGTCTTGCTGATCATTTCGTCGGTGTCCGCGCGCGTCGCGGCGGGATCAGGCGGACGCATCCGGGGCAATAAAAACAATTGCTGATTGCCGCGTCGGTAGTAGCGCACGACATCAATTTGCCCCGGCGCGTTGATCAAGATGCCGTCGCCCGCGCGCTCGTTTGCATCAATGAATCGGACGATCGCGCGGTAATCGTCGCGCGCGTAGCGCGGATCGAAATAATAATTTTTCAGCGACGGAAAAAACCCGACCGTGACGATAATCGAAAGCAGCCAAAAAATATTTCCCAACAGCGGCGTCGGCGTGGAATATGTTCGCCCGCGCTCGAAAATACCGGGGTGGATGCGCGCCAAGCCGCGCGCGACGAGAATGAAGAACGCGGGCGTCGCCAGCAACAAAAATTTTGGATTGTACGCCGGGCGTGAGAGCGAGATGATGTACATCACCGCGATCGGTACGAACGTCCAGAAGAGCAGTAGGACCGTGGGACAGTGGGACAGTGGCGCAGTTATGCGCCAGCAACCGATGAGGAACACGATGCCGAACGCGAGCGCGATGCCAATCGCGACGCTATCGTCCAACGTGATGCCGACGCTGAAGACGTTGAGCACGCGCCAAAGCAAGGTCGGCAAATCGAGCGGCTCGCTGATCGAGGGCCAGGACACGAGTTGTCCACCGGCGAAAAGAAACCAGGGAAGAAACAATGAGCCAGTGACCAATTGACCAATGAGCCAATGAGCCAGAAGGCGAGGGGGGAGGGGCGAGGGGCGAGGGACAGATTGCGAATTGCGAATTGTGATTTGTGAATTGCGAATTATGAATTGCAAATTGCGAATTGCGAACGCGGCATTTTCCGCCAGCACGATGAACGCGCCGACGTACTGGGTGTACAGCGCGGCAAGAGTAGCAAAAATATACGTGATCCACATTCCGATTGCTGACCGCTGACGGCTGACCGCTAATGGCTGACCGCTGACCGCTGATTGCTCAACTTTGAACTTTGAACTTGTAACTTGTAACTTGACAAACGCCCATACCGACACCGCGCTCCACAACGTCACCCAGATATACATCCGCGCTTCTTGCGAATAGTAAATTTGGAACGGCGAGAACGCGGTGAGAAACGCGGCAATCGTCGCGATTTCATCGTCGAAAAACGCGCGCGCGATGCGGTACGTGACGGCGACGGTCAGCACACCGGCGATGACGGAGAGGAAACGTATTGCGTATTCCGTATTGCCTACGAACGGCATCCAGAAATGCAGAAGAATGTAGTACAGCGGCGGATGAATATCGCGCGCCGCGCCAAAGATGATCGCTTCCAGCGATAACGACGCGAGCGCGACGCTCGTCCCTTCGTCGTTCCACAAACTCTGCGCGTCAAGGAACGCCACACGCAGCGCGAACGCGATGCCGAGTGCGACGAGGAGCCAAAAGTAGTTTTTGTATTTGCGGATGAAACGCGAACGAATTTCTCCGTGCACAGATGTATCTCCGATGTCTCGGGTTGTCAGAAAAATCCGAATGTGCTACAATAATAGTGCTTCAGGAGGTCTGCTTCCTGGACGCAGGAGCCAATATGACAATTACCGTGAAACAGTCCAATCAAAACGCGATCTTCATTCCCGCCGAATTAATGAGTGCGCTCAACCTCCACGAAGGCGATCAAGTGCAAGCCATCGTGGAGGGTAAAATCTTGCGCCTCGCGCGCATCAACAAATTCTTGGAACTGCGCGGCGCGCTGAAACACGATGCGATATTCGATGCCGCGATGGAACAAATCGATCAGGCATGGCAAACATGGACAGCCCCGCGCTCTGTTTAGACACCAGCGTTCTGATCGCGTTTCTCAAAGGTCGCGAGCCCGCCGCCGCCGCTGTGGCGCAAGCGATTCAAGCGCGCGCCTGTTACGCAACCTCGATCACGGCGTACGAATTGCTGTTCGGACTTGTCCGCGCCCAGAAACAAATCGGCGAAGAAGAATTGTTGGGCGCGTTAGCCATTGCGCCGTTCGACGAAACCGCCGCGCGTCGCGCCGCGATCTTACACGATCAGTTGATTCGGCGCAACGAAGATATTGGCGTGAAGGACGTTTTGATTGCCGCCATCTGCCTTGCGCGTGCGCTCCCCCTGTTGACGTTGAACGAGCGGCATTTTGCGCGCGTGCCTGAACTCCAAGTTTTTACCCCAGAAAGTTTCCTCGCACAAAAAATATAGCCAAGATTCCAACGGACACACTTATTCTCGCCGCGCGCGTAATCGCAAAACCGTCGCGTCGTCGAGCAGATCAGTTTGCTGGGTGGGTCCGCGTCGTTGCGCTCCCAGAATCTTGATTACCTGCTCCGGTTCAGGAGTGACCGGTGCCATCAAAATCGGCTCGTCGCCATACTTGGCGCGTACTCGGTCGTGCAACGCCGCCAGATCGGGATCGTGGTCAATGACGACGCCGTCGCGCATTGCGACGAACTCACCCGCGTACTGCACGAGCAATTCGGAATGTTGAGCGCGGAAGCGTTCCGCTTCCTCGTTTATCTTTTCGCGTTTGGCTTCCCACAATTGCTCTTCCAACCAATCGTTGGCAAGCACTTCTACGCTCGTATGCCGACGCGTGGCTTCATTTTGTAATTGGTCAGCCAAGTTGGAACGCAATGGCACAGTGATCATAATTGCATCCTTTCTACGCGCGTAACACGCGCGGTTTGTCCGTTTAATCCGATCCTGTCCGTTGTCATCTCTTCCAGCAACACGACGCGCAGCGCGAACGCGACGAGCAATCTGAATCTGCTTTCGCGGGTGTCCTGCCCCAAGCGTCGCTCTGCGACTACGCTCAGAGTTACCACAGGGGGCAGGACGATTTTTATTCGACTGGGCTCACTGAAGGCAGCCGCAGTCAGGATTCGGTCTGTAGTTCTCACGGCACTGGCTGGCTCTCCGTAGAGAGGCAACATTCTGCCGCACTCGAGGCGGAGAACTATTCGACGCACCGAAAACCGACGTTGTTGTTCCGATTGTCTGCGGTGTTGTTGTTGCGGTTCGCCGCGCGGGCGTTCGTTGCATTGTTGTTCCACGACCCGCCGCGCAACACGCGCTGCGCTTGTCCGACCGAACCCTACATCTCAGACGACTCGCGTCGTCCGTTATGCCGATGGTGAAGGGGGACCGACTTTTTTGATCCACCCGCCAAGGAGTTTGCCGATTTCGACGATCGCTTTGGCGGCAAACTCGTACTGACTCATACTCAACAATTTCAAATCCACGCACAACCGAATCGAGAAACGTAATTTGTCCAGTTCGATGTCCGCGTCGAGCAAAGTGCGGTACGGGCTTTTCATTTTCGCCGCGCGCAGAATCAAATCATAAAACGCGAACGCGGTAGTTTCCAATCGCTGCGCCATGCTAAAGCGCTGGTCTTTGGGAAATTTGCGCGTGTGCGGCAAAAGCCACAAGATGAAATCGTACGTCTTGACGAAGATGGGTGATTGACTTGGTGTATTCATCTTTTCAAAATTTTTCGCGGCTGGGGGGCAAGCCCCCCAGACCCCCCAACACAGAATCCAGGAAACAGAATTCAGAACCCAGGACAAGAGAAACTACTCGACGCACCGAAAACCGTCGCTGCCGTACCGATTGTCTGCGGGGTTGTAGTCGCGGTTCGCCGCGCGGGCGCTCGCCGCACTGTCGAGCCACGACCCGCCGCGCAACACGCGGAAACCTCCGGGAGCAGTGTTCTCGGGATTGCTCTTTGGAGAACTGGCATAATATTTGTCCGAGTACCAATCCCGCACCCACTCCCAAACATTCCCAGCCATATCCATCACACCGTAGAAACTTGCACCCTTTGGATAAGTACCAACAGGCGAAGTATCCGCGTATCCATCATCGGCATCTTTGTCTTTCCAATCAGAAGGACAATTCTTGTCGCAAAAGTTTAGCCAGGTACCATTCCAACTATCTCCCCACGGATACTTGCGCTGGTCAGTACCACGCGCGGCTTTCTCCCATTGCGCTTCGGTCGGCAATTTTTTGTCTGCCCACGTGCAATACTTGGTCGCATCCTCCCACGAAACGTAAATCACCGGATAGTTATCGTACTGGGCATTACCAAAGTATGAATCACGCGTGTACGATTTCGTCGGATTGGGCAACTGGCACTGTTTGGCGTCCACACATTTTTTGTACAACGCGTTCGTCACCTCGAACTTGTCCATCCAAAACGCGTCAAGGTAGACAGTGTGAACTGGTTTTTCACGGTCGTAATCATTGCTCCCCATTGTAAATTCGCCCGCAGGCACGTACATCATCGTCGCGTCATCCGCAGAAATCTTCGTCGAGCCAATCCACGGCGTCGGCGTTGCCGTTGGGCGCGGCGTGTTGGTGGGCTGGGGCGTGAACGTTGCTGTCGGTCGCAAGGTTTCCGTCGGCTTGAGCGAAATCGTTGGCGTATTTGTGAGAGTGACAATTGGCACACTAGTCGTCGGTGCACCAATTGCAACACGCGTCGGTGTCGCAGTTGGTTGGCTATTCAAAATGCCGTTTACAATCGCGACAAGCAGAACGCACGCCAGGGCGACAACCACTGCCACCGTCGCGACAGGCACAAGCCAATTGGGGAGTGGTTGCGTTCGCGCAGAAATCTCTGGCGGTCTGGGAAGAACGGCAACGACCGGTACTGGCTTGGCAGGCAACCCCAAACCTTTGGTGAGCAAATCGTTTAGCGCCTCGTCGTAGCGTCCAACGAAATTGATGTAGAGGATGTGCATCAACCGATCCGGCACGTCGCAGGACTTTGCAATCACTGGAATAATTCGCGGTCGCCCCTTCCGCGTCCGATTCATCGTGATCGCCATATCAATTTCCCAATCGCACCAATCGGATTTGAGCGCGTCCGGCGAGAAAATTGGAATGTAAACATCACATTCCTTCAAGCCGCGTTCGATTCGAGATGGAATGCTGTCTCCGGGGCGCATCGAGTGCGCGTCCAGAAAACCATCCAGCCCATTTGCTTTCAGATCGTCGCACAGTTTACGCGCGAAATCAATGTCTTTCCACGAATGTGTGATAAAAAATCTTTGCGGCATTGTTGCCTCCAGGATCAGCAAAATATCATCTCGTCATCTTCAGGCGCTCTTGGCGCCACGCGAAATCCTAATCACGCGGAACGAGATTTCTCGCTTCGCTCGAAATGACAGGGAACACCAAAAATTTCTTGCTTCATCCTTCATCCTTCCTACTTTATCACAAACCCATTCACCGCCACCGCGCCGCGCGTCACCGTCATCGTAACACGATGCGCGCCGCTTGGCAAACCGCGCGCCAGCGCGACGCGTCCGCCCGCGCTCGGATCCGTGCGCCACAATTCAACCTCGCGCGGCGCGGCGTTGTCCACCTGCACGCGCACCGCGCCGCCGTACGGATTCTGCAACACCACGAGATCGAGATCGCTCCCGCGCCAAACAAAACTCACTTGGTCACCTTGTCTCCCTGTCACCTTGTCTCCCCCTCTCCCACTCTCCCCCGCTCCCGCGCTCCCCCTCTTGTATTCCCCAAAATACGCGCGCGCGTCCCGCCGCAACTCCCACGCGCCGCGCCACTCCATCGCCCAGTGCGTCGTGCTGCGAAAACCGCGCTGGACTAGTCGCGCGGTCGGCGTGTACGCTTTCATCGTCGCGTACACCGGCTTCGCCGTGAAATCCGGTTCGAGCATCCGGAAATAATAGAACGATTGATTTTTCTCGCTGTCATTCACGCGCCGGAAAAACCAGTACATCATCGCGCCCATCCAGGGCCATTCCGTTTGCGCGCGCGCGTACGCTTGCGGCGTGTAGCGCGCCTGCCGCGCCTCGCTCACGCGTCCGTACGGCACGTCTTTGAACTCGGCGGGCTGCGTGTTCCACCCCATCTCCATCGCCCAGATCGGCGTGTTCGCGTCGCCGTTCTTCACCATGATTTCGCGCAACTGAATCGGGCGCGAAAAATTGATGCGATCGTTTTCGTCCAGACGGCGATCACCCGGACCCGAGAACAAGCCGTAATCCATCACCGCGAGAATATCGAAATAGCCGCGCGCGCCCGCGTCGTACATCTGTTGCAAGAAAATTCGATCGTTCAAACCGCGCCCGCCTTCTTCGACCGTTTGCGCGAGTCCCGCGCTGATGATCACGCAGTCGGGATCGGCTTGTTTTGCTCTTATGTAACCAACCTTCAAGAGCCGCACGTACTCGGCTGGGTTGACATCTTGCTCGCCCCATTCGGGATAAATGTTCGGCTCGTTCCAGATTTGATAGAACCGAATCTTGCCGCGATAGCGATTGATCACCGTTGCGACGAAATCGCCATAGTCGTCGAAATGATCCGGCGGCGCGAAATTACCGCGCGCGCGACCGTCGTGACGCGACCACGCCGGCGGCGCATCCAACCGCGCGACGATTTCGAGCCCGTACTCGCGCGCCAGTTCGACGATGCGATCGTACTTTTGCCACGCGCTCTTGTTGTACTTGGCGTCCCAGTATTGCCCCTTGTTCGGCATCTCGATGTCTTCCCAAGGGAACTGTTGGCGAATCCAATGAAAGCCCGCGGCGCGAATCAATTCGAGCGATTGGCGAATTTTCCATTCCTCGACTTCTTGTTCGAGGAAAACGTTGATGCCGAACGGATTCACGTCGGTATACTTCATCGGCGCGAAATCGGCGGTCTCGTACGGCGGTTGCAGTGTTGCGAGCGCGAGATAGTACAGCCCTTTGATCTGCCACTCGGTCTCTTCTTCGCCGGTCCAGTCCGCGAGCGATTGGTTGATCGAATCGCGCGCCAAAAACGCGCCGAGCGCGAGCAAAAGGAAAAGTAGCGGAATGAGAATGAGGAGACGTTTCATCACGACTATTTTACCACAGATGCAATCAAACGTGCCAAATGCGCCAAAGATGCCAAAGGTGCCAAACCAAACCACCATCGTTTGACGCAATCTGCGGTCTAGGATAGAATCATCCCGGAGGAAAAATGACAAACGACATTCTGCGCGCGACGCGCGACATTTGGAATCAGAACGCCACGTTCTGGGACGAACGCGGCGGTGCCGATGGTTTGCCGATGCAGCGCGCGCTGATCGCACCGATCACCGAACGCTTGCTCGATTTGAAACGCGACGAGCGCGTGCTGGAGATCGCGTGCGGCAACGGCGCGTTCGCGCGACGAATGGCGGCGCTCGGCGCGCGCGTTGTTGCGTGCGATTTCGCGGAAGAATTCATTGAACGCGCTAAAGCGCGGACGACGGACGACGCCATCGAGTTCCGCGTGATTGACGCGACGGACGAAGCCGCGCTACTCGCGCTCGGCGCGCAATCATTCGACGCGGCAGTGTGTACGATGGGACTGATGGGGCGATGATCTTCGTTTCGGCCACTTGGTAGTTTTAGAGCGTAGCCTTCGCTGAATGGCGGAGTGTCAGCGATAGAGCAGACAGACGGAAGAAGATCGGGTAAAATACCTTCCCAGTTTGTGGGGAGGTGCCGCTGTGACCGAAGCGACCGCGATCGACCGAAAGCAGTGGTCGAGAAAAGAGATTGCCGAGAAGTTGGATGAGTTTGAGCAGGGCTATGTGCGTCTCCCCAGTCAACGGCAGTGGGCGGAAGAGCTCGGCATCCCGCGCAGCACCCTGCAATATTGGCTGGAGCGGAG
>Ga0194127_10009841_pt1 | contig 9980 bp, 5 predicted proteins | sample TA2KigC100mmetaG_FD_148624 | JGI IMG/M metagenome (GOLD analysis project Ga0194127, IMG submission 148624) | Freshwater microbial communities from Lake Tanganyika, Tanzania - TA2015036 Kigoma Deep Cast 100m | ecosystem: Environmental > Aquatic > Freshwater > Lake | place: Tanzania: Lake... | reverse complement strand
GGGGTGCGCACGGTCCCGCTCGTGGGATCGAAGTGGGTGATCGGCCGGTCGCCGGAATGCTCGATCCAGGTCCAGGATCCGACCGTGAGCCGCAAGCACATCCTGATCGAGCGCAACGGCGACAGCTTCCGCTACCAGGACCTGGGCGGCAGCAACCCGATCCTGCTCGAGGGCAAACCCGTGAAGCAGGGCGTGCTCGAGCCTGGGCAGTTCCTCCAGGTGGGGCTCACACGCGTGTCGCTCGAAGCTCGTCGCCGCCCGGCCCGGGTCACGACCCTCGAGAATGCGACCGTCGTGTTGTCGCGGGAGGTGATCGACGACGAATCGCCTTCACCTCCCCCACCGCCACACTCGTTCGCGAGCGTCGCCAGACGCGTGCTCGAGTACATCGAGTGGACCTTCGCCGACCTCGGTGACCTCACCGAAGTCGCCGAACCCCTGCTCGAACTCGCCCTCAACCTGGCGGGCCGCCGCCGCGGCGTGATCGCGCGGTTCGTCGGCCAGGGACTCGAGACCCTCGCATCGATCGACACGAGCGCCGCGGACGGCGAGGTGCGCCTGCCGGAGCAAGTGATCGAGGAGGCCCGGCGCCTCGGCCGGCCCACGCTGTTGACGATGGAGGAGGGCGACCGCGCGGTCAACCGATTGACCGTCCTGCTGGGCCCGAGCCCGGACGGCATCCTGGTGCTCGAGGAACCCGTCCCCGAAGCACTGGCGGGGCAGGAACTGCTGCGGTTGGGGCGAATGCTCGGCGCCGTGGCATGGCATCGGCTGCAGGAGGCCACGGAGCGGTTGCGACTGCGCGAGGACGTGCAGCGCCTGCGGTTCCAGGGCACGACTGCCCACAACGCGCTGCTGACGAGCACCCGGCTGCACGCGCTGCGCCAGCGCCTGCGGGAACTCGCCAACCTGGACCATGCCGTGCTGCTGATCGGCGAGCAGGGGACCGAACGCGAGGACCTGGCGCACTACCTGCACGTCGAGGGCACCCGGTCTCGGGAGCCCTTCGTCGCCGTCGACTGCGCCGGGCTGCCCGACTGGCGCCGCGAGAAGGATCTGTTCGGCGACGCGCGCGGCCACGCTGGGGCCGTGCAGCGGGCCGCCGGGGGGACCCTGTTCATCGACCACATCGATGGGCTGCCGCAGTACCTGCAGGAACGGATCGTGGCCGCCGTGCGCCCCCGCGCCGCCGTCGGCGAGCAGGCCGCCGCCATCCCGCGGCTCGTGGCGGGGGCTTCGGTCGGGCCAGGTCAGGCCCCCGGTGCCTGGTGGTCCAGCCTCGCCGAACTGTTCGAACCGGCCCAGCTCACCATCCCACCGCTGCGCGACGATCCACGCGACGTGCTGGCTCTGGCCGAGTTGTTCCTGTCGAGCATGGGCTGCACGCCCGACGGCTCGCCGCGGCTGCTCAACGAGCGGGCCAAGCGGGCACTGCTGGACTACCCGTGGCCGGGCAACCTGCGCGAACTGCGCCAGGTCCTCGAGTCGGCCGCTGCGCGCGCCGGCAACCAGCAGATCACGCCGCGCCACCTGCCCGAGGAACTCGCCGACGGCGGTGGAACGGGCCCGGCCGTGCTGCTGCCGACGCTCGACGAAGTCCAGCAACGGCACATCCGCGAGGTCCTGCAGCGTTTGGGCGGCAACCGGGCCAAGGCGGCGCAGGTGCTCGGCATCGCCGCGTCGACGCTCTACGAGAAGCTGCGGCGGTATTCGATCGAGCCGTGAGGCGCGCTCGCGCCGCTGCCCTGCCCGCCGCCCGCGCCCCCGCCATGCCGCGGTCCTGGCCTGCATGCGCCGGATTCGCCATGATCCGGCGATGACCGGCCCAGGCCCGATCTACCTCGACAACGCCGCGACGACGCGGCCCCTGCCCGCCGTCGTCGAGCGCATGGCCCGGGCCCAGGTCGAGCTGTTCGGCAATCCGAGCAGCCCGCACGCCTTCGGTCCGCCCGCGCGGCGCGCGCTCGAGGACGCGCGCGAGTTCCTGCGCGGCTCGCTCGGGGCCGCCGCCCTGGTGTTCACCTCGGGTGGCAGCGAAGCCGACTGCCTCGGCATCGTCGGCAGCGCGGCGATGCGCCCACCGGGCCGCGTGCTGATGGCCCAGAGCGACCATCCGGCGCTGCTGCGCACGGACGCGCTGCTGGCGCGCTGGCGCCACCACGCCGCGGTGCTGCCCGTCGGCCCGCACGGGGACCTGCCGCCCGAGACCCTGTTCGAGGCCCTGGGCCAGGACGTCCGCACCGTCGCGCTGATGTACGGCCACAACGAACTCGGCACCCTGTGCCGGCTCGGCGAACTCGTCGAACTGGTCCGGCGCGTGGCTCCCGAGGCGCACGTGCACGTCGACCTCGTGCAGACCTACGGCAAACTGCCGTTCGACCTGGACGAGTGCGGTGTCGACTCGGTGGCGGTGTCGGGGCACAAGTTCCACGGCCCGCGCGGGGCCGGGTTCCTGGCCCTGTCGAGCACGGCCCGGATCGCGCCGCTGCAACTCGCCGGCGGCCAGGAAGGCGGCCTGCGCGGCGGCACCGAGAACGTCGCCGGCGCGGTCGGCCTCGCCGTCGCCGCCGAGCACGCGCTCTGCCATCAGGCGAGCACCGCCGCGCACACGGCCTCGCTCGCGGACCTCGTCTTCCGCACGGTGCGCGGGGCCCTGCCCGAGGCCGAACGGCTGGGGCATCCGGAGCGCCGCCTGCCGCACATCCTGTCGATGCGCCTGCCCGGCGTCGTCGGCCAGACGCTGGTGGAGCGCTGCAGCGCGCGCGGCGTGGCCTTCGCGACGGGCTCGGCGTGCCACGGAACCCCGGGCACCTCCCCCGACCACGGCCCCGCCGGCAACCACGTGCTCGCGGCCATCGGCTTCGACCGCCGCACGGCGCGCGAGGTCGTGCGCCTGTCGTTCTGCCGCGACGACTCGGTCGCCGACGTCGAGAAGGCCGCGGCCGTGATCGCCGACGAAGCGACCCGGCTGCTGCAGGCGGCACCGCGGCCCCGCGACGAGGTCAGGCCGAGGTAACGGCCCCGCGGCGATCGGCGATCGGCCCGGGCCGCGGTGCTCGGCGCCCGGCGGACCGTGGTCCGCCCGGCTCGTCCCTGCCATGATCGCGGCATGCCCGCCCGCCGCAGGACCCGGTGCCCGTGAGCGAGATCGCCGCCAGCACGCCGGCGATGGCGCAGTACGTCGCGCAGAAGCAACGCCATCCCGACGCGCTGCTGTTCTTCCGCATGGGCGACTTCTACGAGCTGTTCTTCGAGGACGCGAAGGTCGCCAGCCGGGCGCTCGGGCTCACGCTGACCTCGCGCAGCAAGGGCGAGGGCGCGATCCCGATGGCCGGCGTGCCGGTGCGCGCGGTCGACGGCTACCTGCACAAGCTCGTGCAGCTCGGGCACCGCGTGGCCATCTGCGAGCAGATGGAGGACCCGCAGCAGGCCAAGGGCCTGGTCGAACGCGCCGTCGTGCGCGTGGTCACGCCGGGCACGCTGACCGAGGACAGCCTGCTCGACGGCAGGCGCAGCAACCACCTCGCCGCGGTGTCGCTCGGCAAGGACCGCGCCGGCATCGCCTGGGTCGAACTGTCGACCGGCGTCTTCTTCGTGCACGAGTGCCCCCGCGAGCGCCTCGCCGACGAGATCGTGCGCATCGAGCCCGCCGAACTGCTGCTCGCCGAGGAGCAACGCGGCGAGCAGCGGCCGTGGCTGCCCGCCAGCACCGTGCCGGTCGCCTTCCGGCCCGGCTACGAGTTCGGCGCCGACGGCGCGACGCGGGCCCTGCTGCAGTTCTTCCGCGTCGGCACGCTGGCGGGGTTCGGCGTGCAGGACCTGCCGCTCGCGACCGGCGCCGCGGGCGCGCTGGTCGGCTACCTGCAGCAGACGCAGCTGTGCGCGCTGCCGCACCTGCGCGGCATCGAGGTCTGGCACGACGGCTCGCACATGCGGCTCGACCGCGCGACGCGGCAGAGCCTGGAACTCGTGCAGACGATGCGCGACGACGAGGGCACGCCGCTGCTGCAGATCCTCGACCGCACGGGCACGCCGATGGGCGCGCGCGCGCTGCGCCAGTGGCTGCTGGCCCCGCTGACGCAGCTGCCCGCGATCCGCGAGCGCCAGGACGCCGTCGCCGAACTGCACGCCGATCCGGCGTTGCTCGCGCTCGTCGCCGGCCAGCTCGCCCACGTGCTCGACCTCGAGCGGTTGACGTCGCGCGCCGCGTTCGGCCGCGCCAATCCGCGCGACCTGCAGGGCCTGCGCCAGAGCCTCGAGCGCCTGCCGGCGATCCGCGAACGGCTGCTCGGCTGCCGCGCCGGCAGACTGCAGCAGCTCGCCCGCGACCTCGACCCGCTGCCGGAGCTGTGCCGCACGATCGCCGCGACGCTCGTCGACGAGCCCCCGCTCGGACCCAAGGAGGGCGGCGTGATCCGCGCCGGCCACCACCGTGAGCTCGACGAACTGCGCACGCTCGCGCGCGACAGCACCGCGTGGCTGGCGCGCTACCAGCAGCAGCTGGTCGACGCCACCGGCATCGGCAGCCTGAAGGTCGGATTCAACAAGGTGTTCGGCTACTACATCGAGGTCACGCACACGCACCGCGGCGTGGCGCTGCCGCCCTCGTTCCAGCGCAAGCAGACGACGAAGAACGCCGAGCGCTACGTCACCGAGGAGCTGCGCACCTTCGAGACGAAGATCCTGAAGGCCGAGGAGAACGGCCGCGCGCTCGAGTACGAGCTGTTCGTCGCGCTGCGCGAGCAGGTCGCCGCCGAACTGCCGCGCCTGCAGGCGACCGCGCGCGCGGTGGCCGGGCTCGACGCCTGCGCGGGGCTCGCGACCGTCGCGAAGGAGCGCGGCTACTGCCGCCCCACCGTCGACGACTCGTCGCTGCTGCGGATCGAGGACGGCCGCCACCCGGTGCTCGAGGCGACGCACGCCGCCGGCTCGTTCGTCGCGAACGACACCGACCTCGATCCGCCGCAGCGCCGGCTCGTGCTGCTGACCGGTCCCAACATGTCGGGCAAGTCGACCTGGATCCGGCAGAACGCGCTGCTCGTGATCATGGCGCAGATCGGCAGTTTCGTGCCGGCGAAGGCCGCGCACGTGGGCCTCGTCGACCGCGTGTTCACGCGCGTCGGCGCCGCCGACGACATCAGCCGCGGCGCGTCGACGTTCATGGTCGAGATGACCGAGACCGCGAACATCCTGCACAACGCGACGGCGAGGAGCCTCGTGATCCTCGACGAGGTGGGCCGCGGCACCAGCACCTACGACGGGCTGTCGCTCGCGTGGGCGATCGCCGAGGACCTGCACGAGCGCGTGCGCTGCCGCGCGCTGTTCGCGACGCACTACCACCAGCTGATGGACCTCGCCGGCCCCGGCAAGGGCATCGTCAACTGCCGCGTCGCGGTGCGCGAATGGGGCGACGAGATCGTGTTCCTGCACCGCATCGAGCCGGGCGGCACCGACCGCAGCTACGGCCTGCACGTGGCGCGGCTCGCGGGCATCGGCAAGGCCGTGCTCGACCGCGCGGCCGCCGTGCTGCACAAGCTCGAGGAGGAAGGCGACGAGGTGCGCGAGGCCCTGGTGCAGGCGCGCGACCGCAAACGCCCCGGCCTGCGGCAGCAGGAGCTGTTCGCGCCGCCGGAGCATCCGCTGGTCGAGGAACTGCGGCGGCTCGACCCCGACACCGTCTCGCCGCGCCAGGCGCTGGAGCTGCTGCGCGGTTGGCAGGAACGCGTCGCGCGCGAGTAGCGGGACCGGCCCGGCTGCCGATACTGTCGGCACGACGATGGGCGACCCGATCACGATCCGGCCGTACCGACCCGGCGACGAGGCCGGCATCCTCGCCGGGCACAACCAGACGTTCACGCCGCCGCGTTCGCTGCCGCACTGGTCGTGGAAGTTCCGCGACAACCCGACCGGCCAGATCCACGTGATGGTCGCCGAGCACGAGCAGCAGGGCATCGTCGGCGCCTACGTGACCCTGCCGGTGCGCGTGCTGGCCGACGGCGAGCAGGTGCTCGCGGGCCAGTGCGTCGACCTGTTCGTGCTGCCCGAACACCGCCGGCACGGCAAGCGGCCCGGCCTGTTCGTGAACCTCGCGCTCGCGCACTACGAGCTGTGGGGCGGCAAGGCGCCGCACCAGAACGCGTTCCACTACGGCTGGCCGATCGCGACGTGGCGCATCGGGCAGAAGTACCTGCGCTACGAGATCGTGCGCGACTGGGACTTCCTGTTCGCGGAACGTCCGGCGGGCGGCTTCCCGCCGCGCGCGCTGCCCGGCGAGCTCGAACTGCGCACGGCCGACCGCTGCGGCGCCGATGCCGACGCGCTGTGGTCGTCGCTGCGCGGCCAGAGCCGGCTGCAGATCGTGCGCGACGCGACCTACCTGAACTGGCGCTACGCCGACGCGCACGACGCGACCTACGAACTCGTCGAGTGCCGCGAGGTCCGGACCGGCCGGCTGCGGGGCCTCGCGGTGCTGACGCGCCGCGACCTGCTGTTCCCCGGCACCTCGTTCCTCGTCGACTGGCTCGTGCCGGCCGACGACCACGACGCGACGCTCTGCCTGATCGCGCACGCCGAGCAGCGCAGCAACGCCACGGGCTCGCCGGTGCTCGCGACGCTGTTCCAGCACCTCGACCCGCGGTTCCTGCACTTCCAGCACCGCGGCTTCAGGGTCTACGGCACGGGCTACTTCCAGGTCGTGATCCCGTTCACGCTCGACGACACGCAGTGGTTCAAGGACCACTGGTACCACACGCTCGGCGACTCGGACATCGTGTGAAGGCCGCTGCGCTTCAGCGGGATCCGAACTGCATGCGTGCCCCCGCCGAGACCGTTTTTTCGTTGGCCGCCGTGCCGAACTGCACGACCTGGTGGAAGAGCAGGGCACCGAGGAACGCCGGATCGCCCGGAGTCGCCAGCACGTAGGCGGCAACGCCACCGCTGGGCACCAGGAACACGACCGCGTCGGGGCTCACGAGCAGATCGCAGCCGCCCGGAGCCGCGGGCGTCAACGCCGCGAGGCCGTACGGCAGGGCGCCGAGCGCCCAGTTCGTGTTCGACCAGCCGACCACCATGAACGCGAGCCCCGGATCGGCGAGCCCGGTCACGGCGACCTGGTACGTGCTGCCGAGCCACGGCAGCGCCACCACGGACATCGTGGGCATGCCGATCGTGCCGGCACAACCGGCGCCGAACGGCGTCGAGCTGGCGGGCGCGACCGGCCCGTACTCGTAGGTCCGATCGGTGACCGTCGAGCCGTTCCAGCCGCCGAACACGGTGCAGACGCCGCGCGCTGGATCGTGCGTCATGACGATGCTGGTCACCGCAGCCACCGCGCCGCCCGGAGCGCGCTGCTGCCAGTCGACGCCGTCGAACTCCCAGGTGTCGCCGAAGATGCCGTAGTTGTTGGTGCCGCCGAACAGCACGAGCCTGCCGCGCAGCGAGTCGCGGGCGAGGCCGTGGCCGGCGCGCGCGGGCGGGTTGGTCGCGGGCAGCAGCTGGACCCAGGCCGTGCCGTCCCATGTCCAGGTGTCGTTGCGCATGACGTTGGGCCCCGAGTCCCAGCCTCCGAACAGCACGACCTTGCCGAGCGAAGCCATGAACGCGATGCGTCCGTCGACGCGCGGCGAAGGTCTCGTCGCCGGCGAGCGCTGCTGCCAGTCGTTCCCGTCGAACTCCCACGTGTCGTTGACGGTCACGCCCACGGAGCCGCCGAACAGCACGATGCGCTGCCGCAGCGGGTCGTAGGTCATCGCATGGCTGTCGCGCGCGCCGGGGCTGTGGGCCGTGCTCCGCTGCGTCCATGCCGAGCCGTTCCATTCCCACGTGTCGTTGCTGCCGTAGTAGCCGCTGTAGAGCACGCACACGCCGCGCACCGAGTCGTAGATCATCGCGCCGCGGCGCCGCGGCGACGGCGCCACGGCTGGCGTCATCGGCGTCCAGGTCGTGCCGTCCCATTCCCAGGTATCGCCGTAGTTCCCCGCGGCGTTGTTGACGCCGGCGAAGAGCACGGTGCGACCTCGCGCCACGTCGTGAGCCATCGTGTGGCCGCATCGGATGGCAGGCCTGACCGCAGGGCTGCGGTCGGTCCAGGCCACCTGCGCATGGAGTGAAGCCGGGACGACGAGCAGCAGCAGCGCCATCGGGAACGGGGAACGAACCAGCAGACGAGTAGCCATGGACGACCTCCGCCCACCTGAGGTGGGCAACGCGTTGCCGCCGCGGCGAGCAGTCGGGTCTCCGGCACGGTAGGCGCACACCCGCCGCCGTCGCGGCCGGCTGCGAAGAGCCGCGTTTGGAACCGCAGCGCGGACCTCCCCAGGTGCCCAAGTGCGTAGGGGGGACAGGCAGACTGGGGCCGTCGCCGTTCCGCCTACTTGCCGGGCTGCTTCGGCGGCGGCGGCGCCTCGACCTCGCCGCCCGGATCCGGCGAGGCCGCCGGCTTCAGGATCGGCGCCGCGAGCAGGGCGACGTAGCCGACCGCGTCGCGCGGCTTGCCGAGCGGCACGCGCACGGTGACGTCGGTGCGGTCGACCACCGTCTCGATGCGCGAGAACAGCGGCACGAGGCCGCGGAAGCGCGGTTCCTGCTTCTGCTGCTGCAGCCACTGCTCCACCGCCTTGCCCGAGACGGCCGGGCCGTCGCCGGCGCGCGCGTGGCGCAGCACGGCTTCGACCTGCAGCCGCGGGTCGTCCGCCTCGCCGACGGCGCGCAGCCGCACCAGCAGGTCGCTCGGCGCCTGGCCCTCCGGCCACTCGATGCCCGGCAACAGCCGGCCCAGCACGCGTTCGCGCAACAGCGGCTGGTCGACGGCGATCACGAACCAGGCGAGGTTCTCGCCGCGCCCCGACAGGAGCGCCATGACCTCGGCGGACGGCTGGCCGCGGTGCGGCTTGCCCTGCAGTGCTGGCTCGAGGTGCTCGGCCGGACCGAAGACCAGCACCTCGCGGCGTGGCTGCGCGCACAGTTCGGCGCGCGCGGCCGGCCCCGGCGAACGGTGCACCACCGTGCCGCCGAGTTCGTCGCGCGTCCAGCGGCCACGGGCGACGCGCGGCGGCAGGTCGAGCGCCGCGTTGCCCTCGAACACGACGACCTGGCGCACGCCGTCCATGCCGCCTTCGCGCGGCGGTTCGGCGACCGCCGTGATCCGGTCGAGCGCCGCGAGCGGGAAGCCCAGCTCCTGCTCCATCTGCCGGAAGATCGCCTTCAGCACCGAGACCTCGAGTTCGTCCCAGATGCCCTGCTCGCGCAGCGCGCGCAGGTCGGCGCACGCGACGTTGCGGTAGTCGTCGAGCAGGAAACCGCGGATCGACGGCGGTTCCTGGGCAAGCAGCGGCAGGGCGGCGAACAGCAGGGCGAGCGGGCGCATCGGGATCCTCCGGTCCGCCCGGGGTCCCGGGCGGCGGGCGACAGGATACCGCCGGCAGGCGCGTCAGCGGCCCGCGCCGAGCAGGATCACGGCTGCGACGGCGGCGACGAAGGCGACGGCCGCGGCGAGCACGAGCCAGCCGGGCACCCGACGCTCGCCGCGGGCAGGGTTCACGTGCGCATGCCCCCGAACAGCACGACGCCGAGGGAACCGAACAGGATCGTCGGGGTCCAGGCCGCGACGACCGGGTGCACGTAGCCGCGCTGGCCCAGGCTCTGGCAGGTCAGGTCGACGAGCGCGTAGGCGCCGCAGAGGCCGATCGCGACGAGCAGCCTCTCGATGCGGCTCCGGCGTTCGAAGTGCACTGCGAACGGCAACGCGAGCAGCAGCAGGATCAGGTTCGCCAGCGGGAACGTGATGTGCCGGTGCAGCGCGAGACGCAGGCCGGTGCTGTTCGGGCGCGTGCGCATGGTCTCGACCAGTTCCGTGTAGGACTGCGTCTCCGGGTCGACCAGCTGGCGACCGCGCTGCAGCAGCACCTCGGGCGTCAGCTCGGGGCGGCCGAGCCACTCGATCGGCCGATTGCCCTCGAGGCGGCGTTCCTCCGCGTCGTGGT
>Ga0194127_10009837_pt1 | contig 9982 bp, 7 predicted proteins | sample TA2KigC100mmetaG_FD_148624 | JGI IMG/M metagenome (GOLD analysis project Ga0194127, IMG submission 148624) | Freshwater microbial communities from Lake Tanganyika, Tanzania - TA2015036 Kigoma Deep Cast 100m | ecosystem: Environmental > Aquatic > Freshwater > Lake | place: Tanzania: Lake... | reverse complement strand
TAAACGGGAACATCTCCAGGTGCATGAGCTGGTACTTGGTGTCGTCGAAGAAATCCGCCAGCGGCATGCCGTACTTCTTCTTGAAGACCTTGTCCGCCTGTCGGGCCTGGCGCGGCATCCAGTCGCGGATGATGGTGTTCATGGGATGGTCGGCACTGCCGCAGTCCACGCCGATCCAGCGCAGTTTCTTGGCCTTGGCCCAATCGGCGAATTCGCGGTCCGGGCCGGGGTGCATGACCATGTAGCGGACCTCATTGGCGGTGGGCATGTCCCAGCCGAAGTGATGGTAGCCGGTGTGGATGATGAGAATATCTCCCTCGCGCACCTCGACGCGCTCCTCGATCATCTTGCTGGTGTACACATCGTAATCACCGCAGATGTCGCTCAAATCGACAATGGCCGCGTCATGCACCAGATAATCCATTTCCAGCGAGGCGATGTCCTTGCCCGGTGTATGGAAATGGATCTCACCGTCCAGGTGGGTGCCAAGGTGATTGGAGTGGGTGAGCACCTGCCCATTGGCTCCATTGGGCGCAAGGCGTTTGAAGTACTTCAGTTGCAGCGGTTCGTATGTGGGCCATGGGGGGGTCGCAACACCGAGGGGAATTGTCAAATCAATGAATTTCATGGTTGTGCTACTTTCCTGTGTGATGGATGGGGTCGATCCGATGGTGGGGTTGCCGGAATTTCCACCTCACCCCTTTTCTTCATAGGGCAGCCCGAGAGCTTCAGGCTTGGCCGCGCCCCACCTGGAACTGAACCATTTCGTGGACATGAGCACCAGGACTCCAATGGTTATGGCGAAGGGTACAGTCCTCCAGATATACCTGGAAAGAACATCGGGGAGCACCAGCTGAGGATTGAGCGAAAGCTGCCACAAGGTTCCAAAAAGGATGGAGCCGCCAAGCAGAATAAACGGATGCCACATGGAGAAAAAGACCAGGGCGAGTGCAATAAATCCCCAACCCATGAGGAAATCATTGCTCCAGACCGGATTATAATCCAGCGAGTATATTGCCCCTGCAAACCCCATCAGCATCCCGCTGGTGGTGACGCTCAGGTACCGTGTTCGGGCGACGTTTATCCCCGACACTTCCGCCACGGAGGGATTCTCCCCCACCGATCGTATCCTCAAACCCAGGCTTGTCTTGGTCAGCACGAACCAGGCGATGATGATCAGGGCAAGACCGACGAAAAAGAACGGGGAAAGGCCAAGGATATCGGGTATCCGCTCCATACCCAATGGGCCGGTGTATGGATAACCGATGTAGGTGGTCAGACCGAAACCCAGGATCCAGATTCCCATCCCATTTACGACCTGATCGCTCCCCAGCGTGATCGAAAAGAAACCGTGTATCAGGCCGATCAGGCCTCCGATCGCCATGGCCGCCAGGAAGCCGAGCAGATAACTCCCTGTGGTTTGAGCGACCATGAAGCCGATCGTAGCGCCAAAAAGCATTACGCCTTCCACGCCAACATTGAGGATCCCTGAACGCTGGCCAAGGAGTTCGCTGAGCGCGGCGATGGTAAAAATCGTCGAGGCATCCAGGCTTCTAACCATGAATTCCCACATCGCTTGCCTCCTTTCCTGGTGTCCTTACCCATACGATCCTGTAACGATAAAAGAACTGGAAGGCAACCAGGGTGATCATGAGAACGCCGAGCAGGGCGTAGTCGATGCCAAAACCCAGCTTGAGTTTGCCCTGGGCAAATCGACCGCCGTTCGTTAATCCCCCGAAGAGCAGCGCGATGGGGATCGCGGCCAATGAATTTCCCTGGGAGATCAACCCGCAGATGATCCCATAGAATGCCAGATCTCCAAACTCACCGTAGTTCTTGGTGATTTTGTAGACGCCGGGGACCGCCGCGAAATAATGGTATCCCGCCAAACCTGCGATCAACCCCCCCAGGATGAATACCAGGAGTGGAATATTGAACGGGCTGATACCGGCATACTTGGCCGCCGCCGGACTTTTCCCGTAAGCCTTGATTTGATATCCAATGCTCGTTTTGGCAAATAGAAAAAACAGCAAAAGGGCCAGGCCCAGGGCGATGAATAACGTGAAGGGTACGCCTTCGATCAGGGGTGCGTAAATGGATTCGGGCAACTTAAAGCCATCTCCTTCCCCGCTTGCGCCCATGAAGAGACCTCCTTCCTTGATCATGCGCGCCACCACCCAGTACGTGATGAAGTTGATCATCATGGTCACCACGATCTCATTGGTATTGAACCTGCCCTTCAGAAAACCGGCAATGGCTCCGATCGCTGCACTGCCCAGGATCGCGGCGGCGATCATCAACGGAATGACAAGCCCCGCTGGAAGAACTGCATTTTGGGATGTTTTTGCACCGAAGGCATATGCAACTGCAAAGGCGGATAGCGCTCCCGCATAAAGCTGGCCCGCCATTCCAATATTCCAAAGTCCGGCCCGCATGGGAATGATAAAGGCGTACGTGCACAACAGAAGAAATATGAATCTGTTGATTGTCAGAGGCAGGCCAAACGAGCTGGTGAAGGCGTAGGAAAATATGGCTTTGTATCCGGTCAGCGGATCCACCCCGGCGCGCAAGAAAATATAGCTGAAGACCACCAGGGCAAAGAGGATGGCGAAGATCGAGATCAGGGTTGCTTCCCAGCCGCGCAAGGCCACCCTTTTTTCGAGTTTCACTTCGAAGCTGCCAAGTTTCATAGCTGTTCCACCTTCGGTTTCAGGCCTGCCATCATCGCTCCAACCAACTCCCTTCTTGCCTCCCCGCCGGGGATGATGCCCATAAACTCGCCCTCGTACATCGGAGCCACTCTGTCGCTCAAGGACAATACTTCATCCAGATCCTCCGAGATGAGCAGGATGCCGGCTTTTTCCTTCTTCGCCTCCATGATCTTTTTCTGGACAAATTCCGTTGCCCCGATATCCAGCCCCTGGGTTGGCAGGTTCGCGATCAACAGCCGCGGTTTGCGTGAAAGCACCCGGGCCAGGATTAATTTCTGGAGATTGCCTCCGGAAAGGCTTTTTGCCGTGGTATCCGGGCCCGGAGCTGCGACATCGTACTCGGAGATCATTTGTTCGGTGAGTCTCCTGATTTCTTTGTAATCAACGATCCCGCCTCTGGAAAAACGATCGTCGAAGTAATAGTTCATGGTGAAATTTTCGGCAAGCGAAAACTCCCCGATCGACCCCACATCGATACGTTCCGAGGGAATATACCCGATGCCTTTCATCCAAAAATCCAATGTGGAGGAATGTGTGATGTCCGCTCCGTCCAGGATCACCTTGCCCCCCTGCGGCTTTCGCAGGCCAGCCAGAACCTCGGCGAGCACCTGTTGACCATTGCCGGAAACCCCTGCGATCCCGAAGATCTCCCCCTCCTGCACGGAAAAGGAGACATCCTTCAGGGCTAAAACACCCTTATCGTTGAAGGCAACCAGATTCTCTGCATGGAGTATGGATTTTCCCTTCTCCACCGTCATCTGTTCCATTCGGAAAATGACATCCCGTCCCACCATCTCCCTGGCCAACCCCTTTTGCGTTGTTTCCGTTGTTGCCAAACGGGCAGAAACCCTTCCACGCCTGAGAACCGTCACCCGTTCGCTGATTTCAAATACGATGGGGAGCTTGTGTGTAATGAAAGGTACGATGGCGAGTTCGTCGACGGTCATGATTCTTATCGAATCCAACAATCTCTTGATTTCCGGCGGGGCAAGCGCTGAAGTCGGTTCATCCAATATCAGAATCTTGGCGCCGCGATACAGGGCTTTAAGGATTTCCACAACCTGCTTTTCCCCCTCCGAAAGTTGCCAGACTTTTGCCTTGAGGTCAATCTTAAACCCGTACTTGTCGCAGAGCTCTGTAATCTCCCTGCCCGCCCGCTTCAGGTTCAGGATGGCTCCCGCCCTCGGATGCCCGAGAATGATGTTTTCGATCACCGTATGGGCAGGGATCAATTTGCGGTTCTGATGAACCATACCGATTCCCAGGCCGATCGCGTCCAGCGGGGATTTGAAATTGACCTTCTTCCCGTATAGGTACAGTTCACCCTCATCGGGCTGGTGCAACCCGAACAGGATATTCATCAGTGTGGTTTTCCCGGCGCCGTTCTCCCCGAGGATGGCGTGGATCTCGCCGGCTTTTATCTCGAAATCGATCTGATCGTTGGCAAGGACACCGGGGAACCTCTTGGTGATCCCCCTGGCTTCCAATACTGTGTCGCCATGTTTTATGCTTTCCGGGAGCATTTTCTCTACCTGCCTCGCAATTCAGATCTTCTGATTGAATTTGCTGAAAACCGACCCGTAGCACAGGCCGGGGGGTCTTGAAACCACCCCGATACTCAGAATTTTTCCGCCTAGGTTAAAGATGAGGCCCCACCACCCGGATCTCCACTGTGAATGAGGCCTCACGTTGGCGATTATCGCAAGCAATTCATCATCTGCGCGATGATGAAGGCTGGCTTACTCCAATATGGTCATGCCTTGCAGGTCGAAATTGAACTGGGAGAGCAGCCACACGACGGTCGGTTCCACACCAGCCGCCTTGACCTCTGTCCCGGCCGCGGGGATGGGCGTGCCTTCCAACTCCAGGCCGGTGCCATTACTGACAAAAGCGTGCTCGGTGAAGGGATCCCACTCGCCAGCGATCATCTGCGTCCTGCGCTGTTCCACAAGATCAACGATCTCTTGCGGGATCAAAGGCAATGCCGCAGGGCTGATGGCTTCGATGCCCACCTTGCCGTCGTTCATGATGTCAACCGTCAACTCCTCGGTGCCATCGGCGAGCGTCATGGAGGATTCCATGCCCAGGTACAGAATTTTCTCGGGTTTCTCACCTGCCAGGAGGGCCTGAATGATCTTGTCATAGAGCACTTCCCAACGGGTGTCAAAGGATACGGCCACGGTGTCGGTGGTGGACCAGCCATATTCGCCCACGATGTCCATGTCCTTCCCCACGAACCAGATGCCCTTCTCGGTCGCAACATCCAGCGGGGAGCCCGAATCGGTCTGCTGTGTAATCACATCGACATCATACTGATCCACCAGAGTGGCGGCGATATCCCGCTCTTCCTGGGGCAGGTACCAGTCGCCTGAATACTTGACGTATACATTGATCTCTTTGCCAAGCAGTTCCGCGGCATCCATCACACCGAGATAGAAACCGGCTGTACGCCGGATCACCTGAATATTCGGGTATGCCGAAACGATGCCGATATTGCCCGTTTCAGTCAATGCTCCGGCGATCAACCCTTCCAGATACAGTGCCTGGTATTGCCTGGGGAAGATGCGGATGAAATTGTCCTTTGTCGACACATCGCTGGCGATGATGGATACGAAAGTCGCGTCTGGATACTGGTCGGCGATATCCTTCAGCGGCATGCCCATGAACTCGGCATTGCCAACGACGATGTTCGCCCCATCGGCGATCAACTCTTCGGCGAAGGGCACCGAGAGATCCGGACCGACCTCTTCCCGGTACACGTATTCGACATTGGGATATTTTTCAGCGATGCGCGCACCGGCCCGGTCGTGAGCGCCGGACCAGGTTGTGCCTTCGATGACGCTGAAATGTTCGATTGCCAGGGTGAGGGACTGCGGTTCCTCGCCTGCCGGCGGTGCCGCCACGTCCGTTGGTTGCGCAGGGGCTTCGGTCGGCTCGACCGCAGGCGTGGCCGGCGCGCAGGCCCCGATCGTCATGCTGGCTATCAACAGCATAGCCGCAAGAATAAAATACTTGCTCACCTTCATAACAGCCTCCTTCAAGATTGTTTGGAATCGGCTACATGGACTGAAACGTTTCCTTCAAGAGATTTGCCGGTATCCTCCTTTCGTCCCATGAATCCTGTGAATGGCATGTTCTATTTGCATGACTCAATTTCAGAGTTTCCATGTCTTAAAATACCTTGATGCCATTCCGAATCACCATCGATGTTACAAGACTATGGGTATTATGTCAATCAGGATGCATCCACTTGTGAGAGCGTAAGGGAATGCCAGGGCGTTATTTTTCCGCAATCCGTGCCTGCAGGATTTCGTTCAACTTGTCCAGTCCTTGTTTGATCATGCCTCTGCTCACCGTGTCGAACAGGCGCTGCCCGACGCTGGCTACCTTGCCGCCGATTTGCACTTCGCCAGTAAATTTCATCAGGGTTTTATTCCCACCTAAATCGATCATGTCAATATTGCCAGTGCCCTTTAAGAATCCAACCTTTCCCTTTCCTTCCACGGTCAGGGTGCAGCTTGCGGGTGGGACTTCATTGGTAACAAAGAGATCACCTGCGAAGACCCCGGTAATCGGCCCGATGCGGACCTGGATCTCGCCTGAGTATTTGTTTTCACCCACCTTTTTTACACTTTGAGTGCCCGGCAGACAGGATGCCAGCACTTCGGGATCACGCACCAGGACCCAGACGGCTTCCCGCGGACCGTCGAAGGTGTACTCGCCCTGTATTCTCATTGTGTCTCCTTTGCATGTATCAATTCAAAAAGACGGTTCGGGCTGAGAGGCATTTCCAGGATTTCAAGTTTCCTGTCATGCAGCGCGTTCTCAAGTGCCTGGGCGAATAGCGCAGGCACAGGGATCGCTCCGGCTTCGCCGGCTCCCTTGGACCCCAGTTCATTCAGCGAGGAGGGCGTTTCGAGGTGAGCGACTTCTACGCGCGGCATCTCGGTGGACGAGGCAAGCAGGTAATCTGCAAAGGAGGCGTTGAGCAGCTGACCATTCTCATCGAAATGGAGTTTTTCATAATAGGAGTTGCCAATCCCCATGGAGACTCCTCCATGGATCTGACCCTCCAGGATCAGCGGATTGAGAACCGTACCGCAGTCTTCCGCCACAACGTAGCGTTTGATCGTGACCATCATTGTCTCAGGATCCAGCTCAAGGATCATGGCATGGCCCCCAAAGGCGGTCGCGCCATATTGTGGACCGAAATACGCGGTGGATTCCAGGCCGGGTTCGGTGCCGGGTTCGACCGCGCCTCGCAGCGGATTCGCCAGCATGGCCAATTCCCCCAGTCGAATGGACTTCTGGGGGATATCCGCCACCCGTACCAGGCCGTTATCGAGTTCCAATTCACCCTCGGGCGCTTCCAATACCTTGCTGGCCAGTTTTAATACTTTTTTCCGTACAAGAGTGCAGGCGGCATGGACGGCATTGCCTGCGACCACAGCTCCCCGGCTCGCAAACGTGCCGGTTCCCCAATGGAATTCGGCGGTGTCGCCGGTCACAATCCGCACATCGCTCACTTTCACACCCAATTGTTCTGCGACGATCTGGGCAAAGGAGGTGAAGTGCCCCTGCCCCTGGGTTCCTATGCCGGTGGCTACATTGACCTTCCCACTGGCCTCGATCGTCACCCGCGCACCTTCATAGGGACCCACACCGGTGGTCTCGATGAATGGGGCGATGCCAATACCCACATATTTCCCTTCCTTTCGAAGGCGGGGTTGTTCCGTCTTGACGAACGCCTCGTAGCCGATCATTTCCAGGGCTTTGTCCACGACCACCTTGTAATTTCCACTATCCAGGATCAGGGGTGCGAAAGCCTGGTCAATGATTTCGTGCTGATAAGGGAATGCCTGAGGAGGGATCAGGTTGCGCTTGCGGATTTCCACCCGGTCCATCCCCAATTCCGCGGCTGCGATATCCAATATGCGTTCGATGATGAAAATACCCTGAGGGCGCCCGGCTCCTCGGACGGGAGTGACGATCGTCTTGTTGGTAAAGACCACCTTGAAATCGGAGGAGAAATTCTTGATGTCATACCCGCCCATGACATGCGACTGCGTGTTGAGCGGAATCGTCAGGCCATATGGATCGTACGCGCCTGTGTCATGCAGGAAATCATCCTTCAAGCCCAGAATCTGCCCGTCGCGGCTTAGGGCTATTTCGACATCGTGCACCTGCCCTCGTTCCTGGGTGGTGGCATAGAAGTTTTCGCGACGGTCCTCGATCCACTTGATCGGGCGGTTGAGTTTCATCGCCACCCAGGGGATCAGCATCTCCTCCGGGTAGAACATCATGATCTTGGGACCAAAACCTCCGCCGATGAAAGGTGCAATGACCCGCACCTGATGCTCGGACAGTCCCAGCCGCGCCGCTGTGCCATTTCGAATTGGGATCGGCGCCTGGGTGGTATCCCACATAGTAAGGTGCTGACTCTTCGCGTCCCAATGGGCAACAATCCCGCGATTTTCCATGGCGGCCGCCGCGCCGCGCTCGATCACAATCCTTCTCCTGACGACCAGGCCGGCCTCCTTGCGGGCGGCTTCATAGTTCCCTTTCTTTTGGAACAGGCGGGCGGCAAGGTTCGACTCCAGATCTTCGTGCACCAGGCAGCTTTCCGCTTCAAGGGCTTTTTCCAGATCCAGCACAGCCGGCAGCGGTTCGAGTTCGAGTTCGATCTCTTCAACCGCGTCCTCCGCAATGTAGCGGCTTTCGGCGATGACCAATGCGATCGCCTCGCCAGCATGACGGACCTTATCCTTGACGAGTGGTACCTGACGGCGGGAATGGAAGACCACATCCTTGACGGTGGGTGGAGGCGAAACCAAAGGCGGGCCCGGACTCCAATCCTCACCCATATCCTCCGCTGTAAAGACGGCGACAACACCCGGATACCGGCGTGCCGCGGACACGTCCAGGCTTGACAAACGGGCATGGGCATGGTCGCTGCGCAGAAAGGCAGCGTGGAGCATGCCGGGGATTTCAACATCATCCACGAATTGAGCCTGGCCGGTCAGCAAGCGGGGATCTTCATTGCGCACGATGCGTTTTCCAATGAGTTTTTTTTCCACAGCTCTTCTCCTGTGTTGTTGAACGATGATCGAGGAAGACCGTTCGGTTACTTATTCATCCTGTCTGAGGCCAGCTTGATGGCGTCCACAATGTGCTGGTACCCCGTACATCGGCATACGTTGCCCGAAATCGCCTCGCGAATTTCCTCCTCGCTTGGATGGGGATTTTGCTCCAGAAATGGCACCACGGTGGTCAGGATGCCGGGAGTGCAAAATCCGCACTGCAGGCCGTGTGCCTCGTGGAAGGCTTCCTGGATGGGGTGAAGTTTTTCGATGGTTCCCAGACCCTCGACAGTGGTTATTTCACGGCCATGAGCTTGGACTGCAAACATCAGGCAGGAGCGTACGGATTCGCCGTTCAACAGGACGGTACAGGCTCCGCAGACGCCGTGCTCGCAACCGACATGTGTGCCGGTCAATCCAAGCTCGTGGCGTAGAAAGTCACTTAAAAGTGTACGCGGCTCGACCGCCTGTTCATAGCGGGTGCCATTTACTGTTACAGAAAGGTCGAACAGATTTTGCGCGGTTGTCTTCATGGCTGCTCCTCATTCCCTTTCTTCCACAGCACGCTGGAATGCCTGCGCGAGGGCGCGCTGTGTAAGGACCTTCGCCAGATGACGGCGAAACTCGGCTGTGGCATGGATGTCACTACTGGGATCGATCTCTTCGGAAATGGCAACTTCAGCTGCCGCCTGGAAAGCCTGCAGAGTGGGTGCCTGTCCTTTGAGCAATTCTGCCGCTTTCTTGGCAACCATGGGGCGTTCGCCGGCGCTGATGAACACCATACGGGCTTGCTGGCAGAGCCCCTTCTTGTCGATGGTGACCACCGCGGCGATGCCGATCATGGCGAAGTCGTGGGGGCGCCGGGCAATTTCCATCAATGACCAGCCGGATCGCGGCGGCAGGGGAGGCAGCGCGACCTCCACCAATAGTTCTTCCGGTTCCATAACGGTTGTGAGCAACCCGACAAAGAACTCGCTGGCAGGCACCCAGCGTTCGCCGTTTCGGCTGCGAAGACGGAATTTCCCGTCCAATGCCACGCTCAGGGACGGAAGTTCAGCTGAGGGATCGGCATGTGAGAGGCTGCCGCCAAAGGTGCCGCGGCTTCGAATTTGTGGATAGGCAATCCGGGGCATGGCAGAATGAATCAAGGGTGCCCTTTCTTCAACCAGCGGACTTGTCTCCACCTGATGG
>Ga0194127_10009835_pt1 | contig 9983 bp, 7 predicted proteins | sample TA2KigC100mmetaG_FD_148624 | JGI IMG/M metagenome (GOLD analysis project Ga0194127, IMG submission 148624) | Freshwater microbial communities from Lake Tanganyika, Tanzania - TA2015036 Kigoma Deep Cast 100m | ecosystem: Environmental > Aquatic > Freshwater > Lake | place: Tanzania: Lake... | reverse complement strand
CCCCACCACCAGAACCGGCGTTTCCGCAGTGCCGCCCGCGCGCACCGCACGTCCCGCGCAGGAAGCCGCCGCGGCGCCGGCGGTACTACGTGTGGCACGAGTTGCTCCGGCGCGCGTTCGGCTCGAACGCGCTCGCTGCCTCGCCTGCGGCGGACCGCGACGGCTGCCGGCCTTCCTCACCCATCCGCCACCCGTGCAGAAGATCCTCGCGCACCTCGGCCTGCCGACCGAGCCGCCGCCGCTCGCCAGCGCAAGGCCTCCGCCGGGCCAGTGCGCGACGAGGTTCCAGGGCGCAGCGGAGGATGGGTAGGCGCCCGGCAGGCGCCAGGCAGTACGAACTGCTGGCGTCGTGGAATGCGCCCGTACCCTGCCCGGCAAACCGGGCGAACCTGCCGATCGCCGCAGCCCGGATCCCGGCGCGCGGGACCGGTTCGAACACCCCCCTCGGCCGAGCCTGGTCGCTGCGCAGCCGGAATCGCAGCCTGTTTCACCTGCTCTGCGTCTGCACGATCGACGCCGAGATCGCGCCGCTCGGCGCAGCGGCGCTCGGCTGCGATCTGACCACGACGAACAAGCCGGGTCGCCTCGTCGCGCTGCGCGAGCGCGGGCTCTTGCGCCGGCCGCGGTAGCGCGTTCAGCGGCGCGGCCGCACCCGGTCGAGCAGATCGCAGGCCTCGCGGTCGAGGCCCGTGCCGACGCAGACCTCGTCGCCGAACTCGAGGTGCTGATCGTGCTCGGCCCCGTGCCGCGGCCATGCTGGCCCGGGCCCGCCCTCGCCGTTCGGGTCGCCCGTCGCGGCGAACGCGATCCAGTAGCGGCGCATCGCCGCGCCGAGCGCGCGGTCCTGGTCGTCGCCGAAGCGCGAGAGCGTGCCGAACACGTAGGGGATCTCGAGGCCGTGGACGGCCTGCGCGCGCGCTCGCCCGCGGCCCGGCCTGCGGCTGAAGTGGTAGAGCCAGGCGTCGCCGCCGGCGGCCTCGACCTGGCGGCAGAGCCTCCGCGCCGGCGCGCGGAACGCGGCCAGCGTGATCACGCGGTGCACGGCGGCGGGCACCTCGGCGTCGCTCGCCGCGGGGACCAGCCGCATCATTCCGTCGGCGTCGGCGCCGAGCAGCATGCGCAGCGCGAGCCGGTAGCCGCGCAGGCCCCTGATCGGGTTGCCGCTGCTGAACACCGAGCCATCGTCGAGGTTGCTGCCGGCGAGGAAGGGCACCGGGTGCATCGTGCCTTCGCGGAAGACGTCGACCGGGGAACGCGGCAGCACTTGGCCGTCGACGACCGGGCCGAAGCGGTACGCCTCGACGCGCTGGCCGCCGAGCATCGTGCCGAGCGTCGTCGGCACGTCGACGAGGTCGCGCGCCGGCAGCGCGCGCAGCGCGGCCAGCGCCGCCGTCCCTTCGCCGGCGACGCCGAGTTCCTCGGCGATGCGGATGCCGTCCTGCTCGGCTTCCGCGAGTTCGGGCACCACGGGGCCGAAGTAGCCCGATTCGGCGATCGCGCGGTGGAACAGGCCCAGAGCCTCGGGGCAGGCCATCAGGTAGGTCACGTTCGCCGCGCCGGCCGACTCGCCGAAGATCGTCACGCGTTCGCGGTCGCCGCCGAAGGCCGCGATGTTGCGCCGCACCCAGTGCAGCGCGGCGATCAGATCGAGCAGGCCGAGGTTGCCGCCGCCGCCCTGGTCGAGTTCGCGCCGCTCGGCGCTCAGCGCCGGGTGCGCGAGGTAGCCGAACACGCCCAGCCGGTACTGGACCGAGACGAGCACGGTGCCTTCGGCGGCGAGGTGGCGGCCGTCGTAGATCGGCGAAGCGGTGCCGCCGGTGACGTTGCCGCCGCCGTGGATGGGGAGCATCACCGGCAGCTTCGCGTCGGCCGCGCGCTCGGCCGGCGTCCACACGTTGAGGTGGAGGCAGTCCTCGCTCTGGCGCCGGAACTGCTGGCCCTCGCCGAGGCGCAGCGGCTGCGGGCAAGCCGGCGGCAGTTCGGTGCAGGCCCGCGGGTCGGTCCAGGACGCGGGTGGCTGCGGCGGCCGCCAGCGCAGCTCGCCGATCGGCGGCGCGGCGAACGGGATGCCGAGGAAGGCGTCGACCGGGCGGTCGGCGGACGCGACCGCGCGGCCGGTGATCGGACCGCTGTCGAGCGTGACGGTCGGCCCGGGGACCTGGGCCGGGGTGAAGGACGCGAGCAGGACGAGGGCGAGGGCAGTTTGCATGGCGGCGGGTTACGCGCTGCGGGTAGCGATCCCACCCGGACCGGGCCCGGGACGAGACCGTCCGATCGTAGAGTTGCCGCTCGCCGGCGGCGCGGGCACGCCGGGCAAGCACCGGTCCGCATCCACCCGAAACCTCCATCCGGCCGAAGCGATCGCCATGCGCAGGATGCTCCGGATCCTGTTCCCGCCCTCGCCTCGCTGCGCGGCGCCTGCACCGGCGGCTGTCAGCGTTGCCGAGCGGCACTCGTCCCGGAGCACCACGACACGGAGATCGAAGTCGGCGACGAGGCACTCGCACGCTCCGGCATGACTCGACATCGATTCCGTGGAGCCCGCAGGGGGTCGGCTGTGCACGGGGCGGATGACGGGGCCGAACGGCGGTGCGAAGGGGGCATGGCAGGGCCGTTGACGCCGCGGGCGACCCCGGGGATCGTGTCGTGGGTGGTTCCGGGTGGTCCGGAAGCGCGGCTCGGGTTCTCCACCCCCGACCGAGCCACGGCATGCTGTCTGCTCCGATGGCTCGGGGCATCGTCCTTCTCCCTCGCTCGCGGACCAGTGACTCCCACGACGCCATGCTCTGCAGGAATGGCGGCCGCCAGGCAGCGCAGGCATTCATTGGCCCTTCTCACCCTCGTGTTGGTGTGGCTGGCCTACCTGGGAACACCGGCCTTCCCGACGCTCGACACCCTGGCGACCTTGCCGATCGCCATCAGCCTGCTCGAGGACGGCGACTTCGAACTCGGCGAGTCGGTCTCCTACCCGGACCCCCCCCTGTGCAACGTCGTCGAGGGGCGGCGCTACTCGTTCTTCGCCTGGGGGCCCGGTGTTGCGGCGGTGCCGATCGTGGCTGCGCTGCGGCTTGCCCTCGGCGCCGGCCAGCTCGGGTCCCGTCTCTTCGAGGCTCTGATCGGGGAACCGGTGCGGGGCGGGGACGGACGCATCGACCCGCGAGCGAGCATCATGGCGCACCGCCTCGCCATCGAACGATTGGTTGCATCGAGCATCTGTGTGGTCGCACTGGCCCTGCTCTGGAGCGTGTTGCGCAGTCGTCACAGCGCCGGATTGGCTCTTGCCGTGGTCCTGGCAATCGCCTTCGGGTCTTCGATCTGGACCACGTGCAGCCGTGCTCTCTTCCAGCACGGCCCGGCGATAGCCTGCGGCGCGGCGACATTGTGGACGCTCGTTGCCGGACAGCGCCGCCGTGTCTGGTTCACCGCCACGGGAGCCTTCGCGGTGCTCTCCTACGTCATGCGCCCGACCGGTGCGGTCGTCGTGATTGCGGTGACGCTCTACATGTTCCTGCGGCAACGGCGGTACGTGCTGCCCTACCTTGCGGCGGCCGGTCTCGTCGGCGGCGCGTTCCTGGCGGTGAACCTGGCCACCTACGGCAAGTTGCTGCCTGCGTACTATTCCACGGACCGTCTGGCCGATCCCTCGCTCGCGGGCGAGGTCCTTGCCGGGCTGTTGGTCAGTCCGGCGCGCGGTCTGTTCGTGTACAGCCCATTCCTGCTGTTGGCGCCCGTCTCGCTGCTCTGGCAGTTGTGCACCCGGAGATTGACAGCCTTGGACGGGATGTGCTGGGGCGTCATCGCGCTGCACTCCATCGTAGCCTCCCAGTTCGAGCACTGGTGGGGTGGCGACTCGTGGGGACCGCGATTGATGGCGGACCTGATCCCGTTCCTGGCGTTCGTGCTGCTGCCGGAGGGCGTCGCCGACCTGCAGGGGTGGCGGCGCAGTCTCTTGTCAGGGGTGTTCGGCACGCTTGCCCTGGCGGGCGTGGCGGTGAACTCGACGTACCTGTCTCCCGCGACACACCTTTGGAACAACGACCCGGTGCCGGTCGCCTTCTGTCCAATGCGCGCCTGGGAATGGCGAGACCCGCCGTTCACGCGGGGCACCCGGTTCGACGGCCGGCGCGAGCCCATGTCGGCCGTGGGCGATGCGCTGACGTTCCGCGACATCGGGCCGATTCCAGGCTTCGAGGGACCTGTCGCGGTTCTGCTTCCGCCCGGCCGCTACGGTCTCGTCCTGCACGTCCACGCTTGCCAGGGCCTGCGCGCCGGACTCCAGTGGCGGGTCACGGCGGTCGGGCCCACCGCGGCGGTCGTGCGCGGGGAAGGTGTCATGCCTGAGGTCCAGGACGGATCTGCCCTGGACTTGACGCTGAACGTGGAAGTGCAGGAGCCGACGCAATTGCGGGTGCTGATCCGCGCCAACGACGAACGTGTCGGCCGTTTCTGCTGCCGGGTCAGTGTGCGGCGCCTCGGTTGACCTTCGCACCCACGGCACAGTTCGCTCCAGGTCCGGCCCATCGATTGGTCCCGGCCCGCTGCCGCCGGCCCCGACACAGGCGGCTCGAGGTGGATGCGGCGCAGACCCGTGTCGTCGCGACCGGCGCCGAAGGACCACCGCGGCGCGGTGAGTTCACCCGGGCTACCGTTCGCCGAGGGGCACGGTGCGAGCCAGACGCTTGCGCACCGCGAAGTGGAAGCTCTGCCAGTAGAGCCCCGCCCAACGGTCCTCTTCCTCGCGCACGACCTCGCCGCCGCCTCCCCCGATCGCCGCGAGCACGTCGGCCTTCGGCGTCACGTGCATCTCCATGTGCCGTTCGTCCGCCGGCTCGATCGCCGGCGCCATCGGCGCCGCCCCGGGGACCAGTTCCGCGGTCGGGATCTGGAAGAAGGCGATGCCGCCGGGACGCAGCAAGCGCAGGAACTCGCGCAGGTAGCCCAGGGCGTACTCGGCGCGCATGTGCTGCAGGACGATCGCCGTGTGCGTGAAGGCGAAGCTGCCGTCGGCGAACGCCGAGAGGTCGGGGCGGGTGTTGCAGACGTACTGCACGCGCTCACCATGGCGGTTCTTCTTGCGCGCGAGTTCGACCATCGGCGCGCTGATGTCGACGCCGACCACGCGCGGGAACATCGCCGCCAGGGCCTGCGTGATCCGGCCGATGCCGCAGCCGAAGTCGAGCGCGTCGCCGCCCGGCACCACGATGCCGTGCTGCGCGAGCCATGCACGCAGCCATTCGCCATACTCGTCGCCACTGCGGAAGAACGCGGCCTCGTCCCACTTGCCGCCCTCGGTGCCGGGCGCCGTCAGGATCGCCCACATCGGGTCGTGGCGCCCGAGGTTCTCCCAGTTGCGGCGCAGTCGTTCGAAGTCCATCCGCAGCAGTCTAGGCGCTCTGCCGACGCTCCGGCAATCGCGCCGCCTGACCGGCCTGCGACCCGGCCGCTACCGGCTGCGCGACGAACTCGGCGAGACCATCGGCCCCGAGTGCGAGAGCGTCGCCGGCGGCGGTGGCATGGAGCTCACGCTCGACCTGTCCCGCGTCGTCGGCGCACGCGGCCTTGTCGCCGCGTCGGCGCCGTTCACGGACGTCCGCGTCGAGGCACGCAGGCACGCGGGCACGGTGCTGCGCCGCGTGCAGGTCCGCACCGACGGCGCGTTCTACGTCCGCGCCAGCCTCGGCGAGCCGCTCGTGCTCGTCGCCACTCGCGGCGACGCCTGCTCGGCGCCGACGCCGTGGACGGGCCCGGTCGAAGGCCTCGTGCTCGTGCTGCCGCAGTGAGGCGCGGCTGAATGCGTGCACCTGCGGCCGTTGCCAGCGGCGGTGCGGACGCAGGCTGCGGACCGCGGCCCGCGCGCGCCGAAACCAACGGACGATGACGCACACCTGCGAGACCGGCGCGGGCCAGTCGGTGGCGTGCCTCGCGCGCGATCGCCGCGTCGCGGCGGCGCTGGCGGCGGTGCCGCGCGAGCACTTCCCCGCCATCGTCGGCGGTTGGCGCGAACTGCCCGACGACGCGTTGCGGCGCGTGCTCGAGGATCTCGGCCTGCGCGCGCCGGCGAGCGCGCTCGTGATCGATCCGGTCAGCGGCTACGTGCCAGCCGTGCTGGCCCACCTGGTCGGTCACGTGGTCGTGGTCAGCCCCGTGCCGTCGCGCGCGGGTCTGCTCGCGGAGCAACTCGGCACCCACGGCGCGGGCAACGTGCACCTGAGCACGCACCTGCCGGCGCCAGCGGCCGGCGCCCGCTTCGATGCGATCCTGGTCACCCGGCGGAAGGGCGCGCCGGCCGACGCGGACCTGTTGCCGCTGCTCGCCGAGCGCGGCCGCGCCGCGGTCCCCGCCGACGACAACGTGCCGCCGCGACGCCTGCGCCGCCTGCTGCACACCGGCGAAGGCCTCGACAGCGAGGACATCGATCTGGCGCGCTTCCAGCCGCTGCTCGGCGACATGCTCGTCGACGCCGGCTTCGTACTGCGCCAGGAGATCGTCGCGGCGATGCGCGCGGCGCGGCGGGACGGCCGTTCGCTGAGCCAGGAACTGCTGCAGCGCGGCGCGGTCCGCGAGGACGACCTGTTCCGCACGCTCGCGGAGCAGCGGCAGCTGCCGTTCGCCGACACGTCCAGCGTGCTGGCGCGGCTCGACCCGCAGCTCGTGCGCCGGTTGCCGCGCAAGTACCTCGACCACTATTGCTTCGTGCCCGTCTGCCAGCAGCAGGAACGGCTCACGGTGGTGACGACCGATCTCGACCTGCCGCTGTGGGAGCTGCGGTCGGCGTTCGAGGGCCTCGAGCTGGTGCCCGAGCTCACCACGCCGACCGACCTGCAGCGCATCTGGACCGCGATCGGGCTCGGCTTCGTCACCGACCAGACGCAGCAGCAGGCACCGGCGCCGGCCAGGCCGCGCGAGGCGCCGCGCCCCCCGGCCGAGGACTCGCGCGCCGCGGGCCTGTTCGACGCGATGCTGCTGGATGCCGTCGCCGAACGCGCGAGCGACGTGCACATCGAGAGCCACGATCGCGGCGCGCGGCTGCGCTTCCGCATCGACGGCAGCCTGCACGACATCGGCCGCTACCAGCTCGCGCCGAACGACCTCACCGCGCTCGTCAACGTCATCAAGCTCGCGGCGAACCTCGACATCGCCGAGCGCCGTGCGCCGCAGGGCGGCCGCGTGCACCGCCAGGTCGGCAACCACGTGCTCGACCTGCGCGTGCAGACCCAGCCGACGCTGCACTCCGAGAACGTCGTGATCCGCATCCTGCCGCAGGATCTGCGCCCGCCGACCATCGAGGACCTCGGTTTCCCGCCGGCGATCGCGGACCAGTACCGGCGCCTGCTGCAGGAGCCGCACGGTCTCGTGCTCGTGGTCGGCGCGACGGGTTCGGGCAAGTCGACGACGCTCTACGCGGGCCTGCAGTTGCTGGCGAAGGACACCACGCGCAAGGTCATCACCGTCGAGGACCCGATCGAGTTCTCGCTCGAGGGCATCCAGCAGACGCAGGTCAACCCGGCGGTCGGTTTCCACTTCGCGCAGGCGATGCGGGCGTTCGTGCGCGAGGACCCCGACGTGATCCTGGTCGGCGAGGTCCGCGACCCGGAGACCGCGCTGGAGACGATCCGCGCGGCGCAGACCGGCCACCTCGTGCTGGCGACGCTGCACTGCAACGACTCGGTCGACGCCGTGCAGCGGCTCGGCGACCTCGGCATGCACCCGAACTCGATCGCCAGCGAACTGACCGCGGTGATCGCGCAGCGGCTCGCGCGGCGCATCTGCCCGAGCTGCCGCGCGTCGGCGCCGCCGGATCGGCTGATCCTGGCCGAACTGTTCCCGCGCGGCGCGCCGGCGGACTTCCCGTGCTTCGCCGGCACGGGCTGCCCGCGCTGCAACGACACCGGCACGCGCGGCCGCATCGCCGTCGTCGAACTGCTGCCGATCGACGCGAACCTGCGGCGCGCGATCGCGCGCCGCGCTGCGCTCGACGACCTGCGCTCGCTCGCGCGCGCGGGCGGCATCACGACGCTGCGCGACAGCACGCTGCGCCTCGTGCACCAGGGCGACATCTCGATGCGCGAGCTCTACGACGTGCTGTCGGCCGAGCAGATGCGCGGCGAGTGACGCAGGGCGCGGTCACCGCGGCGCCGGCGCCGCCGCCGCGGTCCCGTCGGGCAGAGCTGCCGCCGCGACGTAGGCGCGCGCGGCCGTCTGGCAGGCTTCGAGCCCCCGGTCGAGCTCCTGCACCGCCACCGCGGTCTGCTGCACCTCGCCCCGCATCGCCGTGATCGCATCCGCGTTGAGGTCGTGGGCGAGGAACGTGGCGTGGTCGCGCAGCGCCTGCACGCACGAAGCGAACTGCTGCTGCGCCCTCCCCGCCGCCGTCACGATCGCCTGGTAGCGCTCCTTGGCCGCGGTCAGCCGGGCTTCGCTGCACCGCCGCAGCCCCTCGCTGCCGATCGTCGCGACCTCCGCCTGCCATTGTTCGAACACCGCCGTCGCCCCGGCCTGCATCGGTTCGACCGTCCCGGCCAGTTGCCGGCACTGCGACTCCGCCGGCGCGATGGACTGGACGAACCGCGCGTAGGCGCCGGCGGCAGCCTCCTTGTCGGGATTGCCCTCGGCCAGGGCCACCAACCGTTCGAACGCCTCCTGCACCGTCTGCCGGCTCCGCGCCGCCTCGTCGTGCACGCGTTCGATGCCGGCCAGCATCGTGTCGACCCGCTGCGGGGCGCGCTGCCACGCCGTACCGGTGGCGCACGCCGAGGCGAGCATCCCGGACAGCAGGACGGTGAAGCGAAGACGAGGGTGCGACATCGCGGAAGCCTCCTTGCATCGCGGCGCCCGGTGCGGGCGCGCCCCCATGACTTCGGCCACGCGCGGCGCACCCTTGAACCGCCTGCCCCGATCCGGGACGCACCCGGCCTCCTGACCGCCGTCGCACGGGCCCGGGCCCGCCCCTACGCTCGCGCCGATGCGGCTCACGATCCTCGGCTCGGGCACGGCGATCCCGGTGCCCGACCGCTTCCCCGCCGGCCACCTGCTGCAGCACGGCGGCGCGGCCGTGCTGGTCGACTGCGGCCCGGGCGTGCTGCGGCGGCTCGCGCAGGCCGGGATCGGCCCGGCAGGACTCGACGCGGTGCTGCTGACCCACTACCACCCCGACCACTGCGCCGATCTCGCCGCGCTGCTGTTCGCGCTGCGCGCGCCCACCTTCGCCGGCAGGCCGCCGCTGCAGGTATTCGGCGCTCCGGGCCTCGAGCGGCTCGTGCGCACGCTGACGGAGGCGTGGCCGTGGCTGCAGCCGCGCGGCTACCCGCTCGAACTCGTCGAACTCCAGCCCGGCGAGTTCCCGCTCGGGCCCTTCGCGGTCCGCGCGCTGCCGATCCGCCACACGATGCAGAGCCTCGGCTACCGGTTCGCCGCGGCCGGCGGCAGCGTGGCCTTCTCCGGCGACGCGGACGAGTGCGACGAGCTCGTCGAGCTCGCGCGCGACGCCGACGTGTTCGTCTGCGACGCCGCCACTCCCGACGGCCAGAAGCTCGACGGACACCTGACGCCGGGCATCGCCGGTGAGTTCGCCCGACGGGCCGGAGCCCGCACGCTGGTGCCGACCCACTTCTACCCCGAGTGCGAGGGCCACGATCTGCGCGCGATGGCGGCCGCGCGGTTCGGCGGCCGCGTGGTGCTCGCCGAGGATCTGCTCCGCCTCGACGTCGGCGCCGCACCGGCCAGCGGCAGCTGAGCGCGGCCGCTACCGCCGGCCGTCGAGGCCGCGCCGGACCAGGAACTCGTGGATGCCCTCGGCGAGCATCCGGTTGCCGAGGTGGTTGTAGTGCTGGTCGGTCGGGTGGACCCAGAGGTCCTGCTCGTTCTTGCCGAGGAACCGGTCCTTCAGGTCGACGGCGACCATGCCCTCGCGCGCGAAGAACTCGCCGGCCAGGCGGTGCAGGCCTTCGTACGGATACGGGTCGAGGTCGAGTTGGCTCAGGGGG
>Ga0194127_10009826_pt1 | contig 9993 bp, 11 predicted proteins | sample TA2KigC100mmetaG_FD_148624 | JGI IMG/M metagenome (GOLD analysis project Ga0194127, IMG submission 148624) | Freshwater microbial communities from Lake Tanganyika, Tanzania - TA2015036 Kigoma Deep Cast 100m | ecosystem: Environmental > Aquatic > Freshwater > Lake | place: Tanzania: Lake... | reverse complement strand
ATGGGTGGCAAGTGTCTTGGTGCTTGGATAAAACGAATCCAACCAATCCTGAATCAATTCTTCAGTGATATGGATCGGAATAATGGCGTCAGGAATTTTTTCCATGGTAGTAGAGATCGAAAGTTTACGGTTGAGAAAGGGAAAGGGGTAGTCGCACAAGGCAACGATTCAAAGCAGTACTCTTAGTCATATCAATTAGGCGGCGGAGCAAATAGCGTGACAAACGCAGTTGTTATTCAGTTTGAAGGATTTCTGTGCAGACAAAACGCTTCAGTGCCGCCTTGGCACGGTGCCTCCAGCGATAGTCGCTAGGAGTTGTACCCATTGCAAATGAGCGCGTACCAGACGGATATACGCCTTTGATCTTGAACAGTCGCGAAGTCCGCGCTGCAGGGAGAGCGTCACTGACCCATCTCCCATAGCCAGACGGCCGGTTGGATCAGTGCCGGGCCGTTGCCTCCCAGAAGTGGCCGTTCTGGTCGCGGGCCTGACACTGCAGGGTTCGGCGTTCGAGCAGGCAGCTGCCCCGAGCCAGTTGGGCCGTCGGCAGGGTGGGGGCCACCCCCTGGACATTGACCAGGCTGCTGGCCACGGTGGCCACCTCCAGACGGATCGGCCAGCGGGGTTGGCATTCGCCATAGGGATTGCAGCGCATCGTCTGCTGTCCTTCGGCCAGCACGCCAGCGAAGACCAGGGTCTGGCTGCCGAAGCGCTGGTGGGCCGACGGTTGGATCAGCCGCACGCTCAGCAGCCCCTCCATGTTTTGCTCGAGCCGCAGCCGTTGGCAGGTTTGCCGTTGGGCCTGCAGGGGCAACTCCACCAGCCCTTGGAGCAGGGCGCAATCGCGCAGTTTGGTGTCCCAGCGGCCGAAGCCTTCCGCCTGCGCGGCGCCGCCCAGGCTCAGCACCAGGGCCAGGCGGGCCGGCAGGCGGAGAATGGATCGCAGGAGAGGCATCAGCCCAGGGGGCGGTGGCTCAGTAGCCCGAGTCGGCCACACAGCTGCCCTGGCAGCTGATGCCGTTGCTGGCGGTGCGCCCGCAGTGGTGGCAAAGAATGGGCTCGGCTGCGGGGGCTGGCTCGCCTGTGGCCGGAGCCCGATTGTCGGTGGCGCCTGGGGTGGTGGTGCCAGGGTTGGGGACTTCGGGCATCGTGGGGCAGCACCGCAGGCACGGCAGTCCACCATGGCGCATCCGTTGGCTGATGTTGGCGGAGCGGCGGGCTCGGCGCCCGGGATTGGTGTGGGCACCTGGGCCTGGGGCAACCAGTTGCTCTGGGGATACGACCCCAGTCAGGATCCTGTTCTGGAGGCCACATTCCAGCGGGCCGTGGCCTGCGGTCTGCAGGTGTTCGACACCGCCGACTCCTACGGCACGGGCCGTTTCAACGGGCGCAGCGAGGCCTTGTTGGGCCGCTTCAGCGCCGCCCTGCCTCCCCAACAGCGGGCCAGGCTGTGCCTGGCCACCAAGTTGGCCCCCTTCCCCTGGCGGCTTGGGCGTCGCGGCTACCAGCGGGGGTTTGCCGCCTCAAAGCAGCGCCTCGGCGGTCGCATCGACCTGGTGCAGCTCCACTGGAGCACCGCCCGTTATGCCCCCTGGCAGGAGGCCCCCCTGCTCGAGGGCTTGGCCGATCTGGTGGAGCAGGGTGAGGCGGGCGCCCTAGGGGTGTCCAACATGGGTCCGGTGCGGTTGCGGGCTGTGCACCGCCGGCTTGCCGAGCGGGGCGTCGCGCTGAGCAGCCTGCAGGTGCAGCTGTCGTTGCTGGCCCCCGATCCGATCCGGCCCGGCGGCGTGGCCGAGCTGTGCCGCGAGCTGGGCATCCGCCTGATCGCCTACAGCCCCCTGGCCTTGGGGTTGTTGGCCTGGCCGCTGCAGAGCCAGAGCTGGCCAACGGGCCCCCGGGGTGCCCTATTTCGCCGACTCGGCCCGGCCCTGGTGGAGCTCCAAGCAGAGATGGGCCGCATCGCTGCCTGCCACGACGCCAGCTTGTCGGCCGTGGCCCTCAACTGGTGCCGGGCCCATGGCGCCCTGCCGATCCCCGGCCTGCGCCGCCCCGACCAGGTGGACGATGCGGCAGCCGCGCTCACCTGGTCACTCTCTGCAGAGGAGCGGGAACGCCTCGACCACCTGGCCCTGGGGCTGGAGGCCGGCATGCCAGCCAACCCCTTCCAGAGCGCTTAGCCCGCTTGGGCGGTCGGATCGAGGGTGAGCACCACGGGCATCGCCTGGGGGCGCACCAGTGGCACCACAGGATTGGCGCCTGGCTCGCCGTGGGAAGCGGCTTCGGCCGCAGCCGCTTCCGGTCCACAGGCGGCCAGGGCTTCCTGCAGCAGGGAGTCGAAGGTGGCGCCAGGCAGCCGATGGCGGGCCAGCTCCAGAAAGGCCCGGGCCAGGGACTCCCCTGCAGCGGCCCGCAGGGCCGGGTTGTTGCGCCGGAGCTGCAGTTCGTCCTCGATCGAGCGAATGAAGCGCTCGGTCACGTCCCGCTTGGTGGAAGCCCGGATGCGGGTGTCCTGCTCGGCCTGGGAAAGGAACGGCTGGGCATCGAGCTCTTCCAACCGGCGGCCGAGGCTTTCAAGCACCTCGCGCGCCTCTTTGGCCACGTGGGCCAGCTGGCCGTCGGAGAGCCGGGGCAGGTCGGCCACATACACCTTGCCGTGATCCCGCAGGGTGAGGAAGGTGGGCCGCAGGCCTCCCCGCTGGGGGGCCGGCACTGGATCGCGAGGTCGCAGGGGGCGGCTGGGGGGAACGGGGCCGGCGGAACTGCGGCGGCGGGTGAGGCGTTGGCCGGAGCCCAGGGATCCCTGGCCTAGCCCGCTTGCAGCACCCGGGCTGGCAGGGCCAGATCCGGTGAGGCGTTCCCCGGTTAGGCGCTGCCCGGTGAATCGTTGAGGTGAACCTAGTGGTGACCCTACTGATTGCGTCATGACGCCTCTCCTGATTTGTCTTCGTTCTGCTCGGGCGCCAACCTGCAGATCAGGGATGGCGACGGTTCGAGGTCAGCACCCTAGGCAGCAGGGTTGGCCTGTCCGGCCCTTGGCCTTCAACGTGAAGCAATTTGCCAGCAGCCGCTGCGGCGCTGCTCAATCTGCGTAGGGCAAACCCGCCAGCGGTTGGTCGCCAGCACTGCCGCTGGCGACCTCACCCAGCTCCCAGGCGGTGTAGCCGGCCTGCTGGCAGACGGCGAGGGCCTCGGAGACGGCGGCGGCAGGCAGCACCAGGCAATAGCCCACCCCCAGATTGAAGGTGTTCCAGAGATCCGCCTCCGGCACCTCGCCGGCCTCCTGCAGCCAGCTGAACAGCGGGGGGCGCTGCCAGCTGTTGGGGTCGATCACGCCATGCACGCCAGCAGGGAGGCAGCGAGGCAGGTTTTCCGGCAGGCCGCCTCCGGTGATGTGGGCCATGCCGTGGATCGGTAGGCCCTGGGCCAGGAGGGCTTTCACCAGGGCTCCGTAGAGGCGGGTGGGGGTGAGCAGGGCTTGAATCAGGGGCTGATCGCTGCCTGGCAACGGCGTGCGTTCGTCCACCGCCTGGGTGTCGAGGATCCGGCGCACCAGGCTGAATCCATTGCTGTGCACGCCACTGCTGGCCACCGCCACGATGCGATCGCCGGCAACCACGGCCCGTCCATCGATCAGGGCGCTTGCCTCGACCACGGCCACGCAGAAACCGGCCAGGTCGTAGCGGCCCGGGGCATAAAAGCCAGGCATTTCGGCCGTTTCGCCGCCAAGAAGGGCGCAGCCGCTTTGGCGGCAGCCGTCGGCGATGCCCTCCACCACCTCAGCCATGGCCTCCGGGCTGAGCTTGCCTGTGGCGATGTAATCAAGGAAGAAAAGCGGCTCGGCCCCGCTGGTGATCACGTCGTTGACGCACATCGCCACCAGGTCGATGCCCACGTCGTGGTGACGGCCATGGGCTTGGGCCAGTTCGAGCTTGGTGCCGACCCCGTCGGTGCCCGCCACCAGCAGGGGATCCCGCAGCCCAGCGGGCAGTCGGCATAGACCCCCGAAGCCTCCGAGCCCGCCCACAACCTCAGGGCGCCGGGTGGCTTCAACACTGGAGCGGATCCGCTCCACAAACGCCCGGCCTGCGACCACATCCACCCCGGCTGTGCGGTAGTCCATCCCGTGCGAACCCATCTGCAGCTCCGATCCTCTGATGCCACCTGCCCAAATTCGGGGCCAATTGCCCGATTGGCACCTCAAGTGATTAGCTGCGCTGATGATTGTCATTCGGGTCGCTGATCCTTGGTGGCCTTGCCCACCCCGCTCAGCCCTGTAAGCGCCTGCCCTGGCCGCTTAGATGACAATTGCTGATCAATCTTGTAGGTGTCGTTTTTGACCGAAACGGCCGGCTGAAGCAGTTAACTTTGCCCTGTCGTCAATTCCCGATAGGAACTCCGAACGCGAATTCGTATCTCAACTCCATTCAGTTTGAGACGGAATCCAACGCTGACGAATCACTCATTGCTTCTGGCTAGTGATTGCCGCAATAGCGGCGAGTTTCGTTTGTTATGCGCAGCACCTTCTCCCTTGGGGCCCTCGCCCTGCTTCTCTCCGGCAGTGCTTTGGTTCCCGCCATCGCCGAGTCCAGCCTCGCCGCCACTAGCAACGATGCTGTAGCGATGGCTGTTTCTAGCCCTGAGCCCCAAGGCCCAACGCCTGCAGTCGCCATCCGCGAGGTTGATGTGGAGTTGTCACCAAGTGACACCGAGATCAAGCAGGCACCTCCGACCCGTATCGCTCCTGCCCCCAAGCCAGCGCCCCGTGTGGTGCACAGCTCCAAGGGTGAGGCCAGTTGGTATGGCCCTGGCTTCTTTGGAAACCGCACAGCCAATGGCGAAGTCTTTCGTCCTGGCACCCTCACGGCGGCCCATCGCACCCTGCCTTTCGGCACCAAGGTGCGCGTGACCAACCTCTGGAACGGCCGTACCGCCGTGGTGCGCATCAATGATCGGGGGCCTTTCCACGGCAACCGCGTCATTGACATTGCCCATGGAGCTGCCCAATCCCTAGGCCTCACCGCCAGTGGCGTGGCTCAAGTGCGGCTCGACGTGCTCCAGTAATCTGAGCCCAGCCAGCACCCTTGATCAGCCCATCCGCCAATCTGGCGGGTGGGTTTTTTGTTGGCTGCCGCCGCTCTTTCCTTGGACCTGCTCGAAACTTGCCAAGACCTAGCCGCCTGGCGGCAGCAGCAGCAGGGCCCCCTGCATTTCGTGCCCACGATGGGGGCCCTGCACGAGGGTCATCAGCAGCTGATTCGCCGGGCAGCGGCACTGAGGCAAGGGTCAGGCCAGCCCCCATCTGTGTTGCTGAGTGTGTTTGTCAATCCCCTGCAGTTCGGCCCTGGGGAAGATCTCGAGTCCTATCCCCGGGACCTCCGCTCCGACATTGATCTAGCCGCCGCCGCCGGTGCCACGGCCCTGTTTGCTCCCAGCGTGGCGGAGATTTACCCCCGGGGCGAGGCAGGCTTGACTCGGGTGGCGCCGCCTTTGCTTTTGCGCCAGGGGCTCTGTGGCCGCTACCGGCCCAAGCACTTTGAGGGGGTGGCCACCGTGGTGATTCGCTTGTTAACCCTGGTGCGCCCTGATCTCCTGCTGCTTGGCGAAAAGGATTGGCAGCAGCTGGTGATCCTGAGGCGGGTGGTGGCGGATCTGGGCTTGCCGCTGCGCATTCAGGGCTGTCCCACAGTGCGAGAGGCCGATGGGCTCGCCTGCAGCTCCCGCAACCGTCGCCTTTCCCCCTCCCAGCGCCAGCAGGCCTCGGCGCTGCCCGCTGGTCTGGCGGCTGCGGCTGCCCAAGTGCGTGGCGGCCTCTCCCAGGCCCCAGCGCTGACCTCCCAGCTGGCCCAGCAACTGGAAGCGGCGGGGCTGAGGGTGGATTATGTGGAGCTTGTGGCTCCCCATAGCCTGGAGCCATTGCAGCAAGTGCAAGGCCTGGCCCTGCTCGCCGCTGCGGTGCACTGCGGTTCAAGCCGCCTGATCGACCATTGTTTTCTGATGTCTCGTCTGCCGATCGTTGCCATTGATGGACCAGCGGGGGCGGGCAAGAGCACCGTCACCCGTGCCTTTGCGCGCCAGATGGGCCTGGTTTATCTTGATACCGGCGCCATGTACCGGGCCCTTACCTGGTGGGTGCTACGCCAGGGAACCGACCCCGCCGATGCGGCGGCTGTGGAACCCCTTCTGCTGGGCCTGGATCTGCAGCTCAGTGCCGGCGGTGCTGGTGAGCAGTTGGTGAGCATCAATGGCTTCGACGTGACCGAGGCGATTCGCAGCCCGGAGGTAACGGCCCAGGTCTCCCTGGTGGCTGCCCACGGCTGTGTGCGCCAGGCCCTCACGGCCCAGCAGCAGGCCATGGGGCTTAAGGGGGGGCTGGTGGCCGAGGGCCGCGACATCGGCACCGCCGTTTTCCCAGACGCTGAGCTCAAGGTTTTTCTCACGGCCACTGCGGCGGAGCGGGCCCGCCGCCGCGCCCAAGACCTCGAGAGCCGGGGCTTTGCGGTGCCTCCGCTGGCTGAGCTGGAGGCCCAGATAACTGCCCGTGATCAGCAGGACTCCAGCCGGGAGGTGGCGCCGCTGTGCCAGGCAGAGGATGCGGTGGAGCTGGTTACGGACGGTATGGCCATTGAGGCTGTGATTCAGGCTCTGGTGGACCTGTTCCGCCAGAGGGTTCCGGAGGAGGCCTGGTCGGCCACGGCTGACGGCGTTTCGTCGTCTATGGCCTGCAGCAGACCGCTGCAGGCGTCTTCCAGCAGGTCGAGCACGTGCTCAAATCCCTCGGCTCCCCCGTAGTAGGGATCGGGCACTTCGCTGAGATCAAACCGGCTGCGATAGCTGAGCAGGGGCTCGATGCGGGCGACGCTGCTGCCGCCAGCTTCTTGGACTAGGGCCTGCACCTGACTCAGGTTGCTGGCGTCCATGGTGAGGATGTGGTCGAAGCGGTTGAGATCGGCCCGCTCCAGCTGGCGCGCCTTGCTCGCTAGGTGAATGCCGCGGCGGCTGGCGGCTGCGCGCATGCGGGCATCGGCAGCCTTGCCCACATGCCAGCTACCGGTGCCAGCCGAATCCACCACAAACCGGTCACATGCCTGAGATTGCTCCAGCAGGTGCAAAAACACCCCTTCAGCGGCTGGGGAGCGGCAGATGTTGCCCAGGCAGACAAACAGCACCCGTTTCTTCATTGCAGCTCCAGCCGTGAAAGGGCCAACTTGGCGCGCCTCTGCACCACCGGAGGAGTGCCATCAGCCGCTTCCTGGAGTGTGAGCAGGCCCTGTTGGGCCTGCTGCCTCTCCGGGCTTCCTGCGGGCAGGCCAGCTGCCAGTAACTCCAGTCCCACTGCCACCGCGTAGCGCACCACCCACTCGCCGTCGCTGGTGGCGGCCAGTAGGGCTCCTAGGCACTGGCCCTGGACGTCCTGCTTTTGGTCAGGGGGGAGCTCGTCCAGTTGCAGCTGGCCGAGCCCCTTGGCGGCAGCCCGGCGCACGCTGGCAGCTACGTCGCTGCCGAGGGCATCGAGCAGCAGCTCTAGCCCGCGCACATCGCCGATGCCGGCGAGGGCGCGCACGGCCCAGGCCCGGGCTCCGTAATTCACTGGGTCGAGCTGCAACAGGGCCTCCACGGCCGCTGGCCCCAGGCTGATCAGCCCCTTCACGGCGGCTACCGCCGCACCGGGGTTGTTGAAGCCCAACACCTCCACCAGCACCGGAGCGGCGCTGGCATCGGCGCAGCTGGCCAGCTCCTGGGTGGCTTGCAGCAGGGCGAGGGCACTGCCGGCCTGTTGCAGGGCTGCAATCCGGGCTGCCACCAGTGAAACTTGGCTCATAGCAAGGTGTCCATGTAGGCCAGCAGGGCCTCGTCGCCGGGGTCGCCGCTGCCCTGTTCCACCAGCCCCCGCAGGGCAATCAATTTCAGACTGTTCTCGGCCAGGGTGGCGGCAATGGCTTGAAATCCGGGCCGCCAGCCGGCGGCACCTAGGTCCATCAGGGCTGCATGACGCACCTGCAGCTGGGGATGGTCAAGTAGGTCCACCAGCAGTTCCCCCCAGCGCGCCTCACCGCTCAATTGCAGCAGGGTGCGGGCCGCAGCGCTGCGGATCAGGGGGCTCTCGTGGCCGAGGAAGGGTTTCACCACGGCCAGCACCCGCGGCTCGTTGACGCCGATGTCGCCCAAGGCTTCCAGCAGGGCCTCGCAGGGTTCCACCAGGCGGGGGCTGTTGGCCTGCTGGGCGCCAGCCACGGCGGGGCCGCTGGCTAGCCTCTCGCAGAGAGCCTCAATGGCTTCGCTGGCCGCGAGTTGGCCCAGGGCCCGGGCTGCCGCTTCCCGTAGTCCGTCGTCGCCGTCCTGCAGGGTGTCGAGCAGGTCGGGGATGGCCGCTTGTGCTGCTGGAGCCAGTTTGCCGAGGGCGCGGGCGGCATTGCGGGCTACTGCGTTCTCCTCGACGCCTTCTCCGCTATCCCTGGCCCGCCGTCGGCGCAGGGCTTGTTGCAAGAGGGGCACGGCCTCTGGGTGCTGGCTGCGCATCCGGCCCAGCCACCAGGCTCCGTAGTACTGCTGGGAGGAGTCTTCGCTCTGGCGGAGCCGGCGCAGGGCTTCCTGCTCACTGATGGGTTCGCCTGCCTGGGGGGGGCTGGCGTCGGCGTCGGCCATGGTTGCAGTCGCGAGACGCGGGCTCCTAGTGATGTTGCCAGTGCCCGGCCCTCAATAAGTGAGAGCCGGCCGCAGTACTAACGCTCATTGCTGGCCCTTACCACTGACGTGAACTCTTCGCAAAGGGGCAAACCAATCCAGGGTGCCCCCTCTAAGTTGCTGCCGATATACCTGTTCCTCAGACCGGCACCTATGGCTGTTGCGCTCGCTTCCCAACTGCGTGAAGGCACCAAAAAGGCCCACACGATGGCGGAGAACACCGGCTTTGTGAGCTGCTTCCTCAAGGGGGTAGTGGACAAGGCCAGCTACCGCACCCTGGTGGCCGACCTCTATTTCGTGTATTCGGCGATGGAGGAGGAGTTCGGCAAGCTCAAGGACCACCCGGTGGTGGGTCCGGTGGCTTTTGCTGAGCTCAACCGTCGCGAGAGCCTCGAGCAGGATCTGGCCTTCTATTTCGGCGCGGATTGGCGCAGCGCCGTTAAGCCCACACCCGGTGCTCAGCAGTACGTCGAGCGCCTGCACCAGGTGGCGCGGGACTGCCCGGAGCTGCTGGTGGGCCACCACTACACCCGCTACATCGGCGATCTCTCCGGCGGTCAGATCCTCAAGAACATTGCCCAGAAGGCGATGAACCTGGGTGAGCATGACGGCCTGCGCTTCTACGAATTCGACGCGATCCCCGACGAGAAGGGCTTCAAGGCCAACTACCGCACCGTGCTCGACAGCCTGCCGATCGATCAGGCCATGGCCGATCGCATCGTGGAGGAGGCCAACCACGCCTTCCACCTCAACATGACGATGTTCCAGGAGCTGGAGGGCAACCTGATCGCCGCCATCGGCAAGGTGCTGTTCGGCTTCCTCACCCGCCGTCAGCGCGCTGGCAGCACCGAGGCCGTCGCCGCCTGATCGCCCGTTTGAGGCCCCTCCGCTTTCTGGTTCCCGGCACCACCGGCAGGTTCCGCTGCGGGGGGTTGCTGGTGGAGCAGCAGACGGCCCGGCTGTTGACCGACGTGGTGCCGACGGAGCTCGTCACCTACCGGCAGCGGGAAGCGGGGCTGCCCTTTCTCTCCGACCTGTTGCGGACCGAGCCGGTCGGTGGTGCTGAGGCTGCCCAGGTGCTTTGGATCGTCAGCTGGGGCTTCGATGTGCCAGGGCAGTTGCGGGCGTTGCGGGGCCGGCGGGCGGCCTATCACGCCCACAGCAGTGGCTATGGCTTTCGCTTGCCGCCCGGGGTGCCGGTGCTGGCGGTGAGCCGCAACACCCTGGGCTACTGGGGTCAGTGGGCTAGCCGCAATCCCCTGTTTCTGGTGCCCAATGCCCTGGAGGCCAGCTGGATCGAGCGTGGCGATC
>Ga0194127_10009825_pt1 | contig 9993 bp, 9 predicted proteins | sample TA2KigC100mmetaG_FD_148624 | JGI IMG/M metagenome (GOLD analysis project Ga0194127, IMG submission 148624) | Freshwater microbial communities from Lake Tanganyika, Tanzania - TA2015036 Kigoma Deep Cast 100m | ecosystem: Environmental > Aquatic > Freshwater > Lake | place: Tanzania: Lake... | reverse complement strand
CATCGGTAGGCCGCACGTCCTTCGGGCAGGCGTCGATGCAGCGGAAGAGGGTGTCGCAGGCCCAGACGCCCTTTTCGTTGTTGAGGATCTCCAACGTGTCGGCGGGCCGCTCGTCCCGGGAATCGAGGACGAACCGCTCCAGTTTGGCCGCCGCCGCCGGGCCGATATAGTCCGGTTCCCGCGCAATGACAGGGCAGGCCCCGTAGCAGCAGGCGCAGAGGATGCAGTTGACGAACTGGTCGATCCGCAGTCGCTCGGCTTCGCTCTGCGGAATCTCTCTGTCCGGAACGGCGCTGTGCCGGATCAGGTAGGGCCGTACCTTTTCGTACATATTCCAGAACGGCGTAATATCGACGACCAGATCCCGGATCACCTCGAAATTGGGCAGGGGCTCCAGGATGATCGTGTCGGTGTTGAAGGCGGACACCTGCGTCCGGCAGGCGAGATCGATCTTGCCGTTGATCACCATCGCGCAGGAGCCGCAGACGGCGGACCTGCAGGAGCACCGATATGAAAGGGTTCCGTCGATCTCATCGCGGATCCGAAGCAGCACGGCCAGCACTGTCAAGCCGGGGATTACGGCGATCCGGTAGGTCGCGAAGCGGGGCTTTTTGTCCGGCGCCTTCGCGTCGTACCGGAGGATCTTAAATGTATATGTACTGGCTTTGATCAATGTTACTGTCTCCCTACTGAGCTCTCACGACAGTCTGTGACAGACGGCTTAGGAAAAAGACTCAGAGACAAGGCGCGCGATCCCATCAATATTTTCTCTCCATGGGCTGATACCGCGTGATCGCCACCTCTTTAAAGGTAATCACCGGATCGCCGTCGGGGCCCATCCGGGCAATCGTATGCTTCAGCCAATCGGTGTCGTTACGGGTGTTGAAATCCAGACGGAAGTGCGAACCCCTGCTCTCCTCCCGAAGGATCGCCCCCAGGATGATCGTATGGGCCACCTCGATCATATAATCCAGCTCCACGGCGCCCGTGAGTTCGTAATTCATGTGCCGGGCCGACGAAGACACGCCGACGTCCTTATACCGCCGCTTGATCTCGAGGAGCTTCTGCAGTGCCTGTCCCAGCTCCTCCTTGGTCCTGTAGATGCCCACCTTCTCGCTCATCACGGCGCTCAGCTCGGCCTGGAGCAAGCCGGGTCTTTCCTTGCCGGGCGACGCCAGTTTTCGGAGTCTGGCGTCCACGCTGTCCTTCAGTTTCAGCAGGGGCTTCTCCTCCGCCTGGGGGATGCCGCCCTCCAGGTCCTCGGCAATGGCCCTCGATCCCAGTTTCCCGAAGACGATCGTATCCAGAAGCGAGTTGCCGCCCAGACGGTTGGCGCCGTGGACGCTGACGCAGGAGCATTCGCCGCCGGCGTAAAAACCGCGGACTTCCGAGGCGGACCGCTTGTCCACATCGATCCCCCCCATCGAGTAGTGCTGGGCCGGCATGATGGGGATCGGTTCGTAGACCGGATCGATGCCGATGAAGTCGATGCTGATCTGCCTGATGCCGGGCAGCCGCTCCTGGATCTTCTTTTCTCCCAAATGACGGAGATCGAGTTGGATGTATCTGCCCAGCGGGTGCTCGAATCCCCGACCCTCGTTCATTTCTGTCTGGATGCACCGGGAGACGATATCGCGGGGCGCCAGCTCCATCGCCGTCGGCGCATATCTCTGCATGAAGCGCTCCCCCCGGTTGTTGACCAGATAAGCCCCTTCGCCCCGGCATCCCTCGGTCATCAGGATGTTCGTGCCGATCAGGCAGGTGGGGTGGAACTGAACGAACTCCATGTCTTTGAGCGGGACACCCGCGGCGTATGCCATTCCGATGCCGCTTCCCGTGTTGATCAGGGCGTTGGTGGAGTGCTGGAAGACCCGCCCGTACCCTCCGGTTCCGAAGAACGTGACACCGGCGCGGACGGGAATGAGCTCGCCGGTGCGGATATCCAGGACGACGACGCCATGACATTGCCCCTCTTCGATACAGAGCGAGGTGACGAACCATTCCGAATATATTTTGACCCCTTTGGCAACGGCCCGTTCGTAGAGGGTGTTGAGCAACACATGGCCCGTGATGTCGGCGGAATAGCAGGTCCGGGGATAGCCTGCGCCGCCGAAGGGACGCTGGGCGATCGTGCCGTCGGAAAACCGGCTGAACGGGCATCCCCAGTGCTCCATCTCGTAAACGATCGGCGCCGCCTCCCGGCACATGATCTCCGCGGCGTCCTGATCGGCCAGATAGTCGCTTCCCTTGACCGTGTCGAAGGTGTGTTTTTCCCACGAGTCGTCCCGGCTGTCGGGGTTGTTGGTCAGGGGGGCGTTGATGCCGCCCTGCGCCGCGATGGAGTGGGAGCGAGTCGGATAGACCTTCGATACAAGTCCTACGTTGAATTTGTCGCAAAGCCCGACGGCGGCCCGAAGACCCGTAAGACCACCGCCGACAATGAGAATATCGTGATTAACCATTGCCGCTAAACCCAGACATAAAAGGATATAAGAACCACGGAGATGAGGGTTGCAGCCACATTTGCCACCCAGAACAACCGTTTTTCATTCCGATAACCGAGATCGATCGCCACGGTTCGGAGGCCGTAGAGGCTGTGAAAGGTAAAAAGTACAAGAATGAGGATGTCCAGAACGGGATGTCTATGGAGACTCAGTGCCCAGTCGGGTTTCTTGTCTTTCGTGAAGAGAAAGTAGCTGGTGAGGATCTTTATGCCGAAAAGAACGATCAGGGTCACACCGCTGATACGGTGAAAAAGCCAGATGAACATACGCCCCCCTGCATTACGTCAAATATAATAAGTATACATAGATCATCCGTAAAACGGGTTTTTCAGTAACAGGGAACTTTTGCTTTGTCAAGCGGGAAGTTTTTTAAAAAAACAAGATAGTTCTTGACGCGAGATTGCTGGAGGGCTACCCTTCCGCTGCAAGGCAAGAAAGGGAGGAGAGGATGAGACGATCCCATCAGATGGCGGCGCTGTTTTTCTTGGCCGTCTCGGCCTATTTGATGTGGGAATCCTGGAACAATATGGAGTACTACACCCCGCTGGGGCCTGGAGCGGGTTTCTTCCCCTTCTGGCTGGGCGCGCTTCTGGGGGGGCTTGGGATCGCCTGGCTCATCCAGGTATCGGGGCGATCGGGCGGTATCGAAGCGGGGCCTTCGCTCCCTCCGCGCGGAGGTATTGTCCGCATCCTGTCGATCCTTCTCTCCCTGGCGGCGGTGTCAGCCTTCATGGATCTCCTGGGGTTTCAGCTGGTGATGTTTCTCTTCATGCTGTTTGTGCTGATGATCCTTGGGCGTCAGAGGATTTGGACGACATTGATCATCGCGCTGATATGCAGCGTGGGTGTCTATCGCCTCTTCGGACGCTATCTGGATGTGCAGCTTCCGGCAGCCTTCCCGGCGTTTCTCGCGAACCTGGGCCTATAGGAGATCATCGATGGATGTTTTTCAGAATCTGCTGATGGGCTTTTCGATCGCCCTGACGGCCCAGAATCTCCTGCTTGCCTTTATCGGATCTTTGCTGGGGACCCTGATCGGCGTGCTGCCGGGCATCGGACCGGCCGCCGGCGCCGCGATGCTGATTCCGCTGACGTTCCAGATGGGGCCGACCGGCGCCATCATCCTGCTTACATCGCTCTTCTACGGGACGCAGTATGGTGGAACCATCACGAGCGTCCTGATGAACGTCCCCGGGGAGGCGGCCTCGGCGATCACCTGCCTGGACGGCTATGCGATGGCAAAACAGGGGCGTGCGGGGGTTGCGCTCTCCATCGCGGCCGTCGGCTCCTTTATCGGAGGGACGTTTGCCACGATCGCCCTGGTGTTTGCGGCCGGTCCGCTCACCCGCTGGGCGCTGGAGTTCGGGCCGGTGGAATTCTTCGCTCTGATCGTCCTTGGGATCTCCATGCTCACGGGCCTGGCGGGAAAATCCATGATCAAGGCGCTGATGATGGGTGTCTTTGGGCTGGCCCTGGCGATGATCGGCATCGACCCCATCCGGGGATCGCCCCGCTTCACCTTTGACCGTGTCGAACTCATGGACGGGATCGGTTTCGTCCCGGTGATCATGGGACTCTTCGGACTGGCCGAGATTTTGGAGAACGCCGAGAAACCCTTCGCCCAGATGGTCCTGGCCAGGATGAGCACCCTCATCCCCACCAGAGGCGACATCCGGGATTCCGTCGGACCTATCCTGCGGGGGAGCGTCATCGGGACCACACTCGGCCTCGTTCCGGGTATTACCAACTCGGCCTCTTCTTTTCTGGCGTATATTGCCGAGAAGAAATCCTCAAAAACCCCGGAGCGCTTCGGAACCGGAATGGTGGCGGGGGTGGCGGGTCCCGAGACGGCCAACAACGCCCATGCAAACGGGGCCTTGATTCCGCTCTTCACCCTGGGTATCCCCGCCTCGCCGACCATCGCGGTGATCATGGGGGCCTTCATGATGCATGGGATCATCCCCGGTCCGCTCCTGTTCAAAGAGCACACGGCGGTGGCCTGGGGGGTGATCGCGAGCTTCTATGTGGGGAACGTGATCCTCCTGATCCTCAATCTGCCCCTGATCGGAATCTGGGTCCAGATCCTGAAGATCCCTTACGGTGTCCTCTGCGGTATCATCATGGCCTTCATGGTCCTGGGGGCTTACAGCGTCGGCAACAGCACTTTTGATGTGGCGGTGATGACCCTGTTCGGGGTGGTCGGCTACCTCCTGAAGAAGTTCGATTTTCCCCTGGCCCCCATCGTCCTGACCCTTATACTGGGACCGCTGATGGAGCGGTCGCTGCGCCAGTCCCTGGAGATATCGCAGGGCTCGTTCGGCATATTTCTTTCGAGCCCCATCGCCGTCGTCCTGCTGTCGCTTGCGGCGCTTTTCCTGATCGTACCGGCCTTCATGTTCTTCCGGCGGAGAAAGGGCGTCCTGCCGGGAGATGGGGAGGCGGTCGCATAGTAGAGATACTGAATCTTTACAAATGAAAGGAGAGAGAACATGGTGAAACATCGTTTTTCGGCATGGGGCCGGGTGATGGTCGGCATCGGCGGTCTGCTGATTGTATCCGTTTTGTTTTCCGCCGTCTGGGCGGCCGATTATCCCCAGAAGGGCAAGACCATCCAGATGCTGGTGGGCAATGCGGCGGGGGGGCCGACCGATCTGGGCGCGCGGATCATGGCCGCCGGGCTGGAGAAGGAGCTGGGCGTCCCCGTGGTGGTGGTGAACAAGCCGGGTGCAAACGGACAGATTCAGCTGACCCAGGTGGCGACGTCCAAGCCGGACGGCTATCTCTTCGGGACCGTCAATTTCCCGGTGACCATTACGGGCTACCTCGATCCGACGCGGAAGACCACTTACAACCGCAAGAGTTTCGAGCCGCTCGCCATGCATGTGAATGATCCGAACATCTTTGCCGTACTGGCCAAAAGTCCGTACAAAACCCTCAAGGACCTTGTCGATGCGGCCAAGGCGAAGCCCAAAACGATCACGGTATCGAGCGGCATGAGGAACGACGAGCAGATCGGCATCGTTCAGCTCCAGAAAATGACCGGCGCCGAGTTCGCGCAGGTGAGCTTCACCCAGGGGACGGCGCCATCGGTGGTTGCCCTCCTGGGCGGCAAGATCGAGGTCCATTGCGGCCATGCGGCGGACGTGCTCGGCCATGTCAGGAGCGGGGATGTCCGGGTCCTGGGGGTGATGGATGACGAGGAGAGCCCCTTTTTGCCCGGTGTCAAGACATTCGAAGCCCAGGGGTACAAAATCTACAGCGCCTCTTCGCGCGGCTACCTGATGCCCGCCGGAACCCCCAAGGAGATCCTGAGCACGCTGAGCGGCGCGATGAAGAAGGTGATGGCCACAGGGGAACACAAGAAAAAGATGGCGGAGATGGGCCTGTCGATTCGGTACATGGACCCTTCCCAGCTCGGCAAATTCTGGGATGAGTCGGAAACGATGGTGAAGGAACTCGAGCCCCTGCTGAAATAGCTGTTGCCGCATCCTTGAACGATGAATAAAGGGATTATACGTATTGATGAAAGGGGATAATAGCCATGGAAGGGATAACGACCAATAACAAAGGGCGCGTGGAGATGATCTTCTGCGCGACGGTCCTCGCTTGTCTTCTTGCGGGCGCGATCGTCTCGCCCCTCTTCGCACAACCCTATCCGACAAAGCCGATCCGGTTTGTCCTGCCCTACCCGCCGGGCGGGCCGACCGATTTTCTGGGCCGCCTCATAGGGCAGAAACTCGGCGAACGCCTCGGCCAGCCGGTGGTGCCCGACAACCGTCCCGGCGCCGGCGGCAACGTGGGCAGCGAAGTCGCGGCGAAGGCGCCGCCCGACGGCTACACCATCACGATCGGCGGATTCTGGCTTGCCAGCAGCCCCAGCATGTACAAAAAGCTCAACTACAACCCGCTCAAGGATCTGGCGCCGGTCTCGATCGTCTCGCAATCCCCCAACCTGCTGCTTATCCATCCGTCGCTCCCGGTCAAGAGCCTCAAGGAGCTCGTCGAGTACGGCAGGGCAAATCCCGGGAAGCTCAATTTCGCGTCTAGCGGTGTCGGCTCGCCGCTTCACCTGGCGGGAGAGCTCTTCAAGAGTCTCGCAAAGATTGACGCTGTGCACGTGCCCTATAAGGGTGGGGGCGGCCCGGCCTTGACCGCGCTGATGGGCGGCGAGGTCCAGATGATGGTGCTCGGCCCGGGGGCGTCGATGCCGCAGATCAGCGCCGGCAAGGTGAAGGCCCTCGCGACGCTCACCGCCGAGCGCCTGCCTTTGCTGCCCGACGTGCCGACGGCAAGAGAGGCCGGCATAGACCTGGTGGTCACGAGCTGGCACGGGATCCTGGCGCCCGCGGGAACCCCGCGCGACATCGTCAACCGGTTGAGCTCGGAATGGGCCAAGGTCGCGGTGATGCCCGACGTCCAGGAGAAGATGCAGAATTCGGGATTCAACGCGAAAGCGAGCACCCCCGAGCAGTTCGCCGAATTCATCAAGGCCGAAACCGCGCTTTGGGGCAGGGTCATCAAAGAAGCCAAGGTTCCGACCATCGATTAGACCGGTGTCGGGGCGCGGGGGTTGAGAAAAACGGGTCTCGCCTATACAGCAGGTGAGTAGAGCAGGATATCGCATATTTGTGACAGCTATTAAGAAAAACAGACTTCATTATGCGTGGATCATCCTGCTGGCGGCCTGCGTCCTCAACGTGGTCAGCCGGGCCGATTCCGCGTCGTTCGGGGTTTTCGTCGATCCCCTGGTCAGAATGTTCGGGTGGAAACGGGGCGACATCTCCTTTGCCTACTCCCTTGCTTTTTTTGCCGGACTGCCCGCGGTGGTGATTATGGGCTGGCTGGGCGACCGTTACGGGGCCCGCAAACTCATGATAGGGTCATCGATATTGATCGCCACCGGTACGGTCCTTTTGGGGACGATAGGGGAGCTATGGCACCTCTACATGTATTACGGGCTCTTCGTCGGTTCCCTGGGCAACGCGGCCTTCATGGTGCTGCTGCCGGTGATTATCACCCGGTGGTTCCATCGCAGGATGGGCGTGGCGCTCGGCATCTACTGGGCTGCCATGGGGGCGGGACCCGTGATCTTTGCCCCTCTGTTCCGCTGGTTGATAGAAACCTACGGTTGGCAGAGGTCTTTCGCCCTCATCGGATTGGTCATGGGCGGTATTCTCATCCTCTTTTCCTCGCTGATACGAAGCAGCCCCCGTGAAAAAGGGTTGTCAGCCTATGGGGCGGGGGGCTTGTCCGATGATCCGTCCGTCCCCGCGGCATCCGGCGCGTTGCCGTCCGGACTGCGCGAGATTCTGGGCAGGCGGCCGGTCTGGCTCCTGATGGGAATCCACCATTTCGGCTGCGTTGGACACGCCGTCATCCTGGTCCACGTGGTTTCCATGGCGACCTTCCGAGGGGTGTCCGGGATAGAGGCGGCCGGTGTGCTCAGCACGATCGCCGGCATCTCGATCATCAGCCGTTTCGCCAGCTCCGTCCTCGTTGAGCGGTTCGGGGGCCGGGCTATCCTCACGGCGGCGCTGATCGGCCAGAGCACCCCGGTACTCATCCTGCTCTTTGCCCACGAGGCCTGGGTTTTCTATTTTTTTGCCGTCGTCTTCGGGCTGTGCTATGGAGGCGAGATGGTGGGCTTTCCCATCATCAACCGCCAGTTGTTCGGCGAGGAAGCCCCCCTCGGTTCGATATACTCCTTCGAGATGCTGGGCGCCGGCTCCGGCATGGCCCTGGGGGGCTGGCTGGGCGGGATACTTTTTGACCTGTCCGGGGCGTATACCTGGTCGATTGTCGCGTCCGTAACGATAGGGTATCTCGGGTTGCCGTTGGCCCTCCTGCTCCCCCGGCACAGGAACCAGGCGGCTTCCGGTGTGCGATAAAACTCTATAAACTGCCCGGCTTGCCCCAGGAAACATCAGCGTTGTTGTTTTACCGGTATCGCCCTTTTGAAGATCAATCGGTCGTAAAGAACAAAATCGAAAGCGGCAGCAAGCCCGGCGCCGATGGTTACATTGAGCAGGTAATGCATCTGCCAGCTTTCCATGATGGCGAAAGAGGCGATTCTTATCATGACGCCGGCCAGCGCGGCAAAATTGAAAGCGATGAACTGCGCGGCGAGCCTCCCCTGCCGCTTTTTTGGTGCATCTGTCCATGTCCACATTCTGCTGATGAGAAAATTGTAAAAGATACTGATTTCCATCGCGGCGAGATTTGCGATGTTTTTCATCAGCGGACTGATAAACCCGAGCGCCTCCACAAAAAATACCATCAAAACGGCATTCACGACAAATGCGCTTGACCCCACCACCAGAAATCTTTTCAACCTTTCGGGGTATTGCATGGCATTGCCTTTAAAATCTCCTGCACGCGCAGACCGATCTCGGCGGGGTTCTTCTCGACGGTCACACCCGCCCGCTCCAGGGCCTTGAACTTCTCCTCGGCCGTCCCTTTACCGCCCGAGATGATCGCCCCGGCGTGCCCCATTCTCCGCCCCGGCGGGGCGGTCCGCCCCGCGATAAAGGAGATCACCGGTTTTGTCACCTTCGAATGGATGAACTCCGCCGCCTCCTCTTCCGCCGTCCCCCCGATTTCGCCGATCATCACGATCGCCTCGGTCTGCGGGTCGCTCTGAAACAGCTCCAGGATATCGATGAAGCCCGAACCGACGATCGGGTCGCCGCCGATCCCGACGGAGGTAGACTGGCCGATCCCGAGTTCGGTCAGTTGCCAGATCATCTCGTAGGTGAGGGTCCCGCTCCGCGAAACGACGCCCACGTTTCCCTCCCGGTGGATGAAGTTGGGCATGAATCCGACCTTCCCCACGCCGGGTGTCGTGATCCCCGGACAGTTCGGGCCGATCAACCGTGCGCCGGATCCTTTCAGGGCCTGCTTGACCTTGATCATCTCCAGGACGGGGAGCCCCTCGGTCAGACACACGATCAAACCGATCCCCGCCTCGATCGCTTCGAAGATCGCATCGGGGGCAAACGCCGCGGGTGTATAGATCCCCGAAACGTTTGCGCCCTGTTTTTGTACGGCATCGATCATGCGATCGTACACGGGAATGCCGTCGAGCGCTTTTCCTCCCTTGCCGGGGGTGACGCCGGCCACGACCCTTGTCCCCAGCATCACCGACTCGCGGGTGTGAAAACTCCCCTCCGAGCCGGTGATCCCCTGAATGACAATACGCGATTGCTTGTCCAGCAGTATAGCCATCGAAATCCCCCTGTTAAGCGCTTCGGAGTCGGACTCCTCGCGCGCTCAAGACAGTTATTCGATCCTTACTTCCTATTCCCACGGTCTCCAGTAAGGCGGCAGAGGGGCCTCATCGCACTGCGTTGGAGATGGGGACAGATTTCAAATCAGCCCCCTCCCCCTTGCCCTGCCTCCGCAGTAGAGCGCCCGTAAAGGCAACTGTTTGAGCGCATAAGCGCGAGTTTTGCCTTTACAGCGGAGCGAGGAGGCCGGGGTAGGAAAAATG
>Ga0194127_10009814_pt1 | contig 10001 bp, 9 predicted proteins | sample TA2KigC100mmetaG_FD_148624 | JGI IMG/M metagenome (GOLD analysis project Ga0194127, IMG submission 148624) | Freshwater microbial communities from Lake Tanganyika, Tanzania - TA2015036 Kigoma Deep Cast 100m | ecosystem: Environmental > Aquatic > Freshwater > Lake | place: Tanzania: Lake... | reverse complement strand
GCCGAGAACCCCGGTGAGATCGCCGGCGTGATCCTCGAGCCCGTGGTGGGCAATGCCGGCTTCATCACCCCGGAGCCCGGCTTCCTCGAGGGCATCCGCGAGCTCACCAAAGACAACGGCGCCCTGCTGGTGTTCGACGAGGTGATGACCGGCTTCCGCATCAGCTACGGCGGCGCCCAGGCCAAGTTTGGGATCACCCCCGATCTCACCACGATGGGCAAGGTGATTGGCGGCGGCCTGCCGGTGGGCGCCTACGGCGGCCGGGCCGACATCATGAGCATGGTGGCCCCGGCCGGCCCGATGTACCAAGCCGGCACCCTGAGCGGCAACCCCCTGGCCATGACCGCCGGCATCAAAACCCTGGAGCTGCTGAAGCAGCCCGGCAGCTACGAGCGCCTCGACGCGATCACCAAGCGCCTGATCGGCGGCATCCTCGACGCCGCCCGCAGCGCCGGCCTGCCGATCACCGGTGGTTCGATTAGCGCCATGTTCGGCTTCTTCCTGTGCGAGGGCCCTGTGCACAACTTCGAAGACGCCAAGGCTGCCGATACGGCCCGCTTCGGCAAGCTGCACCGCGCGATGCTCGAGCGCGGCGTGTATCTGGCCCCCAGCGCCTTCGAGGCCGGCTTCACCTCCCTGGCCCACTCCGACGAAGACATCGACGCCACGATCGCGGCCTTCCGGGAGTGCTTCGCGCTGGTGGCTTGATCTATCCCGGCAAGCCAACCAAAAGCAGGCCAACCGCTAAACCGCAAACATGTCCTGAAGCACCTCGAGCACCTCGAACAGAGTGAGCTCAGGCAGCACACCGAGATGCTTCACCAGCCGCTCGCGATCCACCGTGCGCAGCTGATCGGGCACCACGTGGCCTTGCTTCCCCTCAAAACAGCAAGGAACTCGGAAGGGATAGGACCGAGAACCCGTGGTCAGCGGCGCCACGATGAAGGTACCCATGTGGGCATTGAGCTCATCCGGGGAAACGACCACACAGGGCCGGGTCTTCTGGATCTCCTGCCCTCGGGTGGGGTTGAGGGCAACCAGGAAGACATCACCGCGGCTGACGGGCGATGGACTCACCACTGCCACTCCTCATCGTCGAAACAGGTGGTGCTGGGGCTATCCAGCAGGCCCTCCGGGGGCGATGCAGCCGCTGCTTCGGCCCATCCCGCGCGCGGCGACACCACCGGCCTAATCGTCAGAACGCCAGGGGCAACCTGAATGTCAACATCGTCGCTGAGCCCAACCTGCTCCAGCAGCGGCTTGGCCAGGCGCAAACCCCGGGAATTACCGATCCTCACCAGCTTGGCGCGCATGTCCAATCCACCAGGACGTAAGCACATTGTATGCACGCTGGCCGGCTGTGACTGGGCTGAGCAACCGTGTTGACAGGGCCCACGCCAGCGCCCAGCATCCGCACCAATGCCCTGCCGATGACGATCACCCCCCCGCCATCGACGGCTGTGCGCCAGCGCGGTGCCCTGAGGCTCGCAGCCCTGCTGGCAGCGGGCATCGGCGCGCTGGCCTGGCTGGGCCGCAGCAGTGATCCAGCGGCCAAGCCCCTGAGCGCCGGCCCGCTCACGCTCGGGGCCGCCATCGCCTTCACCGGCAACGCCAACCTCTACGGCCAAGACCAGCGCATGGGGCTGGCGGTGGCCGAGCGCTGGGCCCAACAAAGCGCACCAGGCGGCCGTCCTGTGCGACTCCAACTGGAGGACGGCGCCTCCGATGAGCCCAGCGCCATTGCCGCCTTCAACCTGCTGATCCGCCAGGGGGTGATCGCCCTGATCGGGCCCACCCTCTCCCAGCAGGCCTTCGCCGCCGATCCGATCGCCCAGCGCCAGGGGGTGCCCGTGGTGGCCCCCTCCAACACCGCCCAGGGGATCCCCGAGATCGGGCATTTCATCAGCCGCGTGTCGGCCCAGAGCTCGGTGATCGCGCCGCTCTCTCTCGATGAGGCCCTGCGCCGCGATCCAGCGATCCAGCGGGTGGCTGTGTTCTACGCCCAGGACGACGCCTACAGCACCGCCGAGGTGGCCATCTTCCAGAAAGCCCTCGCCGCCCGCGGGCTGACCCCCGTGACGGTGCAGCGCACCCAGCTGGCCGACAACGACTTTCAAACCCCCATCACCGCCACCCTGCCGCTGAAGCCCCAGCTGGTGGTGCTCTCGGTGCAGGCGGTGGCCGGCGGCAACCTGATCCGCCAGCTGCGGGAGCTGGGCTACCGCGGCCAGATCGTGGTGGGCAATGGGCTCAACACGCCGAACATCTACCCGATCTGCCAGCGCTGGTGCGACGGCATCCTGATCGCCCAGGCCTACAGCCCCGAGCTCAACACCCCCGTCAACCGCCGCTTCCTGCAACTCTTCCAACAAGCCCATGGCGATCGGCCGCCGCCGCAGATCACCGCCCAGGCTTTCACCGCCTACCAGGTGCTGTTTGAAGCCATCCAGCGGCTGCAGCGCAAAGGCGGGCTCACGGGCGTGACCCTCGGCCAGGCCCGCGCCAACCTGATGAGCGAACTGCTCAGCGGCACTTACAACACCCCCCTGGGACCGATCGGCTTCAGCCCCGAGGGCGAGGTGCTGCAGGATCGCTTCTACGTGGCCGAGGTGCGGATGGCCCCCGGCGGCCGCGACGGGCGCTTTGCCCTGGTGCGCGAGCGCACACTCACGGAGATCCCAGGGCAGGAGAGCAAGCCGTGATCGAAGCCCTGCTGCAAACCCTGCTCAACGGCGCCGCCAGCGGTGGCGTGTATGCCCTGGTGGCCCTGGGCTACACGCTGGTGTTCTCAGTGCTGGGGGTGATCAACTTCGCCCAGGGCGCCCTGTTTTCCGTGGGGGGCTACCTCACCTTTTTATTGATGGGCGGCAAGATCGGCGTCAACGGTGCCCTGCCGGGTTGGGGGTTGCCGGAAGGGCTGCCCTTCTGGTTGGCGCTGCTGCTGGCGGCGGCCGGCTCCGGCCTGATCGGCCTGCTGGTGGAGCGGCTGGCCTTCGCGCCGCTACGGCGCCGCAACGCCGAACCGCTGCTGGCCCTGATCACCAGCCTCGGCGCGGGCGTGGTGCTGGTGAACCTGCTGCAACTGCTGATGGGGGCCGAGGGCTACGCCTTCCCCCAGAGCACGGATGCCCTGGCCGGCCTGCCGGATGTGCTGGTGCTCGGCGGCGCCCGCATCCGCACAATCCAGCTGTTGCTGCTGCTGATCTCCGCTGCCGCCGTGCTCGTCCTCAGCCTCTGGCTGGATCGCAGCAAAGGCGGCCGGGCGCTGCGGGCCGTGGCGGAAGACGCCACCACCGCCCAGCTGCTCGGCATTCACAGCGAAGCGATGGTGCGGCTGGCGTTCTTTCTGAGTGGTGGTCTGGCGGGGCTGGGCGGCGGCCTGATCGGCGTGAGCGTGAGTCTGCCGGGCCCTTACTTCGGCATCGGCTACGGCCTCAAGGGCCTGGCGGTGCTGGTGCTGGGCGGCCTGGGCAGCGTGCCTGGCGCGATCGCCGGCGGGCTGCTGATGGGCCTGGCGGAAGCCCTGGTGCCCAGCTCCGCCTCTGGCTGGCGCGATGCCCTGGCCTTCGCAATCCTGTTTGGCGTGCTGCTGCTGCGCCCCAGCGGGCTGCTCGGCCGGCGCACGGTGGAAAAAGTATGAAGAGGGCCGCCCCGTGATCGACAACGGCCTGCTGGTGCAGATGCTGCTGGGCGCCCTGCTGGGCCTGTCGGTGTACCTCCCTCTGGCGGCAGGGCAGCTGTCGCTCGCCACGCCAGCCTTCTATGCCGTGGGCGGCACCCTGGCGGCCCTGCTCTCCACCCGCTGGAGTGCCCTCGGGGCCACCGCCTCTGGCGGGTTTCCGGTGCCTTCACTGCTGCTGGAGCTGGTGCTGGGGGGCCTGCTAGCCGGGCTGCTGGCCCTGCTGGTGGGGCGGCTGGTGCTACGGCTGCAGGGGATCTACCTGGCCATCGCCACCATCGCCCTGGTGGAGATCGTGCGGGTGGCGATCCTGAATTTGCCCTTCACCGGTGGAGCGGTGGGGATCTTCGCCATCCCCCAGCCCTTTGCCACCGCCGCCGGCTACCTGCTGCCGGCCCTGGCGCTGCTGGCCCTCGCGGGCTGGGTGTGCCAGCGGCTGGAGGGGATGCCCCTGGGCCGCGCCATGGCCGCCATCCGCGACGACGAACTGGCCGCCCGCTGCATGGGCATCGACACCACGGGCGCCAAGCTCACCGCCTTTGTGCTCAGCGCCGTGCTAGCCGGCAGCACCGGCGCCCTGGCCGCCCACTTCCTCAACACCTGGAATGCCCGCCAGGGCTCCTTTGACGCCAGCATCACCACCTTGGCCTTTGTGATCCTGGGGGGCTCGCGCACCTGGCTGGGGCCCGTGGTGGGCGGGCTGCTGCTCACGGCCCTGCCGGAGCTGCTACGGCCCGTGGGCGATGTGCGCCTGGTGCTGTTTGGCCTGGTGATCCTGCTGGGGCCGGTGCTGGCTCCCCAGGGGCTGATCACGCCGGGCCTGCTGGAGCGGCTGGGCCGCTGGGGCGAGGGGGGGAAGCCATGAGCCAGCCGCTGCTGGAGGTGCGGGATCTCAGCCGCCGGTTTGGTGGGCTGCTGGCCCTCGATCGGGTGAGTTTGGCTGTGCAGCCCGGCGAGATCTTTGGCCTGATCGGCCCCAACGGCGCCGGCAAAACCACCCTGTTCAATCTGATCTCCGGTGTCACGCCGCCCAGCAGCGGCGCGGTGCTGTGGCGTGGCGCCGCCATCACCGGCCAGCAGCCCCACCGGCTCAACCGCCTGGGCCTGGCCCGCACCTTCCAGAACCTGCGCCTGTTCGAGGGCCTCTCGGTGCTGGACAACCTGCTGGTACCGCTGCAGCGCCATCCCCGCACCAGCACAGCAGCTGGCGTGCTCAACAGCGCAAGCCACCGGCGCGCCGAACGCCAGCGGCTGGACACCGCCTGGCAGCTGCTGGAGGAGCTGGGCCTCAGCGCCCTGGCCGAACGGCAGGCGGGCACCCTGGCCTATGGCGATCGGCGCCGACTGGAAATGGCCCGGGCCCTCGCCACCAGGCCCGCGTTGCTGCTGCTCGATGAACCCGCCGCCGGCCTCAACCCCGCCGAAAAAGACCAGCTCTGCGAGCTGATCGGGGCGCTGCGCCAGCGCCACCAGCTCACGGTGATGATCATTGAGCACCACGTACCGCTGTTGATGCGCCTGTGCGACCGCCTGGCCGTGCTGGATTTCGGCGTGCGGATTGCCCTTGGCACGCCCGAAGAGGTGCGCCGCGACCCACAGGTGATCGAGGCCTACCTCGGCACCGGCACCGGCACCGGAGGCAACGCGTCATGAGCACGCCGTTGCTGCAACTGCAGGGGTTGGGCGTGCGCTACGGCAGCGTGCAGGCCCTCAGCGGCATCGATCTCACCGTGCACCAGGGCGAACTGGTGACGCTGCTCGGCTCCAACGGCGCCGGCAAGAGCACCACCCTGCGGGCCATCTCCGCACTGGTGCCGGCCAGCGCAGGGCAGATCCTCTGGCGCGGCGCTGCGCTAGCGGGGGTGCCTGCCCATCGCCTGCTGAAGCTGGGCATCGGCCACTGCCCCGAGGGCCGGCGGGTGCTCAGCCGCCAAAGCGTGGCTGAAAACCTGGTCCTGGGTGCCTACCTGCGCCGCGATCGCCCCGGCATCGCCGCCGACCTGGAGCGCTGCTACGGCCTGTTCCCGCGGCTGGCGGAGCGACGCGGGCAACTGGCCGGGGCCCTCTCGGGGGGCGAGCAGCAGATGCTGGCGATCGCCCGGGCGCTGATGGGCCGGCCCGCGCTGCTGATGCTGGATGAGCCCAGCCTGGGTCTGGCCCCGAAGCTGGTGGGGGAGGTGATGGCAGCCCTGGCCCAGCTGCACCGCGAAGGCCTCACCCTGCTGCTGGTGGAGCAGAACGCCCAGGCGGCGCTTGAGATCGCCAACCGCGGCTATGTGCTCGAAGCCGGCCAGCTCACCCTGGAGGGGCCAGCGCGGGAATTACTGGCCAACCCCAGCCTCAGAGCGGCCTACCTGGGCGCCGGCTGAAACTCAGTCGTTCTCGCTGGCACCAAAGCAATGCATCAGGGCATCGCCCAAGCTGTTGATTGCAGCCAATTCGTGGTCTTTAGCAGTACTGAGGGCCTTGGCGTGCTCTCGCAGCAGCACGGTCTTGTCGAGGTCGTGGCCGTGGTCGGCCGCGATCGTCACAATATCGTCAACCCCGGCGGCGGGGGTATCCCAGCTGCTGCGCCTCACCGGCGAGGCCGACACCAAGGGCAAGATCTTCCGCCTGCTCTCGGGGCTGCTTTACTTGGGCGGCGGCGTTTGGGTGCTCGCCTTCCCGGTGGCCAGCGAAGTGAGCCTCACCCTGTTTGTGGGCTTTCTGCTGGCCTTTGAGGGGGTGATGGAACTGGCAGCCGCGGCCACCGGTCAGGGCCCTGCCCGTGCGCTGGTGCTGCTCGACGGCATCGTCACCGCCGTGCTCGGCGGCATGTTGATTGCCGAGTGGCCCTCCGACAGCATCTGGGCGATCGGCATGTTGTTCGGCATCGGCCTGGGGTTCTCCGCCATCAACCTGATCACGGCGCCGAGTCAGCCGGCCAGTTGAGCTGCAGCTCGCCAACGGCCGCGGCATCGAGGCGCCGGGGGTCGGCGACCCCCAGGCTTCCCCCCTCGCGCAGAACCTCCACGCTGTTGGCCGAACCCATCGCCGCCGTCACCACAACCCGGTGGCCCATCCCATCCAGCAGGCGAATGGTGTCGGGGCTGAGGCCCTGTTCCACGCTGATCTGGTCGGGCCAGAGCTGGGAGTGAACGCGGGGGCTGGCCACGGCTGAGGCCAGGTTCAGCCCATGCACCATGCGGTTGAGTAGCACCTGCAGCACCGTGGTGATGATGCGGCTGCCCCCAGGGCTGCCGGTGGCCAGCCAGGGCCTTGCATCGGCACGAAACACCAGGGTGGGGGTCATCGAGCTGAGGGGCCGCTTGCCCGGGGCAATGGCATTGGCGGCTCCCTGCACCAGGCCATAGGCATTAGCCACGCCGGGCTTGGCGGTGAAGTCGTCCATCTCGTTGTTGAGCAGGAAGCCAGCCCCGGGAACGCTGATGCCGCTGCCGTAGGCGAAGTTGAGCGTGGTGGTGAGGGCCACCAGCCCCCCCTGGCGATCGGCCACCGACAGATGGGTGGTGTTGGTGCCGCCGGAGTTGGGGCCCTCAGCAGCCAATTCGGCTGCAGGACGATGGCGATCGCTGCGGATGGAGGCGCGCAGACTGTTGGCATGGGCCGCACTCAGCAACCGCTCCAGGGGCATGGCCACCTGGTCGGGATCGCCGAGCCAGTGGTTGCGGTCGCGGTAGGCGAGATTCATCGCCTCCACCATCCGGTGCAGGCTGGCGGCACTGTTGAGGCCCAGCTGGGCCAGGGGCATGGGCTCCAGCACCTGGAGCAGCTGCACCAGGGTGACCCCACCACCACTGGGAGGCGGCATGGTGAGCACCGGATGGCCCTGGAACCGCACCTGCAAGGGGCGCACCAGCTGGGCGCGGTAGCCGTTCAGATCGGCATGGCGAATCAGCCCGCCCCGTTGACGCATCATTGCCACCAGGGATTCGGCGATCGGGCCCTGATAGAAGCCGCGCTCACCCTGGGCTGAGAGCCGCTGCAGGCTTGCAGCCAGCAGGGGCTGACGCCAGCGGTCGCCGGGGCGCAGCGGACGCGCCAGGAACAGCGCGTTGGAGGTGGGGTCGGCGCGGAGCAACGGCGCGGCCTGCTGCAGGGAATCGGCCAGCTCCTTGCCAACGGGGAAGCCACGGCTGGCCAGCCGGATGGCAGGCGCCAGCACCGCCGCCCGGGGCAGCCGGCCGTAGCAGCGGTGCGTGAGCAGCAGCCCGGCGGGGGTTCCCGGCACGGCCACACTCAAGGGGCTGCGGGTAGCCCGCGCACGGTCCACCTCACCATCGGCGCCGAGGTACATCCCAGCCGTGGCCGCCAAAGGGGCGGTTTCGCGGAAGTTCACCGCCACGGCCGTGCCGCGGCCCAGGCGGATCTCTGCGGCCGCAGGACAACCGCGAGATGCCGCCGGCGACACACCGGGCAGCCACAGCACCAGAAACCCGCCTCCGCCCAGATTGCCGGCCTGGGGCAGGGTGACCGCCAGGGCGAAGGCCGTGGCCACCGCCGCATCCACCGCGTTACCGCCGCGGGCGAGGATTTCAGCCCCGGCCTGGGAGGCCCACTGCTCCTGGCTGGCCACCATGCCGCCCGGTGACCACTGGGGATGGACGCGCTGGCTGCGCTCCTGCAGGATCTCGGCCTGGGCCGGGGAGGCCAGCAGCGCCGTGATCGCCAGCGCCAGGGAGCGAGCCCTCATGGCTGCTCCGGCGCGCTGTAACCACCACCGCCCGGCGTCTCGATCCGCAACGCCTCCCCGGGCTGCAGCGTCTGCTCAAAACAGCCCTCCAGCTCCCGGCTGGAGCCATCGGCCCCGATCCAGCTGTTGCGGCCGCACGCCCCCGCCTCGCCGCCGGCCAACCCCGCCGGCGGAACGCGGCGCGAACCGGAAATCATGGAAACGTCCATCGGCGCCAGGAAGCGCAGCTGGCGCAACACCCCATCGCCACCGCGGAACCGGCCAGCCCCGCCGGAGCCGGCGCGGATCGCAAAGCGCTCCACCCGCACCGGAAAGCGACTTTCCAGAATTTCCGGATCGGTGAGCCTGGAATTGGTCATGTGGCTCTGCACGGCTGAAGCACCCGCATAGCCAACGCCTCCTGGATGCCGGCCGGCACCAGTGCCACCGCAGATCGTTTCGTAGTACTGAAGCTGGGCATTGCCGAAGCTCAGGTTGTTCATCGTGCCCTGAGCCGCAGCCTGGATGCCCAGAGCGGCAAACAGGGCATTGGTCGCCGCCTGGGAGATCTCCACATTGCCGGCCACCACCGCCGCCGGGGGACGCGGATGCAGCAGGGTTCCCTCTGGAACGATCAGCTCGATGGGCTCAAAACAGCCGGCATTGAGAGGGATCGACTCGCCCACCAGACAGCGGAACACATAGAGCACCACCGCCTTGGTGACAGCCAGGGGGGCATTGAGATTGCCGCTGTGCTGGGGCGAACTGCCGCTGAAGTCGACGCGAGCGCGTCCGGCCTGGGCATCGATGGACACGGCTACCGCGATGTGGGCGCCATGGTCGAGCTCCACCCGGGCCCGACCGCTGCGGAGCCGCGCCATGGCCCGGCTCACCGCCTCGGCCCCATGGGCCTGCACATGGGCCATGTAGGCCCGCACCTCCTGCAGGCCATGGCGATCCACCAAGCGATCCAGCCCGTCTACCCCCAAGCGATTCGCAGCCACCTGGGCCTGGAGATCGGCGAGCAATTGGTCGGGGTTGCGCACCGGACGGCAACCGGCAGCGAGCCGTTGCCGCCACAACGCCTCATCGAAGCGGCCATTGGTGAAGAACGGCACGTTGTTGAGCAGCAGCCCCTCGTCGGCGATCGTGCGGCTGAAGGCCGGCATCGAGCCGGGGGTGATGCCCCCCACATCGGCATGGTGGCCCCGCGAGGCCACAAAAAACGTGGGCACCTGGGCCCCAGGCCCCGATCCTGGCGCGAACACGGGTGTGATGGCCGTGATGTCCGGCAGATGGGTGCCGCCGTTGTAAGGGTTGTTGGAGAGCACCACATCCCCTGGCGCCAAGGGAGGGTGATCGCCCCGCGCGATCGCGCCGAGCAGGCTGACCACGCTGTCTCCCATCGAGCCCAGATGCACCGGAATATGGGGCGCATTGGCCACCAGCAACCCGGCGGCGTCAAACAGGGCGCAGGAGAAGTCGAGCCGCTCGCGGATGTTCACCGACCGGGCGCTCTGCTGCAGGCGGCCACCCATCTGCTCAGCGATGGCCGAAAAACGGTGGTTGTAGAGCTCCAGAACGGTGGGGTCAGGGGTTGCGCTGGGGTCAGGAGGCGCGGCAGGGGTCGCAACAGACCGTGAAACCGAA
>Ga0194127_10009813_pt1 | contig 10002 bp, 6 predicted proteins | sample TA2KigC100mmetaG_FD_148624 | JGI IMG/M metagenome (GOLD analysis project Ga0194127, IMG submission 148624) | Freshwater microbial communities from Lake Tanganyika, Tanzania - TA2015036 Kigoma Deep Cast 100m | ecosystem: Environmental > Aquatic > Freshwater > Lake | place: Tanzania: Lake... | reverse complement strand
ATATATAATTTATTTTTCATTTTTTTTAAAGTTTCAAATATTGTTTATTTTTAATAGACTTTGGTATATTAGTTATTTTATTATCATATAGATTTAATTCTTTTAAATTGGTTAATAAACCAATAGACTCGGGTATACTAGTTATTTGATTAACACCTAAATCTAATTCTTTTAAATTAGTTAATAAACCAATAGATTCAGGTATACTGGTTATTTGATTAACACCTAAATCTAATTCTTTTAAATTAGTTAATAAACCAATAGATTCAGGTATACTGGTTATTTGATTAACACCTAAATCTAATTCTTTTAAATTAGTTAATAAACCAATAGACTCAGGTATACTGGTTATTTGATTATTACTTAAATATAATTTTTGTAAATCGACTAATGAACAAATAGACTCTGGTATACTAGTTATTTGATTATGATATAAATTTAACATTTGTAAATTAATTAATGACCCAATGGATTTTGGCATACTAGTTATTTGATTAAAAGATAAATGCAATTCTTTTAAATTAATTAATGAACCAATAGATTCTGGTATATTGGTTATTTTATTTTCATATAAATATAATTGTTTTAAATTAACTAATGAACCAATAAATTCTGGTATATTGGTTATTTTATTTTCATATAAATATAATTGTTTTAAATTAACTAATGAACCAATAGACTCTGGTATATTGGTTATTTTATTTTCATATAAATATAATTGTTTTAAATTAACTAATGAACCAATAGACTCTGGTATATTGGTTATTTTATTTTCATATAAATATAATTGTTTTAAATTAACTAATGAACCAATAGACTCTGGTATATTGGTTATTTTATTATTATATAAATGTAATTGTTTTAAATTAACTAATGAACCAATAGATTCTGGTATATTGGTTATTTTATTATTATATAAATATAATTTTTTTAAATTAATTAATGAACCAATAGATTCTGGTATACTGGTTATTTGATTATTAAATAAAGTCAATGTTTGTAAATTAACTAATGAACCAATAGATTCTGGTATACTGGTTATTTTATTATTAGATAAATATAAATGTTGTAAATTAATTAATGAACCAATAGATTCTGGTATACTAGTTATTTGATTATAAAATAACTGCAATTGTTTTAAATTAATTAATGAACCTATAAATTTTGGTATACTGGTTATTTTTTTATCAGATAAATATAATCCAGTAATGTCAAGATAATCTTCTTCTTTTATATTATTGAAAATGTAACATTTATTAATTATGACTTTTTCAATAATTAACTTACAATTGTATGGAATCTTATTTTGTCTTTTATAAATATTTATACTTTTTTTAATAGTTATTTTATTGAGTGTCGGAGGTAAATTATCTAATGGACTATATAATTTATTTATAATAATTTCTTCAATATCATTGTCGATAATTGTAGTGTCGTCATATTTTTCAATGTGTAACATTTTTTAATAATAATAAAAGTTATAGCAATATATAATTTATTTTTCATTTTTTTTAAAGTTTCAAATATTGTTTATTTTTAATAGACTTTGGTATATTAGTTATTTTATTATCATATAGATTTAATTCTTTTAAATTGGTTAATAAACCAATAGATTCAGGTATACTGGTTATTTGATTAACACCTAAATCTAATTCTTTTAAATTAGTTAATAAACCAATAGATTCAGGTATACTGGTTATTTGATTAACACCTAAATCTAATTCTTTTAAATTAGTTAATAAACCAATAGACTCAGGTATACTGGTTATTTGATTATTACATAAATATAAATCTTGTAAATTAATTAATGATCCAATGGATTCTGATATACTAGTTATTTGATTATAAGATAAATACAATTCTTTTAAATTGATTAATGACCAAATAGACTTTGGTATATTGGTTATTTGATTACCAGATAAATATAATTCGGTAATGTCAAGATAATCTTCTTCTTTTATATTATTGAAAATACCATAATTATTAATTATGACATTTTCAATAATTAACTTGCAATTGTATGGAATCTTATTTTGTCTTCTATAAATATTTATACTTTTTCCAATAGTTATTTTATTGACAGATGGAGGTAAATTATCTAATGGACTATATAATTTATTTATAATAATTTCTTCAATATCATTGTCGATAATTGTGGTATTGTTATATTCTCTAAGATATAGCATTTTTTTAATAATAAAAATATAACAATTAATAATTAATTTATCAACTTTTTTTAATTTTTAAAGCATCAAATATGGTTTATTTTTAATAGATTCTGGTATACTGGTTATTTTATTATTATATAGATACAATTTTTTTAAATCAATTAATGACCCAATAGATTCTGGTACATTAGTTATTTTATTAAAACCTAAATCTAATATTTGTAAATTAATTAATGATCCAATAAATTCTGGTATACTGGTTATTTGATTAAAACCTAAATCTAATATTTGTAAATTAACTAATGATCCGATAAATTCTGGTATACTGGTTATTTTATTATTATTTAGATACAATTTTTTTAAATCAATTAATGACCCAATAGATTCTGGTACATTAGTTATTTTATTATAACCTAAATCTAATATTTGTAAATTAATTAATGATCCAATAAATTCTGGCACACTGGTTATTTTATTACAACCTAAATCTAATATTTGTAAATTAACTAATGATTTGATAAATTCTGGTATGTTAGTTATTTGATTATTATCTAAGTGTAATTCTTGTAAATTAATTAATGAACTAATAGAATCTGGTATACTGGTTATTTTATTATAAGATAAAGATAATTCAGTAATATTAAAATAATCTTCTTCTTTCATATTATTAAAAACACTAATATTATCAATTATGATATTTTCAATAATTAACTCACAATTATATTGAATTTTATTTTGTCTTCTGTAGACATTTATACTTTTTCTAATAGTTATTTTATTAACAGATGAAGGTAAATTATCTAATGGACTAAATAATTCATCTATAATAACTTCTTCAATTTCATTATTGATAATTGTAGCATCTAAATATTCTTTAATATATTGCATTTTTAATAATAATAGATTTAGTAATTTGTAGTTTATTTTTCATTTTTTTTAATTTTTAAAGTGCGACATATGGTATATTTTTAATAGAATCTGGCATACTAGTTATTTTATTATGAGATAGATATAATCCTTATAAATTAATTATACCTTTTTCTACTGAAAAAGGGGACATCTTTATATAATTTAAAAATTATATGAGGTGCAAATATATTTTTAGTAACTATAAATAAAACTCTAAGAATGTTCCATTTTTTAGTAAAAAGGTGTAATAATTGGATAGACTCTGGTATGCTAGTTATTTGATTTCCATATAAATATAAATATTATAATTTGAATAATGGACCAAATTTAATCCCTAAATTGTGGTTCAATATATTCCATATTTAGCAAATCAAAAATTTCTTTCTCAGAATTTACTTTCAACAATTTATTTTTTTCAGTATATAACCCATATTCATTTAAAGTATAGTTTAAACTGATTGCAACTGTGCGCATTTTTTTATTAAATTCTTTTCCTCCAGTAAAATATAACATAGCATAATAGTAAGATTCATATGGAATAAATCTAATATCTATTCTTCTAATGGGATTATTATTAAATTTACACAGTCCCATATATTTAGTAGGTACATTAATATCAGTGAGAGAATCTACTATAAATTTTTTTCTAATAAGTTCTTGTAGAAACAAATTTAAATAATTTGATTTTTGCAAATCTATTTTTGTTTTTATAGAAGGATGAACAATTAACATATCTATATCATTAGAAGTAATTTTGAGTCTCCGATAAGAACCACATATAATTCCAAATAATTCTTTATTGATATTTCTCAATATTTCAAGCAAAAAATTATTTATTTTATCTATTTCAAGTCTTGGGATATTTTCTTTTATTTTTCCATAATACTGTAATCCCTTAACTATATTAGGAGGTAAATCTATTAGGCCAGTTTTATAAAGTTTTTTTAAATCTGCCACTGATTTTATATTATATTTATTATATAAATCAAGAGCAATTTTATGACCGATTCCATATACATCTTCAAGTTCTTCTAAATATTGCAAATAAGATTGATCAATTACTTCCTGTCGAATTTCTGATAACTTTCCAGTTTTCAGTATTTCATCAATTCTATTAAGAGTTCCTTTACCTATTCCTGCTATATTTTTTAATTGTTCTGATTTAGTAATTTTATCTGGAAATTTTTCAAGAATTTTAATAATTTTTTGAATAGTAAGTAATCTATAAGAATTAGCAATTTCTTTTTTTTTATTTTTTGATGTATCTATATCAAATTTTATCTGTTTAGTCAATTTTATAAATTCTTGAATAATTTTATTATTACTCATTTTTTATTATAATATTGAAATAAAAATTGAATTAATAATTAATTATTCTATAATATATAACAAAATAAACATACTATAATATATTATGGAATCTAAAGATATTCTAGTCAACGGATTGTCTGGGTTAGTAAATATAGGTAATACTTGCTATATGAATGCATCTCTACAGTGTTTGTGTGCAAATAATCTTTTTATTAGTTATTTAATAAAAAAAAAATTTGTTACTCCATTGTGTGATAACATTGTAGATAAACTAGGCGAGGCTGAAAGATCCAAGCGTCGTAAACTAAACAAAGATCCGGTTGATGATGACATATCTATTTATATTAAAGATGTTAAAAAAGAATATTATACATCTTTAGTATATGCTATTTATAAATTGTTTAAAACTATGTGGAAAGGAAATACCAGAGTAACACCAAAAACTTTTAAACATAGACTAGGTGAAGTATCAAATACTTTTATGGGATTTAAGCACCAAGATGCACATGAATTTATAAATTGTATTTTGGATCGTATTCATGAAGAAACAAAAATGGATGTTATAATACAATACATTAATATGCCAAAAGAAATATCTAACTATATTACAAAAAGAAAAGAACTATTAGAAAAAATATCAGCAGAAATACTTGATATTTCATATTATAATACTTTTATAAAATCACATCAAAGAGAAGAAACAATATATAAATCACTTGAATATTGGTCTGGATATGTAAAAAAAAATCATTCAATAATAATAGATTTATTTACTGGATTATTTTCTTCTGAAATAATTTGTTCTGTTTGTAATAATAAATCAATTAATTTTGAACCATTCAATATTCTTCCACTTTCTATACCATATACAAAAGATAAGCTAATTACACTCGATGATTGTTTAGATAATTTTAGTAAATCCGAAATTTTGACAGGAGATAATGCATATAAATGTGAATGTTGTAATAATTATGTAGATGCAACTAAGAATATGTATTTATGGGATTTGCCAGAATTACTTGTTATTCAATTAAAGCGATTTTCAAATATTGGAAAAAAAACTATGAAAAATGATGTTATGATTAAATTTCCTTTTGAAAATTTAACTTTTGAAAAAAATTATCATGAGTTTAGAAAACGCGATTATAGTTATGACCTATATGGAGTGGTTTATCATATGGGTAATTTAAACGGTGGTCATTATATTGCTTTTACTAAAAATCTAATTAATCGTAAATGGTACAGATTTGATGATTCTACAGTTAGTCATATACCGGACGAATATATAGAAAATGAATTATATAAAGATGGTTCTTATATATTGTTTTATAAAAAAAAAATTAATCAAACAGATTTAACAGATTTAACAGATCTAACAGATTTAACAGAAGAAGAAAAAATAGAATTAGATTTTACTAGTGAAGAAGATGTTTAACTTCTACTACTATTACTATAATTAACATTTTATTTAGTTTATACATAAATATTTTACTATATTTTTCTAACTTTTTATAAAAAAATTTAATGTCGTAATTAAGAGGTAGTTTAAATACAAACAATTCTGGAATTTTTTGTGTTTCATTGTCTGTAATAAAATCTATTATAATATCTTCTATGTGAATATTATCAATTTTTAATTTTAATAATTTTTCTTTTTTATAATCTTTACCACCCCACGGTGGATCAAAATATATTACATCATGATCTGGTATATTTTTAATAATATTTTGAAAATTACCACAATATAATTTTGCCTTTCGTTGTAAATTATATTTTTTTATATTATTAAATAAATAATTGAATCTTAAAACATTTTTTTCTATAGAATTTACTTTTTTGAATGTATTTAAAAAAGAAATTGTATCTCCACCACAACCTGCTGTACAATCAGTAATTGTAATATTATTATTTTTTATATGATTGGTGATAATTTTAGTTATTTTTTCAGCATAAATAGGCGATGATATATAAGAAACAGACTCAATATCTATTTTTAATTTATTTAATATATTTTTATTATCATAAATTGGAAATAATTTATCATAATAAATTATTTTTTTTTCCATTTATAGACATATTATTTTTTTCTTTTTAGATTATTTATATTAAAAAATTGATAAAATATTGATATAAAACTAAATTATTAATATCTAAATACTAATAATACTATATATTATGTTATTTCAAGTAATTGATTGGAATTTTTATCATGAATTAGATGAAGAAGGTTCAAAAGTGTATAAAATTAGACTATTTGGACGTACCAATGATAATAAAACTATCTATGTATGTGCAAATAATTTTAAACCTTATTTTTTTGTCAAACTAGATAAATTTATAAGACGTGATAAAATAGCACAATTAATAGAAGATGTTAAAAAACGAGTTTATCCAAAAGAAAATGTCAATGGACTTATTAAATACGAAACAGAAGAATGGCATGATTTGTATGGTTTTACTGATTATTCTAAAATTCCGTTTTTAAAATTAGTATTTGATAATTATGACGCATTTCGGTCTTATGAAAGAGCATTTGGCAAAGAAATCCGTAAAAAGAAATATTGTCTGTATGAATCTAATATAGAACCAAATTTGCGTTCTATGCATATACAAAATTTAGATTCTGTCGGTTGGATTAAAATTGATGATTATGAAAAATTAGATAGTAGAATTAGTTGTTGTGACATAAACATAGAATGTAATTATACAAATTTAATTCGCTATGAAGATACAAGTATTAGTTCTATTATAATTGCTTCTTTTGATATTGAATGTGTTAGTGAAGATGGTAGTTTTCCTCAAGCAGAACGCGATAATGACCAAATCATTCAAATAGGTACTAGTTTTTCGCGATTTGGTGAAAGTGAATGTTATTATCGTCATATAGTAACTCTTGGACGATGTAAAAAATTAGATGGCATTGAAATAGAATCTTATTTAACAGAAAAAGAAATGTTATTAGCATGGACCGATATGATTCGGAGAACAAATCCCGATGTTATCACTGGATATAATATTTTTGGTTTTGATTTTGAATATATGATGAAACGAGCTAAAAAATTAAACATAGAAAAAAAATTTAGTAAACTGTCCCGTATCACTGACGAATATAGTGAATGGAAAGAAAAAAAACTTGCCTCTAGTGCCCTTGGCGAAAATATCCTGAAATATTATGATATGACAGGTCGTGTCATAGTAGATCTAATGAAAGTAGCACAACGCGATTTTAAATTAGCTTCTTATAAATTAGACTATGTTGCATCTTCATTTATTAAAGAAGGTGTTACTAAGTTTGAATTTATAGACAATACTACTGTAATAAATACTAAAAGTACATATGGAGTTAATATTGGACAATATATTACAATATTTTATAATGATGGTATTACTGATAATAAACATATGGATGGTAAGAAATTCAAAATTCTTGATATCCAAAAGAATAAATTAATTGTCAATAGTATAATAGAAGATGATATTATGAGTATGGGTTATAAAGTATTTTGGTGTCAAGCCAAAGATGATATTTCACCACAAGACATTTTCAGCTATCAAAAGAAAAGTCCATTATCTGAACAATGTAAATATCGTAGCATTATTGCTAAATACTGTATTCAAGATACTGAACTAGTTTGCAAGCTAATGGCTAAACTGCAAGTATTGACTAATAATATTGGTATGGCAAATGTATGTCATGTACCATTGTCTTATCTGTTTATGCGAGGCCAAGGTATTAAAATCTTTAGTTTGGTTTCTAAAAAGTGCCGAGAAGAAAGGCACTTAATTCCAGTATTAAAAAAGCCTAAAAAAGATGACGCAAAAAATAAAAATGTATTTGAGATGAAAGATGGACAATTCTTAGATGATTTTATCGGAGAACTGAATAAGGCAAATGACTTTGAAGAAGAAGATGAAGACAATAAATATGAAGGTGCAATTGTATTTCCTCCAAAAAAAGGAGTATATTTTGAACCAATACCAGTATTAGACTTTAATAGTTTATATCCAATGTCTATGATTATGCGTAATTTATCACATGAATGTTGTATTTTGGATGATAATCTAGACGAAAAATATGGCTATTTGAAAACTTATAAATATCACGAAATTACTTATAATACAAGTTATGATTTTAGTGAAATTTATAAAGAATTTAAGAGTGAAAATAATTATATTGACTTCTTTCGGATTATATTCAATATCTTTATTCCTAAAATGAAACTTGATTATACAAATGTTTTTGAAGATAAAAAAGAATCAAATATAATAGCTAAACATCGCAATACTGATGGTTTTATGATAGAAGAACCAATTATAATCAAAGATGACAATATTCAAAAGAATATTAAATATATATTGCGCGATAGTTATAAAAATATGAGTGCAATAATAAAAATAATTATGCTCAATGTAGCAAAGTTATCAAAAGTATTTTTAAATAAATCTCTTAAAATAGTAAATAATAAAGAAAAACATAAATTTGAAATCTATACAACAATGTACCGTAAAGAAAAATTATGGATCGAATTAGAATACAAGCTTAAACAAGAAAAAATTACTATCTACAAAGTATGTAAATTTGCTGAAAAAGCAGATGGAAGCAAAGGAATTATTCCGTGTATTTTACAAGCTTTATTAGATGCTCGTAAAAAATATAAAAATCAAATGGAAGAAGAACCTGATAATTTTAAGAAATCTATTTTAGATGGTTTACAATTAGCTTATAAATGTACAGCTAATTCACTGTATGGGCAAACTGGAGCTCCTACAAGTTCTATCTTTATGAAAGATATTGCAGCAAGTACTACTGCTACTGGCCGACAGATGCTTCAATATTCGCGCTACTTTGTAGAAGAACATTTTGGCCCAATGATTAATTATGCGTTGACTGATAAAAAGAAATATATTAAGTTTGCAAATAAAACGTTTGATACATATCCATATTTAATTAATTCATATGGGAATGAATTTAAAATACACATTGAACCTAATATTAAATTACCAGAGAAAAGATTTAGTAATCCAAAAGCGGGTTATTCTAACAAAGAAGAATATATAGAAGTATTTTACAATGAAATGAATAAATTGCTTAAACCTGATAAAAAACAATTTTCTATAGAACCTAAAATTATATATGGTGACAGTGTAGTAGGTGATACTCCACTGATACTAAAAAATAAAATTACTGGCAACATAGAAATTAAAACTATTGAATCTCTAAATAATGAATGGTATGATTATCGACTTGATACCAAAGAATATAATACTGTTGATAATTATGATATCTGGACAGAAACTGGTTGGACAAAAATAAATAAAGTAATTCGTCATAAAACCAATAAAAATATATATGAAGTATTAACTCATATTGGTTGTGTTCGAGTTACAGAAGACCATTCATTGATAAGTAAAAATAATAAAGAAGTTAAACCAATTGATTGTAAAGTTGGTGATGAATTGATGCATTCATATCCAGAAATTATTATTAATCAAGAAGAAAAGAATAAATTAATTTATTCTTTTACTATAAAAGCACACAATAGTGAAATATTATGTAATGAAGTACCAGATAATATAATTAATGGAACTTTATCAGATAAATTAAATTTTATGC
>Ga0194127_10009810_pt1 | contig 10003 bp, 9 predicted proteins | sample TA2KigC100mmetaG_FD_148624 | JGI IMG/M metagenome (GOLD analysis project Ga0194127, IMG submission 148624) | Freshwater microbial communities from Lake Tanganyika, Tanzania - TA2015036 Kigoma Deep Cast 100m | ecosystem: Environmental > Aquatic > Freshwater > Lake | place: Tanzania: Lake... | reverse complement strand
CGCCGCGTGGTCCCACGGATCGTAGAGACGCCGGTTTGCTCGAACGGTAGATAACTCCTAGTTCGTTCATCAGGATCTCCTTGCCGGCCCGCATCTGCTCGAGAGACGGCGCATTGATCACCTTTAGGAGTTGAGCTATCAAGAAGAGGTTGGAGAACACAGAGAACTGCTGCACGAAGTGGCGGAGTTCGGCGTCCGTGGCTTGACCGGTGGCGAACCACTCGGTGTACGGGTTGTGCGCAATGATTCGGTGACGGAGCAGTTCGTTCTGAACTTCATTAAGAAACTCGTCGAAGCCTGTCTTTGCCGCTTGTTCGCTCACGGAGACCCCCGAATGACCCGACTATACGCCGAACTACCGACACCGCCGGTGAATGGTCTACCTGCCGAGACTCCGAACGATTGGTTGCCTGAGGTTCCTAAACCGCAGGTCGGAAGTTCAATTCTTCCCGGGGGCGCACCATCGCTATCGACGGTAGGTGCGTTTGGCCGCGGTGAACGCGGTGCCGAATTCGAGCGAGAGTGAATTGTCGGCGTTCACTTGGAGAATCACGCTGCCTTTGGGTTGACCAAGAAAGACGGTGTAGCCCACGGGAAGTGGCGACATAGGCGCGCGCGCGCCGCTGTCAGATCCTGGATACGTAAAGCCGATCTTGTAGAGTTCGTAGACGACGGTTCCGCTCGCGGCGGTCAACTTGGATGGGTCGGGTTTGCCTGCCGGAACCTCGAGCAGCATCTGTTGGTGGTCGCCTTTCGGGTCGCTGAACCAGCCGATGGAGAAAACCCATCGCGTTGTGTCGACATGATGCGGTGAGATGGACAGGTGGCTCCAAGCAGTGGAGTTCTTCCCTTGCACGGAACCACCCGATACCCGGGTGGTCGCATTTTGGTAGGTAGTGATTGGGTTGCCGCCGTATCCGAAGGTTCCGTCGAGAAACCAGTTACCGGCGGCTGCCCCGATCACGTCATGGTCGATCTTCCCGACACGCGGGGCTGTGGTGCGCTGGAGCGAGGCTTCCATCGCCGTGCGAATCGCCCCAGAGAAAAAGGGTAGGTAGTCGGCGGTGTACGGTTTCCAGGTATCAGCAGTGAGATACGACGCGGGTGAGGCAAAGCCGCTGAGCCATTGACTGCCGTCGAACACGTTCAAGTCGAGGGGATTGTCGCGCTGCCGGCCGAACACCTCGCCCGCCTTGATCGGCAGGGAGAGCCTCAGCGGGCCACCTTTGGCGGTCATTTCTTTGTATGCGTTGGCGAGCACTCCAGAAGGGCGGTTCAACACCATGTACACGGTGTAGACGCCACAACCATGATCGATGACGACCCTGTTCGTCGATGGTGCGCCGAGCGAACTTAACTCGATGATCGTGCCGCCGGCTGGAGCCGTGACATCGACATAGTCAGCTTCGCTGCGCTGAGCCTCGGGAGTTTCCAGGCTCGCGATCCCGAGATACGCGTGATCGATAGGCGTGACGTGGTCGCCGGTCATCATGCCGTACGGGATCGTCGTTGTCAGTTTGTCCAACGGCACCACCGGGTGGGTGAATTTCACGCTCGATGCAGCACACGTCGGCTCGCTCTTACCGGGACTCGTGACTTGTGCGAGGGTTGGGTACCACGTCGGTCTACTCGTGTATCCGCCAGCGGGAGTTGCCGGGAAATCATCGGGCAGTGCGTAAAGATGCTTGCCAGAGCGGCACACCAACACCGCACTCGCCTGCTGACTCCACGCGACTTCGCCTTGACTCTTGCATGAGTCACCCAAGTTCGCAGACGATCCGCTTCCTGAGCCGCTCGAACTATTCCCGGGTGACTTGCCTGCGGAGATCCAGAACGACCCCTTCGACGTTTTCGTGCAGACAAAAGCCGATTTTTTGAAGGTGCGTTTCTGACCAACCTTAGGACACTTGGTTCCCTCAATCTGCACGTATCGAGCAGATACGGCAGTGGGCAAGAGAAGGGAACTTGTGAGCGTTACGGCGACAAGTAATCGTCGTACGCGAACCACGAGGTAAGAGTACCAACGCGTCATTTTTCGGGACGCGCCTGTGAAGCGGGACTGATTGGCGTCCCGGCATCACTCCTGCGGTGGGCGTACGTCAGGCGCGCCAGTCCGCTGAACGGTCAAGAGCTTTCGCAAAGCTCTGAATAGACAATCGTCGTACACCTGTATTGCACTCTGCGTTGCACAACTTTCGCGGACACAGCGGACTGTGCGTGACAACAGGGACGATTTTGATTGGATTATTGGCAACCCCGAACTTGTCAAGTCCGTTTGAACAGTTGAGACGCAATTCCTAAACCGCAGGTCGACTTCGCCATCACCTACGCTGTGGGAAGGTCTTTCATGCCTGATTCCCCAGATGATCGCGACCAGCTCATCGCTGACCTATTGGAGGAGGCGCATGGTTTGCGCATGAAACTGGAGGATTTCAGCCTCTACACCGAGTCAAAGGTTGCCGAGTTCGTGGTGGCGCGAAAGTCGCTCACCGAAGAACGCGACTCGGCCCAACACCATCTGCACTTGGCGCAGCATGATGTGCAAGTGTTTCGCCTGCGGCAAGACCAGATGCAACAGCAGTTGATTGAACTCAGTCAGCAGTTGCGTGCAATCGAAGCCCGCACAGCGAAATTGACCAAACAGCGCGACGTAGCACGGGCGAGGGTCCTGGCGCTCGAGGAATCACGAGCGGTTCGACTGGCGACACGATTACGAAAGTTGTTGCGGCGAGGCTGAACTCGCACCACGCCGGCTCAGCCGCCGGTTTGCTGGTTGAGGAATTCGAGAATTCGTGAGGTCCACACGGTTTGCCAGTCACGCGTCCACGCGGCATCGGTGTCGAGCCGAACCATCGCCCCGTTCTGGCACGATCCCGTCGGCTCATCGGCAGTCGGCAGTAGTCTTGGATGCTAGTGAGACGTCGGAGTTGTCGATGAATCGTCAGTATCCCGTCATCATCACGGTGCGCGACCGATTGTCGTCCCTCCTACAACTGCTGGAATGGCTCGACAACGTGGGTCAGTACGACATCTGGTTGTGCGACAACGCGAGCACCTACGAACCGATGGTGAAGTTTCTCGCCAACACCTCACAGCGGGTGGTGTACAACGATCGAAATCTCGGGCATCGTGCGCCATGGCTAAGCGGTCTAGTTGCCGAACTCGGCGCCGATCGTCCATTCGTCATCACCGATCCCGATGTGGTGCCGTGCGAGACGTGCCCTGACGACGCACTTGACTATTTTGCAGAAACACTGCAGGTGCACTACGACATGGACAAAGTTGGGTTCTCACTGCGATTGGATGACCTACCGGCGCACTTTGCCCATCGCGACAGCGTGATCTCGTGGGAACGTCAGTTCTGGACGAAAGAGTTCAAGCCGGGCTTCTTTTTCGCGCCGATTGATACCACCTTCGCGGTGTATCGACCCGGACTCGGACACCAGAACGGCCGATCGTTGCGTTCACAACCGCCCTACGAGGCACGACACATGCCGTGGTACGACAACAGCGCCGAACCTACGCAAGAGCAGGCGTACTACGTGGCACACGCGGATCGACTAATTTCCAACTGGAACTCCGAGCGCATCCCGGCCAACGTGCGGGCAAAGTTGCAGCACTTTGATGGGCGGAAAACTGATGAGCGAACGTCTGACGGCAAGAATCCTGACGCCTACAAGGATGACGGCAGCAAGTCTGGCGATCGCGAAGACGACGGCCGATGAGCACATCTGCCATCACTGTTGACGGCGTCTGGAAGAACTTTCGGCTTTACCACGAGCGCAACCGCTACATCAAGGCAGCAATGCTGCGCGGACGGCGTGCTCGTTTCGAAGAGTTTTGGGCGCTACAGAATGTTTCGCTCAGCGTGCCACACGGTGCCACGGTTGGCGTGATCGGCTCGAACGGCTCAGGCAAAACGACGCTGCTCAAGTGCCTGACTGGTATCTACACCCCTGAGCGCGGTGCAATCACCATCGACGGCAATGTTGCCGCATTGCTCGAACTTGGCGCCGGGTTTCACGCTGAGCTCTCTGGGACCGAGAACATCTACTTGAACGGCTCGATCCTCGGGATGTCGAAGAAAGAGATCGATGCAAAGTTCGACAGCATCGTCGAGTTTGCCGGGCTCGAACAGTTCATTGACACGCCGGTCAAGAACTTCTCCTCGGGCATGGTGGTGCGACTCGGCTTTTCGATCGCCACGCATGTCGAGCCGGAGGTGCTGCTGATCGACGAAATTCTTGCCGTCGGTGATCAGGCATTCCAACGCAAGAGCACGGAGAAGATCGAGCAGTTCCGCCGCGAAGGTCGCACCATTCTGGTGGTGAGCCACTCGCTTGGACTTGTGCAACAGCTGTGCGACACGGTGGTGTGGCTGGAAAAGGGCATCGTCAAGATGGTCGGCGCTGCCAACGAGGTGATCAGCGCGTATACCGGCACCACCTATGGCAATTTCGCACAGGAGGAATCGGGCTCCAAGACGCGCTGGGGCACCGGCGATGCCCAGGTGACGCAGGTTGTAACGACGGATTCCACCGACCAGCCACTCGACACCATCGCGTCAGGCGGTGAAGTTCGTGTAGTGATCGAACTCAACTCGCATGTGCGACTGGAGTCGCCGGTGCTGCACGTGAAATTTGAGACGATCACCGGCGAGTTGGTGTGGTCGACATCTACGCAGCGAGGTGCCGCCACGCTTCGGGTGCTCGACGGCCCGGCGCGCGCCATCCTGCATCTTCCCCATGTTCCGCTCGCTGAAGGTACGTATTACGTGTCGGTGGCGATTACCGATGCAACGGGCAACACCGAGTATGACCACTGCCAACATTGGGCCAAACTGCATGTGACCGATGGGCAGTTGAACGACGGCGGTATCGTGGCGATGGGCTCCAACTGGGCGATTGGCCGTCAGAAAACTTAGAGTTCTTCGGCGATGCGCCGCGAGAAGTGTCCGAAGACCGCCAGGCCGATGGCGAGTGAAGCGAACGAAATCACGACGAGCACCGCGAGGTCGGACCAGTCGGGGGCCCGCCCGTCGAACGTGACGTGACGGAATGAGCGAATGAATGCCGTCGACGGGTTCCAGTGGTAGATCGAATACCAGAAACTCGATATCTTTTCCTCGACGCGCGCTGGGTCGTAGATCACCGGCGTGGAGAAAAACCAAATCTGACTGATGATCGTCCAGAGATACGTGAGGTCACGAAAGAACACCGCCCCCACCGAGAGGATGAGCGCCAAGCCAGACGTGAAGACGGCAAGCAACACCATGAGGAAGGCCAGCATCGGCAACCACGGCAGTAGTGGGCTACCAAAAATCAGCAGCACCACACATAGCAGTGTCATCTCGATGCTGAACTGGACGAGACTGAACAACACCTCCGAGAAGATCAACGTCTCGCGAGCAAAGCGCACCTTGCGAACCAGTGCGGCGTTGCCGGTGAGGGAGTTGAGCCCCAACCCGCAAATCAAGTTGATGAAACCCCACGGCAAAATACCACTCAGCAGATAGAGGCTGTAGATATCGATGCCAGACGGATCACCAGCACGTGCCTGTACACCGAAGATTGCCCCGAAAACAACCGAATAGATCAGCATCTGCGACAGTGGATTGAGCATCGACCATCCCCACCCGAGGATCGAGCGGCGATACTTGGCGCGCAACTCCCGCAAGGTGAGATTCCACAGCAAATTGCGCGAACGAATGATCTCTGCGACTTGATGCACCAATGATCAGGGTACCAAGTCGGTAGTGTGATGCTGGTGAGTAACGAATCGCTCGTTGATGCAGTGCAACGCGATGCCGAATTGCTTCGTCTCGGCAATGAACTGCGCCGTGCACGAGAAGCGTTACTGGATGCTCAGGCCCAACGTGCTTCGTTCGAACTTGAGGTGCTCAACTCACGTGATCATGCCGTCGGTCAAGCGGCGCACATCGGTGAACTTCGCTACCGACTGCTCAAGCAAGCCGCCGGCTATGAAATGCGCCTACAGCAAGCAGCCCAGCACCAACTGATTCACGACAAGAATCACCGTGACCATATCGCGCGACTCGAGGCTGCGCTTGCTGAGAGTTCGAGAACGGCGGCGCAAACCGAGGCACTGCGACGCGAGCTGACGGCGACTCGCAACTCCACCACGTGGAAGCTCGGTCGGGTGCTGATGTTCCCAGTGCGCGCCGTGAAGCGCTTGTTGCGACGCGGCTAGGCGCCGATGCCGCGCTTCAGCATCATTACGCCTGTTTACAACCCTCCGCGCGAGGCGTTTGAGCACTGCGTGCGCTCGGTGATGGCGCAGACCAATTCCGACTGGGAGTGGTGCCTTGCCAATGATGCGTCTCCCGACTCGTGGGTCGCACAGCGACTTGCCGAACTGCAGACCGTTGACAGTCGAGTTCGGGTGATGACTCGTGCGGTCAATGGTGGCATCGTCGCCGCCTCCAATGATGCAATTGCAATGTCAAATGGCGAGTTTCTCGTGCTGCTCGACAACGACGATGAACTGCACCCTGAGGCTCTGCAGTTCGTGGCGGACGCACTGGCGGCCGAGCCAAAGTGCGACTACCTCTACTCCGACGAGGACAAAATCAGCCCGAGTGGTGAACACTTCGACGACTTCGCCAAGCCGGCGTGGTCGCCGGAGCGTCTATTGGCCCAGAACTACACCAGTCATCTTTCGGTCCTGCGCCGCAGCATCGTTGAACTTGTCGGGAGATTTCGCCCTGGTTTTGACGGCTCGCAGGACTACGACCTAGTTCTGCGGGTAATCGAACACGCCAGAGAAGTGGTGCACGTTCCGCAGGTCTTGTATCACTGGCGCTCACTGTCGACTTCCACCGCGTCGGCGGCGAGCGCGAAACCGTACGCATTCATCGCCGCACTGAAGTCAGTTGGTGAACACCTACAGCGCACTGACACCGTCGCTCAAGTGACAGAAGCTGGTCCATCATTGGCCAGGGTTCGTCGCACGACGCGCCGTCATCCGGCTGTGACGGTGATCATTCCGGTTGACGACGCCAAACAACGCATCTTTGGATTGGAGACACCGTTGGCGGGCAACATCGTGAAATCGCTCGTCGAGAAGTCGACGTACACCAACTACACCGTCACACTCGTCGCGAACAAGGCGCTCAGCGACGAAACGCTTGAGGCACTGGCAGCACCGTTCGAAGGTCGTGCCACAATCGTGCGTGCTCGGCACTCTGGTCTTGCCCAGATGCTCAACACCGGATTGGTTGCCTGCGACACAAAGCATGCCGTGCTCCTCGATGAACGCTGCGAGTTCATCGATAGCGACTGGCTCGAAGCCCTGTTGGGCTACGCCGACCGCACCAATGTTGCCGCAGTCGCGCCATTTCTCTTGGACGAATTCGGCATGATCATGTCGGCGGGCATCGGGTTGACCCCCGCACCGCACGACATCGCCGCCGGACGCCACCTGAGCGATTTCGGCCCAGTCGGCATGTTTGCGATCGCCCGCGAGGTTTTCGGTGTCAGCATGCGCTGCGCACTCGTTGATGTGGCATCGCTGAAGTCAGTTGGTGGTTTCAGCCCCGAGTACAGCACCCGAGCGATGGACACCGATATGGCGTGCAAGCTGCACCGTGCGGGCAGGCACGCCATCATCACTCCACTAGTCAATGTGCGTTTGCTCGACGACACTTCGCTCATGAATGATGAAATCGATTCGTTGACGATGCGTTGGGGTCGCGTCTTTGGTAGCGACCCCTACACGCGCATTGACACGCGCTTGCGACTTCCCGTCTCCTTCTAAACCGCGTCGTCGCGCATTCAGCGCCTACAGCGATCGTCTCGCCGGGCGTGTCGACCGTTCACTCAACGAACAATGGATCGACATCGAACCGCGGTGCGCGCCCATGCCGACGTGCTCGCTACCGAAGGTCAATACGACTCTGAAGTTCGAGTTCGCGCCCAGTAACGAATCGTCCAGGAGTCACGGCGAATGTCAAGGCTGATTGACGATCTTCTGCTACTCGCTCTGTTTGCCTCTACGCGTTTGGGAACCACAACTCGTGTTGACGTGCGGTCGCTGATCAGCACACACTTTGCCGATCTTCGAGCCCTTGACCCCGGTCGAAATATCGACCTGTCGTGCGAACCGTGCTTTGTGGAGGGTGACCAGGCTCTACTCGAGCGAATGTTTGTCAATTTGGCAAGCAAGATTCAGCGTTACAGTCCGAAGACAGCGAAAGTCGTTGTCACGTGCACGGCAAGAGATGTTGTCGTGCACCATCGACGACGCGGGCCCAGGGCTTGAAGACGCCCAGTTGCAGCAGATGACATCAGGTGCGGGACGATTCGGACAGCCCGCTCGGCGGCCTGCGCGTCACCGTCACTCTGCCAAGTGCCTTGCGTAGTCGCTGAACGCACGACCGAGTGCGCGGCCGAGGTCGCTCGAGATGTACGACTCTTCGCCGACTTCGGCGGCGAGCACGTCGGCGGCACGACCGTGAAGCCATGTCGCGGCGATAGCCGCGTCATAGGCAGTCATCCCGCGGGCCAATAACGCGCCGATGATGCCGCTCAACACGTCGCCACTCCCCGCCTTCGCGAGCCCGGCGTTGCCTGTGGCATTCGTCTGGGTGGGCCGTCCACGCTGCGCGACGAGCGTGCCCGCACCCTTTAAGACGATCGTCGCCGCGGTAATCGTGCACAACCGACTGATCGCAGCATCACGCGAGGCTTCGACGCGTGCGCGATCATCACCCCAGCCAAGCAGTCGTGCCGCCTCACCGGCGTGCGGCGTGAGCACACAATCCGCAGGGAGCACCTGCAACATTTCGCGACGACGCGCCAGCGCATTCAAGGCATCGGCGTCGATCACCATCGTGCGATGCTCCGCACGTGCGAGGAACTCCGGCAGCCACCCCTCGACACCGTCGCCAAGCCCAGGCCCGACGATGACGGCATCTGCCGAGCGTGCCGCATCAACGAGCATCGGTACGTCGTCCCAGATCAAGTGCGCCCGATGGCGATCGACACCACATCGCAGAATCGCCGACGGCATCGCTGTAGTCAGTTCAGGCGAGATTGCGCTGACCGTCGCGACGTACACGTAGCCGCACCCCGAGCGCATTGCGGCCTCGGTGCACAAGACGGCGGCCCCAGCCATGCCGCGCGAACCCGCGATGACGAGCACGCGACCCATTCGCGACTTGTCGGTGTCGTGCGGCCGCAGTGGGAGCGGCGGCAACACGACAAGACCTCGATCAGTCGTCAGACGAGGCTGTCAAACGACATGATCGTCTAGCGTTGAACTAATTAGGTCGTCTGCTTGTCTTCGACGACGGTGCGGACTGCCGGTTGCATCTGCGCGAGATCCTGTGCGCTGAGTGCGTTGGCTTGTTCCGTGGTCATCACCGCAGCTTGTGCCGGCTTCAGCCCCTTGAATGCCGTTGACGGCATCGCAGTCATCTGATTAGCAGTCATTGCGGGCAGTGCATCGGTGGAAATGGCACCCAGTTGGCTGCTGGTTACCTTCGTGAGCGAGGAAGCCGGAATTTCCGAAACCTGGTTCGCGGTGAGGCCCGCCACGGCGGTGGGCTTGAGTGCCGACACTTGCGTGGACTTCATGCCGGTCATCGCATCAGGGGGTAGTTCCTCGACCTGATCAGGCTTCATGCCGGCGACCGTCTTGGGCGACAATGCCGTCATCTGATCAGACTTCATGCCGGCCATTGCATCCGACGACAATGCCGCCATCTGATTGGGCTTCATGCCGGCCATCGCCGTCGAAGGCAGTGCCGCCAACTGCGTCGAGTCGATCTCGGCCATCGCCGACGGTGGCAACGCGCCCAGTTGCGTCGGCTTCATCGTCGTCATCGCTTCGGCAGGCAACGCCTCGACCTGTGCGGGCTTCATGCTGGCCATCGTCTTGGGCGACAATGCCGCTATCTGATCAGACTTCATGCCGGCCATTGCATCCGACGACAATGCCGCCATCTGATTGGGCTTCATGCCGGCCATCGCCGTCGAAGGGG
>Ga0194127_10009807_pt1 | contig 10004 bp, 9 predicted proteins | sample TA2KigC100mmetaG_FD_148624 | JGI IMG/M metagenome (GOLD analysis project Ga0194127, IMG submission 148624) | Freshwater microbial communities from Lake Tanganyika, Tanzania - TA2015036 Kigoma Deep Cast 100m | ecosystem: Environmental > Aquatic > Freshwater > Lake | place: Tanzania: Lake... | reverse complement strand
TTTTCACCCGCCGGGTTCGTCATCGCCGCCTCGCTCAAACGAGCCTAACCTTCTGAAAATGATGCCATAAATGCCGAAATTGTACAGCAAAATCAGAGTTCATCCGGCGAATGCGGGTCTAATAGTGAATCTAACTTTTTTGTTTTGGCTGTCGATAAGGCGAAGGCCAAACGTACCTGCCTCGTGAAGCGAAGCCGGAAAGAGGATGTTTCCCTTCGCTCTTCGGCCTTGGATACCGTTGCAACGGCGCCATTCTTCGCGAGCGAGGGCGGCTCCCGACAAATCAAAGTTCGCCACAACGGAGACGCGTCATGAGCGCGCCGACCGAAGTCGAACTCTTCTATATGAAGGGCAAAATCGAGCGATGGATTCGCTTCGGCAAGCCGATCGCCGAGCGCACGCTCGATCGACGGCGGCGCATCGCGACATTCGAAGCGGGCGCAATTTTCGCGTTCATGCGCTGGGCCTCGAACGGCCACGGGACCCTTGTTTCGCGCGTCGACATTCTACGCGCATGCAACGCCGGCGAGGTCTGTTCGACGGTCCGCGGCGTCAGACCGGGCGCAGAAATTTTGCTGCGCTCCGTCGGCTGGGACAAGGTTCAACGGGTCTTGAGAGCGATCGACGCCGTCGAGGCGCTCGGCTTCGCGCCGCAGGAAATCTGTCCCGATCACTGGCGCCACATTCACAACCGATTGGCCGCCGGATTGTCGCCTCGCCCCTATTCGCGCGAGCGCCATCGCGCATGGCTGCTGCGCTCAAAGATCGAAGTCCAATCATGAAAATTCTTATACTTATGCTCCTTTCCTGCGGCGCGCTCGCATTTACGTCCTTCGTTCACCGCGAGCCGCTCGTCGTCTGGAACGCGTCGGCCAGCGTCCCTGTCGGGCTCTATGCTGTGCGGCCGATCGGCGATTTGACCGTCACCGATCTTGTCGTCGCCCGTCCTCCAGAATCGCTCGCCGATTGGCTCGCCGAACGCCGCTATCTCCCCAAGGGCGCGCCGCTGATCAAACGCGTCGCCGGCCTTCCCGGTCAGAAGATATGCCGCGACGGCCTCGCGGTCAGCGTCGATGGAATCATCATGACGCAGGCGCGCGAACAGGATCACGCCGGCCGTCCGCTGCCCGTCTGGCGCGGATGCTTTCTTCTCCTTCCCGGCGAAGTTTTTCTCCTCAACTGGGATGAACCAGTGTCACTCGACGGACGCTATTTCGGCGCGTTTCCGATCAACGCAGTCATCGGACGTGCGGCGCCTCTTTGGACGAAAGAGGACGATTGATGATCTCAGCCTCCGTCGCCTTCCTCACTCGCCACGCAAGCTGCGCGCGACTCCAGTACGCGGGCCGAGCAGTACCCATTGGCGCGCTCCTTTGCGCCATGATCGCTTCGCCGGCGCAGTCCCAAATGCTCCGACTCCGCGCGGCGGCCGACACACAATCGTCAAAGTACATTGTCGCCGAAGCCGTCAAGGAGGCGTCTCTCCGCTTCCACGTCCCGGCGAATTGGATACGTGCCGTCATGCGCGCCGAAAGCGATGGCGACGACAAAGCCATCTCGGAAAAAGGCGCGATCGGCCTGATGCAAATCATGCCGAAGACATACGCTGAGCTACAGACCAAACTTGGCCTTGGTTCTGATCCCTTCGATCCGCACGACAATATTCTGGCGGGCGCGGCCTATCTCGCCGAGATGTTTGAACGTTACGGTGAGATAGGAGTTCTCGCCGCCTATAACGCCGGTCCGCGGCGCTATGAAGAATTTCTTCATGGACGCCCATTGCCGGACGAAACGACGGACTACGTCGCCCGATTGGCGCCTGAACTCGGCTTCGCCAACGTCCCGGCTATGCGAATTCCTACACCCTCCGACACACTCAGCGCGCCGTTGTTCGTCGCCTTGACAACGGCAAAATTGACGCAAGAAACGACTGCGGACGGCAGCATCAACAATGCATCGAGTAAGGAAAACGCCGCCCCTCATCCTCTCTTTCCGGCGCGGCGAGAGGACAAAATTTTTGCACGTGACCCGCACTCGGATGGCGCTTCGAATGCATCGTTACGCGCCGCCCCGCTGCAGACCGCCGGCCTTTTCGTCGCTCGGCACGTGTCGGAAATATCACGATGACCGCCTGCTCACTTTATCGCACGGTAGCGTACTGCCTCGCGCCTTTGTGCGCGAGCCCAGCCGAGGGAGCGCAAGCGACCGAGCTAGGGCAAGATACAAGGCGCGGCACTGCCGCCGCGCGAGCCCTTGCTGCGCAGGGCTTTCGCGCGTGCCGGTCGGATGGGCGGCGTGCCGTCACAGCCGCAATCTTTCGACATCCCATCAGAATTGATGGCACCAACTCAAATGTGAAGGTGTCGTGAGCGATAGCGGCGATGATCTGCGCGTCCGTCCCGGACGCATTCGACAGAGCCGGAGCGGGCGTGCGCCCAAGAGCTTTGTCGGTCAGGTTCTGAAGGCGGCGAACAAAGCTGGAGGCGTCGGCGGGCGAGGTCGCCTCGGGCGCGGCCGGGCTTCCACCTTTGGCCGAGGCCGCGGGCGCGCGATCGTCGCCGAGCGCGGGCTCCTATCGAACGTACGACGCGTCATCGTCAAGGCGCGCGTCGTTCGCCACAAGGGGCAATCCTTCCGATCAGCGCCGCTAGCGACACATGTCGCCTATCTGAAGCGAGAAGGCGTCACCCGCGACGAGCAGAAGGCGCGCCTGTTCGACGCGCGCACCGACTCAGCGGACCCCGCTGCCTTCGTCGATCGCGGCAAGGACGACCGCCATCATTTTCGGTTCATCGTCAGCCCGGAAGACGCGACCGAGATGGAAGACCTGCGCGCCTTCACCCGCGATCTCATGCGCGAAGCAGAGCGCGATCTCGGCTCGAAACTCGACTGGGTCGGCGTCGACCATTGGAACACGGACAACCCGCACATCCATATCCTTGTTCGCGGGAGGGCGGACGATGGCAATGATCTCGTGATCTCGCGCGACTATATTTCCAGCGGCATGCGGGCGCGGGCCGAACATCTCGTCGGCCTGGAACTCGGACCAAAATCCGAGCGCCAGATTCGCGACGACCTCGCCCGCGAAGTCGACGCCGAAAGATGGACGCGGCTCGACCGCTCCATCGCCGCCAGCGCCGATGAGAATGGCGTCATCGACCTGCGCCCGGGCGCGAGCCGACCCAATCTGGAGCTTCGGGCGCTCAAGATCGGCCGCCTGCAAAGGCTGACGCGGCTCGGTCTCGCGACCGCCATCGGACCGGCGCAATGGATGCTCGCCGAGGAGGCCGAGAGCATACTCCGCGATCTTGGCCTGCGCGGCGACATCATCAAGACCATGCATCGCGCTCTGGCCGAGGCGCGGATCGAGAGAAGCACGGCGGAGTTCGCAATTTATCGCGAGATCGACGACCCACCAGTCGTGGGACGGCTTATCGCGCGTGGTCTTTCCGACGAACTGACCGAGGAAGCTTACGCCATCGTCGACGGCGCCGACGGGCGCATCCATCATCTGACCTTCCCCAATGTGGAAGCAACCAGCGACGTGGCGCCCGGCGGCATTGTCGAGTTGCGGCGTTATGTCGACGGCAGGGGCGCGGAGCGCATCGCCCTCGCTGTGCGGTCCGACTTGTCTCTCTCCGACCAAATCAAGGCGGAAGGCTCCACCTGGCTCGATCGGCGACTTGTCGAACGCATCGAGACGCCGCTCGCCCATGCAGGCTTTGGCCAGGAGGTGCGCGAAGTGCTCTCCGCTCGAATTGAACATCTGTCCGCCTCGGGCCTCGCCAGCCGGCAAGGGCAGCGCGTGACCTTTGCGCGCGACCTCCTTGCAACGCTGCGGCGGCGCGAACTCGACTCCGTCGGCGCAAAACTCGCCAGCGAGACGGGACGGACCTTTCAACCCAAGACCGCGGAAGCCAATGTGGGCGGCGTCTACCGGCAGAGATTGTCGCTCGCCTCCGGTCGCTTCGCCGTGATCGATGACGGCCTCGGCTTCCGGCTGGTCCCCTGGTCGCCGTCGCTGGAGACGAAGCTCGGTCTGCATATCTCCGGAGTCATGTCTCCCAGCGGCGGCGTCGACTGGAGTTTTGGCAGGAAGCGCGGTCTCGGGATTTGAACTGCCGCGCGGACGACGTCAGTCTTTGCGCGCGAACCCGCGATATTCTTCGATCCCGCGCACGCGCCTCTTGCGTCTTGTCCCGCCCCGTCCCGATCTTTCGCGCCATGTACGCAACGAAGATCTTCTGGGGTCAGATCGTCATCGTCCTGTCGATCGTCCTGATCGCGATCTGGCTCGCGACGCAATGGACCGCCTGGCGTCTCGGATTCCAGCCGGAGCTTGGGTCGCCCTGGTTTGCGCTGCGCCCCGATCTTCCAATCTACCCGCCGCCAATCTTCTTCATGTGGTGGTATCAGTTCGACGCCTATGCGCCGGAGGTTTTCCTGGAAAGCGCCGGCATCGCAACCTCAGGGGCTTTTGTCGCCATCGGTGCGGCGATTAGCCTTTCCGTCCGCCGCGCCCGCGAAGTAAGATATGCGACGACCTACGGCTCCGCCCGCTGGGCGGATGCGGGTGACATTCGGCGCGGCGGTCTACTGGGTCCGGACGGCGTCGTCCTCGGAAAATTCGTCGACAGCTATCTGCGACATGACGGCCCGGAGCATGTCCTCTGTTTCGCGCCAACGCGTTCTGGTAAGGGCGTCGGCCTTGTCGTGCCGACCCTTCTCGCCTGGCCCGGGTCCGCCATCGTCCACGACATCAAGGGCGAGAACTGGTCCCTGACCTCGGGTTGGCGCGCACGCTTTGGCCGGGTGCTGCTGTTCGATCCGACCAACCCAGACAGCGCCGGCTATAACCCGTTACTCGAAGTCCGGCGCGGCGACGCTGAAGTGCGCGACGTGCAAAACGTCGCCGACATTCTCGTCGATCCCGAAGGCGCCCTCGAGCGGCGCAATCATTGGGAGAAGACCAGCCACTCTCTCCTCGTCGGCGCGATCCTGCATGTCCTTTATGCCGAGGAAGACAAAACCCTTTCCGGCGTCGCCAATTTCCTCTCCGATCCCGAGCGGCCAATCGAACAAACGCTCACCGCCATGATGACGACAAAACATTTGGGCGAGAGGCCGCATCCGGTCATTGCCTCGGCCGCCCGCGAGCTTCTCAACAAGAGCGAGAACGAACGCTCTGGCGTCCTCTCCACCGCCATGTCCTTTCTGGGGCTCTACCGGGATCCCGTCATCGCCAGGATCACTTCGCGCTGCGACTGGCTTTTTGCCGATCTGGTTTCGAGCAAAGGTGCGACGACGCTCTATCTCGTCGTGCCGCCCTCCGACATCAGCCGCACCAAGCCGCTGGTGAGATTAATCCTCAATCAGATTGGACGCCGGTTGACGGAGGAACTCGACGGACGATCGAACCGGCGTCGGCTCCTGCTCATGCTCGACGAGTTCCCGGCGCTCGGCCGGCTGGATTTTTTCGAATCGGCGCTGGCCTTCATGGCCGGTTATGGGCTCAAGGCGTTTCTCATCGCCCAGTCGCTTAATCAGATCGAAAAGGCCTATGGCGCCAATAACGCCATCCTAGACAATTGCCATGTGCGCGTCGCCTTCGCGACGAACGACGAGCGTACCGCGAAGCGGGTTTCGGACGCGCTCGGCACCGCCACCGAAATGCGCGCCATGAAAAACTATGCCGGCCATCGTCTTTCGCCTTGGCTCGGGCATCTGATGGTTTCGCGTCAAGAGACGGCGCGCCCGCTGCTGACGCCCGGTGAGGTGATGCAGCTTCCGCAGGACGACGAACTTATACTTGTTTCCGGTGCGCCGCCGATCCGCGCGCGTAAGGCGCGATATTTCGAAGACGCGCGCTTCAACGCGCGCATTCTACCGCCGCCGCGTCCATCAGCAATCGAGCGCCCAGAAGATCGTCCCGGCGAAGGAGACTGGGCGTCGTTACGCCCAATCGCCGCACCAATCCTGCCAAAGGAGGCGCAGGTTTCGACCAAGAGTGAGGAAGGATCTGACACCTCCAATAGCGGCGTCCGGCGTGAGCCGGCGCTACCCGAAGGTGAGGCGATCACGCCGGAAATTCCCGCCTCACCCACGGAGTTCGCCTTCGCCGATACCGAAGCGAACGACGAAGCCGTGAAGATGAAACCTCTGGGCGATCGGATGCGCTCGCTTGCCCGGCAGGCCTCTCTCGATCCCGACGATGGCCTGCAACTTTGAGGTCAGCCAATGAAGGGACGACTGAACTGTTATTTCGACGCCGCGCTGCTCAAACGCCTCGACGAACTCGCGGCGCGCAGAGGCCTCTCGAAATCGACTATCGTCGAAGCCGCGCTCGCTTCCTTCCTCTCCCCTGACGCCGCTGATCAGCGCGAACGTAATCCCGTCCACCCCCGGAGCCCCGCGATTCGCGCGAGCCAACCGGTATGCGTGGAAAAGAATGTCCTCCCGACATATCTTGTCGTAGAGCAGGTAGAAGCGGACAGCGGGTTCGGCCTTCGCTTTACAGTAGAGCTTTCTCTGAAGGGTCCGGATATTCAACGGTGTTTCATTTTTCATCGCCAATCACCACACCTTCCCATCTTCAAAAGCATGCCAAAAGTCGGGGTCCTTCCCTCCCCCGGCATTACCCGGCTTCGACAGTACTATGACCCCGTCCGACTCCCGCTTGGACCGCCGCCCTGAAAGACGACGTAGAGGTCACTGACCTCGTCCAGAACGGGTCTCCCCCGTTGCCCGTATCACCTTCCCGGCGTGCCATGCCCATTACCCCGGCGGATCGACTGGGGGCACGCGTCGATTACTTGCCCAGTCGTGCAGCCTTCCCCGTCATTCAGTCGGGTCGGCATCCGCGATTTCACTTTCGAGGCCTGCTCAGGCTTCACTCACGTTATGGCCCGTCGGATTGCTCGACCGCCCAAGGCGGCCTTTGTCACGAGGCTTCAGTCCGGCCAGTTACCCAACCCAACCGCTCGTCAGCTACCAGACCAATCGACAATTATCTGGGTGGAACCTTCCTCCACTGGTGATACGCGCCATCGGGGCGCACTGAACGGCGAAAGCTACAGGCTCAAGCAGTCGAAAGCGCGCCGACGCAAAGAGCCAGCGTCATTCGTTGAACCGCCCGTCAATCCCGAGACCGGGGAAATCATCTCGACATAGCCAGACGAAAAATCTTCGCCGCCGACATGCAAAGGGGCCCGATCGGGCCCCTTTGCATGTCGGCGCTCACGCCCAACTGGCCTGCTTTTGCTCCGCCCCGACGGCCGGAAATCGCTCCGCCGTTGACAGGGCTTCGACGAATTGGCGGCGCAAGTCGCGCCGCTTCATCTCGCCGACCCCGTGCTGATCTCGCCGCCATCTGCGAAAAAGCCGAATTGGATCGTGCGCTCGGACGCGCAGAATCGCACGCTGCGTACGACACTCGAATTCGATCCGAAAGATTTCGAACAGGTGAAGGCGGAGAGTTTCGGGGATCGCGCGGTGATTGATCGCATCGTTGGGATCGGCGTCGCCGCGCACGAAGGTCAGCTGTTCGGATGGCTCAACCAATTGCTCGGCCTTTTGACCGCGATCGGCTTTCTAACGCTCGTTATAACGGCCTTCTTAATGTGGTGGCGACGCAGGCCACAGGGGGCGTTGGGCGCGCCGCCGGCGCTGACGCGCACGTCGCGTCTCGCGCCATTCGTCATTGTGTTGATCGTGATCCTAGGCGCGTTCCTGCCGACTCTTGGATTGTCGCTCGTCCTCGTCCTGCTGATTGAGCGACTTCTCCGCCGTTTCAGCCCTGGCGCGGCGAGATGGTTGGGGCTCGTGCCGGCGCCAGGTTGAGGAACTTTGGTCATCACGATTGCGCCTGAGCAACCTTGATGTTGGAAATCGAAAGTACCTTCAGCCGGCCTTATGACGCTGAAGTGCACCTCGAACGTCGCAAACCAGAGTAACTTGGTTGCGTCTTCAACTCGAGCCGAGCTGCCCAAATGACGCCATTGGATGTTCCGTCACACGAGTCGCTGTCAAATTATTCGCGCCTTCAAATCCGACGTCATAATCGGTGGACGCCATACGGACCAGTGTTTCACGTTGATAGAAGCCCAACTTTCTCGAGTTCTGCTCGAGGTCATACACAGCCTGCTCGCCAGCATCTAACGGCCTGGATCCTTCCTCGAAGCTCAAGATCAATCTCGGAGGGAGGCACTATACGGCGATCAGTAGCCATCTGGAGCTGAGCTTTCCAACTCGCCGCTCTCTTCAACTTCGACGCCGTCCGGGCGTGCGTCTTCAGAACTGCCTTCGCTCGGAGCTGGAACCTCCAGCGCCTGCCTCTTACGCAAATACTGAATGTCCCGACGTCACGCAATATTAGGGTCTGTCCACGGCCCGATGCATTAACGATCTGATCAAGGACATCATCAACCAGATATCTCGCTTGCGCCAGAGAAAGCTCTTCGCAGCGATCGGCAATCGCTCGCGCAAGCCCGTCTCGCGTTAGCAAGGCCGCACGGCCTTTCGCGCCCCGATCGCCGTTTTGGGGTCGAAGCGGAGGGACGGGATATTGAGGCGCTGTCGATTTTGCGGATACCTGCAAATCATCGCTCCAAACGTTGGCGAATTCCATACCGGCGCAAGTAAACGGAGTGGACAGCGACGCAGCGCCAACGTCCCTCCTGTCATTCGGCGGAACTATCGAAGCCCTCTCCTGAACCACCGCTCCATCCTTTTATTGTTGTCGCGCTTGAAACGGAAAGAAAGGCCCCGCCCGAACTCGTCGAGCGCGGAAGTTAGTGGGTCCCCACGCGGGGGAGATCCATCCGCGTGAAGTCCATGGCGCAGCTTGCGCTACGCGAATGCGGCCGGCGTCGACACGGGGGGCGTCGACGCCGGCTTGGCGCGCCGCCTGAGGCAGACGCGCGCGCCAATTCAGCGGCGTATCGCCAAGAGACCGTCGTCGCCGAAGAGTTCGCGCAGGCGGCCAAGGATTTGCAGCACGACGCCGAAAATGGCGAGAGACATCCATCCAAAGAAGACGAATCCCCAATGCAGCGGGCTGGCGAAGCCTTCGTCCATCGACCAGAATGTGTGGCCCCATTCGTTGAAGCCGACATTTGGAATGGTCATGAACACGCCGACGACGAGAACGACAAAAGCGAGCGAAAAGCCCTTCGCGAAATAGGGAAGGCGCGTCCTTGCATAGAAGAACGCGCCTATCCCGATGATCGCAAACAGCGGGTATGAAATATAAAAGGTGATAATATTGCTTGGCGTGAAATCCGTGTCGCGAATGGCGGTCATGTGCCAGACGGCGGTTTGCTCGGAGAAGAAGCTGAGGCCGAAGAACAAGGCGAGCGCGAACATCGTGAGCCATTGCACGAGGTAAACGTAACGGCGCATCTCGGCTGCAGGCAAAAGATTAGACATATTCCGGTCGCGTGTGCGCCACAGATAGCCAATCAGCGCCGCGCCGCCCAAAACATCCAGCACAATGGCGCCCTGCAGCAGCCGGACCCAGTAGATCTGAAACTCCGGTGAGAATGAATCGAGTCCTGCGGTCCACCCGAAGGCCTGCTCATAGGTTCTCAACAGGACGACGAGGAAGCCGAGCGCCAGAAGGCCGAACAGCAGCGGTTTGGTATTTACGATCGGTTCGGCGCGCTGCGCTGAACGAGTTGTTGCGGTCATGCTCATCGAATTGTCTCCATAAGATTTGAACTGACGGAAGGGCGTCGAAAGCGTCCTTCTTCCGTTTCTGGCGCAACGCATAGGGGCGCCGAGCCCTGCGACAGCCGCTTGGCGGAAAGCCGACAGCCGCGCAGACGTCTATGTCAGGGGGGATCAGGCTGCGGCGGAAGGAGGCGCGCGCGGAGACTGGGGTGCGCTCTCAGGCTCGAAAAGAAGTGCGGGAGCCGAGCGGAACGCTGCGAAGACGACGGCCTCGTCCGGGAAGGCTATGACAAGGGCTGAAACAGGTTTGATGTCGGGCGCATCGAGCGCGGCGC
>Ga0194127_10009806_pt1 | contig 10004 bp, 7 predicted proteins | sample TA2KigC100mmetaG_FD_148624 | JGI IMG/M metagenome (GOLD analysis project Ga0194127, IMG submission 148624) | Freshwater microbial communities from Lake Tanganyika, Tanzania - TA2015036 Kigoma Deep Cast 100m | ecosystem: Environmental > Aquatic > Freshwater > Lake | place: Tanzania: Lake... | reverse complement strand
CGGCGAAAGACCTATCGCGACCGGGAAGCAGCGCGCCGGGATGTCTTCGATTACATCGAGATGTTCTACAACCCGAAGCGCCGCCACTCTTATGCAGACGGCCTTTCTCCGGTACAGTTCGAACAGCAGTATTTCCAACGGCTCGAAAGTGTCTACTGAAGCCGGGGCGATTCAACAACCTGTCGCAGAACTGCTGGTGCAGACAGATCAAACCGCCTGCCAGCATCTCCCATGCACGTGTCGGTAGCAAAAAAAAGGCCTTGCTTGGATTGGCAAATGCAAGCCAGGCCGACCAGGCCAGCGAAGCGACGAACAGCATCCAAAGCACAATGGCGAAGTTGGCGCGATGACCGAACAATCTGCGTGCAACGAGAATGAGCAGCGGGTAAGCGAGATAGAACTGCCATTCGACGGACAAGGACCAGGTGTGCAAAAGCCACTTCTCATGCGCGTCCGCATCGAAGTAGCCGGATTCCTTCCAGAACACCTGATTCGAAACGAACGCCAGGCTTGATCCGACATGCTTGGCGAGCAGTTTGTAATCGATTGGGGAGAGGCGGTACCAACCATACAGCAACAACAGTGCGCACAGAGCGGCGAGTCCAGGAACGATGCGACGCGCCCGCGCCAGGTAGAAGGCGGGCAGGGAGAAGCGTTGCGCGGAGAGGGGCTCAAGAATGATTTTCGTCATCAGATAGCCCGAGATGACGAAGAACACATCGACGCCGACGAATCCACCGCCGAAACCGATCACGCCGAAGTGGTAGAGCACAACGGCGAGTACGGCGATGCCGCGCAGGCCATTGATGTCTGCACGGAAGTTGGGAGCGCCCTGTGCCGTCAACGGGCCTGCTCCAGGGCGTGCTTGTATGCCATGTCGAACCGCGCCCGGTTGGCATCGATCCAGTCGCGATCCTGTTCGTTCCGAAAAAGGTGCTGCAAATTGCGCTGCCTTCGGTGTGCCATAAGGGGACGCCGGCTGGCTCTCAGATCTGCGATATCGATCAGGCCGAAGTTCCCGTCGGGCGTCAGGACAATATTGCCCAGATGCAGGGAGCGGAAATAGATCCCGGCCTTGTGCAAGCCGGCAACGAATGCGCCGAGATGCTCGTGAAGTCCATCCGGCACGGTACCGGCACGGATATGCTGACGAAGCGTTTGCCCAGGAAGAGGCCTGTACCTTACCGCATCGCGCGCGATACTCGGAATGCGATACACTTCAGCAACTTGAGGGCAGGGAATTTGTCTCTGGGCGAGTGCCCGTGCATTGTCCGCAAAACGCAGCGCATAGGGGTACAAGGCAGCTGTGGAAATAAGACGTTTGCGGCGAAAGAGCTTGAGGAAACTTCCATCTGCCAATTGCAACACCTTGTCGCCATGACGATCCTGCTCAAGCACAATGGCATCCGCGCGCAGTGTCAGGTAATCGTTGTGGGCCAGGTTCTGCAAGGCTGTATTGTGCCTAATTGAGATCGAGACGTAATTGTAGCGTGACTCCGAATGACCTTACGTGGCTGACGGAAATGCCCTATGCATGATTCTTCACGCATGAAAATGCAGGAGTTTGTCCAAACCTATCTCTCCGATGTGAGAAATTCCCCAATGGAAATCGTCGATCTCGGCGCGCATTCTGTGGATGGTTCGGGTACCTATCGGCCTTTGTTCGACAGACCGGGCTGGCATTACCTTGGGCTGGATTGAGGCCTAACCCAGAATTTCGAACCGTTTTGAACTGGAATTTCCGGCACAATTTTCATGATGTGGAAAGGAGGTTGTGCTGTGAAGAAGTCGAAGTTCACGGAGGAGCAGATCGCTTTCGCGTTGAAGCAGGCCGAGGTGGGCACCCCGGTCGAAGAGGTCTGCAGGAAGATGGGCATCTCGGATGCCACCTTCTACAGCTGGCGCAAGAAGTACGGCGGGTTGGGGCCGTCGGAGCTCAGGCGGCTCAAGCAGCTTGAGGAAGAGAACGGGAAGCTCAAGCGCCTGGTCGCCGATCTATCGCTCGACAAGGCCATGCTGCAGGACGTCCTCTCCCGAAAGCTCTGAAGCCTTCCCGCAAGCGCGAGCTGGTGGCCGATCTGATGAAGCGGTTCGGTGCCAGCCTGCGCCAGACGTGCGCGGTGGTACAAATGTCTCGATCGGTTTATCTCTACCGTTCGCGGGCCCGAGATGCTACGGCGCTCACCATGCGCATCAAGGAGATCACCGCCACGCGTGTGCATTACGGCTACAGGCGCGTGCATGTGATGCTCCGGCGGGAAGGCTGGCAGGACAACCACAAGCGGGTGTATCGGCTGTATCGGGCCGAAGGCCTGTCACTACGGCACAAACGGCCCAAGCGCAACAAGTCGGCCCGGCTGCGCCAGCCCAAGCGGCTGGTGGCCGCCATCAACGAGATCTGGAGCATGGATTTCGTGAGCGATGCGCTGTTCGATGGCCGCCGGCTGCGGGCGCTGACGATCGTCGATAACTACACGCGCGAATGCCTGGCAATTGATGTCGGGCAGAGCTTGAAGGGAGAGGATGTCGTGCGCACACTCGAACGCATCACCGCAAGCCGCGGCTGGCCCGGCACGATCAAGGCCGACAACGGTTCGGAGTTCATCTCCAAGGCGATGGACCGTTGGGCTTACGAGAACGGCGTTGAGCTGGATTTCTCGCGGCCAGGCAGGCCGACCGACAACGCCAAGGTCGAATCCTTCAACGGGCGGCTGCGCGAGGAATGCCTCAATGCCCATTGGTTCTTGTCGCTCGACGATGCGAAGCGCAAAATCGAGGCCTGGCGGAGGTACTATAATGAGGCACGCCCCCATACCGCGCTCGACTGGGCCACACCCGCCGAGTTCGCGCGCCGATGCGGGCTGCAGCCCGCATCGGCAGTATCAGAGGAGCTGGAAATTTCTACTTCTGATCGGTACTGAAACGGGGTTAGCCTCAAGATCTTTCTGCGGGGCCTAACGTGGATGTTGTGCTCGAAGATGCGTACCATTGGAAGGAGTTGGCGGACGCCTCCGTCGATGTGCTCGTCTCAGGCCAAACGTTGGAGCACATCGAGTTTCCCTGGATGACCATGACCGAAATTGCCCGGATTTTGCGTCCCGGCGGCGTGGCCTGCCTGATCGCTCCCGCGAGCGGGCCCGAGCATCGTTATCCTGTCGATTGCTGGCGCATCTACCCGGACGGAATGCGGGCATTGGCAAAGCACGCAGGACTCACGGAGATTGAGGTATTCACGGACTGGAACCAGGGCAGATGGAAGGACACTTTTGCCGTGTTGCAAAAGCAACATTCCGGCGATGCCGAAAGGAATTGCGTCCTTCCTGTTCTTGAGAACCGTAGGGTTGCCGATCGAGCAAGCGGGCCCCCTCCGCGGAAAAGGAGAGGCCTGTCATCTTTATTCGGGAAAAGATAGCCGGCAATGACGATACGTAAGACGCATGCCTCCGCAGGCGTCACTTCCAGCCTCAGCCTGTATTTCCGCCTGCTGACCTATGTCCGGCCCTACGTCGGCTGGTTCGCCGTCAGCATTCTCGGCTACCTGATCTTTGCGTCGTCGCAGCCGATGCTGGCGGCGGTGCTGAAGTACTTCGTCGACGGCCTGGCCGATCCTTCCGCGGCGATGCTCACCGGCGTGCCGCTGGTCGGCGGCATGCAGCTGATGCACGCCGTGCCGCTCGCCATCGTGCTCATCGCCACCTGGCAGGGCATCGGTTCCTATCTCGGCAATTACTTTCTGGCGCGGGTGTCGATGGGCGTGGTGCATGACCTGCGCGTGGCCCTCTTCAGGAGCCTGCTCACGCTGCCCGATCCCTATTTCGACCGGCACAACTCCGGCCACCTGATCTCGCGCATCACCTTCAACGTGACGATGGTGACGGGCGCCGCGACCGACGCCATCAAGGTGGTGATCCGCGAAGGCCTCACCATCGTCTTCCTCTTCGGCTACCTGTTCTGGATGAACTGGCGCCTGACCCTGGTGATGGTGGCCATCCTGCCGGTCATCGGCGTGCTGGTGACCCGCGCCAGCCGCAAGTTCCGCAAGCAGGCGAAGAAAATCCAGGTGGCCATGGGCGACGTCACGCACGTCGCCTCCGAGGCCATCCAGGGCCACCGCGTCGTGCGCAGCTTCGGCGGCGAGGACTACGAGCGGCGCCGCTTCCTCGAGGCGAGCGAAACCAACATGAAGCGGCAGCTGCGCATGGTGAGCACCACCTCCGTCTATACGCCCGTGCTGCAGCTGCTCATCTACGCCGCCATGGGCGTGCTGCTCTTTCTCGTGCTCTGGCTGCGCGGCGAGGCCTCGCCCGGCGACCTCGTCGCCTACATCACCGCGGCCGGCCTGCTGCCCAAGCCGATCCGCCAGCTCTCCGAGGTCAGCTCGACCATCCAGAAGGGCGTGGCGGCGGCGGAAAGCATCTTCGAGCAGCTCGACGAGCCGGCCGAGACGGACCGCGGCACGATCGAGCGCGAACGCGTCAGCGGCCGCATCGAGGTGCGCGGCCTGTCCTTCACCTATCCCGGCGGCGAGCGGCGCGTGCTCGACGGGCTCGATTTCGCCATCGCGCCCGGGCAGATGGTGGCCTTGGTCGGGCGCTCGGGCAGCGGCAAGTCAACCCTGGCCAACCTGATCCCGCGCTTCTACCACCACGGGGAGGGACAGATCCTCATCGACGGCACGGACGTCGAGGAGTTCACCCTGCGCAACCTGCGCCGCCACGTCGCCGTCGTCAGCCAGCAGGTGACGCTGTTCAACGACACGGTGGCGAACAACATCGCCTACGGCGACCTCGTCGGCGCGCCGCGCGCGGCCGTCGAGCGCGCCGCCGAGGCGGCCTTCGCGCGCGAGTTCATCGACCGCCTGCCGCAGGGCTTCGACACTCTGGTCGGCGAGAACGGCATGCTGCTCTCCGGCGGCCAACGCCAGCGCCTGGCCATCGCCCGCGCGCTGCTGAAGGACGCGCCGATCCTCATCCTCGACGAGGCCACTTCGGCGCTCGACACCGAATCCGAGCGCCATATCCAGGCGGCGCTCGATTCGGCCATGCGCGGACGAACCACGCTCGTCATCGCCCACCGCCTGTCCACCATCGAGCGCGCCGACGTTATCCTGGTGATGGAGCAGGGCCGCATCGTCGAACGCGGCACGCACGCGGAACTGCTGGCCCTGAACGGCCACTACGCCAGGCTGCACGCCCTGCAGTTCCGCGAGACGACGGAAGAGGGCTGAAAGTCAGGCCGGAGGCAACGCCGCGTCCATGGCGCGCCGAAGCGCGCTGCCCTCGGGCCAATTGCGTAGGAAACGCGCGCGGTCGCGTGACCAGGCGCGGCGCCAGGCGACTTCGCTGTCGTGGCGCTTCATGGCGTCGAGGTCGAGCACGCTGAGTTCCTCCCCGCCGCAAATGAAATTGCTTGCCTTCAGGTCGCCGTGGCTGATGCGCGCCTCGGCCAGTTGGTTGAACAGATCATGCACGGCCTCACCGATCCCGGCGGGGACGTTCTCCGCCGCCGCCAGGCGGTCCTGCAGGTTCGGTCCCGCGCAGTATTCGCTCACGAGCCAGGCGCGGCCGCGCAGAGGCCCCAGGCGGCGCTCGATGAGCGCCAGCGGCCGCGGCGTGGCGATGCCGAGGAAGCGCAGCCGGTGGGCTTCGATCCAGCTGTGCCAGGCGCGGCTTGGCCTGAGCGCCCGCGAGAGGGCGTGGCCCGCGCTCTTGATGTTGTAGCGCTTGATCACCAGCTTGCGGCCCTCCAGTTCGACCAGCGCCAGCGACGCGCTGCGGCCGCGCTTGAGCGGCACGCCCTGCTCGAGCCAGGCGTCTGGGTCGGCCATCACGGGAGCGAGGAAATCCGCCTCCTCGCGCACCATGGAGAAAAAGCGGTCGGCACGCTGCGCCGACTGGAACAGGCTGCAGTCGCGCAGGCACTTGCCGAGGTAGTCGGCGAGACGCGCTTCCCGAGCGCGCGCGATGGACGCCGCCAGTTGCGCCGCGTCGGGAGCGGCCCCCCCATGGCCGCGGCGGTAGGCGGCGAGCAGGGTGATCTGCAGGGTGCGGCAGTCGGCCGGCGTCAGCTGGGCGAAGAGCAGGGCGAGATTGTCGAGGCAGGCACGTTCGGACCGGGCCGGCCGGATGGCATCGCCGTCGATGACATGCAGGCCGCCGCCGGCGAGCAGGAAGTTGCCGAGGTGCACGTCCTCCTGCAGGACGCCGCGCGCGTGCATGCGGCCGACCGCCTCGAACACCGCGGCCAGTTCGTCGGGCGATGCGGCGTCCGGGGTGCGCGCGCCCTCGAGGAATTCGGTGAGGACGAAATGGCCGGCGCCTGCCAGCCTGCCGCCGGCGAGCAAAGCCGGCGTGGGCAACTCATGCGCCTTCAGCGCCTCGATGCCGCGGCATTCGCGGCTCCAGTGGCGTTCGGCGCCGTGTGCGGCGACGAAGAGCTTGGCCAGCACCGGGCGGCCGTTCCACCTGCCGACGCCGGTGAGCCGCTTGCCGGGCAGGATGCGCAGCCAGCGCTCGAGCGCCAGCTCGCCGCCGCCCTCGAGGGCGATGGCGCAGGGCGCGAGCAGGCGGCGTCCGCCGGCGCGCAGCGAGGCGGCGCTCTCCTGCTCCTCGTCCCGCCCCTCGAAGAAAGCGGCGATCCTGCGGATGCGTCGCTTGTCGGCGGTGTCGAGCTTTTTCTTCCGCGCGTACTCGAGGTAGAAGCGCAGGCGCTGCGTGCGGGTGAGGTGGCGCTTCGCCAGCTTGTCGAGGCAGGCGAGGTCCTTGACGATGCGGTACTCGAGGAAGGGCGGCCACCAGAAGCCGCCGCTCGGGCAGTCGATGAGGAACACCCTGCCGTCGGCGTCCACCAGCAGGTTGCGCCACTTGAAATCGCCATGCACGAAATGCCGGCCGTGCATGCGGCGGGCGATGTCGGCCACCTGGGCGGAGACGCCGTGCCACCAGGACTGACTTTTCAGGCGCGGATCCCCGCCGCGGGCCAGTCGCGCGAGGTCGGTCGTGCCGGGGATTTCCTCGGTGATCAGCGCCCCGCGCACGAAGAGGCCGCCGCGGCGCTCCAGCCCGCAGGCGACCAGGCGCGCGGTCGCGATGCCCCATTCGGCGAAGCGCTGCAGGTTCTCCCACTCGATCTGCACGCGCGGCGTGGCGAGCCAGCGCTTGAGTGGCTTCTTGCCGAGGCCGTGATAGCGCTTGATGTAGTAGCGGTGGCCATCGATTTCGACCCGCACGGTGAGCGTGAGCGAATCCTTGGCGACGATCACGCCCTCGAGGGCGAATACCGCGTCGAGGTCGGCGAAGTGCTCGGCGGCCGCGACTTCCGCCCCGGGCAGAACCTGCCACTGGCTCATACCTTCGCTCCGGGAGCGAACTTGCGCCGGTAGCGTTTCATCAGGCGCTCGCCTTCACGCGCGAGATGGGCAAGCAGGTCGGCTTCGGTGTCGAGGACTTCGCGCAGCGGCCGCTCGAAATAGGCGCGCAGGAAGCGCAGCCGGTCGCGCGCGGTGAGGCCGATCTCCAGCGTCGAGAAGTGCAGCGCGGCGAGGTCCTTGTCGCGCCAGCGGCGCGGTGCGGCGCCCTCGCGCACCTGGGCGCGGTGCAGGTCGATGAGCGACAGGCGCAGCCTCTCGGGTGTCGGCGCAGGTTCGGTGTGCAGCAGGAAGTGGCAGATGTAGCAGTCGCGGTGATTGACGCCGCCGCGATGCATCCTGCCCGCCATCTCCGCCACGCGCGCGAGCAGCGCGCGCTTCAGCATCGGTGCCGGCGGGTTCGCCGGCCAGTCGCGGCAGAAGTCTTCGAGGCTCACCGTCGGCGCCAGTTCCTCGGTGACGATGAAGGACTCCAGCTTCGCCGGATTCGATCCGCGCCGGCCGAAGGCGACGGCCTTCATGGTGTCGACGCCGAGTTCGGTGAGGCGCCGGATGGCCAGCCATTCGTGCTCGGCGCCGAGCACGGGCAGGTGCGCCGTGACGAGGTTCTTGAGGATCTCGCCCCAGCCGACGCCATGGTGCAGCTTGGCGTAAAAGCCGCTCCCGGCGACCTCGGTGCGCAGGGTGCGGCGGCCCTCCAGTTCGCGCAGCACCCGTCCTTGCAGGGCGGCGGCAGCGCGGAAAGGGTCCTGCCCCGCCCACAGCGTGCGGAAGGGCTCGTCGAGGAACAGTTCGTCGGGCCGGTTCATGGCTTGAGGATGATATCCGCCGCGCGCTCGGGCAGGCTGTAGATGTCGGCCGTTTCCGCCCAGGCGAGGCCGCGGGCGCTCCACTGCCGCCGCGTCGCATCGTCGGCCAGCATGCCGGCGAGGAGAGCGTCGAAGCCGGCCTGGTCGAAGGGCAGCGCCACGACGCGGCCGGCGCCGGCTTCCTCGATGTAGTGGGCGTAGCCGCAGGCGGCGGTGGTGATCACCGGCAGGCCCGCCACCACGGCCTCGAGCAGCACCGTGCCGGTGTTCTCGTTGTAGGCGGGATGGATGAGCAGGTCGGCGCCGAGCAGGAAGCGCGGGATGTCGTCGCGGCCCTTGAGGATGCGCACCTTCTCGCCCAGGCAGAGCGCGCGCGTCATGGAGACGAAGGGCTTCGGGTCGTCCTGGCCGATGGCGATCAGCCGCGTGCGCCGCTTCAGCGCCTCGGGCAGGGCGGCGAGCGCGCGCAACGAGCGGTCGAGCCCCTTGGTCTTGAAGCCGGAGCCGATCTGCACCAGCAGCAGGTCGTCGTCGGCGAGGTGGAACTCGCGGCGGAATTCGGCGCGGATTTCGGCGGCGTTGGCCGGCGCGCGGCGATCGGCTGCGATGCCCGGCGGCAGCAGGTGCAGCCGCGCCGCCGGCGTGGCGTAATGCTTCTCGTAGAGCGCCTGCTGCACGGCGGAGATCATGAGGATGTCGGTCTTCGCCGCCGGCGCGAACACCGCGCGCTCGTAGGCGGCGAAGTGGCGGTAGCGGCCGGAGAGGCGGTACACCGGGTTCCTCAGGGTGCGCGCCTTGTCCTCGTAGCAGGGATCGGCGCAGTAATAGACGTCCAGCCCCGGCATCTTGTTGAAGCCGACCAGGCGGTCGGCCGGCCGCGCGGCGAGGTCGCGTTTCACCCACTCGGCGAACTTCTCGTAGCGGCGGTGGTTGGAGAGCGCCTTCACCGGAACCTGCACCACCTCGAAGCCGGCCGGAGCCTCGCCCTGCCAGGACAGGGTGTAGACGCGCACGGTGTGGCCGCGCGCACGGCAGGCCAGGGCGATGCGCAGGAAATCGCGCTGCAGGCCGCCGTAGGGAAAATACTTGAAAAGGGCGAATGCCAGTCGCATCGCCTTGGCGCCTACTCGACTACACCGGCCCGTGCGGCGAGCCTACGCCCGGCCGGCCGGCCGCGGTTCTTGCGCGCGGCGCGCGCCGCGATGCACCGCCACAGCCATTTCGCAAAGGGCGTCAGGCGGTCGACCTGCAGGTAGGCCTTGTAGAACCTCAGGCGGTCGCTCAGGCTCCATTCCGGCGAATAGCGGTTCAGGGTATCGAGGTCGCGAAGGGAGCAGAATAGCCTGAGTGGGCGCCAGCGCGACTTCTCCAGGTCGATGACGCGCGCCTCGACCTCACCGCCGGCATTCATGCGGACGAAGACGTGCTTGGGGAAGAAGCAATTGTGCTGGATGCCGTGGTCGTGCATCTTGCGCAGCAGGGCGGCGACCGCCTTCAGGTAGCGCAGGCGGATCGGTCGTGCCGGCGCGCCCTCGCGCAACCAGCGCTCGACGCGGTACTCCATGGAGACGAAACCGGTCAGTTCCTCCGTGGCCAGGATGGCCCGGTGTCCCTTGCCGCCGTGGCGCATGGCGAAGTACACCGGTTCCAGCGTCGGGATGCCGCAGGCGCGGTAGTGCTGGATGCGGCGGAACTCGCGCAGGAAGGTGGGCACGCCGCCGACCGGGTGCCGCAGCGAGAAGGTGCCGTGGTTTTCCTGCCGCTTGAGGAAGATGGCGCGACTGCCGCCCTCGGGCAGCGCCAGCTCGCAGCGCGAGACGCCGCTCCAG
>Ga0194127_10009805_pt1 | contig 10007 bp, 8 predicted proteins | sample TA2KigC100mmetaG_FD_148624 | JGI IMG/M metagenome (GOLD analysis project Ga0194127, IMG submission 148624) | Freshwater microbial communities from Lake Tanganyika, Tanzania - TA2015036 Kigoma Deep Cast 100m | ecosystem: Environmental > Aquatic > Freshwater > Lake | place: Tanzania: Lake... | reverse complement strand
TGGGCCGGGGCACGACCGCCGACGACGTGCCTCGCGCGGCCGCGGCCGTCGCGCTGGCGGTCGCGCGCGCGCGCAGCGTCGGCTGACGCCTCAGCGCGGGCGCTGGTCGGGACCGATCAGCGCGATGGCGGACAGCTGGCGCTGCAGGGTCGGACACCGGTTCTCGTCCGACAGCACCTCGGCGAGCGTCGTCGCGGCGAACGCGTGCTCGACCATGCCGAGGGCGTTGTCCAGGCGCCGATGCAGCGGACATAGTTCCGAACTGTGGCTCTCCAGGTCCAGGGGGCAGGATTCGATGCGCCTGAGCGGGCTGACCGCGTTGAGGATGTCCAGCATGCGCCAGTCCTCGGGGCGCCCCACCAGGACGAAGCCCCCTTTCAGCCCCCGCGTCGACTGCACAACGCCCGCGCGCACCAGCGCCTGCAGCACCTTGGACAGGTAGCTCGGCGGCACGCGCATCGTGTCGGCGATCTGTCGCGTCGTCAGGCAACGGCCGTCGCCCGAGGCCAGCGCCAGGACGGCGCGCATGGCGTATTCGATGGTCAGCGAGAACAAGGACGGACTCCCGCGGCGTCGGCGCCCGTAGTTGGAGTGCGGATATCAGACATCCACATCCAATTAAACGCCATCGCCGCCGCGTGTCAAACGCGGATCCTCAACGGCCGAACGCGATCCCGGCCCGCACCACGAGGTAGTCCCAGTTGTAGTCGCGGTCGCGGCCGTCGCTCGAGAAGTTGGCGGTCGAGAACCGGTTCCAGGTGTATTCGCCGGCCAGCTCGAGATTGCCCAGCCGCAGCCCGACGCCCAGGCTGAGGCCGGGCGTGTTGACCGTCGATTCGAAGTACCCGCTGCCCTGCACCTCGTCCCGGTAACGGTTGCGCAGCAGCCCCAGGCCCCCGGTCAGGAACGGGCGCGAGGCGCCGCCGGGCTCGCCCAGGAACGCCTGGAGGTCCAGGCCGTACCGGATCACCGAGGTCTCCAGACGATAGCCCAGCAGCCCGTCCGGCCCGAAGTCGCCCACGCCGTCGGCGGCGCCGAAGGCCGCGTAATGGATGGCCGGGGCCACGGAGAAGTCGCGGCCGACGAACTGGCGCAGCCGCGCGCCGAGCTGCCAGCCGGCACCGGCGTCGAAGCCGGTGTCGGTGTCGAAGAAGTCCTCGTCCTGGTCGCCGGCCGGCTGGACCAGGCCCCCTTCCAGAACGAGTTCATACGACGAGGGCGCGCGATGGTGCCGCGGTCCCCTGGATTCGAGCACGACCCGCGCAAGGGCCGACTCGGCGGCCACGAGGATCACCAGCGCCACCAGCGTCGCGACGGTTGCGGTTCCGTTCCCCGGGTTTCGCATGATCTTCCGCTCCTGAGGTGACGGCACCCCGTGAAGGGGAGCCTGGGTCCGGCACGGCGGCCGGGACCTGCAGGGACGATGCCGGGCGGCCCGGATTGCCGGCGGCAACCGCGTCGCTGGCAACTTGTTGCCGGCCAATCGACTGGGCGGGTCGCCGGCGGCCCGCCCGAGCCGGGCCGCGCGATGTCGGCCGCTCCCGGTGTCCCCGGACGGAAACGGCGCGTTCCGGAAGTGGACAGCTGACCGCCGGGCGCTTCAGGCGCCCGGACGCGTCCGTTCGAGCTGGTCCTCGACGGCCGCCAGCAGAACGGCCGCCTCGAACGGCTTGGTGATGTACTTCGCGACGCCTCCTTCGCGGGCGCGGCGGTAGTCCTCCTCGCCGGTGCGCGCGGTCAGGTAGATCACCGGGATGTGGCTCGTGGCTCCGATGTGCCTGAGGCGCTCGACCACGACGTGCCCGTTGCCGGCGGGCATGCCGATGTCCATGATGATCAGGTCGGGCCTGTGCTCGATCGCGCACTTGGTGGCCCCGAGGCCGTCCATCGCCGATACGACCTGATAGCCCGCCGCCGAAAGGCGCAGGATCAGGCTCCCTACGATATCGGGTTCGTCGTCGACGACCAGGATCCTGCCCTTGTTCATCGCCAGGCTCCTTCCTTCCGGGGGACCGCTTCCGGTTCCACGATGTTCCAGTCCGTGGTCGCCGCGATCGGGCCGGGGGTCCCGTCATGGTCGACCGTCGTCACCGTCCAGACCACTTCGGCCCGTTCGGCCGGCGGGCTGCCGGCGGCCCGCGCGACGCCCAGCCAGGCGGCCGGGCCGGGGTCCGAATCGCGCATGAGCACGGCCAGCACGGGGCGGCCCGAGTGGTCGAGTTCGGCCATGGGCGGCTCCGGCGCCGTGGTCGCGCGGGCCACCGCGGCCGGGAGCCAGTCCGGCAAGGGGCCGCCGTCCGCGGCCGCGACCAGCGCCAGCCGCCACGGTTCCCAGCGGCGCGGAAGCTGGCGGAGCGCGTCGACGCAGAACGCGCGGAGGTGCCCGGCCTCGGTGTAGGCCGGCAGCGAGAAGCCGAAGATGGATCCCAGACCGGGCGTGCTCAGCAGATCCAGGCGGCTGTCATGAAGCTCCAGCAGGCGCGAGACGATGGCCAGCCCCAGTCCCAGGCCCTGTTCGCCGGGACCGTCGCGGCGGTCGACCTGGGCGTACTTGCGCAGGATCCGCGCGCGGTGCTGCAGCGCGATGCCGGGACCGCGGTCGGCGACCTCGAGCACGACGCGGTCGGCCACGCCGCGCACGCGCAGGCGGACCGGCGCGCCCGGCGGCGAGAACCGCTGCGCGTTGTCCAGCAGGTGAGCCAGGATGCCCGCCACGAGGTCGGGATCGGCCAGGACCCAGGTGGCGGCGCCGGCCGGGGGACCGGCGAACTCGAGCCGCTGCCCCGCCGCGCGGCAGCGCGGCGCCACCCGGGCGGCCGCCTCCCGCAGCGCCTGCGCCAGATCGAGCCGGCTGCGCCGCAGGCGCAGGCTCCCGGATTCGAGGTTGGACAGGTCGACCAGGCGCTCGACGATGCCCCCCAGGCGCCGGCAGTTGCGCAGCGCCGCCTCCAGGCAGTGTTTCTGCTCGGGGTGACGGGACCGACGACACCGTCGTTGACCAGGGCGCAGAACTCCTTGATCGCGGTCAGCGGCGTGCGCAGTTCATGGCTCGCGGCGGCCAGGCTGTCCGACTTGGCCTGCGCGGCCGCCTCGAGTTGCGCGTTGGCGCAGCGCAGGCTCTCCAGCAGGTGGTCGCGCGCCCACTGGCTGCGCTTGAGTTCCAGGAAGACGGCGACCTTCGCGCGGATGACATGGGGATCGAGGGGTTTGAACAGGTAGTCGACGGCACCGGCGTCGTAGCCGCTGAAGACGTGCCGACGATCTCTGCTGATGGCCGTCACGAAGATGACCGGCACCTGGCGCGTGCGCTCGTGCGCTCGCATGAGCCTGGCCACCTCGAAACCGTCCATGCCCGGCATCTGCACGTCCAGGAGCACGAGCGCGAAATCATGCTCCAGCATCAGGGCCAGGGCTTCGTTGCCCGAAAGCGCGGTGAAGATGCGGACGTCGTCGCGAGCCAGCAGTTGGCCCAGCGACTGGAGGTTCGCCTCCCCCTCGGCCACGAGAAGGAGCTTCAGGCGCTGCTCCGGCGGCGGCATCAGCATGGCGACACCTCCGGACGCGCCGCCGGCGCGGCGGCATGCGCACGGAACAGACGCGCCAGGGCCGGGGCCAGCTGATCCGTCGGCAGATCCGGGTCCAGCGCCGGCAGGGTCGTCCGCGCCGCAGCCGCGAGTGAGGTGGACGAGACGACGGCCAGGCGCGCGCCGACCGCTGCCGCCCGGCGTTGCCAGCAACCGGTCTCGCCGCGCGCCCGCAGCGCCTGCGGCCCGACCAGGGCCAGGTCCGGCGGCGGCGCCGTTTCCAGGGCGAGCAGGCCGGCGGCCGCGTCGCGGGCGACGCGCACGTGCGCGCCCGACGATTCGAGGATCCCGGCAAGGCGGTACACCGCGCGCATGTCATCGTCGACGATCAGGACCTGGCGACCCGTGAGCTCGCCGGAACGCGGGACGGCGTCCGGTCGCGGGGCCGCCGGCGGCGCCGGCGGCGGAACGGCGGCGGCGACCGCCAGTCCCGGCCCGTGGACATCCGCCGCACCGACGACGCCGTCCGGACCGGGCATCGACACCGGCAACCGCAGGCGGAAGGTGCTGCCGCGGCCGACCTCGCTGGCAACCTCGATGCGCGCTCCGAGCAAGTGCGCCAGCTTGCGGCAGATCGACAACCCCAGTCCGGAGCCGCCGAAGCGCCGCGCGATCGAGCCGTCGCCCTGCGTGAAGGGCGCGAACAGCGCCGGCAGGACCTCGGTGTCGATGCCGATGCCCGTGTCGGCGACGACGAATTCGAGCGCGGGCGGATCGGTGCCCGGTGGCGCCGCCCTGGCGATGTGCAGGCTGACGCCGCCACGCTCGGTGAACTTCAGCGCGTTGTTCAGCAGGTTCTTGAGGATCTGGCCCAGGCGCGTGGGATCCGTCACGCACTCCGCCGGCGTTCCCGGTTCGACCACGACCTGCAGATCCAGACCTCTGCGGCCCGCCAGCGGCCGGTAGAGCGCCGTCAGCGACTCCGCCAGATCCGCCACGCGGACGGTTTCCGGATGGAGCTCCAGACGCCCGGCCTCGGCCTTCGTGAGGTCGAGGATGTCGTCGATGATCACCAGCAGTTCGCGCCCGGCCTTGTTGATCACCTGCGCCGCGTCCACCTCGTCCGCCGCCAGGCGGCCATGCCGGTTCTCCGCCAGCACCTGCGACAGCAGCAGCATGCTGTTCAGCGGCGAACGCAGCTCGTGGGTCATGTTGGCCAGGAACTCGTTCTTGTAGCGGTCAGAACGCTGCAGGCGGACGTTCGTGCGCTGGAGCACGCGCTGTTGCGCGGCGTAGGCGGCGGTCTGGCGGCGCGTCTCGCCCAGGAGCAGCTGGATCCGCTCCCGCGAACGCCGCGCATCCAGCGCCGTCGCGACCTGCTCGGCGGTGTCATCCAGGAGTTCGAGCGCCTCGGCCCCGGGTTCTTCGCCGAACAGGTAGACCGCCGCGCCCTTGACGCGTCCGGCCAACCGGTAGGGAACGGCCACCAGCGTCCCGGCCGGCGCCGCCGGTTCCACCAGGCGCCGGCGGCACGCCGCGGCGCGCCCGGCAAGCCCGTCCCCGACGCGCAGGCGCGCCGCCGGATCGCCCGCCCAGCCGCTGCCGGTCTGGGCCGCGAGTTCGAGGATCTGGCCGCCGCGCATCAGGTAGAAGGCCCCGGCGCGCGCGCCGCAGCAACCGCCCAGCAACTGCAGCACGGAACGCGAGAGGACGCGCGACGACGGCGCCGCGCTCTGCGCGCGGCGCAAAGCGGCGGACGCCTCGAGCTGGCGCTTCAGGCGTGCGGTCTGCCGGCGCAGGCGCGCCAGTTCACGGCCGCGAGCGCCGGCGGCTCTCGCGGCCCAGACCGAACCGATCAGGGCTGCCGTGCCCAGGGCGCCGAGGCGCGCCGCGAACGGCACGCCGGGAACGACGGCTGCCACGGCCGCCAGCGGCAGCGCGACGATCGCGGCGATGGACAGCCGAGACGCCGCTTGCGTTCGCACCGACGCCGGACCCGGCGGGCGCCGCCGGGCGGGACCATACTTCATGTTTCGCCGACGCCCGGCCGACCGCCGCTCCCGGACCGGGAGCCTCGGTCGTCGCCGGACCCGCCCGGGTTTCGGCAGCCGGCGCCCGTCCCTTGATCACTGATCGTGGGTCGAGGCCTGCGGTCACCCGCGGTTCACCCGCGAATCACCCGCTTTGGCCGCCCCCGCTTCCGGCGATCTCGATGCCCAGCCGCTCGAGGCGGCGGTACAGCGTGCTGCGGCTGACGCCCAGGCGCCGCGCCGCCTGGGTCCGGTTGCCGCGGGTCGCCGCCAGCGCCGCCAGGATCAGTGCGCGGCCGCCGCCGGGCTGACCGGCCGTCTTCGGCGGCGGCGGTCCGCCCGCGGACGCCGGCCCCTCGAGCAGGAGCCGGTCGCCGTCCAGGGATTCGAGGTCCAGGCGCACCCGGCCGCAGCCCGCCAGCTGCGCCTGCGCCTGTCGGGCCACCATCGCCAGTTCGCGCACGTTGCCTGGCCAGCGGTGGGCCTGCGCCCGTTCCAGGCTGGCCTGCGAGAAGTAGAGCGCCAGTTCCACCGGCCGCCCGGCGGCTTCCGCCAGCAGGTGCCGCAGCAGGGGCAGGATGTCCTCGCGCCGCTCGCGCAGCGGCGGCAGTCTCAGTTCGAGGATTCGCAGGCGGTAGTAGAGGTCGGCCCGGAAGCGGCCGGCGGCAACCAGCGCCCGCAGGTCCGCGTTCGTGGCCGCCACCAGCCGAATGTCGGCGCGGCGCGGCGCGGGGTCTCCGACCGCCTGGTAGGTCCCGTCCTGCAGCAGCCGCAGCAGCCGCGGCTGCGATTCGAGCGGCAGGTCGCCGATCTCGTCGAGCAACAGCGTGCCTCCGTCGGCGCGGCTGGCGAGTCCCTGCGCATCGCCGTCGGCTCCGCTGTAGGCGCCGCGGACGTGGCCGTAGAACTCGCGGGCGAACAGCGACTCCGGCACCGCCGAGACGTTCACCGCCACCAGCTCCCGCCCGCAGCGACGGCTCCGTTCGTGCAGCCTGCGCGCGAAGAGCTCCTTGCCCGTGCCGGTCTCGCCGGTGATGAGCACCGGCTCGTCGCTGTCGGCGAAGGCGTCGGCCAATTGCAGGAGGTCGCGCATGATCGACGACACGTGCACGATGCGCACGGGGGCCGCGCGGCCGACGGACGCGCGCGAACCCGACCGGGCCGGCGCGACCGGTGTCGGGGCCGCGGCCTGGCGCCGGCGGCGGTCCACGACCAGAGCAACCACCTCGCGGGCGCGTCGGATCGGATCCTCGCCGCCCGCCCGCAGGTGCAGATGCAGGGCCGACAACGCATCCTGCCACGCGTCTTCGAGCACCGAGTCGGGCTCGGCGAGCAGGCCCGAATCGGCCCGCGCCAGGCCGATCGTGGCGGCGACGAGCAGCGACTCGGCCAGTTCGTGCTCGGCGCCTGTTTCGCGCAGCAGGCGAACGGACTCGTTGATGGCGGCCACCGCGGAATCGGGATCCGCCTGGGCCATGAGGTTGGTCGCCAACGTGCGGCGGATGGCGCCCTCCTCGAAACGGTCCCCGAGCCGGCGCGCCCGCCCGAGCGCCTGCCGCAGCGCAACCACGGCCTCGGCGGAGCGGCCCAGGCGACCGAGGCAATCGCCCTGACGATGCGCCACCTCGGTGGCGATGTCGCCGTCCGGCGCGATGCTCGCCGCGAGCGCGTGGGCCCGGCCGTAGTAGCGCAACGCCTGGTCGAGGCGCCCCTCGTCGCGCTGGATGTCGCCCAGGTACTCGAGCGCCAGGGCCTCCTCGCGAGGCAGGCCCAGGGTTCCGGCCTGCCGAAAGGCGTCCAACAGCTGCGCGCGCGCCGCCGACAGGCGTCCCCGCAGGCGCAGCACCTGCCCGAGCGCCAGCCCCGCGCGGCAGAGGCTCACCTTGGCGTCGGCCTGCACCAGCAGCCGCACGGCCGCCTGCAGCTCGGCCTCGGCGCGCTGGAAGCGGCCGCGCTTGTAGGCGGCGATGCCGAGATTCAGCCGGTTGCCGCCCATGTTCTTGAGCATGCCCAATGCCGCGTGGAGCTCGTGCGCCCGCCGCCACCATTTCTCGGCGTCGTCGTAGCGGGACTCCCGGAAGGCGACGATACCCAGGAGATTCGCGGCGCGCGCGCACTCGTACCGTCGATCCAGAAGCCGGAACAGCGCGTGGGCCGATTCGGCGTCTTCGCGGGCCGAGGCGGCCTCGCCAAGGTGGGATCGCGCCAGGCCGCGCAGATAGAGGAAGTCGGCCGCGCCGGGCGCGAGTTCGCGCGAGCTGGTCTCGAGGCGCGCCGTGCACGCCGCTTCCACCTGCGCGTACTCACCGGCCTTGCAGCCGAACGCCAGTTGCACGGCCTCGAGTTCGGGCAGGTCGCCGGCGACCAGGCCCCAGCGCCCGGCCGAGGCCAGCAGTACTTCCAGGTCCTCCCGGCGTTCCAGTTGGAACAGGCAGCGCGCGGCGAGCACGACGGCGTCGCGCACGGTCGCGCCCGAGGCGCAGGGCGAAGCCGGCTCCACCGCCAGGCAGTCCAGGCACGCGCGAGCCTGCTCCAGGGCGCTCCCGTAGTCCTCGTCGAGGAAGGAGCGCCAGGCGGCGTCCCAGTGCGCCTGGTCGAGACAACGGTCGCCGAGCGGGCGCGCCGCCGCGCCTGCCGGCTCCAGGTGGAGGATCTCAGCGCGCATCGGGCGCCTCCGGCGAGGGCCGGCCTTCGTCGATGATCACCAGCCGGAACGTCAGCAGGCCGCCCTGATTGACCGGGATCAACAGGATGCGACGACCTCCGCCGGCCGGGGCAGGCGCCGGCGCCGTCTGGACGCCGGGCCAGCGGGGATCGTGCTGGTAACGCTCGCCGAGTCCGCCGCCGCCGCCGACATCGTTGGAATCCAGGGGATCGCCGGTCGCGTCGTCGCGTCCGTCGTCGCAGGCGATCTCCACGCGGGCGCTCGAAGCCGGCGCCAGCAGGCAGGTCAGCGGCAGCATCAGGACGGCCAGGCCGCGGGCAAAGGCGCGGCTGATCGATTCACAGGGGTGCATGCGGAGCCTCCCGGTTCCGTCCGGGCCGCCATGATCTGGATGCCGCTGCGCTGGAAGCCCGTCCGTCATGACGGCGCCGGCCACGATGGGGTCGCCTGAAGCTACGGAGACCGGGTCCCCGCGTAAAGAGGGCGTCCCTGTCCGTTCGCCGGGCGGCGTTGTACATTGGCCGCCCACCACCAGTCCACGGGAGTGCAGGCATGGAGTACCGGTTCCTGGGCAAGTCGGGCTTGAAGGTATCGGCGCTGTCCTACGGCGCCTGGGTCACCTTCGGCGAGCAGGTCGATGCCGACCTGGCGTACCGCTGCATGAGCACCGCCTTCGACGCGGGCGTGAACTTCTTCGACAACGCCGAGGTCTACGGCGGCGGCCAGGCGGAGATCATCATGGGGCAGGTGCTCCAGCGGGCCGGCTGGCGACGCGCCGATCTGGTGATCTCGACGAAGATCTTCTGGGGCGGCGAGTACCAGGGTCCCGGCAAGCCGTACCGCTACGGCGTGAACGACCGGGGTCTGTCGCGCAAGCACCTGGTCGAGGGGACGAACGCGGCCCTGGCGCGGCTGCAGCTGGACTACGTGGACCTTCTGTTCTGCCATCGCCCGGACCTGGACACGCCGCTGGAGGAGACCGTCCGCGCGATGGATTTCCTGGTGGGTCAGGGCAAGGCCCTCTACTGGGGCACGAGCGAGTGGTCCGCGGCCCAGATCCGCCGGGCCTGGGACATCGCCCGGCGCGAGCACCTGGCGCCGCCGACGATGGAGCAGCCGCAGTACAACCTGTTCCACCGCGAAAAGGTCGAGGTCGAGTTCGCGCCGCTCTACGAGGAGATCGGGCTGGGCACCACCGTCTGGAGTCCCCTGGCCTCCGGCCTGCTGACCGGCAAGTACAACGACGGCATCCCGGCCGGCTCCCGCCTGGCGCTGCCGGACTACGCCTGGCTGCGCGGGATCGTCGAGGGTCCCGACGGCCCGGCCAAGCTGGACAAGGTGCGCCGCCTGGTCCCGCTGGCGAAGGAACTCGACGCGACGCTCGCCCAGCTGGCGATCGCCTGGTGCCTGGCCAACGACGACGTGAGCACGGTGATCATGGGCGCTTCGCGGCCGGAGCAGATCACCGACAACCTGGGCGCCCTGGCGGTGGCCGAGAGGCTGACGCCGGAGTTCCTCGAGCGCATCGAGGACGTGCTGGACAACCGCCCGCAGGGCGAGAAGAACTGGCGGGGCAATTGACATGAAGGGACTCGTGGCGGCCATGTCCTTCGTCAACTTGGCGTTCGTCAACTTGGCGTTCGCCAACCTGGCGTTCGCCAACTTGGCGTTCGCCGCCGGCGCCGCCGCCGGCTCCGACCGCGTCAACCCCCTGCTGGCCGACTTGGACACGCCCGAGGGCACGCCGCCGTTCGCCCGCATCGAACTGGCGGACATCGAACCGGCCAT
>Ga0194127_10009801_pt1 | contig 10008 bp, 8 predicted proteins | sample TA2KigC100mmetaG_FD_148624 | JGI IMG/M metagenome (GOLD analysis project Ga0194127, IMG submission 148624) | Freshwater microbial communities from Lake Tanganyika, Tanzania - TA2015036 Kigoma Deep Cast 100m | ecosystem: Environmental > Aquatic > Freshwater > Lake | place: Tanzania: Lake... | reverse complement strand
GACATCATGCTGCGCCAAGCGAATTAACATCGCCAGCTCTTGCGCGTCACAGCTCTCGTCTTTCTTACACGCCTGTACCTTCTGCAGCCCCTCCTCCACCTGTTTCAAGAAGCTGAGAGAAGTGGAGGTATCTGGATAAGGTACAGGCATTAGCCCAGGGGAAGTCGCAGGGTAGGACGATGGCGATGGCGTTGGCGGTGTTCCAGAAGACCATGTTACTCCACAGCAAGCCGCCAGCCGTTGCGACATCCTGATTCTGCCAGTGACCGATTTGAGCACGGTATAGGTATCCTCAACCTTGCCGAGTGCCAGCGACAACTCAGCCAAGGCCTGGCTATAACCCCCTTTACTCATGGTATTCTGTACCCCAACAACCCTGTCCAGGTCCCGCTTCAACATCTCCGCTGCTCTGGAAATATCAGGATATGTCTCATCCGGAATGCCAAGCATATCATCCCGACTGGCATTTAGAGCCTTAATCTCCGGCAGGTCAACCAGGTAATAACACGCTTCCAAATCATGCTGTGCCAGCCGCAGCTCTGCTGCCGCATTCTGGTATTTCTGTTGTTCCAGGAGTCGCTTTGCCTTGATTAGCTCATCCCTGGCTTGTTCCAAGCGCTGAAGCGCAGCAGGGTCAGGGTACGTCTTGGGATAGCCCATGAGCGCCGGGTGTATCTTCTCCACCAGCTCGTTCATGGCCAGTTCTACATTGTACTGAGCTTGTTGCACGGCCAGCTTCTGCGTAGTATCGTCCAGTTTGGCCAGCAACGCCCCTTCCCTTACCCTGTCGCCTTCCTTTACATATATTCCCTTGACAGTCCCGGGCGTGCCGAACCGGAGCTTGGACTCATGCGGCATATCCAGGCTGCCATCAGCGTTCACAGTGACCACCAAATCTCCACGCACCACCTCGACCGTCTGCTTCACTGCAGCTTCTTTCTTGCGAGCACAGCCACTGAAGCCGGTCACTGTCAATACCAGGAGAAGACCCACTATTATGATCAACCTTTTCTTCATTTGCAGCTCCTGTTAACTAAGTTGAAACCTCATCCTTTCGCAGTGGACGCTAATTTCTCCGAATGGTGTTGTCCCCAGCGGTCCAGCAGCGGAAGTACCTCCTGCTCAAAAAATCGATAGAAATCCCGCATTTCCTCCAGACGGCATCGCATCTCTGGACTCTCCCCTTCCATCAAGGACAAGCCACGCTCTGATAGCTCTCTCATGGCTCTCACGCGCGACATCCGACTTTTCATCAGCTCAGACCACGAGCCATGCCTGAGACGATAATAGGTAGCGCGGCTGCCTGGTACGCCCAACTTCTCCACCAGACCGCTGTGTATCAGCAACCACGTCATAGTGCTGATGGCACCTTTGCTGCCACCGGCCATCTCCCTGAGCTGGGCGGCAGACTGATATGGCGGGTCGCAGATAAGCAGCCACCCCAGAATCCGCCCCGCCATGCGCGGCAAACCCATTTCATCAAACACAATCCCAAAATCCTCAATCAAACGCTTATTTTCGGCTTCGCGCTGAACAGGGTTCATAACCACCATCCGATTAACCACAAAGTCTATTAAACTACATAAGTTTTGTCAACACTAAACTTTCCAAACTTCGCAAAGCCATCCTAGAACCAAAGCTTGGCAGTCTGTATCAATCATTCGCCCATAATTTGAACCACCACTTCGCGGGAGCGCGCTCGATTATCGAAATCAAGCAAAACTATCTGTTGCCAGGTGCCCAGCGCCATCCGCTTGTTCAACAGCGGAATAACCAGAGAAGGGCCTAGAAGCGCAGCACGCACATGAGCGTAACCATTGCCATCACCCCAGGCGCGGTCATGCCGATAAGGTACTTTTTCAGGTACCACCCTATCCCACATCTCCTTCAAATCAGCAACCAGCCCGGGTTCATATTCAATAGTGGTAACACCAGCCGTCGACCCGGTGACGAAAACAGTCACCGCGCCCTCCTTGACCCCCGAATCAGCCACCTGTTTAGCTACCTCCGATGTTATGTCAACAATGTCACAATGGCCTTGGGTGTTGAGCCTGATACTCCTGGACTCCACCGTCATAGCCGCACCTCCTCTAGAAGGACTTCATCGAGATTGAAAACTGGCCCGTCAAGGCAAACACGCTTCACGCCCTGTTTAGTCGGTATGCTGCATCCATAACAAGCACCCACACCACACCCCATTCTGACTTCAAGCGAAACCTGGACAGGTTTCTCGGCGTTTCTTTCTATCATTTCTCTGGCAATCGATTCGTACATAGCTCTTGGCCCACAGGCATAGATTTGGTCAGCCCAACCAACATACTCAAATACATACTCGCTGACCATCCCCTTTCTGCCCACCTGCCCGTCTTCAGTAACAAGTTCCACCTCGACTCCACCGGGCAAAAGCCCGCCAGGATAGAGCACTTCTTTTGTACGTGCACCCAGCAGCAGTTTGACGAACTTACCCTGGCTTATGGCCCTTTCCGCAAGAATAACCAATGGAGCTATGCCAATACCACCAGCCACCAATAACAGATTCCTCGAGTTTGGATTGACTGTAAATCCGTTGCCCAGGGGACCAAGCAAATCTAGCTTGTCGCCCTTTTTTCTCCGAGAAAGCCACAAGGTGCCCTCGCCCTTACCTGACACAGGCACTATTTTGCGGCCGGATGAAACGGCGCTTTCCCTGGCCAATCCAGCACCCGTGAAGAACAAATAGACCTCGCCTGATTCGGTAACCCTGTGGATGCTGATGGGCCGACGCAGAGTTAGCTTGTCGCCACACCTCACCATAACAAACTGCCCGGGGTGAGCCGCATCAGCAATTCCAGGTGCCGCCACACATAACTGATAGCACCCGGGCATCACCTCCCGGATAGAAACTACGGAAGCTTCAACCTGCCCCAAAGTGCCAGTATCCTCTCGAACTAAACTATTCAATCTCTGCGTGGTAGCTTTGCAGCGACTTAACCGAAGGCTTGTCCGCACAGTAAGCCTGTATTCCCTTAGCCGCTGCGGCAGCGGCTGCTAGCGTTGTCATATACGTCACCTTGTGTTTAATAGCCGTCTTGCGAATATAGGAATCATCATACTGGCTCTGGCGACCACTCGGCGTGTTAACCACCAGCCTGATTTCACCGTTCTTAATCTTATCTACAATGTTGGGACGGCCCTCATGCTGTTTTAGCACACATTCAGAATCAATCCCGTGACCAGTCAGAAATTCGTGCGTGCCCCGCGTAGCCACTATCTTGAAGCCAAGCTCAGCAAATTGCTTCGCCACGTCGAGTGCAACAGGCACTTCCTTACTATGCAAACTCAACAAGACTGTCCCCGCGGTAGGAAGAGGCTGCTTCGCAGCTTCCTGGGCCTTGAAGAATGCCATGCCAAAGGAATCGGCAACCCCCAACACTTCGCCTGTTGACCTCATTTCAGGACCTAAAACAGGGTCCACTTCGGGAAACATAGGGAATGGGAAAACAGCTTCCTTAACCCCAAAATGAGGAATCCGGCGCGGCCTAAGACCAATCTCGCCGAGCTTCTTCCTCAGCATCGTTTGGGTAGCCAAGCGCGCCATGGACACGTTGCATATCTTTGAAACAAGTGGCACAGTGCGCGATGCTCTAGGATTAGCCTCCAGCACATAAACAACATCCCTGGCTATGGCATACTGCATGTTCATCAGCCCAACAACATGCAAGTCTTTGGCAATCTTCCTGGTATATTCGTAGATAGTATCAAGATGCTTAGCCGGTATACTCACCGGTGGAATTACACAAGCCGAATCCCCCGAGTGAATCCCCGCCAATTCAATATGCTCCATCACAGCGGGTACAAACGCATCAGCACCATCGGCAATAGCATCGGCCTCACACTCAATCGCGTTCTCTAAAAACCTATCGATCAGTATAGGACGATCCGGAGTAACGCCCACTGCCGCCATCACATACTGTTTCAGCATCTCTGCATCATAAACTACCTGCATGCCACGGCCACCCAACACATACGACGGCCGCACCATCAGCGGATACCCAATCTTCTCCGCCACCCGAAGCGCTTCATCCAGATTGCTGGCCATGCCCGATTCCGGCATAGGAATGCCAAGCTCCTGCATCACCAACCGAAACCGGCCACGGTCTTCAGCAAGGTCGATAGTCTCAGTTGATGTGCCCAGGATTTTCACACTCGCATCATTTAATTCACCAGCGATATTGAGCGGCGTCTGGCCACCAAATTGGACAATAACACCTTCCGGCTTCTCTTTTTCATAAATGCTGAGCACGTCTTCAACCGTCAGCGGCTCGAAATAAAGCTTGTCCGAAGTATCATAGTCGGTAGATACCGTCTCCGGATTGCAATTGACCATTATTGTCTCGTATCCCTCGTCACGCAAGGCAAAGGCAGCATGGACACAGCAATAGTCGAATTCAATGCCCTGCCCTATTCTATTCGGCCCACCACCCAGTACCATCACCTTCCGCTTTTTGCTGCTCGCCGTCACGTCTGGCGCATTGTAAGTTGAATAGTAGTACGCTGCATTCTCCACGCCGCTTACAGGTACGGGATGCCATCCCTCAACCACACCCAACGCAATACGCCTCTGCCGAATCTCCTTCTCGGACACAGACAAAAGCTGTGACAGGTATTTATCAGAAAATCCGTCTTTTTTCGCCCTGCCCAACAGCTCATCAGGTAGCATCGCACCCTTATGACGAAGTACCTCCTCCTCCAACTCGACCAACTCCTTCATCTGCTGAATAAACCACGGCTTGATGTAAGTCCTTTCGTAAAGCTCCTGAACGCCAGCACCCTTGCGTAAAGCCTCGTACATAATAAATTGCCGCTCGCTTGACGCTTCTTTCAACAATCCCATCAACTCACCAAGTGTTCGCTCGTGGAAGTCTTTGGCAAAGCCCAAGCCATAGCGGCCGTTCTCTAGCGAGCGAATCGACTTCTGCAGCGCTTCCTTATAGTTCTTGCCAATGCTCATAGCCTCGCCCACAGCACGCATTTGCGTGCCCAGCCTATCCTCAGCATCTTTGAATTTCTCGAAGGCCCAGCGGGCAAACTTCACTACTACATAGTCCCCAGACGGCGTGTACTTTTCCAGAGTTCCATCACGCCAATATGGGATTTCATCCAGAGTCAGCCCGGCTGCCAGTTTGGCTGAAACCAGGGCAATAGGAAAACCAGTAGCCTTGGAAGCAAGAGCAGAGGAACGCGACGTCCTGGGATTAATTTCAATGACCACGACACGACCCGTCTTGGGGTCGTGGGCAAACTGGATGTTAGTGCCGCCAATCACGCGGATGGCTTCTACAATACGATAGGAATATTCCTGCAGTCGCTTTTGCAGAGCTGGGTCTATGGTAAGCATAGGTGCCACACAAAAAGAATCACCTGTGTGAACCCCCATAGCATCCACATTTTCAATGAAACAGACGGTAATCATCTGGTTTTTGGCATCGCGGACAACTTCAAGCTCCAATTCCTCCCACCCCAGGACTGATTCCTCAATTAGAACCTGCCCGATGAGACTGGCTGAGATGCCACGGCTGGCAACTACACGCAACTCCTCTACGTTATAAACCAACCCACCACCAGTACCACCCATTGTATATGCTGGCCTGACTACCACCGGGTAGCCTAACTCAGCCGCTACTCTTTCTGCGTCTTCAACAGTATATACAGCCTCACTCTGAGGCATCTCAATACCTAACCTATCCATCGTTTCCTTGAAAGCAATTCTATCTTCACCACTTCTGATAGCATCAACATCAACACCGATTACCTCCACACCATATTTCTGCAAGACTCCCGAACGAGCTAACTCTGCGCTCAAATTCAGGCCCGTCTGACCACCGAGATTAGGCAGCAAAGCATCAGGCCTTTCCTTTTCGATAATCTGAGTCATAGCCTCCAGAGTAAGAGGCTCAATATAGGTTATGTCTGCCATGCCAGGGTCAGTCATGATAGTAGCCGGGTTAGAATTCACCAGCACAATCTCATATCCAAGACCTCTGAGTGCCTTGCATGCCTGAGTTCCTGAATAGTCAAACTCGCACGCCTGCCCTATGACAATTGGACCTGACCCTATTATCATGACCTTCTTGATATCGTTACGTCTTGGCATCTTTCCTGCTCGTCTCCTCTCTATTGTGTAATTCTATGCAGGCACCGAAACATAATCCTGCAATGGCTCAACATCAAAAATCTGGCCAGCAAAAGATGGGTCGGTAAGCATCTCTTGATAACCAGCCATGGCAGTATCAAAAACCACCTCACCGTAGATAGTAGTCCCAAACCCGAAAGAATAACCCTCATAAATCGCACCATCTTCTAATACCAGCACTGCTCTCTTGGTCATCGTTTCTTTCGTACTTTGACCGATTCGTCTTGATACACCATCCGCCCTGCAACTATGGTCGCCACTACCTTACCCTTAAACTGGTACCCTTCAAACGGCGTGTTCTTGCCTTTGGAGACGAAGTCCTGACTACTGACCACCCATTCCCCCCCCGGATCAAACAGTGTAACATCAGCACCACAACCAGTTTTCAGAGTACCCAGCTCGCCACTTTTGTTCCCAATGATACCCGCTGGTCCCAAAGTGAGCCTTGCCACAAGGGTATTCAAGTTCAGCCGGCCATCATGCACAAGAGACATGAGACACCCCAACGCCGTTTCGAATCCACTTATTCCAAACGGCGCCAGACCAAACTCACACATCTTATCCGCCAGAGTATGCGGAGCATGGTCGGTAGCAATGACATCTATTATTCCTTCATCCAGTCCTTTGATTAAAGCATCTACATCTTTGCTGCTGCGCAAAGGAGGATTCACTTTCGCATTGGTATCATAGGCTAGTCGTTTGTCCCTCCCCTCCTGTGGCCCCATTACGCGTTCCTCAGTCAGTGTAAGATGGCATGGCGTCACCTCTGCAGTAACAGCCACACCCCTGTCCTTGGCACGCCGAATCAGTTCCACTGAGCCAGCCGTGCTTACATGACATATATGGATTCTGGCTCCGGTCAATTGTGACAAAGCCAGGTCTCGCGCTACAAACGCCTCCTCAGCAGCAGCCGGTATCCCTTTAAGCCCCAACCGCACCGAAACCCACCCCTCATTTACCAGCCCGCCATTGCTTAGCTCCTTGTCCTCACAATGGTCCATGATAGGCAAACCCAGGTCGCAGCTGTACTCCATGGCTAAGGACATCACCCTTGAGCCAGATACCGGCTCACCATCATCGCTGAAGCCGATGACACCTGCATCAGCCAGTTCGCCCATCTCTGCAAGTTCCTTACCTTGCCTACACTTGGTAATGCAACCTACAGGCAAAACACGCACCACCCCCTCCATCTCAGTAGCCTTCCTCACATAGTCAACAGAAGCGCGCGTATCCAGTGGAGGATTGGTATTAGGCATACAGCAGACGGTGGTGAAACCACCCTTGGCTGCAGCTCGGGTACCAGTAGCAATGGTCTCCTTGTCCTCAAACCCAGGCTCACGCAGATGACAATGCAGGTCAATGAAACCGGGACAGACCACGAGCCCATCAGCCTCGACAATCACTAAATCTGACTGCGATGGTGCCTTGCCCTTATCTCCAAACCAGGCTATCTCACCATCGGAAATAAGCAGGTCACCAACCCTATCCCAACCCTGGCTAAGGTCAATAATCCTGCCACCGCTTATCAACAAATTCTTAGCCATTTACCTGCTCTTGCCTCCAGCCACCAGATAAAGCAACGCCATCCGTATGGCAACTCCGTTGCTCACCTGTTCCTCAATCACCGAGTGGGCTCCATGCGCTATCTCCGGGCTGACCTCAATCCCTTCGTTTACAGGGCCAGGATGCATCACCAGCGCATAAGGCTTGGCCAGGGATAGCCGCCGCCCCGTCAGTTGGTAACGCTGGATGTATTCCCTGATACTGGGCAATAAACCGCTCTGCTGCCTCTCCAACTGTAGCCGCAAGAGCATAACTACATCGGCGCCTTCCAGCGCAGATTCAAGCTTTGGCTCCACAACTACCCTGGACAACTGGCAATGCTCAATGAACTCACCAAGCCCCCGCGGTATCAGAGTCGGCGGGCCGCAGAGCACCACCGTTGCACCCATGGTACTCATGCCCCAGATATTTGAGCGAGCCACGCGGCTATGCATTATGTCACCTATAACTGCAATCCTGAGCTTAGAGATATCGCCAAGATGACGGCGAATAGTGTAGAGGTCAAGCAAGGCCTGAGAGGGATGTGCATGCCAACCATCGCCAGCATTTATGATAGCAGTATCCAGATATTGTGTAGCTAGGTAAGGAGCACCCGACTGTGGATGGCGCATGATTATTACATCGGCACCAAGTGCCTGTATAGTTCGCAAGTTATCAACCAGAGACTCACCCTTGCTCACGCTGCTCCTGGCCGCATCGAGGCTGACGGTCCCAGCGCTAAGACTCTTAGCCGCCAATTCGAAGGAGGCACGAGTGCGTGTGCTCGCCTCGTAGAACATGGTAACAATTGTTTTCCCTCTCAGCGTGGGCACCTGTTTCACCTCGCGGGTCAGTACCTCGGCCATGGCATCCGCTATTTCGAAGACTAATTCAATCTCCTCTTTGCGGAAGTCATCTATATCCAGCACATGCCGATGTTGCCACACGCCTAACGCTGGCGGAGAGAGTGTCCCAGAGATAATAGCCCCAGGCATCGCCGACTCAGCAGTCTCCATCGCTCGGCCCCCCTTTGTTCGGAGAGAATATGGTTACCCTATCCTCACCATCCACTTCCCTTACATAGACCTTGACTTCCTCGTCCGTGGCAGTGGGGATATTCTTTCCTACGTAGTCAGCACGTATCGGTAGCTCACGATGCCCCCGGTCAACAAGCACCGCCAACTGTATAGTCTGCGGCCTTCCCAAATCCATGATAGCATCCATAGCTGCACGGATGCTGCGGCCGGTGTAAAAGACATCGTCAACTAGAATGATATGCTTGGCCGTAACGTCAGTGGGAACTTCTGTACGTTGGACAACAGGCTTAAGCTCCAAAGCAGAGAGGTCATCACGATAAAGGCTGATATCCAGTGAGCCGACGGGTACAGCGATGCCTTCGAGTTGCTTTATGGTTCGGGCTAACCGGCTAGCCAGCGGCACACCACGAGTCTGCATGCCAACCAAAACCAGATTCTGGGCGCCCTTGTTCCTCTCCAGTATCTCGTGGGCAATACGAACCAGCGCCCTCTCCATGTCCTGGTCGGACATGAGTCCCTTTTCAGCCACTAAAAAAACCTCCTGCCCTGGACCGGCAAGAGGTTTCAAATACAGCAGCTTGCGAAGAGGTCTCTGCTGAATTGCAGGTTTTCGTCATCTTTCCCTTGCCAGCCTCGCCGGACTGACTTAAAGGCTAATCTTTTATTATTCTACCACACTTTTGCGGCAGGATGCAACATCTAGATTCACACGACTAGAAAAACTGGACAATGACCTTGCCAAAGACAGGGCTGACAAAGTGCCGCATGAACGGAATGAAACCTGGCCCATACCGCCTGGCCAGTTCTTTGGAATAGTCCCGGAGATAATCGGGAAAACCCTTTCTCTGGAACTTGAGAAGTTTCTGCGCCTTACCTGTGTCATACCAATCTAAATAATAGGGATGCTTAGATTGGTAAACTTGCGCTCAGGAGGCAAAGGCAATCCCATTACCCCCAGAATAGCCCCCAGCATATCCCTGTACAGCATCCGCTGCTTGGGCCCGCCACTGATGACCAGTGTGTTGCCTTTCACTTCACCGAAGTTCTTGACCGCATTGAGTATAGCCACGGCTGTATCATGCGGATGGCAGTATTCAACTCGATTGCCCAGCGGGATGGTGAACATCCGCTTCAGGTCGCTGACACTAAAGGACAAGTACATTGTGGCTGTCAATCGCAGGATGGCAAAGTCGATGCCAGACTCCTTGATCAAAGACTCAGCCTGCAACTTGGTCTCGCCATAGGCCCCTTTGGGAC
>Ga0194127_10009796_pt1 | contig 10011 bp, 4 predicted proteins | sample TA2KigC100mmetaG_FD_148624 | JGI IMG/M metagenome (GOLD analysis project Ga0194127, IMG submission 148624) | Freshwater microbial communities from Lake Tanganyika, Tanzania - TA2015036 Kigoma Deep Cast 100m | ecosystem: Environmental > Aquatic > Freshwater > Lake | place: Tanzania: Lake... | reverse complement strand
CACTAGGTGGTAAACAAGCTACTATTACGGGTGCTGCAACTTCAGTTGTTTCTTCTGATTTGACAGCTTCTAGAGCAATGGTTTCAGATGCATCTGGTAAAATAGCTGCTTCTTCAGTAACTTCTACTGAACTTGGGCATTTATCTGGTGTAACTTCTGGAATACAGTCACAGTTTAGTTCAGTAAACACATCACTAGGTGGTAAACAAGCTACTATTACGGGTGCTGCAACTTCAGTTGTTTCTTCTGATTTGACAGCTTCTAGAGCAATGGTTTCAGATGCGCTTGGTAAAATAGCTGCTTCTTCAGTAACTTCTACTGAACTTAGTTATGTTTCTGGTGTAACTTCTGGAATACAGTCACAGTTAAATGGTAAAGAACCAGCAATTACTGGTGCTGCAACCTCGATTGTTTCTAGTGACTTGTTAGCTTCTAGAGTGGTTGTTTCAAGTGCCTCTGGCAAGATAACTACTGCTACCTGTACAGCTACTGAACTTAACTATGTTTCTGGTGTTACTTCTGGAATACAGTCGCAGTTTGGTTCAGTAAACACATCACTAGGTGGTAAACAAGCTACTATTACGGGTGCTGCAACTTCAGTTACAAATAGCGATTTAGTAGCCTCTAGAGCAGTGGTTTCAGATGCATCTGGTAAAATAGCTGCTTCTTCAGTAACTTCTACTGAACTTGGGCATTTATCTGGTGTTACTTCTGGAATACAATCACAGTTAAATGGTAAACAAGCTACTATTACGGGTGCTGCAACTTCAGTTGCTTCTAGTGACCTATCTGCATCTTTAGCGCTTGTTTCAAATGCATCTGGTAAAATAGCTGTTTCTTCAGTAACTTCTACTGAACTTGGCTATGTTTCTGGTGTAACTTCTGGAATACAATCACAGTTAAATGGTAAACAAGCTACTATTACGGGTGCTGCAACTTCAGTTGCTTCTTCTAATTTGACAGCTTCTAGAGCAATGGTTTCAGATTCATCTGGTAAAATAGCTGCTTCTTCAGTAACTTCTACTGAACTTGGGCATTTATCTGGTGTAACTTCGGCTATTCAAACTCAATTAGATGCAAAAGCTAGCAAAGATGCAAATGGATCACTGCAGGCAACTGGTTTTATATATGGAGCAAACTCTATAAATGTTAAAACCGGAGCATATACACTAACTTCTGCTGATAATGGAAAAACAATTGTTGTTAATAGTGCATCTGCAGTAAATATTACAGTTCCTTCTGGTCTTCCTGCATTTTTCAACTGTATGGTTATTCAAGTAGGAGCAGGTCAAGTTACTATGGTTGCAAGCAGTACAACATTAAATTCAGCAAATGGTCTTAAGACATCTGCTCAATTTGCAGCGTTGTCATTACTTGCATATGATACTAATATTTTCTGTGTATCTGGCTCTACTTCTGTTTAATTTTAATTTAATAACTATTAACGAGGAGAACATAGTATGTTCACCGTACCAAGTATGCGCGGTTTTTCTAGCAAACCTGGCTTTATTTTACAGACAATACCAAATATCTCATTTAATGGAACAGTAAACGATGCAGTTGAAAGTGCTGATTCTATTTATATAGGCGGTAATTTCACAGCTGCTTCTAATAATGTAACAAAAGCAGCTGTTGTGTTTGATAAGTCAACAGCTACTTCTTTATATAGTACAAAATTCAACTCAAGTGTTATTACTTTTACTGTCGATACTAGTTTTACATATTATGTAGGTTATTTTACAGAATATAATGGGACAACAGTTAATAAAATAGTTAGAATTAGCAACACAACTGGAGTTATTGATACTAGTTTTAATTATTTCCCAGCATCTAACTCCTGGGGGGCCTCAAATTTCGACACCCCTCAATGTGTAGCAATAGATGGAGACAATTTGTATATTGGTGGCTCTTTCTCCTCTTTTAAAAGCAATCCTAGTAATAAATATTTAATAAAAATGAGTAAATCAACCGGGGTTGTTGATAATAGTTTTTTACCAAATCTTAATGGTTCTGTTTCTAAAATTGTTGTAGATGGTACTGATTTATATATTTCAGGTAATTTTACGACTGTAAATGGAACAACTAGACAATATTTAGCTAAAATAGACAAAGCAACTGGAGCTCTGAATACGACATTTGACACAAGTAACGCTGGTGGATCTGAACCATATAGTTTTTCAGTAGATTCTACAAGTATATACATATGGGGTGGTTTTACTAGTTATAAAGGTCTAACTAGACAAAATTTAGTAAAAATAGATAAAAATACCGCCGCTGTAGATACTGCATTCGATACTTCTAGTGGTTTTGGTTCTATCGTTCGTGCTGTTGCAATTGATGGAAATGATATGTATGTTGGTGGTAATTTTACTAACTATAAAGGAAATACTAGATATTATTTTGCTAAAATTAATAAAGATACAGCTGCAGAAGTAGATGCATCTGGTACCGGATGGAGTACTACTAATTATATTTTTGGTAATACTGTTTGGGATATAGTTGTAGATGGCACCAGTTTATATGTAGGTGGTGATTTTACCCATTATAAAGGACGCAATAACGTAGGAAGAATAATAAAAATAGATAAAATAACTGGAAATGAAATCGATGCTGCCGGAACAAATTGGTCAGCACCCACCCTATCAGATTCATACATATCACAAATATTTATTCAATCTAGTAGAATTTTTGCAATAGGTGCAAGTATAACTATTGCAGGTGGATTTCCTGTAAATAGATTAGTTAAAGTAAATAAGTCAACAAATTTAATAGACACTGCATTTAATTCTAATTTAGGAAGTGGGTTTAATGGAGAGGTTTTTTGTTTATGCTTAGATTCCAGTGATTTATATGTTGGTGGTTCTTTTGATTCTTATAAAGGAAACACTAGACAACGTATTGTTAAAATAGATAAAACAACAGCAGCAGAAGTAGATGCAAATGGTACTGGTTTTGCAATAACCACTGGTTTTACAGGAAATGGAACTGTAAATACTTTTCTTATTGACGGAACTAGTTTATATGTAGGTGGTGATTTTAGTGGCTATAAAGGAGCATCTAATAATATGTCTTCTTTAGTAAGATTAGACAAGACTTCTGGAAATCCTATTGCTGGCTTTTCTACCCATAACGTTGTTAGAAAATTTGTAAATGAACTTAGCTATGGAAATGGTCAAGTTTTAACACTCTTTTTAGATGGAAATAATCTTTACGTAGGTGGTAGATTTGTTACATTTAACAACAAATGTAGATATAATATATTAAAATTAGATAAAACGACTGGCAATGAAGTCGACGCAAACGGGTCGGGTTTTAGTAAACCAAATGCTGGCTTTGACGGTTATATTAATAAAATTGTATTAAATGGAAATGATTTGTATATAGGTGGAGCATTTAAAGGACAAAAATTAAATTCACTATGTTCAGGTACTAGTTTAATTTCTAAAACAACTGGTGGAATAAATTCTTCGATAACAGTTGGATATGACGCAACAATGGGTCGAAGTGTCAGATGCGCCGTAGTAAGCGGAGATTATGCATATCTAGGCGGTGAATTTATCAGTTGGAATGGTGAAGATGCTTATGGTATTGTAAAAATATACATACCAACTGGAGAAAGAGTTGCTGCTTTTGATACGACAACTGGAGTTGATATATTACCAGGAAGTACTGGTAACAGTGGATCTGTAGAGTGTATTGTTTTAGATGGTAGTAATTTATATATAGGTGGAACCTTTACCTCCTATAAGGGAACATCTGCACGAGCTATTGCAAAAATCGACGCAACAACAGGCGCATTGATTACTGCTTTTGATACGACAACAGGTTTTCTCAATCAAAATTCCTGGAACCCCACGGAAACTAATCCTGGTATTGTTTCTACGCTTGCTTTATCTGCAGATGGTTTGAGTTTATATGTGGGAGGTTCCTTTGGTCTTTACAAAGGCACAACTAGACAAAATTTAGCTAAAATAAGTACAACAAATGCTGCATTAGATACGACATTTAACACAGCCGTAGGCACCAATAATCAAGTTTTAACACTTGCTCTTGATAATACACTCAACGTCCTATATGCAGGTGGATGGTTTAGTACATATAAAGGCAACAATAGAAATCATATAATTAAAATAAACACATCTACAGCGGCAGAAATAGACAACAATGGCTCTGGTCTTAGTGTTGCTAATATTTTTAACGGCAGTGTAAATAAAATAAAAATAGATGCAAGTAGCAATGTATATTGCGCAGGTTCGTTTTCAATGTTCAACAACACAACAACAAGACAACGTCTTGCAAAATTTAGCGCAGGAACAAACTCTGTAACATTAGATTCTACGTTCGATACATCTAGTGGATTTAATAATGTTGCTGAAGATTTTTTTATAGATGGAAATGACCTATATGTTTGTGGTGGATTTTCTAATTATAAAGGAATTGATAGATATAATATTGTTAAAATAAATAAAGACACAGCTGTTGAAGTTTCAACTAATAATCCATTTGTAAATAAATACGATGCAACGGATTATGGTCCAAATAATTATAATTCTACTAGAATTAGAACAATAGTGAATTCACCTTATGGTATAATAATTGGTCCTGAAAATAGTTTTCCACTTATTTCTTACAAATACAAAGGAAATAGATCTACTGATTCTGCTTGCTTGGCTAAAATAAACAAAACAACAGCTATATCTTCTGCCATTTCTAATTCTTCTTTAGAAAAAGGTATTGGTTTTGACCTGGCCTCTCATAGAGTAACAATGTTTAGCTGGCGTCCAAATGGTGTAGGCACTGAAGTTCGTGCTATAAAAGATTTAACAATAGATGGCAATAACATTTTTGCAAGCGGAAACTTTTCAGTATTTTTTAATTTTAAAAATGGATCTGCAAGCAGTATTAGTGTTTTAGATAAAACAAATGGCTCTATTACAAATGTTGTTTTAAGTAAAATGATTTTTGATCAACAACCAAGTTGTTGCGTTGTTGATGGTGATTATTTATATCTTGCTGGTAAATTTCAATCTTATAAAAACAGTATTTTTTCTCATAATATAATAAAAATACATATTCCAACTTCAGAAATTGATTTGTCTTTTTCAACACTCAGAGGATTTTTACAACAAAAAGGTAAAAGTCAAATGCAATCAAGTCCAGACAGCAGTGGAACAATAAATAAAATGATAATAAATGGAGACAATCTATATGTATGTGGTAGTTTTAATTATTATCAAGGAGAAACTAGACAAAATATATTAAAACTTAATAAAATAACTGGAAATGAAGCAGATCCCATGAATACTGGTTTTAGTACTACTAGTGGCTTTAATGGTTCAGTGAATGATATGGAAATTGACGCGTCTGGAGATTTGTATGCAGTTGGTTCCTTTACCTCCTATAAAGGAACAACAAGACAATATGTTGCTAAAATAAATGGTCAAACTGCTGCTTTAGACACGACTTTTGATACAGCAAGTGGATTTAATAGTACATTAAATTGTATAACTTTAGACAGCACTAGTTTATATGTGGGAGGTTCCTTTGGTCTTTACAAAGGCACAACTAGACAAAATTTAGCTAAAATAAATAAAACAAATGCTGCGTTAGATACGAAATTTAACACAGCTACTGCGGTTAATAGTCAAACAAATTGTATAACTTTAGATGGAAATAATTTATATATTGGTGGTTATTTTACTAGCTATAAAGGACAAAGTAGAGGTTATATAGTTAAAATAGATAAAACAACCGCAGCAGAAGTAGATGCATCTGGTACTGGCTTTAGTACAAATAGTGGGTTTAATACTACAGTTATGTCTATTTTATCAGATGGACTTGGGTCGTTGTATGTAAATGGTCAATTTAATAGTTATAAAGGAACAACGAGGCCGCATCTTGCAAAAATAAATACTTCAGATGCGACATTGGATACGGGTTTTAATGCATCTATTCCATACTCGGGTTCTGTTGTATTTCCTGGTAGAATGCTTTTATTATCAAACGATATTATTTGTCCATTTTTACCAACCTCTCAAGCCTCAAATCGTTATAATGTTGCGAGAGTATTTAAATTTTCATTAGAAAATTATGATATTAGTTTTAATACTAAAATGGGTCTTGGTCAAACAGGTTTTACTTCAAATCAATATTGGGCAAATAAAATATTAAAAATACCTGAGCAAGTAGCCGGACAAGGTGCTAGATATTACGTATTTGGTTCGTTTTTGTCATATGAAACTACTTATCCAGCAAATGGTTTTTCTAGTGATGGAAAAACAATTGCTAGAGCTGTTGTTTTTAATGACAGTGGAAAAAATATTTTTCAACTTTAATTTATTAAAATTAAAAAATATTTTTGCTATTTAAAATAAATCAAGTAGGATGGAATAAAAATGTTTTCTGTTTCCTCATTAAGAGGATTGCATAGTAAAAGTAGCACTAATTCAATTATTAGTGTTCCAGGTTTTTACACTGATGGAATAGTGTATTCACAAATAAACTCTGGAGATTATTTATACATAGGTGGTGAATTTTCAAAAGTTGGTTCTTTATCTGATCTAAAGGTAAGTAGAGCTGCTTTTATAAACACATCTAATGCGAATCTACATTCGACATTGAATTTATCTTTATTCGATGGAGATGTTAATTGTTCAGTTATAAGTGGTAACTTTATATATGTTGGTGGAAAATTTACAGCTTATAATGGAACAAGGTCTTATAATTTAGCAAAAATATCATTATTAACTGGTCAAATAGATACAACCTTTAACACTGGTTACGGATTTAACACTGGCTATCAAGAGCCAGCAAAAATCGGAGAGGTTCTTGCAATAGAAATAGACGGTACAGATCTCTATGTGTGTGGTGATTTTTCTTATTACAATGGAACAAACAGTGCATCAAAACTTGCTAAATTAAATGCAAATACTGGAGTTTTTGATTCTACGTTTAATACAGTTAATGCTTTTGCCTATGGCCATCCCTATCACCTTGCTGTTGATTCTAGTGGCTTGTATGTTTCTGGTTCTTTTACTTCTTACAAGGGGACAACTAGACAATATTTAGTTAAATTAAATAAAACAAATGCTACTTTAGATACTAATTTTGATAATTTAACTGGATTTAATAGTAATGTAAGTTCTATTGTAATCGACAGTACTCATTTATATGTGGGTGGAAGTTTCACTTCTTATAAAGGAACAACGAGACAACGTGTAGCCAAAATAGACAAAACAACAGGGGCGTTGGCCCCTGGTTTCGATACTGCAAATGGATTTGATTCCTCTGTTAATTCATTATTATTAGATGGAAACAATCTATATGTTGGTGGTAGTTTTACTACTTATAAAGGAAACACTAGACAACGTATTGTTAAAATAGATAAAACAACAGCAGCAGAAGTAGATGCATCTGGTACTGGCTTTAGTACAACTAGTGGATTTGATTCGGGTGTTACTAGTATTAAGTTGGATGCATCTGGGTTTTTGTATGCAGGTGGTTTTTTTACTTCTTATAAAGGAAACACTAGACAACTTATTGCAAAAATAGATAAAACAACCGCAATATTAGATGTTTCTTTTGATAGTTCTAACGGTTTTTCTGGAACATCGACAAACTACGGCGTGAGTGCCGCAAGTGTAAGAACAATATCTATAGCATCTGGAGTTTTGTTTGCTGGAGGTTATAATTGTCTTGATTATCGATCTGTTAACAATGCTTTTAGCAGACGGGGTTTGGCAAAGATACATATCCCAACTGGAACAGTTGATACTATTTTTAATACCAGTAGTGGAATTTCTTCATATGGTGTGATTTTTTCGATGATATTAGACGGCAACAATCTATATGCAGGTGGTGAATTTACTACTTATAAAGGAAACACTAGACAACGAATTGTTAAAATAGATAAAACAACAGCAGCAGAAGTGGATCCAAATGGTACTGGTTTTAGTACTACTAGTGGATTTCCTAGTGGAAAAATTAATTCATTATTATTAGACGGCAATAATCTATATGTTGGTGGTAATTTTGGTTCTTATAAAGGAAACACTAGACAACGTATTGTTAAAATAGATAAAACAACAGCAGCAGAAGTAGATGCAAATGGTACTGGTTTTAGTACTACTAGTGGATTTGATAATACAGTTTATTCAATGGCATTATATGGAAACAATCTATATGTTGGTGGAAGTTTCACTTCCTACAAAGGAAACACTAGACAACGAATTGTTAAAATAGATAAAACAACAGCAGCAGAAGTGGATCCAAATGGTACTGGTTTTAGCACAACTAGTGGGTTTAATAATTGGGTAGAGTCAATAGTTCCAGATGGTTTAGGAGAATTGTATGTAGGAGGCATGTTTTCCTCTTATAAAGGAACAACGAGATTATGTATAGCTAAAATAAATGCAACAACAGCTTCTCTTACGACTGCATTTAATGGTTCAGCTTCCTGGTTACCAGGTGGTTTTTATGCAGAAGTTAAATGCATATTATACACAAATGGACAATTATTTATAGGTGGCTTTTTCAATAATTATAATTCAACTTTTAGGGTTAAAATAGCTAAAATAAATCCAACAACAGGTGATCTTGATACTCTTTTTGTGCCAGATCAGTTACTTGAAAGCGGAACAAGATGGTATCCAGGATTGCATGGAAATGCAACAACATATCAAACACCAGGCTATCAATCTACAGATGCTGTATTTTCACTTGTAGACATAGGCGGGAGTAGGATAGTAGTCTCAGGAAGACATAACTCATATAGAGGATTGATTCAACCTGGAATAAGTATATTAAAAACTACAACAGCAGACCCTGTCTAATTGTTAGACAAAGAATTTAATTCTGTTATACCGCCAACTATTTTAGTTAATTCTATATTAATTTCTTCAATTCTCTTAGATAGAGAATCTCTTTCTTCAACTAAAAGTTGTATTTTTTCTTTTAATTCTTCTATTCTATTTTGAATTTTTTCATATAACATATCTTCATTCATTAGCAAAAACCTTCTCCATTGCAAGTTGGACAATAGCCATGATACCAAACGTAATTGCCATCTAAGTTTTTATTTAGAGTTTGAATTGCTTCCCAACCAGATCCACTGCAACTTTTACATTTATATATTGATGCTTTATTTATTATCTTTAATATCTTCAGTAGATAAATAAGCTTTCGCAAGATTGAAAAACCATTCCGGCTTTTCTCTTTTTGTCCATTTTGGTTTGATTTTATCTTTAGACCATTTGATGAGAAAGCCAAATCTGTAAGCTTCGATGACATTTTCAATGTCCTTTCTCAAAGAACAATTGGGAAAAGGGGTAAGATCTCCCTTTTCAACTAGATGTCTTTGATTATACAAAGAATCAAATGTCACTGTATAAGTTTTATGAATTTTTCCGTATCGATGTGTGTACTCATTGCTCATTGCAAGTAATAGTTCAAGATGCCATTCGTAATTAGAATTAGTATCACCGGTCCAGATAGTGCAAGGATGCTTTTTCCACGCCACTCGATACGGAGCAATTCCACCATGTCTATCGATTGCAGTTGACAACATTTGAGCAGATTCGATTATCATCTTGTTTAATCTTTTGTCATCTAGATGCTGTGCACATTCTATAGGATCATCGGACGTAAAGAAGATATTCATCGAATCTGCCCCGTGTTTTATTCAGTTACCTTACGAACACTTGTAACTAGAAAAGAAACAGGTGAACCAACAGATGGTGAGCGAAAACCACTCGGCCATTCTGATGCCGTAAGAGTACTAAGAGCACGACGATTTACACGAAACAAAACCGTGCTGCTTTTTCCAGAATATTTACTCTTAATAGTTACACGATACTGTTGTCCATATTTAAGCTTAGAACGATCAAGACCAAGTTGACCTGGCGTTGTTCCAACCGTGCTACCTCCTGCTTCGTTAAGATGAAAAGTACCAAGATTTCCACTGCTTAGATTGCTAGATACGTTACCCATATATATATATCTCTTCTTGTTTTT
>Ga0194127_10009792_pt1 | contig 10020 bp, 6 predicted proteins | sample TA2KigC100mmetaG_FD_148624 | JGI IMG/M metagenome (GOLD analysis project Ga0194127, IMG submission 148624) | Freshwater microbial communities from Lake Tanganyika, Tanzania - TA2015036 Kigoma Deep Cast 100m | ecosystem: Environmental > Aquatic > Freshwater > Lake | place: Tanzania: Lake... | reverse complement strand
GCGGTCGATGCGCATCCACGACATCTCCCGGCCTCGAATCATGCCGTCACGGCCGACCACGGGGATGTTGTTCTCCGCCTGACAGCCGATCACGCACTTCCCGCAGCCGTTGCACTTGCTGAGGTCGATGGCCATCGCCCAGCGCGCTTTCGGGAACTCGTGGGACGGCCAAATCGACGGCCCGCTCGCCTGCTGCTCGGTACCGGCCTTCGGGTTCTGCTCGTACGCCGACAGCGTCGTCGTCGGCACGATCGGGCGCCGCTCGCGATCGATGACATCCGACCCCTGGCCGACCGCCAGCGTTTCGTGTCCGCTCGCCTTGCGAATGGTGACCGGCAGACCCGCCGACACGATCCTGTCGCCCGCAAGCTGCCGCAGGGCGTAGGCGTTGGGGCCGACGCCGGACCCGATGACACCGCACGCCGTGCGGCCCAGGCCAAGCGGAAGCGCCACCTGGTCGTAGTGCATGCCGGCGTGCCGGTACGCCGGGGCAACGACCTTCGCACCACCTGTGCTCACCTCCACGAGATCGCCCACCGCGAGCCGCATCTCATCGAAACGCCGAGGGGCGATCGACAGCGCGCCGCCCCAGGTGATTCGGGTTATCGGGTCCGGCAGTTCGTTGAGCCACCCATTGTTGGCCGATCGCCCATCGTCCAACGCGAAGTGCGGATAGAGCTGCAGTTCGAGGCCCTTCGCGTCAGCGGCTGGCAGACCAGCCAGGAGCGCGAGGGCCGCGGCCGGCATCGCCGCGGGGGGCGAGGCGGGCACGCCGGCGGCGGGCTTCGCCCCGGGTGTCGCCCCGGCGGCGGGCTCAGGCTGCGCAGCCGGTGCGGGCGGGGTCCATGATCCCGTGCGCAGCACCTCGTTCCAGGCGGCGTCCAGGGCCGGCGTGGCCGGCGCCACGCCCAACCGGGCAGCCCACGCCGCGCGCAGGTAGTGCCAGGCTGGGCTGGGGCTGGGTGCCGGTGCGGCACTCGCGGCAGCAGGCACCGTCGCTGCCGCCGCGGCCGCCGCCCGCACGGCCGCCAGCGCCGCGTCGTCTCCAGCCGCCGCAGTCCACTCGACGATGAGATCGAGGAGCCCGCGCGTGTCGAAGAGCGGCTGGATGACCGGCTGCTGGATGGCGACCATCCCCTTCGGCAGCGTCACGTCGCTCCAGCATTCGAACGGATGGCTGACCGGCATCAGGACGTCGGCGAGCAGGCTGGTCTCGTCGAGGCGGTCGTTCATCGACGCGACGAATCCGACCTTCTTCATCGCGTCAGCGAACTTCAGGGCCGCCGGCGCGTCGTACACAGGATTGGCCCCGGCGACAACCAGCACATCAACCTGTCCTGCGGCCATGTCGTCAGCCAGCTTGGCCAGGCCCGACGGACCGGCCGGGCCGTCGGCGCCGGCGTGGGCGTCGAACAGGCCGGCATCGAACGCGCCGATCGCCTGGTTCAGGAGCACGACCGCGAGTTCGAGCGCCTCGCCCGTTGCGCACGTGGCAGCCGTTCCCCCGGCGAGCACGATGGCCTTACCTTCGGCCGCCGCGAGTTCAGCGGCCAGCCCCTTCAGCACACTCGGGTCGAGACCCGTCTGGCCGGCCACCTGATCGAGTGCGAACGGCGCGAGCGCCCTGGCGACGTCGCCGTCGGTCGCCAGCGGTCCTCGCCGCTGCACGACGATTAACTCATGGGCGATGGCCGCCGCGACGCGGGCGAGATGGGAGTCGCGCACGCGGATGCGGCGGTCGGCGTTGGCGCCCGTGAGCGTCAGGCGGCCCTCCAGCTGCACGAAGCGGTTCATCATCGCCCCGTTGGCGCCCTCGGGTGTCCGGCGCATGGCGAACGCCGTCTCCAGCCCGTCAGCCGGCCGGTCGAGGAATTCGGCGCCGAAGCCCACGATCAGGTCGGCCCGCTCCATCAGCGGCTTCCCCACACGCGGGCGGCCGAACGCCTGGTGCCAGGCCGCGTGCGACGCCTCGCAGGCGAGCGGCGACCACACGACGTGGCGCAGGCCCGTCTTCACCGTCAGGGCGCCGATGACCGCGGCCAGCGCAGGACTGTCCACCGCGCCGGTGAGCAGCACGGCCTTGGGTCCGGCGGCCTTGAGGCGCGCCACCAGATCGCCGCTGAGGACCGGCCAACTGGATGCGACAGTCGCCCCGGCGGCGCGCCGCACCGACAACGGTCCTCGGGCGCGATCCGGGTCGTACAGGTCCATCAGCGCCGCGTGGTGGCGAACGGTGAGCCCGCGGCCACTCGTATCAGCGGGGTTGGGCGTCACGAGGATCGGCCGCCCTTCGCGGGTCCGCACCACGACCGGCGACCCGTCGATCACCGTGTGGAAGAAGCGGGCCCGGCCGATGCCGTCTGCCAGGGTCTCGGGCATGTCGTGGAACGGGATCGTGGCTTCCTGAGGCGCCTGGCAGCCCGCGCTGGCGAGGGCCCCGGCAGCCGCGAGGGTGCCTCCGAGCCGCAGGAACTCGCGCCGGTCCATCCCCGTTGCCTCGGGCCGCGCGCTGGTGTCATTCGGATTCATCGTGTTCTCCCCTGCTCAGGACGGGCCTTACCGATGGCACGTGACGCAGTCAGTGGATGCCTTCATCTCGGGCTTCCGGTGACAGTCGAGGCACCACTGCATGTTGAACGTGTTCTGCGTGGACACGATCGGCATGGCTTCGACCTTGCCGTGGCAGTTCTCGCAGACCTGCATCGGACGGCCCTGCGCGTCGGTGGTCGCCAGTCGCGCCCGGCCCTGTTCGTCGCGGGCGTTCAGGTGCGCGGCGTGGTCGTAGTACACGTAGTCGGGCAGGTCGTGCACCTTGACCCACGGGATCGGTTCGCCCCGGTCCCAGTAGTCCTTCATCCTGAGCACCCACTCCTTGTTCAGGCCGACGCTCGTGTGGCAGTTCATGCACACGGCCGTCGACGGCACGGTGGAGTGCCGGCCCTTGTACGGCATGGTGTGGCAGTAGACGCACGGGATGTTGAAGCCCCCGACGTTCACCTGCTCGCCCTTGTCGTTCGTCTCCCAGATCGGCGGTCCCGCCATGCGTGTGTGCTGGAAGAGGATCGGCTGCCGCGGTTCGTAGCCCTTGCGGACGTTGCTGAAGGCAAAGGCCAGGGTCCCCGTGATGGCCGCCAGGACCACCAGTGCGAGGATGCGGACGCTGTTGCTCCGTAGGTTCATCGAGGAACCCTCCTTGTCGAATCCTGAGAAAGTCGGCGTTGATCGGACGGCGGTGTCCGGCTGCCGGCCGCAGACGCGCGCGGCTCGTCGTCATCGAACAGAATCCTGACGGCCGGCGTCTCGAGGTCGTCGAACTGCCCGCTGCGCGCGGCCCACACGAAGAGGCCAACGGCGATGGCGGCGATGAGCAGGGCCAACGGCAGGAGGACGAAGATGGTCTCCACGTCAGGCTCCCCCTTCCGCGGACGGCGCTGCCGCGCCGGACCGAGGTCTGGCGAACGTGCCGGTCATCACCGACGACAGCACCACCGTGAGCGACGACGCCGGCATGAGCACCGCACCCAGCAGCGGCCCAACCATGCCGCCCACCGCAAAGGCCGACGCGACGATGTTGTACGCCAGCGAGAACCCGATGTTCCGGCGCACGACCCATCGCAGGCGGCGCGCGCTCACCATCAGGTCGACCAGCGGCGCCACGCCCTGGCGGGTGAGCACGACGTCGGCGGCGACAATCGTGGCGCCCGTCCCGCCCTGCACGGCAATCCCGACATCGGCCAGTGCGAGGGCAGCCGCGTCGTTGACCCCATCGCCCACCATGACCACAGCACCCGTACGACCGGGCGAGGCCGTCATCCCGGCGACGATGTCGTGCTTGCCTTCCGGGGTCAATCCGCCCACCGCGGCGTCCTGGGGCAACCCCAACTGCGCGGCCACGCGGGCGACGATGGCGGGATGATCGCCGGAGAGGATTCGCACGCGGATCCCGCGCGCGTGAAGGGCGGCCACCGTGCGCGCGGCCTCCGGCCGCACCGCGTCGCCGATGCCGGCCACTCCCTCGACGTGCCCGTCGATCGCGACGAACACCGGGCTCAGCCCCTCGGCCACCATCGCATCGGCGGCGCCAAGCCAGGCGCTGGGCACCGCGCTGGCGCCGGCCTCGACGTGCGCGCGGTTGCCCACGCGCACCCGCCGTACGTCGAGACGCCCGGCAATACCCTGCCCGGGCGATTCGACCACATCGTCGACCGTGCGCACCACTCGCGGGAACTGGCCGAACGCGCTGCGAAACGCCTTGGCGACGGCGTGGGACGATTCGGACTCGAGGTCCCGCGCCAGCTGCAGGGCTCCCTCGTCACCGACCCAGCGTGTCACCGTCGAACGCCCCTCGGTCAACGTGCCGGTCTTGTCGAGCAGGACCGTCTCCACGCGCAGCAGGCGATCGAGGGCGTCGGGGTTCTTGATGAAGATCCCGGCTCGGGCGGCGCGCAGCAGCGTCACGGACATCGCAAGCGGCACAGACAATCCGAGCGCGCACGGGCACGCCACGACGAGCAGCGCCACCACGTGCTCCATCGCCACCGCCACCGGACCGATGGCGGTCCACGCGGCGCCCGTCACGAGCGCCAGTCCCAGCAGCACCTGCACGAAGCGGCGCGCGAGGCGGTCCGTCGCTTGCAGGAGCATCGGCCGGCGCGACAGCGCGTCCTGCACGAGCGCCAGCAGCGCACCGACCCGCGTGCGATCGCCGGCGGCCTCGACGCGGACGACCAGGCGCGCGCCGAGATTGGTCGCGCCGGCGTTGACCGAATCGCCTGCCGACACCGGCACCGGAGCCGATTCGCCGGTCAGCACGGCATTGTCCAGCGACGACCGGCCTGCCAGCACGACGCCGTCCACCGGCACGAGTTCGCCCGACCTGACTTCTACGCGATCCCCGCGCACGAGGCCGGTCAGCGGAACTTCGACGACCGGCGCATCGGGCCCTGCCCCGGTGAACTTCCGCGCAAACTCGAGGAACGCCGCGCCACGCAGGCTGTCGGCGCGTTCAAGTGCCGCCCGCTGCGCGCCGCGCTGCAGCTGACGCGCTCCGAGCAGGGCGGCCACGAGCATGGGGGCCAGCGAGTCGAACCAGATGGGGCCCGCGCCGCGGACGGTGTTCGCGGCGCTCGCGACGAACGTCACGGCGAGCGCAACCGCAATCGGCAGGTCGATGTGCACCATCCCCGCGCGGAGACCCGCGATGGCTGTCTGGAAGAACGGCCGGGCGGAGAACACGAGGACGGGCGTGGCCACCACGAACGAGAGCCACCGGAAGAACGCGTAGTACGGCGACGCCATGCCACCGGCGTACTCGCCGGCGTACAGCGCTCCGTGGAGGAACATCAGGTTCATCGCGCAGGCCGCCGCGACCCCGAGTCGGGCCAGCGAGGCCCGGTCTTCGGAACGACGTGCTTCCTGCACGCCGGCGGCGCGGTGGATGTGCGGGGTGTAGCCGAGGCGGTCGAGCGCCCGCGCGATCACGGAGAGCCGCGTGTGTCCGGGGCGCCAGGTCACGTCGGCCACCGCGTTCCCGTAGTTCAGACGCACCTCGTCGACGCCCGGCAGGACCGCAGGCAGCCTCTCGACGAGCCAGACGCAGGCCGCGCAGTGGACGCCCTCCAGATAGAGGCGCGTGCATCGCCGATCGGAGCCCAGCGTCGTCGTCGCTTCCGCCTGGCGTCCGCCATCGTCGAAGTCCTCGAAGCTCCGGCCGGTCACGCGGGCCGGTCCAAGCTGGCCCTGTTGGCGATCGACGAGGCGGTAGTACTGATCGAACCCCCACTCGTGCACCAGCGTCCGTACCTGCCGGCAGCCGTTGCAGCAGAACTGCTCGGCGTCGCCCTCGCGGACGAGGCTCGCCGGGACCGGCAGGCCGCAGTGGGCACAGGCCACCGCCGCGGTCGGACGACGAGCGGGCAGGCGAGGATTCACCGGGAAGCCCCTCCCTGGTCATCGGGCAGGGTCAGCCTCGCGACGTGCACGAATCGCAGCGATCCCTGCGTCGTGTCGATGCGAACCTCCCAGGCACCCGGCGCGTCCATGCGCACGAGCGTCCGATAACGCCCGGGGGTCTGCGGCAGCGCAGTCAGCGTGGCCGTCTGGTTCAGACGGGCATCCGAGGGACGCATGGCGAACAACCGCCCCGTCAGTCCGGTTACCGGCTGGTTGCTCCGATCCGTGACCGTGACATCCACGGGCCTCGGCATCCCGGCGACGTACGGCACGTCCGCCGGCAGGGCGTACGCCACGGACCAGCCCAGCTGGCGGCTGGCGTCCACGACGGCTTCATCGGCATCCCATGCCTGCGCGGCCTCGTAGTAGCCTCGAATCGGGCGCGGGGCATCGGGTCTGGTCGCCACGTAGACGATGACCGCCGAGGCCGAGATCGACATCGCCAGGAGCCCGCCGATGAAGATCGGCCAGCGATACTCGGATAGCATCCGCCACACGCTCATCGGGCCCCTCCACCGTTGCCGTAAGGGCCGAGGAGCAGGAACGGAATCTCCTGTTCGAAACCCTTGTCCGACCGAACGCGGTACCGGATGGTGGCCTGTCCATCGACGAAGATCTCGCGCGGGACCGTCGCCACGGCATTCACGGCTACGACCTTGTCGGGATCGACCGGAATCGGCGAATCGGCCAGCACCAGCTTCGCGCCGGGGGGGCTGACCACCTCCGGGGTGAACTGCTGCGTCTCGGCGATCTGGTTGGTGATGCGCACGCGCTGCTGGTTGGCGACCTCCCCGGTGGGCAGCAGACGGTACGGCTCACGCCCGCCCCGCAGGATCTCGACGAGCGCGTCGCTCCTGGTCAGGAGGAAGAACGCGAACAGCCCCCACGTCACGGCCATCAGGCCGAGGTACGCGATGTTGCGGACACGCCACAGGTGGCGCCGGCCGCCGGCCAGTTCGGTTTCGGACGTGAACTTGATCAGGCCGATCGGCTTGCCCTGCTGCTTCATCACCTCTTCACACGCGTCCACGCACTGGGCCACGCCGATGCACTCCGACTGCATCCCACGCCGGATGTCGGTGCCCGTGGGACAGGCGCTGACGCAGTGTTTGCAGGCGATGCAGTCGCCCGCCAGGACGCCAGGCCGCCGATCGGTCAGCCGAACCTTGGGATCGCCGCGATTGCCGTCATACGCCACGAGGATGGTGTCCGTGTCCGCCAGCACGGCCTGCAGCCGGCCGTACGGACACGCGATCGTGCACATCTGATCGCGGAACCATCCGAAGTCGAACACGATCAGGCCCGCGACGGCCACGATGACGGCGAGCGGCGTGGTCCATGCGAGCGGATCGGAGGCCAGACCGAGCCACAGCGGCCTTGCGCCGGTGAAGTAGGACACGAACGTCGCCGACATCGCCAGCGCCACCGCGGACCAGATCGTCCACTTCGCGGCCTTGATCACGGCCTTCCGCCGCGACCACGGCTCCGCGTTCAGGCGCTTCTGGTTGACAGGGCCCCCTTCGAGCCAAGCTTCAATCGGCCGGAAGACGAACTCGAGATACACCGTCTGCGGACATGCGAACCCGCACCACAACCGGCCGAACGTCGATCCGACGAAGAACACCGTCACGATGATGCCGAAGCCGAACGCGACCAGAATCAGATTGTCGGTGGGGTAATACGTGCCGCCGAGCACATGGCTGTGGCGCGCGGCGATGTCGAACTGCAACGCCGGCTCACCGCCGATCGTGACCCAGGGCAGGGCGAAGAATGCGGCCAGCAGGCCGTACGCCGCCGCACGCCGTAGCCGCCAGAAACGGCCCTTCCGCACCGTCGGGTGCATGAACTTCCGTTTTCCGTCGGCCGACAGGCTGTAGAGCAGATCTTCTTCCGGGGCCACCTCGAACACGGGCGAGTAGCCTTCCGGAACCGACGGCTGCGCCGCGGCCTGCGGGTCCTTCACCTCAAACGCCACGTCAGCCCCCGGGAATCGGTTCGGGCTTGAAGATGTCGCCTTCCGCCGGACGGGCGTTCGCTGGGCGCGACCCCTGCAGACTGCGGATGTACGACACGAGCGCCGCCAGTTCCTCGGGCTTCACGGCACGGCCCCAGGGGGGCATCCCCTTGGCCGGCCACCCTTTCGCGACCGACTGGAACACTTGTTCTGCCGATCCCCCGTGGATCCAGTGCTCGTCGGTGAGGTTGGGGCCAATCAGCCCCTGGGCCTTCTCGCCGTGGCAGGCTGCGCACGACTTCGCGAACCGCCCGGCCCCGAGGTCCAGCACCGCCGTGTCTCTGGCGCCCGCCAGCAACTCGGCAGGTGACGGAGGCACGAGCGGATTGGCGTCGAAGTACGCCTGGACCTCGGTCACGGCCGACTGGGTCTCGCTCCGGTACTCCGCCTCCATCGAGCCCTCGCCGAAGCTGAGAGCGTAGAAGATCAGGTAGGCCGCCGAGAAGACCAGCGAACCCCACCAGATGGCCATGAGCCAGCCCGGCATCGGGTTGTCGTACTCCCGGATGCCGTCGAGCTCGTGGAGGACCTTGTCTTCGTACTGTGCCATGGTCTCCTCGTGTCAGGCCTTCGTTCCCGATCTCTGCTCGCCCCCGCCAGGCGTGCGCTCATCGTCCAGCGCGAGGCGGGCGCGGGCCTCCATGTCTTCCGGGCGGGCGCGGGCCACGCCGATTGCGATCGCCACCCACACCGCGATGAAGAACAGCATCGCCCCGATCACCCAGGTCGACGCGGCGGTGCGCGCGGCGAGTTCCTGCAGCACTACTGCTGCCCTCCCGCCGGCGGCGTCGCCCCCGCGGCCGGCAGCGTGCCCGCCGCTGTGGCCGGCACGGTCAGCAACTGCGGTGCCGCCGGTTTCCACCTGATGTCCGTGCCCAGCCGCTGGAGATACGCGGTCAGTGCGGTGATCTCCTTGCCCTCCAGCCCCTTCGGCCCCTGCTGCGCTTCCACCTCGAGTGCAATCGTCTTCGCCTGCACGCCGATCGCCTCGAGGGCGTGTTCGATGTCGCCGTCGGTGTAGGGCGCGCCAACGGTGCGGAGCGCGCGCATCTTCGAGGCGATGAGGCTCGTGTCGTAGGCGTTACGCAGCAGGTGCGGGTAGGCCGGCATGACCGAGCCCGGGGTCGTCGACGCCGGCTTGTCCATGTGGCGGACGTGCCAGAGCGACGGGTACTTGACGCCCACCCGGTGCAGGTCCGGCCCGGTCCGCTTGGATCCCCACTGGAACGGGTGATCGTAGACGTACTCACCGGCCTTCGAGTACTCGCCGTACCGCTCCGTTTCGTACCGGAACGGCCGCACCAGCTGCGAATGGCAGTTGTAACAGCCCTCGCGGACGTAGATGTCTCGCCCGATGACCTCGAGCGGCGTGTACGGCTTGACGCTCGCGATGGGCTTGACGTTCGACTTGTCGAAGAACATCGGGATCGCTTCGATGAGCGACCCGACCGCCAGCGCCAGCACCACGAGTACGGTGAACGTGATCATGCGGCCTTCGAGCACGCGATGTACGCCATGGCGGAACTCGTGCTGCCACCGATAGAGCGCGTGGTCGTACGTATTGGCCGGCGTGACGGCCCCGGGGGCCGACAGGTCCTTCACCAGAGGCGGCGCATGCACTTCCGGTTCGACGGCGTAATCGGCCGGCGCGCTCTTGATGGTCTTGAACAGATTCCAGACGAGCAGGAACAACCCCGAGAAGAACAGCACGGCGGCCACGAGCCGCACCCAGTACATCGGGACGATGCGGATGACCGTCTCGATGAAGTCCGGGTACATCAGGCGGCCGTCGGCTTCAAAGGCCCGCCACATCGCCCATTGAGTGATGCCGGCCACCCACATGGACACCTGGTACGTGATGAGCCCGACCGTCGACACCCAGAAGTGCGCCGTCGCCGCCTTCTTCGAGTAGAGATCCGTCTTCCACAACCGCGGGATCGCCCAGTACAGGATCGCGAACGACAGGAACGCGTTCCACCCGAGGGCGCCGGCATGCACGTGGCCGATCGTCCAGTCGGTGAAGTGCGACACCGCGTTCACCGACTTGATCGGGG
>Ga0194127_10009791_pt1 | contig 10020 bp, 13 predicted proteins | sample TA2KigC100mmetaG_FD_148624 | JGI IMG/M metagenome (GOLD analysis project Ga0194127, IMG submission 148624) | Freshwater microbial communities from Lake Tanganyika, Tanzania - TA2015036 Kigoma Deep Cast 100m | ecosystem: Environmental > Aquatic > Freshwater > Lake | place: Tanzania: Lake... | reverse complement strand
GATTATCACGCTGCCCTGGATGGCGCGCAATACACTTTTGCATGGTCGCCTGACCGGGATCGAGTCTGCCCTCGGTTATGACCTGTATGTCGGATATCACCCGGAGGGGACGGGGACATTTCAATACGGCATCTCACTCGACCTGATCCCGATGCTCGATGACGGGGAACGCGATGAGATCGGCCAGGCGCTCGCCCTGGGGTTCATCTGTGACGATCCGGGTCGAGTACCGTACCTGGCTCTGCGCCGCCTGGGGTACTTCTTCGGCCTCGAGCGCCGGGCAATGACCTACTTCTACGCCAGTAATTTTTTCGGATATATCCCGCCGCTAATACTCATGGCTTTGGCAACCATCTTGCTGGTTCCTTTCATCATTGTGAGTGTATCGGCGGCGTTTGGCCTGGCGTTGACCCGCTGGGACCGGAAGACCGGGTTGGTGGCGCTGTTCCTCGTGGGATACCTGATTCCTCATGTGTTCATCATTGCCGAGGAACGTTTCCATTACACGCTCATCCCCTTCCTTGCCATCCTGGCAGGCGTTTTTTGGAGCACGCGCCTGCCCGGCCTGCGTGACCGCTGGGCTGTTCCTCGCGGAAGGATAGCGCTCCTGTTGGCATCGGCGGTTGTCCTGTTATTGTTCACCAATTGGGGGTTGGAACTCCATCGTGATGCTGCGGCGCTTTCCGAACTGTTCGGACCTGAAGGCAACCGCCTTTACTTGCCGTATTAACGGAGCGACGAGGATCCCATGCTGAAACGTCTCCTGGGCGAAAAACTACACATCGACTGGCGGATCGCTGTCCTGACCGTTGCCAGTACGTTGCTGATCATGTTCGATTGGTATGGTATTGGGAGTAAATACCTGCGGGATAGCCTGTGGTGGTTCGAGGACAAGGGTCTTGAACGGGTGGCGATATACTTTGTCATACCGACGCTGATCACACTGTTCATCTTCCGCGAGAAACCTGGCGTATATGGATTCACGCTGGGGGACTGGAAGGCAGGCGTATCGTTGACCATCCTGTCGATTGCATTGATCGCGCCAGTCCTGTGGCTCGTCGCGCGGAACGACCCCTCGATGCAATCCTACTATCGGGACGAGGCAACCGGCTTGCCCTGGAACACGTTGATCGACCTGTTCGGCTGGGAATACATCTTCCGGGGTTGGTTGCTATTCGGATATGCTCGCAAGTTCGGTCCGGAAGCCATCTGGCTCCAGGCCGTCCCTTTTGCGGTAGCCCATCTCAGCAAACCCGCTCTCGAAACCTTTTCCACGATTTTCGGCGGGTTTGCCTTCGGTTGGGTGGCGTGGCGTACAAAATCGTTCCTCTATCCGTTGCTGATCCACTGGTTCGTATCCTCCTTCACCATCGTCGTTGCAGCAGGTCTCGTTGGTTGAGCCCACCATCCGCCCCGCCCTTGCAAGCGACGCGTCCCGGATCAGGGCATTGATCCGGCTGGTGCATATCAATCCGACCGGCCTTTCCTGGCGCAGGTTCAAGGTTGCCGTGTTACCTGATGGTGAACTCGTCGCTTGTGGACAGGTAAAACCCCATCCCGGTGGGATCCTGGAACTTGCTTCGATTGCGGTACACCCTGGTTACCGGGGGCAGGGTCTTGGACGGGCCATCATCGAGGCGCTGCTGGCCGGTGGGGACAATCCCCTCTATCTTATCTGTCGCGACAGCCTGGCGCCGTTGTATAATAAGTTCAATTTCCACTCCGTAACCGGGGAGCAACTTCCTCCCATTTTCAAACGATGGCTCGACCTGGGGAGGCGGTTCCTACCGGTTGAACTGGTGGTCATGAGGCGTGACACAGGAGGCAATGAACGATGAATAAATACATGCTGGTGGGTTTCGGAGTCCTGGTCGGCCTCCTAGCGGCTGGCCTGCTCTGGATCACGGTCAGCCCGCCACGCGGGGAGCCGGTCACCCTCCTGCCGACACCGACGCCTGAACTGATCACCATCCATGTAGCCGGCGCGGTTGCTGCGCCGGGCATATATATCCTGCCGCAGGACAGTCGCATGGTGGCTGCCATCGAAGCCGCCGGTGGATTTCTTCCCACCGCCGATTCCGACCAGTTGAACCTTGCCTCCCGCCTCTTCGATGGGCAGCAGGTCATTGTGCCAGCCATCGGCGGCGAGAATCATACCATCGGCGGGCGGATCAATATCAATTCCGCCACTCTCGAAGAACTGGATAGCCTGCCCGGGATCGGTCCGACTACTGCCCAGAATATCCTCGACTACCGGCGCCAGTTCGGGGCGTTCCGGAGCATCGAGGAACTGCTCGAGGTGACCGGGATCGGCCAGACAACGTACGATACGATCCGCGATCTCGTTACGGTCGGTCCTTGATGAATATCGACCACTTTGGTTTCCTGGCGCCTGTGTATGACCGCGTCATCCAGTACCGCGATGCCGAGACGATGATCGAGAAGGCAGGACTTCCGACCGGGGGGATCCTGCTCGATGTCGGCGGTGGGACTGGCCGGGTGGCAGCCGCGCTCCAGGCGCATGTCTCACGCATCCTGGTACTCGATGTCTCCCGCAAGATGTTGGCCCGCGCCGCCCGGAAAAACCTGGTCGCTTCCTGTGGCGCAAGTGAAGGGTTGCCGTTTCCATCCAACAGGTTCGAACGCGTCATCCTTGTGGATGCCCTCCACCACGTGGAAGACCAGCAGGCTACCGTTTCAGAAATGGTCCGCGTGCTTGCTCCCGGCGGCCGGTTGGTGATCGTAGAGCCGGATATTACCTGTTTCTGGGTCAAATTGATCGCCCTGTTCGAAAAGGCGACCCTGATGCGCAGCCACTTCCTGTCCCCACAGGAGATGCTGGAACTATTCAGCGGCAGGGGATCAAAGCCTGACCTTTACCGACAGAACTGTAATGCCTGGCTGGCGCTGGAAAAATCAACAACAGGTTGAATATGCCCTTTGGCTGTGCTACAATCAACTCAAATCCAACAAACCACTGATCGGAGGATGAATGGACGAGAAGCAGAAGAAACTCAAGAGAATGGCTGTCTGGCTGATCGCTGTTTTCGCTGCTGTTTTTGCGATTGTCATCACGATTTTCTGGCAGATCACCGGAGGCGTCGGGCTCTCCAGCATCGGACTGGCATTCAAATACGGCTGGCCGATCCTTGCGGTCGCCGCAGCCCTCTGCCTGGTGGTCTACTTCGCTTACCTCTTCCTGGTAAACCGCAAGAAGTAGGCGGGATTGGCCTGAATCATAAAACCGGCGGCAAGCCGGTTTTATATTTCCCGGGCGAGGCGAGGCGGGTCACCCTGCCAGGATCTGGCGGGCAATCACCAGGCGTTGGATCTCGCTCGTTCCCTCGCCAATGGTCATCAGGCGGGCATCCCGGTAGATCCGCTCCACGGGATAGTCCCGGCTATACCCATAGCCGCCGTGCACCTGGATGGCATTACGGCACACACGCTCGGCCATTTCGGTTGCGAACAGCTTGGCGATTGCGGCATCCTTTGTGTATGGACGCCCTTCCTGTTTTAGCCATGCGGCGTGATAGAGCAGGTAGCGGGCGGCTTCGATCTCGGTCGCAGCGTCGGCCAGCATCCATTGGATGGCCTGCAGGTTGGAGATCGGCCCCCCAAACGCCAGCCGCTGCTTGGAATAAGCCAGGGCCTGTTCATGAGCCGCTTGGGCCAACCCGAGCGAGATCGCGCCAATGCTAATGCGTCCCCCGTCTAGTGTCTTCAACGCTTGTTGCAGACCCATGCCTTCGTCGCCGATCAGGTTTGAGAGCGGTACCCGGACATCTTCATAAGTCAGAGCGTGGGTCGGGGATCCCTTCAGGCCCATCTTCTTTTCTGCCGGGGCGATATTCAGACCGGCAACGGTTGTCGGGACCAGGATCATGCTCAGGGGATGTCCAGTGTTACCATCCCCTGTTCTCACCAGGGTAATGATGTACTCGGCGATCGAGGCGTTGGTGCACCACATCTTCGAGCCGTTGATGACCCATTCGTTCCCATCCCGGACTGCCTTCGTGGCGATCCCTTGCAGGTCCGAGCCTGCATTGGCTTCGGTCAGCGCCAGAGACCCCAGTTTCCCCTTTCCGCTCGAGACGATTGGCAGCCACTTCTTTTTTATTTCTTCCGAGGCAAAGAGGACGATCGGCGTTGTTCCCAGACCATTATGGGCGGCGATCGCCAGGGCGGTGGACCCGCATGCCCACCCGAGTTCTTCGATGGCAATGGCGGCGCTAATGGCGTCAATTCCCGGGCCGCCATAACTCTCGGGGATGTTAAGTCCCAACAAACCCAGCGGGCCCATCTGGGGTACCGCCGGCCAGTTGAACTCCTCGGCCTCGTCTGTCTCACGGGCCTTCGGCTGTACTTCAGCCATCACGAAATCGTGGACTGCCTTTTGCCACATGCGTTGTTCATCGGTCAAATCGAAATTCATGGCGCCTCCTCTGTCTTTGGCGGATGTCAGGGAGGGGAGTGGAGGCTCCCCAATAAGGTCAGCGCTTAAAGTGTTATGACTTTATCTGCGAGAACCTGGGCTTCGAGGATATCGGTCATGCCGCCGGGAATCCCCACCGCCTGCCTTCCGGATAGATTGTAGAAGTCCAGGCAGGTCGAACAAGCCAGCAGGCGCACGCCCCTGGATTCAAGCGAGTGCAATATATCCAGAACCGGCGACTCCTCGCAGACCAGTTTGACGCCTTCCGTGTAGAAACAAATCGCATTCGGGAGGTCGCCATTTTCTAGAATGAGTTCGAAGTACTTGGAGATCAATTTCAGCGGCAGGGGTGGGACGGCATTGCCCATTCCCTCCCTGGTTACAAGGATGACCGAATCGCGGAGAGTCATGACTCGCTCCAAAATTACGACTGATAGTCTGCCAGCAGGTTCCGGGCGTCGCCCGAGGATACCTTCGGGACGAAGATCTGCACCCTGCCCAGGCCGTCCACTGTCACCGGGAACGCATTCAGCCCGATCGATTCCTGGAACAGTTCAGTATCGATTCCTTCGGCTTGCAGCAGGCTCTTAATGGCTTCCGCTTCCAGCCGTCCCTGTACTTCGACCAGCAACTCCCAGGTCATTTCATCCATGAGTTACCTCCATGCGGTGATGAATAGAACTGTAAAAATCGAACTGACTATCAACTGCCTGATCCCGATCCGGGTCGGCTTGAATCCAATCGCTGGGCGGATGAAGGAACCGTGCAGCGTCTCCAGCCACTGGACGAGATATGGGGTAAACAACCAGGCCGGCAGCAAGCCGCTGAGTCCAAGACCCAGCGCCACGAACAGGTTGAATGATGTATACAGGATCGACCTTCCGGCCATGTTACACAGTACGGAGCGTGGCGGGATCCTGTCCAGGGTCCGTTGCTCGAGGCGGAGGTAAGCGTATACGATGGATGCCGCCGACTGGAACCAGACGAGGGGCCATAATATCCATCCACTCCAATCCATGTTCCCGCTTCCCGCCCAGGACGCGGCCGGGGCAACCAGGGAGAGCGCTCCTGTGGCCAGGATTTCAATACCAGGCTTGCGGCGCTCGGCGCGCTTGCTGACCAGGTACAAATGAAGCAGGAAGATCGGTGTGCCGGGGATGGCCAGGAGCAGGACGGCTGCCCGACCGGTTAAGACCAAACCGGCTACGGCCAGGAGCGCTACCATGCCGTAGAGCAGGCACCAGGTCCAGGCTGCAGGCAGTTCCTGCCGAGAACGGCGGCCGCTCCAGGTTTTGACAATGACCGTCACTGGCTGCCGGATGAAGAAGACAGACAAAGCCGCCAGGGTCAGGAAAGCCGAACCGGGGGTGAATTCCCCTCCAGCAGATAACCCGATCAATAAAGGGCTGAGGATGAAAACCCAGGAGCCGTGGTCCTGGGGGATGGCGATCTGTTTCTGGAGAAGCGCTTTAATGCTGGTCTTCATAATCCGGGTAGGTAGACTTGGATCTCAGGGAAGGGACCTCAGCCGGATCCTTTCTGATCACGGATCCGTTCCTCGAGTGAATTGAAGATACTCCCAGCCAGGCTGCTGCCTTGTTTCCTTCGCAGATTGACCGTATAGTTCCGGCGGTCCCCCTCGCCCCGGCAGATCAGCCAGCCCTGCTGTGACAGCGTTGATAACGCGTTTTCGAGGTCGCCAGGTTTCATCCTGTCAGGTTCGGGTTGGTCGGACATGGCTTCGAGGATGGCCGCATGGCTCATCTCGATCTCGCGCAGCATCAAGCGCATAATTTTGCGCAGGCCGGACGGTAATTGTGCCAGGTCGAGGGCGCTGATGCCTTCCGCCCGGTTCTGTATATCGAGTTGTTGCTGCAAGCGGCCAAAGATACTTCCGCTCATTTGCCCTCGCTTTCAGAACATTTCCGGCATGCCGATTGGTTCCGGCTGTGGCTGGCAAATACCGCACCAGATGACATCCGCTACGACCAAGCCCTTGGGCGTGTTGTTATTACCCAGATACATGCATAAGAATGTCGGCATCTTGGCGGCGTGGTCCTTACAGACGGCTCGTCCGCAGAAATGGCAGATGGCTTGCGGCGGATGGTCACAGACCCAGCATTGCATGTCGGCCTCCTCAGGCGGCGAATATGGCAGCAGCGACGCTGCGTAACGCCTGCGACCAGGGATGGTTGGGGTAGCGCAGGGAAAAGAGGTCAGCCGAACCCATATCCACAATGTCTTCGTTGAGCGGCAGAATTCCCGCTACCGGGGCGTTATAGGTATTCTGGATGGCTTCCCGCATCTGGGCGAAGTCGTAACGCACCAGGGCCTTGTTGACCATAAGAAACAGGTTGGGGACATCCAGGCTGCGGGCTATATCCACGGTTACGGCTGTGCCCTGGAGATCCTGCTGGTCGGGGCGTAGGATAATGATGAGCGTATCCGAAATGGCGATGGATAGCAGGGTCTCTTCGTTCAGGCCGGGGTGCGTGTCGATGAACAGGTAGTCCAGTTTGAGTTCTTTGAGCAGGCTGTTTAGTCCTTTGTTGAGCAGGTTGACATCGTACCCTTCCTTGACCACCCGGCTGATCTCGGCGATCTTGATGCTGGAGGGGATGAGCCAGATCGTCTTCCCGATGAGCTGTTTGCAGCCCTGCCCGCTGAGGGTATCGCCGCCGACAGGGTGGGCGACATCCTGGATCGTACATTGACCGTGAAGATATTCGTTCAGGGTGTGTCCCATGCTGTTCTCATCGAGTCCAAACAGCACATGGATGCCAGGCGATTGGATGTCTGTGTCCACCACACCGACCCGGCGGCCTTGCAGGGCGGCCTGGGCGGCCAGGTTTGCGGTGGTATTGGACTTCCCGGTCCCGCCGCGGAACGAATGGATGGAGACTATTTTTCCCATGAGGCTTCCTCCGAAGAAAGTCTATGAAGTATGGTCCTTTGGTGTTTCCGGTGCGGGAGTGAGTTTTTGCGATAGTGCATTGAATATATTCACACCGTCGGGAGATGCTGTTCTGCGCTCATCCAGCGCTTGCTGGAGATTGGCATAGATCTTGATGTCAGGCTGGAGGTAGGTCTGCCGTAAATAAAGCATGGCGTAATTGCCGATTTCCTTCGTCCTCAGATGTTCCATTTGTTTTCTGAGATCCGTAATTTGGTTGTGCAATTCAACACGCATTTCCTCGACCGATGTTTGCTCCAGGTTGTTCTTGATGATCCCGAGCCTGGCCTGGATGAGCAGGAGTTTTTCGATCTTTGCTGCTTTATCTGCGCCGAAGACTTCCACCAGCGGGGCCAGTTTCTTGTCCAGTATTTCCATCCCCGTGACCGCTGCGACCTCGGTATAGTCGCCTCGTTCTGCTGCGTCCAGGTGTTTTTCGATCCATAGTTTCTCTTGTTTCAAGCCGCGTTTGATGGCGAAGGCTACAAACCCCGCGGCGCCTCCGCCAACAACGACTGCATACAGCAACAACCAGCCGCTGGTCGTGCGCGTGACCATGTTGTTGAAGCCCATGTGCAAAATGATGGAGATCAACACACCGGTCACGGAGAGGATCGCGCGACCTGTGAACCGCCTGAAGCGAGTTTGACCCAGGACGATACCAATGGAAGCCGTTGCTGCGGCATGCATCAAATTCGTCGAAACCACCCTACTGGCTGCGGTCGGCAGTGCGGCCCCGGGACTGCCGAAGATATATTCGATATTCTCGAAAATGGCGAACCCGATTCCTTTTGCGAAACCATAGATGGCGCCGTCAATGAAGCAGGTGAAATCAGAGCGACGCACCAGGTAGAGGAGGATGAGTGATTTGAGGATTTCTTCGACAACAGGCGCAAGATAGCGCACCATGCTAGTATAGTCGAGCCATTTCAACGAAAGCGGATTGATCTGGGCGGCAAGGAAATACGCCACGCTTCCTGTAAAAAAACTCAACAGGACAAAACGGAAAGCGCCTGTTTTGTACAAGTCAAGTTTATAAATAATGAACAGCGTGACCAATGGGATGGCGGTGGCGATAACCAGCGCGGCGATTGTCATGCCAACATGATACTATAAATATCGAAAATAGTAAGTGGCGGACGAGGGGTCCGCCACCAGGTGTGAGAGGAATGAGATGTTAGCGACCGCGGCTGCCGGTCTCCTTGGCAGGTGACCACTCGGACCACTTGTCTGTGGCGGGATGGATGGTCAGGTTGCTCTGCGGGCCGCCTTTCCAGAAGACTTGGAAGACGTTGGGGTTGCCATCGCGGGTGGAGGTGAAGGCGATGTTGGTTCCGCCGCAGTCCCAGGTTGGGGAGGAGTCCGGGCCTGCATAGTCGGTCAGGCGGAACTCGGTCTGGGTGGCAAGTTCGTAGGAGTATATGTCGAGGTTGCCGCTGCGCTCGGACTGGTAGGCGATGCGCTCGCCTTCAGGCGACCAGGTATGGTCGCCGGTGTCGCCGTCGCCCTGGGTGATACGGGTGACGAGACGGGTGTTGACATCGACGTAGAAGAGGTCCCAGACGCCATCGACATCGGAGAGATAGGCGATGTACTTGCCGTTCGGGGACCAGGCGGGGAAGATCTCATCGCCCGAGGAGGCTGCCAACTGGAACTCGTTGCCGGTCTTGGTGTCGAGCAGGTAGAGGTCCCAGTTGCCGTTGCGGTCGGACTGGAAGACCAGCCAGCGCAGGTCCGGGGAGTAGAAGGGGTTGACATCGTTGCCGGGGTCGCTCGTGAGTTGCTGTTCAGCGCCGGAGGTCAGGTGGGTGGTGAAGATGTCCCAGTTGCCGTTGCGGTCGGACTGGAAGGCGATGGTCTTGTTGTCGGTGGCGAAGATGGGGTTGATGTTGTTGGAGGAGGAAGTGGTCAGGCGTGCGGGTGTGCCGCCGTCGGAACTGACGGAGTAGAGTTCGACATTGCCATCGCGGTCGGATTGGAAGGGGACCAGGGCGTCGTTGTGTGAGCGGCTGGGTCGGCAGTCGGTGGCGGTGGATTGGGTGAGGTTGGTGAGGATGGCATCCGGGTCGCCTTCGACGCCGTCGAGGCGGAAGACTTCGAGGTTCCCTTCACGGAAGGTATGGAAGATGAGCCAATCCGGGCAGTTGGCGACGGGCGGAGGGGGAGGGGTGATGATGATCGGGACGGGGCAGCCGGTATCGGGGATGGGGATGATGTCATCGGCGTGACCTTCATGGCCGTGTTTGCCGGTGGCATCGAGAGCGACGGTAATCTCTTCATAGGGGCTGTCTGGGTTGCCTGTGGCATGGCAGAGGGAGATTTTCTGCGGTTCAGGTGTGCTGGTGGGTGTGGCGGTGGGAGGCGCCTCTGGCGTGTTGGTAGGCGTAGGAGGCGTCTCGGGCGTGTTGGTAGGAGTAGGAGGCGTCTCGGGTGTGTTGGTAGGCGTAGGAGGCGTCTCGGGCGTGTTGGTAGGAGTTGGTTTGGGGGTATCGGTAGGTGTGGCAGTCGGCGGTTTCGGTGTATTGGTCGGCGGAGGTTTGGGAGTGTTGGTCGGTGGCGTGGATTTGGTATAGTAGACTTCGAAATGGCTGGGATCCTTACATTCACTGGATTCCTCGAGACGGGTCCATGA
>Ga0194127_10009788_pt1 | contig 10022 bp, 6 predicted proteins | sample TA2KigC100mmetaG_FD_148624 | JGI IMG/M metagenome (GOLD analysis project Ga0194127, IMG submission 148624) | Freshwater microbial communities from Lake Tanganyika, Tanzania - TA2015036 Kigoma Deep Cast 100m | ecosystem: Environmental > Aquatic > Freshwater > Lake | place: Tanzania: Lake... | reverse complement strand
CCCCACCAGCCGCGACTCGGTGCGCATGCGGTGGACGATCTCCTTCTGGTCCCAGATATGGTCGCCCAGCGTGAGGCAGTCGACCCCGGCCGCGAAGAGTTCGTCGGCGATCTCCGGCGTGATGCCGCGTCCGCCCGCGGCGTTCTCGGCGTTCGCGACGACCGCGTCGAGCCGGTGCGTCTCCCGCAGCCGCGGCAGCAGCACCTTCACCGCCCGCCGCCCCGGCGCTCCCACGATGTCCCCGATCATCAAAATCCGCATCCCCCGATTGCACCCGGTTCCCGGTCCGTTTGCAAGCCCGCGGGCGGGGCGAAGAGCGGAGGGCCAAGGGCGGAGAGCAGGGAGCGGAGAGCGGAGAGCGGAGAGCCAAGGGCGGAGAGCGGAGAGCAGGGAGCGGAGGGCGGAGGCGGGGAGTCGGTTGGCTGTTGGTGATCGGCCGAAGGGAGACAACCGAATGGACTCCATTCCCGGAGCCCTTCTCTTTCAGACTTCAGGTTTCATCCCTCATCCCTCATCTCTCATCCCTCTCTTCCAACCCTTGGAACCTGCTGCTTGACGCCGTGTTGCGGATGGGGCGCACGGTCGGCATGAAGACAGCCGTCGTTCACGCGCGCACCGAACCGCAGACAGCCCGATCCCTGCGGTTCAATGCGCGTATTCGACGCAGCGGGTCTCGCGGATCACCGTGACCTTGATCTGGCCGGGGAACTGCATGTCGGTGTGGATCTTCCGGCTGATGTTGCGAGCGAGGATCATGGCGCCGGTGTCGTCGACCTGGTTGGGGAGGACGAAGACGCGGACCTCGCGGCCGGCGTGGACGGCGTAGCAGTTCTTGACGCCGGGGAAGCCGCCCGCGATCTCCTCGAGCTTGGCGAGGCGCTTGAGGTAGAGCTCGGTCGTCTCCGACCGCGCGCCGGGGCGGGCCGCGGTGATCGCGTCCGCCGCGGACGCGAGCGATGCGTAGATGTTCCCGCCGCCGTCGGCCTCGTGGTGATGCGCGGCGACGGCCTGGCAGACGACCTCCGGCTCTCCGTGGCGCCGCAGCAGGTCCGCCCCGATGGCGGCATGCGTACCCTCGACCTTGTGGTCCACCGCCTTGCCCAGGTCGTGGAAGAGGCCGACGCGCCGCGCGACGGCCGGGTCGAGCCCGAGCTCCGAGGCCATCATGCCCATCAGGTGGCCCATCTCCACCGAGTGGCGGAGGACGTTCTGCGAGAAGCTGTGGCGGAACTGGAGCGCGCCGAGCAGGCGGAGCAGTTCGGGGTCGATGCCCGTGAGTTGCAACTCGTCCGCCGCGGCCTCGCCGGCCTTGCGGATGATCTCCTCGACCTCCGCGCGCGTCTGCGCGGTGATCTCCTCGATGCGCGCGGGGTGGATGCGGCCGTCCGCGACGAGCGCCTCGATGACGCGGCGGGCGACCTCGCGGCGCAGTGGGTCGAAGGCGGAGACGACGACCGTCTTCGGCGTGTCGTCGATCACGATCGTGCAGCCGGTCTCGGTCTCGATGCTGCGGATGTTGCGGCCCTCGCGGCCGATGATGCGGCCCTTCATCTCGTCGTCCGGCAGCGCGACCGCGCAGATGGTGACGTTGTTGACCTGGTCGGCGGCGAAGCGCTCGATGGCGGCGGTGATGATCGACCGGGCCCGCTCCTCGGCGTCCCGGCGGGCCTCCTCCTGGCGGCGGCGGATCATGGTGACCTGCTCGGAGGAGAGTTCCATGTCGAGGCGGTCGAGCAGCAGGCGGCGGGCCTCCTCGCGGGGGAGGGCGGCCACCTCGGCGAGCTTGACCCTGGCGTCCGCGGCCGTTCCCTCGGCCTCCTTGCGGGCGGCGGCGGCGGCGTCCTCCTGCCGGCGGATCTCCTCGCGGCCGGCCTCGAGCCCGGCCTCCTTCTTCTCGATCATCGCGGCGCGGCGGTCGAGGGTGGCCTGCTGCGAGGCGAGCCGCTCCTCGGCGACGGTCAGGTGCGTCCGCCGGGCGGCGTTCTCGTCCTCAAAGGCCTCGCGGACTCTGACGAGTTCCTCGCGCGCGGCGACCAGCGCCTCGCGGCGGATCGCCTCGGCCTCGTTCTTGGCCGCCTCGACGGCCTTCCAGCCCGCGCGCAGCTCGGCGGCGGCGCGCGTCCGCATCAGGACCATGTGCAGCGTGTATCCCGCGCACAGGCCGAGCAGGATGACGAAGAGCGGCACGAGCCAGTAGCTGATCCAGTCGCCCATGGGTTTCTCCACCGGCGGAACCCCGTCCGCCGGGATTGGTTTCATGTGTCGGATTTCGGTCGGTTCGAACAGCGGGCCGGGCCGGCCTCCTCCGCGGGATCCGCGGCGCTCCGCTCCGGGCCGGAGGCGGATCGCCGCACGGCGCGGCGAGGGACTCGGTGGCGAGCCAGTCCATCGCCACGTCGTGCGGGGCCATCGGCACGGCGGGAACGAGGAAGGCGTCGAGCGTGAAGCCGATCGTCGCGGCGCGGCGGCCGCCCAGGAGGGCGTCGTAGTGTCCGCCGCCATGGCCGAGGCGTCCGCCGCTCCGGTCGAAGGCGAGGCCGGGCACGACGACGAGGTCGAGCGCGCCCCCGCGGACCCAGCGCGGATGCGACGGCTGCGGGATGCCGAGCGGGCCGGCTACCGTCGCGGCGCGCGGCGGGAACCAGGCGAAGCGGTAGCGGCGCAGGGCGGCGTCCCACGCCGGGACGGCGACGCGCCGGCCGGAGCGCCGGCAGGCCGCGAGGATCCGCGCCGTCGAGGGCTCCCGCGGTGCGGCGAGGTAGAGCGCGACCGCGCGGGCGCCGTGGAACACCGGCAGGCGGACGAGCCGCGCCGCGGCGCGGGCGGAGCGCGCGGCGAGCCCGCGCGGGGCCAGGGCCTCGCGGAGCCGGCGCATGCGGCGGCGCAGGGCCGCCTTGCGCGTCAGGATGGGGCTTCGGGCGTTCGTGGCGCCTTCCTCCGCGACTCCCAGGCCTCCATGCGCCTGCGGATCGTCTCCTCGTAGCCCTGGTCGGTCGGGGTGTAGTAGACCTTGGACGTCGGCACGTATTCCTGGTCGACGAAGTGGCCGGGGTGGTCGTGCGCGTACCGGTAGCCGGCGTGGCCGAGGTCCTTCGCGCCCTTGTAGTGCGCGTCGCGCAGGTGCATCGGCACCGGCAGCACGCGGCCCTGCTCGACGTCCTTCATCGCGGCGTCGATCGCGACGATCGCCGCGTTGCTCTTCGGCGCCGTCGCCAGGTACGTCGTCGCCTGCGAGAGCGTGATGCGCGCCTCGGGCATGCCGAGGAATTCGGCGGCGTGCATCGCGGCGACGGCGACGGCCAGGCCGCGCGGGTCCGCGTTGCCGATGTCCTCCGAGGCCAGGATGACGAGCCTCCGCGCGATGAAGCGCGGGTCCTCGCCGGCGTAGAGCATCTTCGCGAGCCAGTAGACGGCGGCGTGCGGGTCGGAGCCGCGCACGCTCTTGATGAAGGCCGAGATCGTGTCGTAGTGGCCGTCCTCGTCGGCGTCGTAGAGGATCGCCTTCTTCTGGATCGAGTCCTCCGCCGCCGCGCGGGTGATGCGCACGCGGCCGTCGGGGCCGGGCGGGGTCGTCAGCGCGGCGATCTCGAGCGCGTTGAGCGAGCGGCGCGCGTCGCCCTCGCAGACGGTCGCAAGGTGGGCGAGGGCGTCGTCGTCGGCCTCGACGCCCTTGCCGCCGAGCCCGTCGGGATGCTCCAGCGCGCGGCGCAGCAGCCGGATCACGGCGTCGCGGTCGAGGGCCTTCAGCTCGAAGACCTGCGAGCGCGAGACGAGCGGGCTGTTGATGAAGAAGAAGGGGTTGTGCGTGGTGGCGCCGATCAGGGTGACGGCGCCCTCCTCGACGAACGGCAGCAGCACGTCCTGCTGCGCCTTGTTGAAGCGGTGGATCTCGTCGAAGAAGAGGATCGTCTGCCGGCCCGCGCGAAGCCGCTCGCGGGCCCGCTGGAGCTGGGCGCGGAGGCTGGCGACGTTGGAGCTGACGCCGCTGGCGCGTTCGAAGGCGCGGCGCGTGGCCGCCGCGATGACCTCCGCGAGCGAGGTCTTCCCGCAGCCGGGCGGGCCGTAGAGGATGAGGCTCCCGAGGCGGTCGGCCTCGATGGCGCGGCGCAGCAGGCGTCCGGGGCCGAGGACGTGGTCCTGGCCGACGACCTCGTCGATCGAGGCCGGCCGCACGCGCGCCGCCAGCGGGCGCAGCGTCACCGGCGTCTCCGCCGGCCCGTCCTTCCCGTCCGCCTCGTCCTCGAAGAAATCCGCCACCGCCGTCTCCCGAAAAGAAAGTACCCCGCCTTGCCGTAGGGGTCTGCTCTCTGAACCTTGTGACCAAGGTGGGCGCCTCGCCGGGTGGTTTCCTCGTGCCCGCAAGGGGCGGAGGGCGACATCCGGACTTTCGGCTCCCTTCAGAGTCGATTAATGGGTCAGAGAATGAGACCCGTTCGCGAACAAGGCAGGGTACAAATCCTTCGGGGCGAACCCCGATTCCTGCGCGCTGCCAAAGAACACAGGCCTACCGCCGGCACGCCGGGTCGCCGCGCCGGATGTCCGGCGGCGGGTCCCCCGTCCAACCCGGGCGCCCCCGGGCCAAGCGTGCGCGCCGCTCCATCCGCCCCGGGACGGCCACGCGGACCGGGACCCAACCGGCCCCGAACCCCGTGTCCATGCCCGGCCGCGGCGCGAGCAGCAGCCTGACGAACGTTTCAATCCATGTCGCGAGGAACATGGCGATCATACTCTGCCTTGTCAAAATGTCCCGGGTGCAACGGCCGGTCAGGCGTCCCGGATCTCCGCCTTCAGGTCCCGGACGACCGCGTCCGCGACCGACTGGTGAAACCGCTGCACCTCGTCGTCGGTCAGCGTACGTCCGGCCGCACGGTAGGTCAAGGAGTACGCCATGCTCTTTCGATCGGCCGGGATGCCGCGGCCCTCGTAGAGATCGAAAAGCTCGACCCGTTCGAGCTCGGCCGGCGCGGTATTTCGGATGACGGCGAGCACGTCCTCGTGGCGCGTCGCGCGCGGGAGCACGAAGGCCAGGTCGCGCACGCTGCACGGGACGGTCGGCGGCGGCCGGGGCGCCGGGATCGCATGCACGCCCGCGGTCAGCGCGTCGAGGTCGATTTCGGCGACGGCGACCGGGTCGTAGATGCGCCACTCGGCGGCGATCCTCCGCCGCAGCACGCCGCAGCGCCCGGCCGCGGCCCCGCCGACGGTGATCGCGAAGGACTGGCCCGGCTCGAAGGCCGCGCACGGCTCCGCGCGCAGGGCCAGCCCGCCGCCGCGCAGCGCGCCGAGCAGTCCGGCGAGGATGCCTTTCAGCCAGCGGAAGGTCTCCAACGGCTCCGGCGCGGGCCGGCGGACGAGGGGGCCGCGCCCCGCCGCGCCCATCAGGCCGATCGCCACGCGCGCCGCCTCGCGCGTCGGACCGCCGGGCTCCTGCTCGTAGGTGCGGCCGAACTCGAGGAGGGCGGCGTCGGCCACCTGGTGCGCCCGGTTGCGGCCGAGGGTTTCGACGAGCTGCGGGACCAGCGAGGGGCGCAGGACCGACTGCTCGGCGCTCAGCGGGTTCGGCAGCCGGATCCGGCGCGCCGCATCGTCGAGGGCGAAGCGGTCGAGGAGCGCCTCGGACGTCAGGCTGTAGTTCATGATCTCCGTCAGGCCGAGGCCGGCCGCCGCGTCGCGCACGAGCGCGGCCGCGCGCACGCCCCGGTCGTCCGCCCCATCGACCACGCGGGCCGCGGGCGTCCGCGCCGGGATCCGGTCGAGTCCGTGCAGGCGGGCGAACTCCTCCACGAGGTCGACCTCGATGCGGAGGTCGCCGCGGAAGGTGGGTACGGTCACGTCCAGCGTGTCGGCGTCGCGCGCGGCGACGCCGAGGTCGAGCGAGCGCAGCACGTCCGCCACCGTCCCGGCGTCGGTCTCGACGCCGAGCGTCCGGCGGATGGCCGACACGCGGCACGAGAGCGTGCGCGGGGCGGCGGGCGCCGGGTAGCGGTCGATGACGCCCGGGGCGACCGTCCCGCCGCCGAGCTCCGCCAGCAGCGCCGCGGCGCGGCGGCTCGCGCGGTCGGCGAGGTCGGGATCGACGCCGCGGGCGTAGCGGTAGGAGGACTCCGTGACGAGGCCGAGCGCCTTCGACGTCGCGCGGACGCTCGCAGGCTCGAAGCAGGCGCTTTCCAGGAGGATCGTCGCGGTCGTATCCCGCACCTCGCTGCCCGCCCCGCCCATCACGCCCGCCACCGCGACGGCGCGGTCCGGGTCGGCGATGACCAGCATCGAGGGGGACAGCGTCCGCTCCTGGCCGTCGAGCGTGTGCATGACCTCGCCCCCGGCGGCGCGGCGGACCACGATGTGCGCGTCCTTCAGCAGCGCGTGGTCGAAGGCGTGGAGGGGCTGGCCCGTCTCCAGCATCACGTAGTTCGTCACGTCCACCGCGTTGTTGATCGGCCGGAGGCCGGCGCGGGCGAGGCGGTTCTGCATCCAGCGCGGCGAGGGGCCGATCCGGATCCCGCGGATGACGCGCGCCGTGTAGCGCGGGCACAGCTCCGCGTCGCGCACGTCGACCACGGCTGCCGCCCCGACCGGATCGCCGGACTCCCGCACCTCGAAGGACGGCGGACGCAGCGGCAGGCGGTAGAGAGCGGCGACCTCGCGCGCGACGCCGAGGAGGCTGAGGCAGTCCGGGCGGTTCGGCGTGATCTCGAGGTCGAGGACCGTGTCCGGCCCTCCGAGCACCTGCACGAGAGGCGTGCCCGCCACGGCATCGGCGGGGAGATCCATGAGCCCCGCATGGTCCTCCGACAGGCCCAGTTCATCCTCGGCGCACAGCATCCCGCGCGACTCGACGCCGCGCAGCTTCGCCGCCTTGATCTTCATGCCGCTCGGCAGCGTCGCGCCCTCGGGTGCGAAAGGGTAGCGTCCGCCGGCCCTGACGTTCGGGGCGCCGCAGACCACCTGGACCTCGTCCGTCCCGTTGAAGACCCGGCAGACCGTCAGGCGGTCGGCGTTCGGATGGCGTTCGACGGCGCGGACCTCGCCGACGATCAGGCCGGCGAAATCGGAGCCGACCGGCTCGATCGCCTCGACCTCGATCCCGCCGAAGGTGAGCTTCTGCGCCAGCCCCTGCGGGGTGTCCTCGAACGCCACGTACTCCCGAAGCCATTCCAACGGCACGCGCATGGTTGTCTCCGTACTTCCGACGAACGGCGGACACTGTCACCCGCCCGCGGCCCTGTCAAGCCGGCGGGGGCCGGCCGAGTCCGCGGGGCGCATCTCCGGTCCGGCGCAGCGATGGCGATGACGCTCGCACGGGCTTTCCGTTCGACGGATCCCGGCCGCCCCGCGGACACCGGGAGGCGCCCGCACGATCAGGTCCGTGAACCGCGGATGCGCCCGGACGTCGCCCGACGCGAACACGTGCAGCCGGTCGGCGCCGGACGCCCCGTTCATCGCCCCCGCCTCGGCATCCCGCTCCGCCTCGGTCCGTGCCCGGCTGCGGAACCGCCGCGCGTTGAGGTCGCGGACGGCGACGCGCGAGAAGCCCAGCATCGCGGCGCCGTGCGAGACGGCCGACGGCAGGGCCGAGTTGACCGCGCAGGCCATGGCGCGGGCGTCGACGATCCTGATCGGCCCGACGGTGCGGCGGCGGGCCGCCCGCGGAGTGCCGGTGGCCCCGGCGATGGTCGGCCCCGTCCCGGTTCCGAGAAGATGCAGCTTGGGGCTGGCCCTTCTCCCTGCCGATACGCTACGGTCTCCGGCGGATTCGGAGGACGGCATGAAGACGACGAGACGAGGGTTCCTGCGACGGTCGTGCGGCGCCGCGGCGGCATTCGGGTTCCCGGCGATCGTGCCTGCGCGCGTGCTCGGGGCTCTTGCGCCGTCGAACCGGATCGTGATGGGCATGATCGGCGTGGGAAGCCACGGGACCGGCGTCAACCTGAAGGGCTTCCTGGGCCAGCCGGACGCGCAGGTCGTCGCCGTTTGCGACGTCGATTCCAACCACATGGCCAACGCGCGGACGCTGGTCGACAAGAAGTACGGCGACGGCGGCTGCGCGGCGACGAAGGACTTCCGCGAGATCCTCGCGCGTCGCGACATCGACGCCGTGATGATCTCGACGCCGGACCACTGGCACGTGCCGATCTCGATGGCGGCGCTGCGGGCGGGCAAGGACGTCTGCTGCGAGAAGCCCACGATGACCCTGGCCGAGGGGCGGATGCAGGCGGACCTGGTCCGGCGTTGCGGCGCGGTGTTCCAGACCTCGACCGAGGACCGCGGCGTTGCGGTCTACCACCGCATGGCGGAGCTGGTCCGCAACGGCCGCATCGGGCGCGTGCACACGGTGCGCGTCGGTCTGCCCACGGGGCCTGACGGCGACGGCGATCCGACGCCGCAGCCGGTGCCGCCGGAACTGGACTACGAGATGTGGCTCGGTCCCTCGCCGTGGGCGCCGTACACGAAGGAACGCGTCCACTACACCTTCCGGTGGATCCTCAACACCTCGATCGGGATGATCGCCGACTGGGGGACGCATCTCTTCGACACGGCGCAGTGGGGGCTCGACGTCGAGCGCAGCGGGCCGGTCGAGATCGACGGGCGGGGCACGTTCCTTTCAAAGGGTCTCTTCAACACGGCGCGGGAGTTCCGCGTCGAGTATCGCTACGCGAACGGCGTCCGCATGATCGCGGAGAACGACGTGCCCTACATCCGGTTCGAGGGCGACAAGGGCTGGGTCGGGAACCGCGGGTGGCGCGGTCCGCTGCAGGCGGAGCCCGCGTCGATCCTGGGCGAGGTGATCGGTCCGGGCGAGACGCACCTGTTCACGTGCCCGGCGGGCGAGCACCGCAACTTCCTCGACTGCGTGAAGTCGCGCCGGGAGCCGTACTTCCCGGCGGAGATCGGCCACCGCGTCAGCTCCGTCTGCCACCTCGGCCACCTCTCGATGCTCCTCGGACGGAAGCTCCGGTGGGACCCGGTGAAGGAGGAGTTCCCCGGCGACGAAGCCGCGAATCGCCTCCGCACGCGCGCCTACCGCGCGCCGTGGAATACGTAGGGACGCTGGGGAACTTCGAACATAAAACATCGAACACCGAGCATCGAACATCGAACACCGAACATCGAACGCCCAACATCGAAGTTCGGATTCAGCAGCCAACAGCCAACAACCAACAGCCAACAGCCAACAACCAACAGCCAACAGCCAACAACCAACGGCCAGCATCCGACAGCCGGCCCCACGTCCGTCTCCCGCATGCCGGCCTCAGGCCCGCGGGTGGAACTTTTCGTGGATGGATTTCAGGCGGGACGAATCGACGTGGGTGTAGATCTGGGTCGTGCCGATGTCGGCGTGGCCGAGCATCTCCTGGATCACGCGGAGCGGCGCGTTGTTCGCCAGCAGATGCGTCGCGAAGGTGTGACGGAGCGTGTGGGGATGGACGTCCTTGGCGAGGCCGGCGCGGCGGGCGTAGGCGCGGACGGAGCGCCACAGCGTGCGGCGGTCGAGCATGCCTCCGCGGCGGGAGAGGAAGACCGCCGGGGATTGCGACTTCCGGGCCAGGCGGGGGCGTTCCTCGGAGAGGTAGCGCTGGAGCCAGAGCTTCGCGGAGTCGCCGAACGGGACGATGCGCTCCTTGCGCCCCTTGCCGATGCAGCGGAGGTAGCGCTCGTCGAGGTGGATCTGGTCGAGCGTGAGGCCCGCCAGTTCCGAGACGCGCAGCCCGCTGCCGTAGAGGACCTCGAGGATCGCGCGGTCGCGCAGGCCGAGGGGCTTCTCCAGGTCCGGCGCGCCGAGAAGCCGCTCGGTCTCCTTCGTCGTCAGCGTGTCCGGCAGGAGGTTCCACAGGCGGGGCGAGTCCATCGTCTCCGCGACGTCCTTGAGCAGCATGCCCTCCTGCTGCAGGTAGCGGAGGAAGACCTTGATCGCGGCGAGGCGCCGGGCGAGCGTCGTCGTGCGAAGGCCGGCCTCGCGGGCCTCCATCAGGAAGTTCACGATGTGGCGCCGCGTGACCTCGCCGAACGAGCCCGCCTTCTGC
>Ga0194127_10009787_pt1 | contig 10022 bp, 10 predicted proteins | sample TA2KigC100mmetaG_FD_148624 | JGI IMG/M metagenome (GOLD analysis project Ga0194127, IMG submission 148624) | Freshwater microbial communities from Lake Tanganyika, Tanzania - TA2015036 Kigoma Deep Cast 100m | ecosystem: Environmental > Aquatic > Freshwater > Lake | place: Tanzania: Lake... | reverse complement strand
CCCCCCCTGGATCTCGATGAACCACTACCAAAGGCAGGCGGTGACTGACTGTTCGCGTCTCCTCGCATCCCGCCAGAACGTCCTGGAAACCTGACCTCATTTGCTAAGTTGTGACATACGAGAACCGGTTAGAATGTGGGTTAGAATGTGGATCAGAATCACGGTCTCTGGATGGAGTTCTGACCATGCTACAGGATGTTCTCCGCGTGTCCGACCTCGCGCCGTTCGTCCGGGGGATTTTCGCCGAAGATGAGACGCTTGTGTGACGGGTTCTTCACGGCATCCTGCGGGCAGCGTCGCCCCGACTCAGCGACATCAGCCATGCGATGGAAGGAACCAGTCCTTCCTCCAACGCCAAAGCGCTCAACCGTTTCTTGGACGAGGTGGAACCTTGGATGCCTTTGCTTCGCCTCTTTGACGAGAACGCACCTTTCGTGGTGGGGGATGTGACGGAAGTGGAGCGTCGGCAGGCGAAGTGGAGCGTCGGCAGGCGAAGTGGGGCGTCGGCAGGCGAAGCGGACCTCCTACGTCGGAACGTTGAAGGACGGGAAGACTCGTGGCTTCTGGATGCTGACGCTGGGTACGCCTCGCGGCGGTCGGGTGTTGCCGTTCCACTTCGTCACCTCCTCCTCGCAGACTCCTCGCAGACCATCGAGGAGGAGGTTACCTCGCGGAACCCCGAACATCGTCGCGCGTTGGCAACCGCTTCGGGACTGCTGAGGGACGTTTCCATCGTCTTTGATGGGGAATTCAGCTATGAAGCGCTCCTTCGAGACCTCAAGCGCGAGAAACAACCCTTCGTCATCCGCCTGAACACCGGCAACGGGGTGCAACGGACGGACAAGGCAGGCAATCCCATCGCGTTGGCTCTGGCTCCTGGGAAGGCCGTCTTTGCCAAGAACGTCTCCCAAGAACGTCTCCTACAAGGGAACCACGCGCGTGCATCTGGCGGGACGCTGGAAGCAGGGATGCAAGGAACCTCTTTGGGTGGTGCTCCTGATCCATGATGATATTGTTATAATGCTTCCTGCGCATCACAACAGGAGGCATCGCACATGGCACGTCCCGCTCGTATCGTCACGACGTTCGCTGTCCGCATTGCGGCTCGAATTGGATCGTTAAGAACGGCAACGCCAATGGGAAACAGACCTATCTTTGCCGTGAGTGTCACCACCGGCACACGCCGGACGCCCAGCGGCACGTCTATCCGGAATCGGTGCGCCGACAAGCCGTCACGCTGTATTGCGAAGGAACCAGCATCGAGGCGATCAGTCGCATTCAATCGGTGAAAGTCGGAATCGTGACGTCGTGGATCAAAAAAAGCCCGATGGGCGTTAGAGACCGTCCAACGGCGCATGGACGCCGCCGCTCCGACCAACGGGGATTCGCTGGACGCTCGCCCGCCGGAGAAGGTCGATGCCATCGCACTCGATGAGATGTGGACGTATGAGAAGGCGCGGAAGGAACCCAAACGGCAGAGCGTCTGGATCTGGACGGCGGTCATCGAAGAGAAGAATTGTCCGCACCGCGTGTTCTACAAGGTGGGCGACCGAAGCGAGGAAACGTTCTTGCGACTGGCGGATCGTCTGCCGCTCTCAAAGGCGTATTATACGGACGGCTACGAGGTGTACGGGTGGCTGCCGCGCGCCGTCCATCACGTCGGCAAGGACGGTCCGGTCAACAGGAACGAAGGGATTCATTCGATCCTGAGGGATCGGTTGTGCCGTCTGCGTCGTCGGACGAAGGGCTACACAAAAGAGAGTTGGTGGCTCCGCGCTTCGCTTGCGATGATCTGCCTCCATCTGGGCTGGATCTAGTATCATCATGAGTTAGGAACACCGGTCAGGGAAACCGCTTGACAGCCTTGGGGGCGATGTGACACAATAGCCCCCGGCGGTTGTGAGGCGTGTCCGGAGAACCCCTTTCAGTGCCTGAGTGGAGCCGGTGAGCGCACCTGAGTTCACCCCGTTGTGCGGATCAGGATCGCGCAGTTCCGTGCCTCGCCGGTTCTTCCGGATGTGCTCCCGCAGTACGACTGCTGGTGTTCGACGCGTCCCCTCCGGTCGGTTCCCCGACGTGGACCGTCTCCACGACGATGTCCCTGGAGTCGCGTATGGATCGACGTAAACTCTTCCTGGGCTTGGGCTGGCTGGGCGTACTGCTGGGGGGCGTTGGCAGCGGGCTCTTCATGCTCGTGCGCTTCCTTTTCCCGCGCGTGCTGTACGAGCCACCGACTCGGTTCAAGGCGGGCGCTCTGTCGAACTACCCGCCCGACCCCACTGGGAAGATCAAGGTCTACGAAACCTTCAAGACATCCGAACGGGTCTGGATCGTTCACGGCGACGATCCGACGACCGGCAAGCACGGCATCTACTCGCTTCTCGCCGTGTGCACGCATCTGGGCTGCACGCCGCGCTGGCTCGAGAACGAGGCAAAGTTCAAGTGCCCGTGCCACGGAACGGGGTTCTATGCGTATGGTGTGAACTTCGAGGGACCCGCCCCACGTCCGCTGGAGAAGCTCGACTTGCGAGTCGAAGATGGTGAACTGGTCATCGACAAGGCGAAGACCTATCGATGGGAGCGGGGCGAGTGGGAGAGACCCGGGAGTATCATCGAGACGCCGCGTCCCATCGTTTGACGCGGTGAGTACTGAATACTGGATGAGTCGCGATCGACAAGGGCTCGGACAGCTAGCGCGGCAGCGGAGGCAGGGATAGAGGCATGGCATTTTGGTCGACGATCCGGGATCGCATCACCGGCACGCAGGTGTGGAAGTCGATGTTCCGTCACGACTACCGCGACACGCCGCGCAACCGGTCGCTGCAGGTCCTGAACAACGTCTTCTTCCACCTGCACCCCGTGCGTGTCGCGAGGAGCGCTGCCAAGGTGCGGTTCACCTGGTGCATGGGCGGCATCACCTTCCTCATGTTCTTGGTATGCACCGTCACCGGCGTGCTGCTCATGTTCTACTACCGACCCACTGCCGAGTACGCCTACAACGACATCAAGTCGCTCCAGTTCGACGTGCCGTTCGGAATGCTGCTGCGAAACATGCACCGTTGGGCAGCCCACGGCATGGTGATCGCTGTCTGGCTCCACATGCTGCGCGTGTTTATGACCGGATCGTACAAGAAGCCGCGCGAGTTCAACTGGGCGGTCGGGGTCATCCTGTTGGTCATCACGCTCTTCCTGAGCTTCACGGGTTATCTGCTCCCGTGGGACCAACTGGCGTACTGGGCGGTGACCGTCGGGACGAACATGGCGAAGGCGCATCCCGGAATCGGAGCCGAGGGGCCCTTGACGCCGCAGTTCATCACGTCGTCCAACGACGTGCGGTTCGCGCTATTGGGCGGAACCATCGTAGGTCCAACAGCGCTGCTGCGGTTCTATGTGCTCCACTGCATCTTCGTGCCGCTCATCGCGTCGGTGCTGATGGCGGTTCATTTCTGGCGCATCCGCAAAGACGGTGGCATCTCGGGTCCCATGTGACGAAGCCGTCGAGTACCTCTTGAGGGCGTGAGATGTTCGAGAGCATCGATCTCAACAATCTGTGGCTGATCATCAGCAAGCCGGACAATATCCCCGTGCTCGGCCTGTACCCGCTGCTCGCGTTCTTCACGGGGTGGGGCTTGTGGCAAGGGGTCATCAACGACCGGCGACGCCGGAACTCCGAGCCGCTCATCGAGGATGCCGGCGAGAAGGTCCACACCTGGCCCTACCTGATGCGGATCGAGTTCATCGCGCTGATCATCGTGATGCTCATCCTGACCGTCTGGTCGGTGACGATCAACGCGCCTCTGGAGGAACCTGCCGACCCGTCGAAGACGCCCAACCCGTCGAAGGCTCCGTGGTACTTCCTCGGGCTGCAGGAGATGCTCGTCTATTTCGACCCGTGGTTCGCCGGGGTGGTGCTGCCCGCCATCATCATCATGGGCTTGATCGTCATTCCGTACGTCGACAGCAACGAGAACGGTTCCGGGTACTACACGGTTCGCGAACGCCCGTTCGCCCTTGCGGTGTTCTTCTTGGGCTTCTTCGTCCTTTGGTGCGCCCAGATTTTCATCGGAACCTTCCTGCGCGGGCCCGGATGGAACTTCTTCTCGCCGGTCGAGACGTGGGACGCCCACAAGATCGTCTTCGCGAACAACGTCGATTTCTCGAACGTCGTGGGTGAAGGGCTGTCGCGCCTGATGGTGGCAGTCGGGATCGCCGATACGACGCGCCTCCAAGTGAAGGCGGCGTTCGACTCCAAGGCTGCCATCGGCGTGCTGTTCGGCGGAGCCCTGGTGCTGGGCTGGCTCGGGCTGGGCCCGATGAGCTATCTCGTCGGGTCGCGCGTCCTCCGTCGTCGCGAACTGGTCGATCCTGAGACGCAACGACTCCGCCCGGACTCCGAGCTGAAGACGCTCGACGCCATTGTTGGAACCGATCCTCAGCGCCCGGGTCCGCTGGGGCGGCTGCTCGACCTCTTCCTGTGGACGTTCGCCCTGCCGTGGCGCATCGTCTTCGCGCTGTTGCGCATCCCGTCGGCGGGTGTGGTGGGTCTGATCGTCGCCATCGTGGGGTCGGTTGGGCTCTTCTTCGCCGGCGCTCCGGGCGGGGCTGTGACGCCCGTCGCAGCCGTGCTGTTCGCCCTGTGGCTGCGCAAGCGCGAGAACTGGACGCGGCTTCACGACGCAGTGCTGACGAAGGCTCCGGAACGAGTCGTCCAGACAATCGCCCGCCTCGGGCTCCTGAGATACGCCATCGTCTCTGGCTTGTTCCTCATCATGATCGGCGTGCCGATCAAGATGCTGCTGCGGTGGACGCTCGCCGTGAAGTACATCTGGGTCGTGCCAGGCGTGTTCAACATCTAGCCGTACCCTGCCCACAGAGGACGCGCGACCGATCGGTCCGAGTCCTCCGACCGTCCAGACATCGCCAACCCATCGACGGTTCGAGTGCGCGCTCTCGAAAAGCCGGGATACGTGCGTCGAGTCGTTTGTCGCGCCCTGACGGCAATGCTAGGATGGGAGCCGGAGGCGCAGTTTCCTGACTTGCGCAGAACTCAGGAGGGACTGAGATGCGAGCTCTGTCTCTTGGAGTGTGTGTGATGGTCGCCGTCGCCGTGGCGTTCACGGCAAGCGCCGACGTGAAGTACCTCGGCGTCGACAAGAAGACCCAGGGCGACTGGAAGGGCAAGTACGGCAAGGACGGCGCGATCATCTTCGATGCCGGAGGCGTCAACGGCGTCAACAATCCCGGCAAGAAATCCGACCAGTTCAGGAAGGGCGCGCTGGAGGCGTACGACGAAGGCAACAGCAACCGGTGGAACTGGGCGACCGACGCCGGGAACGACAAGCGGGGACTGACCTATGTCGCCGATGACGGCAGGCGCATCGGCGCGTGCGCTTGGGGAACCGGCACGCACACGTTCTCCCTGTCCGTCGCATCGAAGGACTACCAGGTCGCCGTTTACTGCGTCGATTGGGACAGCTCGGTGCGAATCGAAGACATCGTCGGTTACCAGGACGCGGTTCCGGCGAAAGCTGATCTGACCGTGCAGAACCCGGAGTTCAACGCGGGGATGTGGCTCCTCTGGCACGTGACCGGGACGATCCCCTTCAAGCTGAACGTGACGCACAAGGGCGGAGCCAACTGGGTCATCTCCGGGATCATGGTCGATGCGCAGCTCGCCGTCGACCCAGCGGGCAAGGCGTCGACAACGTGGAGTGCGCTCAGGTCCACGGGCGGTCGGTGATGCGCTCGGTCGCGTCCTTCGCGCTGCGCGACCAGTTGCCATACGTAGTGTGTATGTGTCATCAAGCCCTTGGGATCCGTGCGGACTCAGGCTACGCATTGATGGTTGCCATACGTAGTGCGTATGTGTCATCGAGCTCCGCAGACCAAGGGATCGCCGTCCTGCGTCGTGGCGCGCGAGGACCGCGGCGCGCCTAGGAAGGAGTCGAGATGCGAACGAACCTGCTCGTAGCCCTCGGGTGTGCCCTGATCCTGTCTGGGTGCGCGGGCGTTACGATGATCGACAGCATGCCGTCCGGAGCCGACGTATATGTCGACGGGGTCCGCGTTGGGCAGACGCCCGTTCGATATGAAGACATGGCGGTGTCGCTCACGTCGCATTCGGTGCGCATCGCCAAGGATGGGTACAAGCCCGTAAGTGAGCAGTTCGCTCGACAGGGCCGCGCCAACATGAGCGCGATTGTCGGCGGCATCTTCATCTGGCCCGTGTGGCTGTGGGCGCTGGACTATCCCGCCTCGCTCACTTACGAGCTCCAGCCCGAGTCAGGCTCCGGCACTCCGATGCCCGACCGGGAGTAGGCACGAACATCAGACCTGTGCCTCTCTCGCATGCCAGCGCGGGAGGGGCTTCCGTCGCAGCACGACGTGATCTCAAGAGGTACGCCGGTGAGGCACGTACTTCGACCCGAAGGCGCAACGCCACAGCGCCTGCAAGACGCCATCGCGCTCAACCATATCGTGTGGATGACCGGCGAAGAGAACGCCGAGGTGCATTCGTTGCCCGGCGTCACATGGACGGCGACGGGAGGACCCAAGCCCGGCGGCAGCATCCTCTTCCCGGACCTGTCGGACGCCGACGCCCCGCAGGCGTTCGACCGTATCGTCGCATTCTACAGAGCGCGCGGGTCGCAGGACCTGATCGGCTTCTGGTCGCTCGACCCGCCGAAGCCTGTTCACACACAGGCGTACCTGCTGGCGCGGGGGTTCCAGTTGGGCTGGCAACCGCACTGGATGTCGCTCGACCTTTCGCGCTTCGATGAGAGCTTCACGGCTCCGATAGGTGTTCGCATCGAGAGTGTGACAACGGAGGACTGGGGCAACGACAACATCCCGTATTACAGCCGACGCACATCCCGACGGTTGCTCACGAAGGGCGAGCACGCCTTGCAGCTTGGGGCGTGGCTGGACGGCGAGCCCGTCGGGAACACGGTGGTTCTGTGTACCGAAGGCGATCGGGGCGTCGCGGGCATCTACGACTGTGGCGTCGCAGAAGCCGCGCGGAACCGAGGCATCGGGAAAGCTCTCGTCGTCCGGGCGTGCCAGTGGGTGCGCGATCGGGGCTATGCCTTCGCGACGCTCAACGCAACAGCGGACGGAGAGCGCATCTACCGGCGCGTTGGATTCGAGTCGATCGGGTTCGGCTGCACGTGGTGGCTCAACGTGCCTCGGCTGAGCGCAAACCCGCCGTCAAGGGCCGTCGTGGCGTTTGGGCAAGCCGTCGGGTGTGGGAATGTCGATGCGCTGACGTCGCTTCGTCCGAGCATCGACAACGCGCTCCTAGACGCGCCTCTAGCGAGCGGCATGACGCCTCTCGACGTGGCTATCGCCTGCGGCAAGCCAGAGTCGGCTGAATGGCTTGTCAGCCACGGGGCAACACTCGACATCGTGTCGGCGTGGGACCTGGGATGGAAGGATCGTGTCGGCGAGCTCCTTCGTCGTTCGCCGGACCTCCTGAACCGCCGCGCGGGACAGTGGGGTGCGACGCCGCTGCATATCGCCGTCGAGCGTGACGACGCCGAGCTCGCTCGGCTCGTGTTGGCTGCCGGCGCCGATACGACGATCCAGGACATCGCCTTCCGTAGTACGCCGATGGGATGGGCGCGGCACCTCGGTCGGGGCGACATGGTCCGACTGCTCGAAGAGTCAGCGTGAGGACGCGCCATGGGTGACGTTAGGCGGATCTGCCTCTGGTCGGGTCCACGGAACGTCTCGACGGCGGTGCTCTATGCGTTCGCTCAGCGCCCCGACACGCGCGCGCTCGATGAGCCGCTCTACGCTCACTACCTTCGCGTTTCGGATGCTGACCATCCAGGCAAGGCGGATGTCCTCGCCTCGATGGAGAACGACGGCGAGCGCGTCGTCCGCGACGTGATCCTGGGACCCTGCGACGTGCCGGTTCTCTTCATGAAGCAGATGGCGCACCACCTGGTCGAGCTCGATCGCTCGTTCATGCGGCACACGGTCAACGTGATCCTGACTCGCGATCCGGCGGAGGTCGTGACGTCGCTCGCGAGGGTTCTCGACGACCCGACGTTGCGTGACACGGGGTTCCGCATGCAGTACGAGCTCATCGACCAGCTTCGTGGCTTGGGTCAGGAGCCGCCGGTCCTGGACGCCCGCGAGTTGCTGCTGGACCCGCCAGGCGTTCTGGGCGAGCTCTGCGCCTTGATCGGCATTCCGTTCGACGAAGCCATGTTGTCCTGGGAACCGGGCCCCAAGCCGGTGGATGGCGTGTGGGCTCCGCACTGGTATGCGAACGTCCATCGCTCGACTGGGTTCGAGCCGTACCGCCCCAAGCGGGAGCCCGTGCCGGATCGCCTCAAGCCGCTGCTCGACGAGTGCCAACCGTATTACGAGTCGATGTACGCCGTAGCGATCAAGGCGCGACGGGATGGCTGAACTGCCCGATCCACGCAACGAGAACATCCACGTCTTCGTCGGCGACCGGCTCGTGCCGCGCGCGGAGGCGAAGGTCTCCGTGTTCGACAGCCTGGTGCAGGGCGGCGACGGCGTCTGGGAAGGGCTGCGCGTCTACGACGGGCGCATCTTCGCGCTCGATCTGCACCTTGACCGGCTCTTTGCGTCGGCGCACGCGATGGCGTTCCGGGACGTTCCGAGCCGTGAGTTCGTCCGCGACGCCATCTTCGAGACGCTCCGCGCCAACGGGATGCGCGACGAGACGCACATCCGCCTGACGCTGAGCCGGGGCGTCAAGGTGACGTCGGGGATGGACCCGCGCCTGAACCGCGAGGGCCCCTGCCTCATCGTTCTCGCCGAGTGGAAGGCTCCCATCTACTCGTCGGCAGGCATCCGGCTCGTCACGGCGTCCGTCCGGCGGAACTCGCCGCAGACGATCGACTCGAAGATCCACCACAACAACCTGATCAACAACATCCTGGCGAAGATCGAAGCCAATGTGGCAGGCGTCGATGACGCGATCATGCTCGACCTGAACGGCTTCGTGTCGGAGACGAACGCGACCAACATCTTCGTTGTCCGTCGCGGCGTGCTGCTCACACCCCATGCCGATAGCTGCCTGCCGGGCATCACGCGCGGGATCGTCATGTCGCTCGCTCAGGACGCCAGCATCCCGGTGCGTGAGAAGAACCTGTCGCTCACCGAGGTCTACACGGCGGATGAGGTGTTCACGACGGGGACCATCGGCGAACTGTGCCCAGTCCTTGAAGTAGACGGCCGGCGAGTCGGAACCGGTGAACCGGGGCCCGTGACGAACCGTCTCCGCGCCCTTTACGCCGACCTCACTGCCCATGGAGGCGAGCCGCTGCCCTAGACGCGCGGCGCCCTCGGATCATGGGACCCGACCGAGGCCAGCCGCCGGACGATTTCTGACGAGCCCGAACGGTATCAGGTAGCGTGGCTCACCTTGACGTGGCGAACGACGCTCGATAGCATCATCACGACTCCCGATCGGAGTCCTCCAGGGAGTCGATGCAGGCGCGCCGCAAGACGGCTCGCATCAGGTATCGCCCAACCTCCGAGTGGCGCTTACCCATTGGCGCGGGAGGTCACTGATGGTGTGTGATGGGTCTCGCCTCGCCGTTGCGTTATTGTGCGTCCTGTCACTAGCCGCGCATGCCCAGGAGCAGTCGGCAGACGACGAGTTCGACGCGGCACTGAAGGCGCTCATCGACGGCGACTACTCAAGCGCATACGACCGTTATCAGGCTCTGATCGAGCTCCATCCCGCGACTCCACACGCCCGCATCGCCGCCGAGCGAGTGATCCGGCTCGAGCGGCTGGGGCTGCTGCGCACGCGCCGGCGGGGACTCGACCAGACAGGCAGGACCGAGGCGCTCGTCTTCGGCACCGCCTATGCAACATGGCTGGGGATCGGCACAACGCTTCTGATGGACACCGATGACGAGGTGAAGGCGGCAACAGCGGGCGCCATGGTCGGAGCGCCCGCCGGTCTCATCCTGACACATGCTCTGACTCGGAGCGCGAAGCTCAGCGAGGGGCAGGCGGCGCTCGTCGGGTTCGCC
>Ga0194127_10009785_pt1 | contig 10024 bp, 10 predicted proteins | sample TA2KigC100mmetaG_FD_148624 | JGI IMG/M metagenome (GOLD analysis project Ga0194127, IMG submission 148624) | Freshwater microbial communities from Lake Tanganyika, Tanzania - TA2015036 Kigoma Deep Cast 100m | ecosystem: Environmental > Aquatic > Freshwater > Lake | place: Tanzania: Lake... | reverse complement strand
CCGCGCATGGCTGTCTATTCTGATTTTCAAGGCTGGCAAAACAAGCAGTTTCTTGGTCAAGGAGAATTTGCACTCACTTTCGGTGACTACGAAGTTCGCATCACGGTACCTGCAGACCATATGGTAGGCGCTACTGGCGTACTTCAGAATCCGGACCAAGTCCTTTCCGCCACCGAACTTCAGCGATGGAACAAGGCCAAGCAAACCTACGATGCCCCAGTCATCATCAGAAAAATCAGAACCCAATCCGAAGCGGAGGCTTTGGAAAAGAAAAAGTCAAGCGATAAAAAGACTTGGATCTTCAAGGCAGAAAATGTTCGGGACTTTGCGTGGACCTCTTCCAGAAAGTTTATCTGGGATGCCATGGCAGTGAAGCAAGGGGGTAAAGAAGTCATGGCCATGTCCTACTATGCCAAAGAAGCCAATCCTCTTTGGGAGCAATACTCTACGCGCGTGGTAGCACATACCCTTAAATCTTATTCCTCTCACAGTTTCGACTATCCTTATCCTACTGCGATTTCTGTAGAGGCAAGTAATGGTATGGAGTATCCCATGATTTGCTTCAACTACGGAAGACCAGATGCGGACGGCACCTACTCGGACGCCATCAAATACGGCATGATTTCCGTAATTATCCACGAGGTAGGGCACAACTACTTCCCCATGATTGTCAACTCAGACGAAAGGCAGTGGACCTGGATGGACGAAGGCTTGAATACCTTCATGCAGTTTATGGCGGAGCAAGAGTGGGACAGAAACTATCCCTCTCGACGAGGCCCTGCACATAAAATTGTGCCTTACATGAGAAGTGAAAAACACTTGCTCGAACCCATCATGACCAACTCTGAAAATATCATCCAATTTGGCCCCAATGCCTATGCCAAACCAGCTACGGCCTTGAATATCCTTCGAGAGACAGTGATGGGTAGAGACTTGTTTGACTTTGCTTTCCAAGAATACTCCAAGCGATGGATGTTTAAGCACCCCACCCCTGACGACCTCTTCCGAACCTTAGAAGATGCCTCGGCAGTAGATTTGGATTGGTTCTGGAGGGGTTGGTTTTATGGTACCGAACCCGTAGATATCTCCATTGAAAACGTGGCTTGGTACAAATTAGACAACCGGACTCCCGCCCAGAAAAAGGCAGATGCCAAAGCAAAAGCGCAGCTAGAAGAAACGTATGTGTCTAAGGAATTGAATGCGAAAGACGTCCCCGCAACCGTGGTAGAAGCAGACCCTGCTACTCGAGATTTTTACAACAGTTACAATCCATTTAGCGTAACTCCCGAAGATGAGACGGCTTATAAAAACTTCCTAGCCAGCCTGTCGGAAAAGGAAAAAAGTCTGTTGAACAGCAACATGAACTTCTACGAGATGACCTTTAAAAACGTAGGAGGCTTGGTGATGCCACTTATTGTGGAGTTTCACTATGCTGATGGCACTTCAGAGACCGAATACATTCCAGCAGAAATTTGGAGAAAAAGTGAATCTCATGTCACCAAAGTCTTTGCAAAAGAAAAGGAAGTAGTACGATTTGTCTTGGATCCTAAGCGCGAAACGGCCGACATCGACGAGAGCAGCAACTACTGGCCTAGACAATACCAACCTACCCGGTTTGAATTGTTTAAAGGAGGCGGGGGTGTTCGAGGAGCATCTCAAGGAGATAATCCCATGAAGAAGGCAAAGAAGAAATAAAAAGTACGAAATACGATGGAAATAAGGTGGAAATACCCGCCGCGGCGGGCCGCTCAGTGAAATAGATTGAAATACGGATTTAAAAGCACTTTGTACAGTATACTTGGTGAAGAATTTTAGACTACACCAGATTCAATTGAACTTCAAACCTTGTTCCTGATAAACAAAACCTACCTTATAGAGGTCCATTTAAAAGAAGAGGCTGTCCCGAAAAGAGACAGCCTCATTATTTTGTTCAACAGCTAGCGTTAACTCCCCGTTTTCCATCCCCCAGCAAGCATCAGGACAAGGGTTACCGCAAGCACAAGGACCAGGGTAGAAAGGGGCATTTCCCAGTCAACCTCTCCAACTTTAAATTTGACAGGCTTATTCCAGTTCATTGGATCAAGTAGGTATTCATTTCTTGAGAGCGCCTTTCCAGCCCTTTTCTTCCAACTGAGCAGCAGATTCCTCCACTTTCTCACGAAGTCCCTTTTTAAATTCATCCATCTTCTTCCCCACAGCAGCATCGTAAGCGCCAAGGATAGAAGCGGCGAGGATTCCAGCATTTTTCCCCCCATTCAAGGCTACCGTGGCTACGGGAATTCCCGAAGGCATCTGCAAAATAGACAGGATGCTATCCCAACCATCAATGGAGTTGGAACTGTGAACCGGCACCCCAATCACCGGAAGGCTCGTCAAGGAGGCCACCATTCCCGGGAGGTGAGCGGCTCCGCCAGCGCCGGCAATGATCACCTTGATGCCTCGCTCGCGAGCAGATTCGGCATAGTCAATCATCCGCTTGGGCGTGCGGTGCGCACTTACCACGGTCAATTCCAAGGCAATACCCAGTTCCTCTAAAAATTGGGCTGCTTCGGCCATGACAGGAAGATCCGATTGGCTTCCCATGATTATTCCTACCTGTGGATTCATTGCTGTGATTTGATTTTGATGAGGTCTTTGATTCGTTGCGCTTTGTCTTTTACTGCTTTGATATCCTCTCCCAAAAGGGTCACGTGGCCCATCTTGCGGAAAGGTTTGGTGTATTTTTTTCCATAGAGGTGGATGTACACCCCTTTTTCGGCCATGGCCGCTTCCATGCCTTCTACGAGTACCGCCCCTTCGTACCCTGCTTCGCCGAGCAGGTTGATCATGGCCGCCGGGCAACGGAGCGCGGTATTTCCTAAGGGCCAGTTCATCACGGCACGGAGGTGCTGCTCAAACTGGGAGGTAAAGTTGGCCTCAATGGTATGGTGCCCGCTATTGTGCGGGCGAGGAGCAATTTCATTGACCAGTACGCGCAAAAAGAAATTCTACCAGGTTGGCTGAAGGGTGAAAGGCACATTCTACGGCGGGATAGGCCACGACCTCTCCTCGCTCGTTGCGGGCCACGGTGACGGCAATTTCTTTGTCAAAGTCAATCAACTTTTCAAGTAGTCCTGGTGCATCAAAAGCCTGCTCCAAATCTGCAGCCGTACGCAATACTTGTACGCCTCTTCCATCATATCCTTCCTTGCCCAATTTGATGACCCCCATATCCTTCCTTGCCCAATTTGATGACCGCTGGCAAAAAGGAGGCATTTGCGATGACCTCTGCCTTATTTTCCGTCAAGATAAATTCAGCGGTAGGGATGTCATGTTCCAAGTAAAACTGCTTTTGCTTGCGCTTATCTTGAATCAAGGCAAGCAAATGGGGCTGAGGGTATACTTTTTTGCCTTCATCAGCCAATTTTTGAAGGGCCTCGGTATTGACCGCCTCAATCTCTACGGTGATCACATCGCAGTGCTGCCCAAAGGCATAAACAGCAGCATAATCCTTTAGGGAGCCGACGGTAAACTGCTGGGCAATGTCCTTGCAGGGCGCATTGGGATCAGGGTCCAGAATGTGAATGTCCTGATTGTAATTAATGGCAGACTGAATCAGCATGCGGCCTAGCTGCCCTCCTCCAAGTACCCCTAAGATTTGCTGCGGATTTGAATGACCCATATTACAGGCAAAAGTAAGGGATAAAAAGAGAATAAATTAAATATCCTCATGGGAATGCCTCGGATTGAATTTCAAAAAATTATCCCTTAATCTCGAAGCCTTAAGGGGATTTACTTGCTTTCAAACTTTATTCCCATCAATTCCATCAATTTGTGCGCATTGAAACTCGGGCAGACACCTTCCTTCAAGCGGTAGTCAAAGAGTATCTCTTGATCCTGGATTTCGGAATGGAAGGAATAATTCTGAACTCGCGCTTCTTTTTCCCCTAAAGCAGCCAATTCAATGTCGTGCGTACTGATGAGTCCAATTCCTTGGGAAGGTAAAAGTTGGGCCACCAAGGCCTCTGATCCAGAAATTCGATCCTGCATATTCGTTCCTTTCAAGATCTCGTCGAGGAGAAAAAAGATGGGTTCATCCTGTTCCAACCGCTGCAGGAGGGTTCGGATGCGCGAAAGTTCTGCATAGAAGGAACTTACGCTTTCCCCGAGGTTGTCGGTAGTACGCATGCTCGTAAAGAGTTGCAAGGGCCCTAGGGTCATGCGATCCGCAAAAGGGCGAAGACCCAAGTTGAGCAGGACGGCATTGATGCCTAGGGTACGCATGAAGGTAGTTTTGCCACTCATGTTGGATCCGGTAAGCAGGACCAGTTTCTGGTTCGTATTCAAGGTCAGGGAATTCCCCACCGCCTTGGAAGGAAGTAGGAGGGGATGGAATACATTTTGGCCTTCCAAGATGGGTTCTTGAGTCCAGACGGAGATTCCCGGATGACCCACCTCCACCTCAAAACTCCCCAGGGACACCCATGCCTCCCAATTTTCGAGGGTTTCTGGAAGTTGGACGAGGGAGTGGCTCACCCGTTTTTTCCAGGCGGCAAGTCGGAGATAAAGGATAAAATCGGTCCAGAAGAGCAGGTTGATGGGAAGGTACAGCAGGTTGAGCCGGTTTTGGGTCCAAAGGCCCAGCCGATCCAACTCCTTCAGTTGATGGGAAGCAGGGCTACTGCCTGCTTGAAGCCTAGCCTGCTCTGCTTGTAGAAGATCCGATTGGAAGGAATTGCCCTCAATTTGTGCGGCTCGCAAGCGCAAGGAATTGAGGTGAGAAGCGACAGGAATGGCTTCTGCAGCACGCTTGAGGGGAACAAATACCATCCCGAGCAGCAGAATTCCAACTAGAAACCAAATCCCAAGCATGGCTTGCGGGAAGATCCCTTGGGTAGTGAATAGGAGGACGAGTACCCCTCCTACCGGTCCTAGAATGGCCAGGAGCCAATGGAGGAGATTGGGTTGCCTTTCTTTTTGCTCCAACCACTGCTTCCAAGGACCTACTTTTCCTTGGGGGAAGGCGATGCCAATGGCCTCCATAGCGCGCAAGAAATCGGGCTTTTCCTGGAGTTCAGCAGCTGCAGCCCTGCGTTGCTGGGCTGCCTTCGGATTGACTGCAGACTTCAGGAGGGTAGCAAGTTGCTGTTTTCCACCAGCGGAGGTGCAGTGATTGAGGAGTTGAAAAAGGGAATGCGGGCCAAACAAATCCAAGTCGCCTGCAAAGGGGTGTTCCTTGTCTGCAAATTCAATTCCTGAATCCAAGGCGTCCAGTTTCCGTTCCTGGCGGGCTTGTTTTTGAGTTTGAAGTTGCTGCAAAGCCAGGTAAATGCGCTCCTGATCTTTGAGGTGGTTGAAGCGGTTGATGAGTCGAACAAAGAGGAAAAAACAAAGGATGCTGGGGAGGGCCCATGCCCAGTGCTCGGAGATAGTCAAAATCAGGGTTGCCCCCAAAGCAAAAAAGGAAAAAATACGAAGCACACTCAGTTGCGCCACGCTTCGCTTGTTTGTCTTTTGCTTGATTGAGTTCAGTTGCTCTGGAGAAAAATCAAATGGATTCATACTCCCCAAAGATAGACAATCCCAGAAGTGGATCATGCTTCGGGCTTCTTTTAACCTTTGTTTTTCTACCTTTATTCAGGCTAAGGCTTGAAGTCAAGGCTTGGCTAACCACTCGAATTGATCTCATGAAATCAAAGACTCCCAAAACTCTCCCACCCGAAACAGTAGAATGGGACCTGAGCCAACCGTTTGGAGTGCTTCCTCAGGATCTCCCTTTATCGCATAACTTGGGCTGCGTACGCGCTCCTGCTGCTAAAAAAGAGCCCAAGCCAGGTGATTCGGATACTCCGAATTCAAAAAAGTAAGTTCTCAGACATACACACAAATCTGCCAGCGGAACGCCCAGCGCCAGCGAATGTGAACTTCATTCAGGCCCGCCCGCTTGAAAATAGACTCCCAATCGTTTTTCCTAAAACTCCGAAGTACCGACAAAGCTGCATCGTGCTGCACCATGGGGGACTTGCTAAACCAGCGGGTCAGTCCTTTGATGGAATAGTAGGCCAAGGGATGGCGGTGGAGGTCGTTGATCACAATGGCGAGCCGCACCTTTTGCTTCAAGCCTTGAAAGAGGACGACGAGTTCCTCGTCCGTAAAATGATGGGTAAAGAGCGTGCAGGTAGCCATATCCACCTGCTCTTCAAAGAATGCGGGGTCAAAGACATTGGCTACTTGCCAGCGGATCCCTTGAAGCCGCTGCTGGCGCTGCTGGGCAAGTGCGATGGTATGCGCATTCGCATCTGTCCCAATCAACTGCATCGAAACCTGCTTTTGCTTGGCCCAATCCTGCATCACGGCGAGCATATCTCCCCCACCGCAGCCTAAGTCTACCACGCTGTACTGATCTTGAGGAAAGCGCTGTACCACCTCATTCAATCCCTGGGTGGTGACTTTATTTCCACCCAACCAGCGGTTGATGGTCTTCAGCTCCCGGAGGGTCTGCTCCAAGACGGGTCCTGAGCAGTCCAGGTCGTCCATGATTTCCTTTTCGCAGGAGCGCTGTGCAAACCTACTCATCGCTTCTCGTAGTGGGTGGTTTCTAAGGTCAAGCCCGGGCCAAAACCCAAGGCGAGAATATCTCCATAAATGGTAGAATCCTGCAGCATGCGCTCCAAAACAAATAAAATGCTGACCGAAGACATGTTGCCACAGGTGCGCAATACCTCCAAGGCATGGCGATTTACTTCAGCTGGGAGCCCAAAAGCTTCCTGCACCTGGAGCAAAATCTGCTTGCCTCCAGGATGTATAGCCACATGCTGCACCTGTGAAAAATTGAACTTTTCTTCAAAAAGATCTCGTAATCGACGAATGCCTTGGTTGAGCAGGGATGGAATATACTGGCTGAGTCGCATCTCAAATCCAAAGTCTCCAATTTTCCAGGCCATGTCCTTTTCTCCCTCCCAAAGTACCTCACTAAAGTAATTTTTGATCTGTAATCCTTGATCAGATTTCGTCACCAAGGCTGCAGCAGCCCCATCTCCAAAAAGGGAATTGGCCAGGAGATTGTCTTCTGTAAATTCTTTTTGAAAATGCAGCGTACAGAGTTCTACCGATACCACCAACACTCGGGCCAGGAGATTGTCTTCTGTAAATTCTTTTTGAAAATGCAGCGTACAGAGTTCTACCGATACCACCAACACTCGTGCTTTGGGGTTGGCTTTTACGAGTTGATCGGCAAGCCTTATCCCCGTAAATGCTGCATAGCACCCCATAAAATGGATAGCATATCGCTCCACAGCGCTAGGGATCCCCAATCGACGAATAAGGTCCAGTTCTACTCCTGGAGCTGCCATCCCCGTGCAGGAAACTAAAATCAGGTGGGAAATAGCAGAGGATTCTACCCCTGCTTGCTCCAAGGCATTCTTTGCCGCATGGGCTGCCAAAATGGGGGCCTGATTTTCAAATACTTCCATCCTCGCTCGTGTTCCCGGAAAGGGAAGAAGGGCCGCATTGTTGGGGAAAAAGGTGAAGTCTTTAAATTCTTTTTTTTCAAAATCCTCCAACACACTGTAACGAAAATCAATACCCGATTTGCGATATAAAAAATCTAGTTTTCTCGCCTCCTCAGGGCTCACTTGGTGAGCTTTTTGGGGCGGGAAATTTCTTCCTGAGGAATGGGACTTCCCGGATTGGAAAGGCCAATACTAACGATACTTGAATTCATGGAATCAAGTTACAGAAATAGTTCTAATTTAGCCGTAAAGAAGGTATATTCTCCAACCGCTTTACCATCCTTTGCGCCATGATTTCTAGATCCACTCTTTTACACCTTCGCGTCCCTTTTTCCTTCTTTTTGATGCCCGTTTTTTTCTTTGCTTTGGCTTTGACGCCCAACCACAACGAAATGCGCATGCTCCTCGTTTTTTTGAAAAACCTCCATCTTTTTTTGTACCCTAGTAGCAACGGCTATAACAGTTACTTCGATAAGGATGAAGAAAGTATTGGAGGACTAAAACGCCCCCCCAAAGTGACCAAGGATCTCTACGGGGTTTCTCTTGTTTTTTTTGTCCTAGCATTGGCATTAGGCGCATGGATCAATCTTCACTTTGCCAGCATGATGGCCCTCTATGGATTAGTCAGTATGGCATACAGCCACCCCTCCATTCGATTGAAAAAATATCCTTGGATCAGCTGGATCATCGCTGGACTCTTTCAGGGCTATTTTACCTTTGCCATGGCCTACGCAGGGCTGAGCAATTTAGGTTGGGAAGTACTCTTCAAAACTCACGTGCTACTACCAGGAGTTTTGAGTAGCCTGTTGCTTTGGGGCAACTACCCCCTCACTCAAGTCTACCAGCATCGAGAAGATGCCCGCAGAGGAGATCGCACCTTGAGCTTGGTTTTAGGTGCCAAAGGGACCTTCCTTTTTTCAGGCCTCTTTTTTGCACTGGGTGCTGCAGCCTTTACTTGGTATTTTCTAGAAAAAAATCAAGCCCAAATTCTTACCTATTATTGGGCGGCCATGGCTCCCATCGCTCTATTTTTTTTAGTCTGGATGGGATTGGTTTTTCGACAGCCGGATAAATTCTCGACCTACAGCTGGGCCATGGGCATGAATTTTCTGTCTGCCATTTCACTGAACGCCTTCTTTATCTTTTATTTCCTTGAGAATACCCAAATCCTACAAGTCTTTGGGTAGTCCCTAGAAGGATTGGCCGTGCGTATTTTTAAGTAAGAACCTGGCCACAGGAGGCAGATGGGTGATTAAGTTTCTAGCTATAATTGAGCCCCTTCCCGAACCAAATAGGCCTTGAATCGCCCTCCCAATCCCCAGTCTCTGGTAAAATTGAGCATTCCACAGGCTAGTATATCGCAGCTCTACCTCTAGACGAGTACCCCCTAGAGCCAAGACTTCGGTGCAAAGTTTTGCCGAATGCATGGCCATGGCCATTCCGTTACCACACAGTGGGGTAATCAAGCCTGCGGCATCCCCAAGCATAAGCAGGTGATTTTCGACGGGCAATTTGCGCTCGAAATTGATTTCATTGATGACTTCAGGTTTGTCAAAGAGGAATTCACTTTCTCTAAAAATGCTCTCCAAAAGCGGATTTTTCCAAAGGATTTGCTTTTCCATCTCCTCTATGCTTCCATATTCCCTGAGTTGCTCCCTGCTCCCTAGGTAGCAAAGGTTGAATTTTTCCTCTTCGATGGCATTGATCCCACAGTAGCCTCCATTAAAATTATGCAAGGCAACCGTTTCTCGGGACCAAGAAGTGCGGATATGGTACTTGACCCCAATGTAGGGACTACGCTGCCCAAAAAATTTTCTTCCCATGACTTGATCCAACTTGCTTCGCTTACCAAATGCCCCTAAGACGTAGTAGGCTTGCCTTTCCTGGAAATCGGACAAACTTACTCGGAAGAGGTCCTCTTGGGCATCAAAGTAAAGGTCGGAGACTTGAACCCCTGTAATCACCTCCACCCCCTGCCGTATGGCCAGTCGGTAAAGCCATTCGTCAAAAACATATCGGCTGATACCAAAACCTCCCAAGTCAAGAGGCATGGTGATGGATTTTCCTTGGGTATCTGAAAATTCAAATTTTCGGATTTGAGGCAAGTCTATTCCAAGCGGATATAACTCATTTCTTTTTAAGAAGTCCATCACCTCGTTGGAAACGTACTCGGGGAGGCAAGTCTATTCCAAGCGGATATAACTCATTTCTTTTTAAGAAGTCCATCACCTCGTTGGAAACGTACTCCCCACACACCCTATGGAAGGGATAAGTCTTTTTTTCTACTAGGGTGACAGGGAATCCTTTTTGAACCAAAAGGAGCGATGCCACTAGGCCCGCAAGCCCTCCACCCACAATAAGTACCTCTTGATTTCTGTAATTCAATGCCATTAAATTTAGGATGCGACCGCCTGTCAAAAAATAACTTATTTGAATGGCCAAACACTATCCTTTGGAAGTTAGTATATTTTGCAAAAAAATAGAAACATCATGAATTCACCCATTTACAAGTTGCTGAAGAATACCACCCTTTT
>Ga0194127_10009779_pt1 | contig 10028 bp, 8 predicted proteins | sample TA2KigC100mmetaG_FD_148624 | JGI IMG/M metagenome (GOLD analysis project Ga0194127, IMG submission 148624) | Freshwater microbial communities from Lake Tanganyika, Tanzania - TA2015036 Kigoma Deep Cast 100m | ecosystem: Environmental > Aquatic > Freshwater > Lake | place: Tanzania: Lake... | reverse complement strand
CCCCAGCCGGAGGGCTGGTGGCGGGGCTCGTGTACGCGTACGGGGGATTCTTCATTCTCCACGCGTATGCGGGCCACGTGAACCTCCTGGCAGCCGCCTCCTGGATGCCCGGGCTGTGGCTGGCTCTGCTGCGCATGGCGAGGGGAAGGGAGGGTGGCGTCACGGTTGGAGCGGGTGGCGGCGGAGGCCGTGGGGGCGGGGAGGGGCGGCCGGCGGGATCTCCCGGGGTGCGGTGGAGCGACGGTCTCGGGGCTGCGACCGTTACCGGCGTGATGCTGGCGCTGATGGTGCTGTGCGGGTCTCCGCAGGTCGTGCTGCTTGCCGTCCTGGTCGGAGCGTTCTGGTTCGCTGTGCCCTGGCTGGCCGGGGTGAGGGCCGTCCCGCGTGGACAGCGGCCGGGCGCAGTCATCCGAGGGCTCAGCCGGTGTGCGGTGGCAGCGCTGCTCGGATTCGGGCTGTCGGCCGTGCAGCTCCTGCCCATGCTGGAGGTCTCGGGGGACTCGGCTCGGGTTGCGGCCGAGGGGAGCGTTGCGATGGCGTACTCCGTGCCGCTCTCCGGGTTGTGGAACGTGGTCTTTCCCTGGTTCTGGGGGCATGCGGCGGAGGGCTGGTGGGCATCCTTTTCCCGGTGGGAGTTTGCCGGTTATGCGGGGCTCGGTCCGTTGCTGCTCGCTGCGCTCGCTGTGAGGGACTGGCGCCGCGGGGCAGTCGTGGCAGCCGGGGCGTTGCTCTGCCTGGTCATGGCACTCGGCGAGAACGGTGTTCTGTACCCGCTGCTCGTGAAAGCGGTACCTCTGCTGCAGGACTTCCGGGTTCCTGCGCGGTTCCTGCTGCCAGCGGGGTTGCTGCTGGCCGTGGCAGCCGGACTGGGGACGGGCCTGGTGGTATCGGGCGGGGTCAGCCGGGGGGCCGTCGTTGCGACTGCCGTGCCGGTGGCGGTCGTGTGGTGGCTGGCGCTGAAGATCAAGTTCGGGCGCCTTCCCGCCTTCCTCGTGCGCTACGTGGAATCCATGAATGGGCGGATGGCCCCGGCCGCTGAGTGGCTGGGGGCCGGGTTTCTCCTGGAGGCGGTGGTCGGAACCGTGATCGTGCTGTGGCTGGCTGCCCGGGGAGGCGGGCCTGCTTCTTCGGTCGGGCACCGGAGCAGGTGGTGGATGGCCGGGGTTCCGGCTGCAGCGGTGGCGGTGGCGCTGTCCACGGCCGGAAGCGGGCTGCTTGCCGGAGCAAGCCCGGGGCTGTACCGGGTTGCGGACGACGCAGCAGCGTTGCTGGAGCGCATTCCGGATGGGGAGCGGGTGCTGCATTTCGAGCAGAGGGGGTGGAACCGGCTGTACCGGTTCGGACTGGAGAACCTGGGAGGGTACGACCCTGCGCTGTCGTCCCGGATGAACCGGTTTGCGATGGTGGCGACGTACGGAGAGCGTGGGGTCGAGGGAAGGAAGCTCTGGGCTCTCTGGCCCACCGAGGCGAGCGCGAGGCCGTCACCGGCCCTTTCCTTCGGCTCGGTCGGGTATGCCGTCGTGCTGCGGGCCGCGCCGTTCCTGCGCAACGGCTGGATCGAGGTGCCCCCGGCAGGTGCCGGGACGGTCGGCGGAACGGAGGCCGCAAAGGCCGGGACTGCCGAGACCGTCGGCGGAGGCTACCGGCTGCTGCACAACCCGAAGGCGGCCCCGATGGCCTTCTGCCCGGAGCGGGTGGTGTTTGCCTCATCGCAGCGCGAAGCGGCCAGCTTCCTCGCATCGAGCGGGGCGGATGCCCGCAAGGTCGTGGTCGTGGAGACCGAGGAGCCGGTTCCGGCCCCTGGAGATGGGGGACCGGGAGCGGCCTCGGGGCGTTGCCGGCTGGGGAAGGTGGGGGAGGTCCCCGGCGCAGTCGGGTACCGGGTGGAGGCCGATTCTCCGACCATGCTCGTCGTGGCGCAACAGGCGGGTCCGGGGTGGCAGTGCGAAGTGGACGGCGAACGGGAGCCGGCCCTGCACGCCAACCTGGTATCGGCCGCGTGCAGGATCCCTGCGGGAAGCCACAAGGTGGCGCTGCGGCTGATCCCGGAAACGTTTCTGGTGGGCGAGGCTCTGACGTTGTCGACAGCGGTGCTCCTCCTGTTGTTCTGGGGGGGGACCTGGTATAGGAGGAGGAGACATGCGTGACCTCATCATCATCGGATCGGGGCCGGGGGGCTTGACCGCGGCCATCTATGCGGCACGGGCGGACTTGAAGCCGCTGGTCATCGAGGGGCTCCAGCCGGGGGGCCAGCTCACCATCACCACGGAGGTGGAGAACTTCCCCGGTTTCCCGGAGGGGATCCAGGGACCGGAGCTTATGGACCGGATGCGCCAGCAGGCCATGAAGTTCGGCTCCGAGCACCTGTTCGAGGTGGTGACGAAGGTCGACTTCACGGGCCGTCCGTTTGCGGTGTGGACCGGGGACACGAAGCACGAGGCCCGGTCCGTGATCGTTTCGACGGGGGCCTCGGCGAGGTGGCTCGGGGTGGAGGGGGAGAAGCGGCTCCAGGGGCGGGGTGTCTCGGCCTGCGCCACGTGCGACGGGTTCTTCTTCCGGGACATGAAGGTCGCCGTGGTCGGAGGGGGGGACAGTGCGGTCGAGGAGGCGACCTTCCTCACGCGGTTCGCCCGGGAAGTGGTCCTGGTGCACCGCCGCGACGAGCTTCGCGCCTCCGCCGTGATGCGGGAGCGGGCAGCCCGGGATCCGAAGATCTCGTTCCTTTGGGACAGCGTGCCGGTGGAGATCCTCGGGGACGACGTAGTCACCGGCATGAAGGTCCGCAACGTCAAGAGCGGGGAGGTCTCGACGGTCGCGCTCGACGGCGTGTTCATGGCCATCGGGCATGCGCCGAACACCGAGGTGTTCGCGGGGCAGCTCGATCTGGACGACAAGGGTTACCTCAAGACCGAGCGGATGACGCGCACCAACGTCCCCGGCGTGTTCGCGTGCGGCGATGTCGTCGATACCCGCTACCGGCAGGCGATCACCGCCGCGGGGTGGGGATGCATGGCCGCGCTGGATGCCCAGCACTGGCTGGCGGAACAGAAAGGCTGAGGGGGGGGGGCTGAAGGGGGGATGGGGAAAGGCTTTGGAAAGCCGGGGGAACCGGAGTAGAATCATGCCGGTGGTCGCTTGGCTCCGGAGGTGGAACGATGTCGAGATACTCTCTTGTCGTGATCGGGTTCCTGGTCCTCGGCTGTGATGGTGGCGGCTCGGCAGACGATGTTGCCTCCGGCGGCACGGACGTGAAGCAGGGGACCGGTCCCGTCACGCCGGAATGCACCAAGAACACGGTCTGCGACTGGGGCGAGCTGTGCATCGAGAAGACGTGCCAGGTCCCCGAAGGGGCGGGGGGGGCGCCAGCCTATGATTTCTCGGCCCAGGACCAGTGCCCCGGCTCGAAGACGTACCAGAAGATGGTGACGCTTTCGGACTGCCACGGGTCGGTCGTGCTGCTCTACTTCGCGACGTCGACCTGTGCGGCCTGCGTCGCGGACGTGAAGATCTACGAGAGCATGATCAAGCAGCTCGAGTACAAGGGGTACGTGGGCAAGGCGAAGATGATCACGGTGCTGCTGCCGTTCTCGGGCTCCGCGATTGCCGACTTCGCGCAGGGGCTCCAGTTCCCGGTGCTGCTGGACGACACGACGATGGGGATAGCGGATCACTACGGAGCGTCGAAGGACACGGTGGTGCTGATCGACGGGGCCGGGTACGTGCGTGAGAAGTGGGCAGCGCTGGAGGTCCGCGGCGGTGCAAAGGACAAGTCGACGCTTTCCGCCAAGCTCACCGAGCTGGTCGAGGAGCTGATGTAGCCCGCAGTCCGGCCGCTGCCAGGCGGAACGGAACGACGACCAGGGCTGCGAGTGCCAGCGAGATCGACAGGGCGATCCATACGGCAACGAGGACGAGGCCGACCCAGGCGAGCATGGCTGCCAGGAGGGAGAGGCTGGCCCCGGCGACGTGGGGGATCGAGTAGACCAGGTGCAGGATCTGCGCGGAGAGATAGAGCCCCGCTCCCGCGAGGAGGAGCAGCAGCGGTCCCAGGGTGGGGGCGTCGGGGGAGTACCGGCGGGCCCAGTAGTTGCCGACGAAGAAGACGGCGGCCTCCAGGCAGAGTCCGACCACCGGGGGCGGGGCGTAGAGCGTATGAGATCGGTATTGGGGCTGACGGACGAGCATTCCTGCCTCCCACTGAACGAATACCACAGCGTCCCGGGAGCGGCAACTGGAACCGGCTGTCGGTGCGTCACAAGTTTTGCTGGAAAGGCACGCTGCGGGCGAGTAAGATACTTCTGCCTTGTGTGGAGGTGGCCATGATGCGTGCGGTCTGCACGGCAGTGAGTCTGTTGGTTCTCGTTGGATGCTCCGGAGAGGGAGGGCCGGCCATCGTTGCCGGCGATTTCTGCTCGGAGTCGGAGGCGGACCAGACGCGTTGCGGCAAGTCCCCACAGGGGGTGGATGCCGTGCTGATCTGCCAGTCCGTGAAGGACCTCTACCAGTGGGCGGTCTCCCAGGAGTGTCCCGGCGGATGCAAGAAGTCGACCTGCCTCGCAGGGGGGAACGACGTCACCTTCATGGACTGGGGCAAGAGCGGAGACGACAACCCGACCGCCGACACGGACATTCAAGGCCCGAAGCCGGACGTCATCGTCGAGGACGAGAAGGAAGAGGATGCGCTGCTCTGCGACCCGGGCTCGATCGCGTGCGAGGACGAGTACACATCAAAGACGTGCAACTGGTTCGGCACGGCATGGGAGCTCGAGCCGTGCGAGGCGGGGCAGGGATGCGACCTGGGCTACTGCATGGACCAGGTCTGCACCCCGTGGGAGCTGGGGGGTGAGTGCATGGGCCCCAGCTCGTACAAGCGGTGTGCCGGCTCGGGGGTGAAGTGGGAGCCGGGCTACTGCCAGGCGCCGCTGACCTGCTACGAGGGCTCGTGCGTGCCGTGGGTCTGCCTCCCTGGGGATCTCACTTGCAAGGGCATGACCGCCCCCCAGGAATGCCAGCTCGAACCGGACGGCGAGAACACGAAGTGGGAGGTGATCCAGCTCTGCCAGGGAGGGTTGTGCAAGGACGGGGCCTGCGTCAGCGCGTGCGACGTGAACCTGAAGGACAACAGCTACATGGGCTGCGACTACTACGCAGTCGACCTGGACAACGTGGAGGGCGGCCAGTACCAGCCCGTGGCCGTGGTCGTGTCGGTACCCACCACCGAGGCCGGCAACGCGGAGATCACGATCACGAACATGGCGGCGAATCCGCCGGTGGACCTGGGGCCGGGAGAGTTGGGCGTGCAGGACATGCTGGTGGCTGGGCGGCAGCTCAAGATCTTCATGCTGCCGACCGAGTTCGGCATCGACGGCTCGGTGCTGACGAACAAGACGTTCCGGGTCAAGAGCACGGCGCCGGTGACGGTGCACGAGTTCAACCCGCTCAACGGGGAGAACGTGTTCACCAACGATGCATCGTTGCTGCTGCCCTCGAACGTCGGGGGGCAGGAGTACCTCGTCATGGCATGGCCGATGCGTACGGAAGGCTACTCGCTGCGCGGTTTTGCAGCGGTCGTCGCGACGCAGGAGGGGACCACCAAGGTCGATCTGTGGCCGACTTCCGCCGTCCTGTCGGGCTCGAACGTGCAGAGCCTGGCCCCCAATCCGCAGGACCCGTACACGTTCTACCTGAACATGGGGGACGTGCTGAACATCGAGACGGACGGTGCGCAGGGCAGCGACCTGACCGGGACGCGCATCGTATCGGACAAGAAGGTGAGCGTGTTCGGCGGGCACGAGTGCGCCAACATCCCGCTGGGGACCAACTACTGTGACCACGTGGAGCAGCAGCTCATTCCGGTTCCCACCTGGGGGACCCACTACATCGGGGACGCGTTCAAGGCGAGGAACGCTGCGCAGAAGGACGTGTTCCGGGTACTGGCCGGTGCGGACAACGTCAAGGTGACGCTCAATCCTTCGGTGGCCGGTCCCTACATCCTCCAGAAGGGGCAGTGGGTCGAGTTCTACTCGGGGACGAGCTTCGAGGTGGTGGCCACGGGGCCGGTCCTCCTCGGCCACTACCTGCAAGGCAGCAACTACGCAGGCTTCTCCCCTCACCCGCAGTGCTCGTTCGGGACGGGCATCGGGGATCCGGCGTTCACGCTGGGCATCCCGATGGAGCAGTACCTGAAGGAGTATATCGTGCTGACTCCGCCGGCCTACATCGAGGACTACGTCAACATCATGGCCAAGATCGGAACCGAGGGGAGCATCACCATCGACGGCAATCCGGTCAATGCCCCGTTCGTGCCGGCCGGAGCCAGCGGCTACGCTGTGGCGCAGGTCTCGGTTTCGGACGGCGTCCACACGATCAAGGGGAGCGAGGTCTTCGGCGTGACTGCGTACGGCTACGACTGCGACGTGTCCTACGCGTACCCCGGGGGGCTGAGTCTCAAGTCGCTGCAGTAGCCGCATTCTCGCTGGCGAGCGTGTGGCTGAGGGCTCGATGGCCGGGGGGAACCGCGCACCGACGGCGGACGAACGGCCGCATTCAGCCTGGAGGGAGCCAGCCGGGGGCAATCCATGGACCGACGTCTTCTGGAAGAGCTGCTGGAACGGTTCCGTCGTGGCGAAACCACGCTCGAAGAGGTGCGGGAGGAGCTGGCCCGGATGCCGTTCCACGGCATGGGTGACGTCGTGGTGGACACGCATCGGGGGCTCAGGCTGGGGTTCCCCGAAGTGGTATTCGGCCTGGGCAAGACGGCTGAGCAGGTGGTGCGTATCGCGGCTGCGTTGACCGAGCGGGGGAGCAACGTCCTGGTGACGAAGCTCCAGGCCGACAAGGTCGTCGGGCTGCGGGAGCGGTTCGGGCCGGATGCGGTCGAGCACGACGAGGTGGCGGGAGCGGTGCTGGTCCGGCATCACCCGGTGGAGGTCACGGGGCGGGGGACGGTCTGCATCGTGGCAGCCGGGACATCGGACCTCCCGGTGGCCCGGGAGGCATCGTTCACGGCTCGATGCCTTGGGAACCGGGTGGAGGAGGTCTTTGACGTCGGCGTGGCGGGCGTGCACCGGTTGCTGCATCACCTGCCCGGGCTGCGCTCGGCCAATGTGCTGGTCGTGGTGGCGGGGATGGAGGGGGCGCTGCCCAGCGTGGTGGGGGGGCTGGTGAGCCGGCCGATCATCGCGGTTCCCACGTCGGTGGGGTACGGGGCCAGCTTCGGGGGAATTGCGGCGCTGCTGGGGATGCTCAACAGTTGCGCTCCGGGGGTGACGGTGGTGAACATCGACAACGGGTTCGGGGCAGCGTATGCGGCCTCGCTGATCAACCGGGAATTCGGTTCATGAAGACGCTGTACCTGGATTGCGTGTCGGGGATCGCGGGCGACATGTTCCTGTCCGCGCTCCTGGACCTGGGCGTCCTGCCGGAGGTGGTCACCGGTGCGGTGGAGCGGGTGGCGCCGTCGGAGGTGACGTTCTCGTTCGAGGCGGTGACGTCGGGGGGGATGCGCTCGCTGCGCACGACGGTATGCCCCACGGGGAAGACGGGGCAGCTCCGGCGCCTGCCGGACATCGAGAAAGCGATCCAGGCAGCGGGGCTTGCCGAGGGGGTGAGGGATGCCGCTGTGGCGGTGTTCCGTGCTCTGGCCGGGGCGGAGGCCGCGGCTCACGGTGTGCCGCTGGACGAAGTGCATTTCCACGAGGTGGGCGCCTGGGATTCCATAGCGGACATCGTCGGGGTGTGTGCCGCGCTCGATGCGCTGGGGGTGGACGAGGTGGTCTGCTCGTCGCTGCCGCTCGGGTGCGGGACGGTGCGGACGGAGCACGGGTTGCTGCCCGTACCGGCGCCGGCCACGTTGGAGCTGGTGAAGGGGTTGCCCGTCTCGTCCGGCCCGTGCGAGGGGGAGCTGACGACGCCGACCGGGGCGGCTCTTGCCCGGGTGCTTTCCACCCGGTTCGGCCGGATGCCGGACATGGTCGTGCAGCGTGTGGGCTGCGGGGCGGGCCACCGGGAGATCCCGGGGAGGCCCAACGTCCTGCGCCTCGTGCTGGGGGAGCTTCCGACCGGGGGGGGCAGCCAGGACGAGTGGCTCATGGCCACGAACCTGGATGACTGCTCGCCGCAGGTCGTGGCCAGTGCGCTGGAGCGGCTGTTCCAGGAGGGGGCGCTCGATGCCTGGTGCACCCCGATCCAGATGAAGAAGAACCGGCCGGGCGTGCAGGTATCGCTCCTCTGCCGGGCAGCGGAGCGGGATCGCCTCCGCCGCGTTCTTTTTCGAGAGACGACGGCGATAGGAGTGCGTGAGCAGCTCGTGATTCGGACGAAGCTGCCCCGAGAGTGGGTGCCGGTGACGACGCGTTTCGGCACGGTGCGGATGAAGGCATGCCGGCTGGACGGTGAGGTGGTGAACGCGGCTCCGGAGTTCGAGGACGCCCGGCACCTGGCCGAGGCGAATGCCGTACCGGTTCGAGTCGTTCTGGCCGAGGCGATGGCCGCGTTCCGGGCGGTCGAGGGTGTTCCCGAGGCAGCGAATCCTCCCGGGGAAGGGGCCGGCAAGGGGACCCGGGATGAGGGCTAGGCGGGGCACGCTCCTGCGGGAACGAGCCGCCCGGCTCTCGGCGGACGGCCCGACTGCGTCCGGTGCGGATTCGCCCGGGATTCGTCTTCGCGGGCACCACCTCCTCTGCCTGCTGTCGTTCTCTGGGGACGGGTACTCTCCGGAGTTCGTCGAGCGTTTCCGGAGCCTGGCCGATTCCTATCGCGAGCCCGGCCTGGTGGTCCGGGTCCTTGCATCGCCGGATGATGCCTGCGCTGCGTGTCCGCACCTGGACGCTGGGGGGTGCGCCTCGCCCATGGACGGTCCGGAGGCGGACGTTGCGGCCCTGGATGCCGCGGTGCTGGACGCGTTGGGCATTGCTCCCGGCCCGCACCTGGCGCACGACCTGCACCGGCTCGTCGCGGCGTTGTCCGAGGGGACGCTGCACCGGCTGTGCAGGGCCTGCTCCTGGTATGGAAGGACCGACTGTCAGAGGACCGTCCGCGAAGCAGCGGCCCGTCTCACCGTACCCCGAACGGGTTGAAGATATCGAGGGTGACACCGACCCGGAAGCTCTTGGGGTCGGAGATGTTGTGCTCGTAGCCGACGTCCACGGACACCACGGATCCGGCCAGCACGCTCAGCCCGCCTGCCAGAAAGAGGGGGGCCTCCTGGCCCTGCTCGTAGCGCCCACCGGCCCTCACCACCACTTCGGGGACCAGCATGTACTGGACCCCACCCATGTAGGAGACCAGGGCATCCTTCTTCTTTCCTTCCCGGCTGAGGGTGTCGAACATGGCCGACGTATCGAACGCCAGCACCAGGGGACCGGTCCACCACGAGAGGCCGCCGCCGACCCCGCGGGGGGTGGTATCGCTCAGGGTGCTCAAGAGGTTGTAGCCGACCACTCCGAGCATGAGCTGGCTGCGGAAGTTGAACGCCAGGCCGAAATCGGCGGACCATAGATCCTTGTCCGCGGATTCCCCTGCAGGCCATGCCTGACCGTAGTGCCCTCCGGCGCCGAAATGGACTCCGAACTCGGGGGCCTCGAAGGAGTAGGCCAGCGCGAGGTGAGCGTTGTGCCCTTCGAGGCCGTCGCCGAGCAGGTAGTCGTACAGCACGCCCATGGAGAGGTGGAGGGGGTTTGGAGTGGAATCGGTCCATTCGACGCCGATCACGTGAGCGTCCAGCTCCTTGCCGTCGGCGGCCTTGACGCGCGTGAAGCCGTAGGAGGCTCCGAGCACGTACATGCGGGAGGTGGCCAGGGCCGCTGGATTGAGCAGGGTGGCGGCCCCCGCGGTTGCGAACGACCTCCCGGTACCGGCAATGCCGCGGCTGCGGGCGGTGAGCATCTGATCGTGCTCTGCGAGCTGGGCCGATGCCGGCAGCGAGTAGAAGCACAGGACTGCCAGCATTGCGAATCGAGATGGTCTCATGGGGCTCCTCCGGTAACGGGCCATGTGGACGTGCAAGAGGATACTGTCGGCCCGCACCC
>Ga0194127_10009778_pt1 | contig 10031 bp, 3 predicted proteins | sample TA2KigC100mmetaG_FD_148624 | JGI IMG/M metagenome (GOLD analysis project Ga0194127, IMG submission 148624) | Freshwater microbial communities from Lake Tanganyika, Tanzania - TA2015036 Kigoma Deep Cast 100m | ecosystem: Environmental > Aquatic > Freshwater > Lake | place: Tanzania: Lake... | reverse complement strand
TCTTCCTTCTTCTCTTCGGCCTTGGGTGCGGGCTCTTCCTTCTTCTCCTCGGCCTTGGGTGCGGGCTCTTCCTTCTTCTCCTCGGCCTTGGGCGCGGGCTCTTCCTTCTTCTCCTCGGCCTTGGGTGCGGGCTCTTCCTTCTTCTCCTCGGCCTTGGGCGCGGGCTCTTCCTTCTTCTCCTCGGTCGGCGGCGTCGCCCCCTCCTCCTCGACCTTCTGGACCTTCTTGATCTCGAGGATGTCGATGGCAGCGGCCTCGTGCGCCTTGAACTTGTCCTCCACCGCCTGGATCATCGGTTCGGAATCGGCGACCATGCCCATACCGATGTACTCCCGGGCCTCCTTGAACGCAGTATCATACTGGACGAGGTCCGTGGCGAGCTTCTTGGCCGCGTTGATCTTCTTCTTCAGAGCCGCGTCCTTGGCGGCCTTGGGCCCGTTCTCGGCCATGAAGGCATCGAGCTGCTTGCGATAGTCGCTGGCCTGTGATTCCACCTTCTTCATCCGCTTCTCGAAGGCCTGGGCCTTGGCCTTCATCTCCTCTTCCATCTTCTTGGCCTCGGCCTCGGCCATGGCCATCTCCTCTTCCATCTTCTTCATCTGCTCGGCCATCTTGTGGGCCTGGTCGAGCCCCTTGACCCCTTCGGACACATCCACGCCCAGCTTGGTACCCGAGTCGATGAACTCCTGGTACGCGGCAGCGGCCTTGTCGAAATCGACCAGCTTGACCTGGTAGATCCGGGCGATGCGGAGCAGCAGGTCCACCCGAGCCGTATCCAGTTCGAAGGCCTTCCGGTAGAGAGCGAAGCCGTCGTCGAACTCCGCCATTCCGACCTTGCAGCTCCCCAGGCCGACGACCGCCTCGACCATGTCCGGACGCTCGGTCAGGACGTATTCGTATTGCTCAAGGGCAGCGTGGTAGTTGAGGTAGTTGAGGTAGACGGCAGCCAGGTTGAGCCGGGCCTCGAGGTTCTCCTGGTTCACTCCGATGGCCCGCTGGAAGTTGACCACTGCCTTGGGGGTGTCGCCGAGCTGGAAGTAGGTGAGGCCGAGGTTGTTGTAGGCCTCGGTCGAATACTTGTCGAGCGTGAGCACCTTGTTCTCGAAGATCCACCTGGCGATCTGAAGCTCCCCCTTGAGCAGGTAGATGAGCCCGCGGGTGTTGAGGGCCACCACGTTGGCCGGCTGCAAGATGAGCACGTTGCGCACGAAGTCCTCGCACGTGGTCAGCGCATCGAGCTGCCGGGCGCGGTCCTTCTCGCCCCTCGCCTTCATGAGCCAGTAGAGCGCCAGCGCGTTGTTCACCTCGACGTTGTCCGGATCCCTCGCGATGACCTCGTCGAACAGGCTCTTGGCCTTGCCTTCCAGCTCGACCCCCTTTGCATCGTCACCGGCCAGGAACGCATCGCGGGCCTTGGCCAGGTAGACCTTGCCGACGTACCCCTTGGCCGAGCCGCTCTCCGGGTTGGCGTCGAGGGCCTTCTGGTAGACCGACAGCGCCTCCTCGTTGCGTCCGGTCCGCTCGTACACCATGCCCAGGTTGAAGTAGGCCTCGAGGAAGTTCTTGTCCTCGCTGGAGGCCTGCTCGAAGGACTGCGCTGCCGCTCCGTAGTCCGGGGGGGCCTGGTACACGGAGATCACGCCGTCACGGAACGACTTCTGCGCCTGGACCTCCACGCCCGGGACGAACTCCGGCTTCTCCGCCACCTTGACCTTGCGCATCTCCAGCGCCTTGGCAAGCGCAGCGCGACGGGCCTCTTCCTCGTCCCGCACCTGCTTGGCCTTCAGCTCCTCCTGGGTCAAGGTCGGCTGGTCATCCAGCGGGTCCCCTGTGGTCTGCTGCGTCGTGGCAGGGCCGCACGCCACCGCCACGGCCAGCAAGAGCAGCATCGCCACTCCCGAAATCCATCTGAACGCTACGTTCATGCTTGGCTCCTGCATGTTCTGTCTCAGCTCGAAGGTCGAGAAGCAACCCATGGTCGTGCCCTCCATCCGGCTACTTGCCGCCTCCATTCGTCGCCCCGCCGTCCTTCTTCTCCCCGTTCTCGCCAGCCGGCGCACCCTCCTCCTCCGGCTTCTTGTCCTCCCCTTCGAAGGTCACGAAGTCGACTTCCGTGTCCCCACGAACCAGGGTCCGGATGAAGCTGGTGGAAAGGAGCGTGTCCTTGGTGTGTGCGGTTGCCACGAGATCCTCGTGCTCGATCGGGAAGTCCTGCGGGGTCAGCTTGGCGGCCATGGTCCCCGACTTCTTGGACCACTCGCTGTACACGCCGAGCTGGTGGGCCATCAGAATGGCCTGCTTGAAGTTGGCCCGGGCCTTCTCCTCCAGCGGAGCGGCGAACCGGTCTTCCAGCTCGGCCTTGTACATCTCCACCTCGTCCTCGGTCAGCCCTTCGGGCAGCGGCACCGCGTACAGGGTCTCGGCAAACTCGTGGTACAGCAGACCGACCTGGTAGTAGGCCGCGGCCGCCCAGAAGCGCGACCCCGTCTTGATCACGGCATCGAACGCCGCCTCCGCGGCCTGATGCAGCTTGGCCTTCTTCTCCAGCGACGTCCCCATCCGGTAGAAGCTGGACGTGTCGATCCCGAACTCGGAGAAGTCGTGGTACTGGTACTGCGCCATGTAGAAGGCGGACTGAGCGGCCCAGCTCAGGCACTTCTTCTTGCCGTCGCCGTCCAGCTTGGCGAATGCCTTGCCGGCCGCGCCAAAGTGGTCGAGCGCCTTCTTCCGGTTCTTCGTCCGCTCGATCTCGTAGAGGGTGAACCCCGCCTTGGCCCAGGCCTCGACGACCATCGGCCCCCGGGACGCGTTCTTCTTGTCCTGGGCGAATGCCACGTACTTCTTGTACGCGGTATCCAGGTTCCCCTTCTCCTTCTCGATGTCTCCGATCTTCAGGGCCGCGCGCGGGGCTCCGTCGTGCTTCGGGAACAGCTTGAGGAACTCGGACAGGGCGGAGACGGTGGCATCGCGGTCCTGCAGCGACTGGTAGATGGTCGCGGCATTGATGATGGCCACCGGCGTCTGCGGGTTGTCCTTGAAGCGCTTCATCTCCATGAACGCCTCCGCTGCCTTGCGGAACTGCGTCTGCGCCTCGTAGATCTCCCCGATGACGAACTGCGCCTCCGCTGCCTTCGGGCTCTTGGGATACTGGCGAATCAGCTCCTCGTACTTCTCGATGGCCTCACGCAGCTTCTTGGACCGGGCATACAGGTAGGCCAGGGTGTACGTCGTGTACGCCATGATCTCCTTGTTGTTCCGGAACTCCTTGGTCAGCCGGTTCAGCTCCTCGATCGACCCGCTGGTGCGCCCCTCGGTCTCGAGATCCTTGGCCCGCCGCGTGATCGCAGTCGCGATGATGAGCTCCAGGTCCGACTTGCTCTTGAACAGGAAGTTCTTCTCCGCAATCAGCTTGCGGGACCACTCCTCCACCGCCTCCCAGTTCCGGACCCGGTAGTAGCAGTCCATGATCATCGTGGCCGCAATGGCCGCGAACCGGTGCTTGGGGTCGTACTTGAAGATGTTCTCGAACCGCATCACCGCCTCGTCGAACATCCCGTGCTTGTAGAAGGTCTCGGCCGCGATGTACATGATGTTCGGGATCATCTCGCCACGCTCCGGGTACTTCTTCCGGAACTCGGGATCCTTGCGCGCCTCGAGCAGCAGCTCCGTGTACTTGTCCGCTGCCTTGATGAACCCGACCTCCAACTCGTGAAGCTCCGTGCGCTGGATCTCCTCGGCCTCGTCACGCATCTGCTCGGCCGACACCTTCTTGAACTCGACTTCCCCCTTGTTGGCCCGCTGGCGCAGACCCGCCTCCACCATCATCTCCTCGTGGCAGTAGATGACTCCGAGGGCCGCGTCCTCCACGAACTTGCCCTTGGTGTCCTTCTGGATCACGAACGAGTACTGCTCCGCAGCCTTCTTGAAGTCGTGCAGGTTGAAGTAGAGGATTTCCGCATACCAGAAGTTGATCTCGTAGGAGCGGTTCGAGTCGGGGAACCGGCGCAGGTACTCCGCATAGTACTCGGCCGCCTTCATGTACTGAGGCTCGGATTCCCCCTTGCGTCCCTTCTGCTCCAGCGCATCGGCCTCCACGTGGTAGTGGTTCGCCACGTAGAACACCATCTCCTCGAGCATCTTGAGGGCCGCATCCGTCGCTGTCGGATTCTCGCGGTTCGCGATCCGCCACGGCGACTCGTTCTTGAAGTAGTCCAACTCCTCCTTGAGCACCCTCTCGATGGACGACCAGTCGGCCCGCTTGATCGCGATGTCCATGATCGTCTGGTAGTACTCGGGGATGCGCGGGGTCGTCGGCCACTTGTTGATGAAGTGGTAGTAGAGATCCAGCGCGTCCTGGTCCTTGCCCTGGGCCACGTACAGCTCGCCGATCGTGTGCAGCTTGACGTACGCCTGCTCCTCCCCCACTTCCCCGGTGAAGTACTCGCGGGCATCCTGCCAACCGTTCGGGATTTCGGCATAGGCCAGGACGAGGTCGGACAGCGCCTGCTCGCGGAACTCGACCTTGCCCACTTCCCTGTCGCCCTTGATCGCGTCGACCACGGCGTGGAAGGTCTCGATGCACTTCTGGAACTCGGTCAGGTTGTAGTAGACCCAGGCCAGCTTGTACAACGCGTAGTTGTACATCGGCGCTTCCGGGTAGTTGTTGATGATCTTCTCGTAGTTGACCTTGGCGTAGTAGAGCGAGTGGGTGTCGAAGTAGTACTCGCCCAGGTGGAGGAGCGCCTGCGGAATCAGCCGGCTGTCCGGGTGGCTCTGGACCAGGGTCGTGAAGTGCTTCACCCCTTCCCGCTGGAGCTGCACGTCCTTGGCCGTTCGGCCGGCCTCGATCGCGCCGCGGCCCAGGTAGTAGAGCACTTCGTCGATGCGCTGGTAGTCCGGGAATTCCCGAAGCACCTTGCGGTAGTACTCGAGGGCAACCGCGTAGTCCTCCACCGGCTCGACCGGCTTCTCCTTGACCACCCCCTCCTCGTACTTGTCGAGTGCGTCCATCCAGACTTTGCGCTGTCGCAGGTACTGGTAGTGGTTCTCCTCCCAGTAGGATTCCCCCAGCCGGAAGTAGATCTCGGCCTTGTTCTCGTAGTAGGGCTGGGTTGCCAGCAGCTCCTCCATCTTCTTGATGTTGTTCTGACGGAGGGTGGACATCTTCTGCTGGTTCTCCTCGACCGCCTTGCTGAGGTTGGCGGTTTCGAGCTCGATGAGCGACATGGCCTTCTTGACGCAGAACCTCTTGACCACGTCGCAGATCTGCCCTTCCTCGCAGTCCGAGTCGAACTCGCAGGGCTTCTCCTTCATCTCCCGTTTCTTCGCTTCGATCTTGGTGATCTCGCGCTTCTTCTTGATCCCTTCCTTCAGCTCCTGAGCGAACGCGGGCAGTGCGATCAGGCAGGCCAGGGAGACCAGGATGGTGTTCCTCATTTCATGCACTCCTCTTTCAGGAAGCTACGGTATCCCCACAGCTCGTCACTCCAGTAGTCCCCTTCGAACGGCCACTCGAGGGAGTCGGAACCGACGATGGCCACGGAGCCGCCGCCGACCTTCCTGGCACCGGTCGCCTGCTCGAGTGCGCTGACGACTGCGGGGTCCACCCCCTCCGCCTCGAGCGCCTCGATCTGCGACGGGGTGAACTGCCGGTAGGTATCGTCCTTCTTGATCCTCTCCACGATCTTCTCGACCGGCTCCTTGCGCTTGGTCATGGCCAGGATCGCCTGGTAGGAGCGATCGAGCTGCTCCTTCAGGAGAAGGAGGCGGGTCTGCATCTCGATCTTCTCCATCTCGACCTGGTTCAGGTCGAGCTCGATCTCGGTGACCTTGACCTCGTACTCCCTCAACGATGCCTCGACGATCCGCAGCACCTGCTGGATCTTGATGCCGATCTCGTTCATGCGTGCGATCTTGTCGGACTCGAGCATGGCGAGCTTCTCCTCGGCCCAGTCGCCCAGGTCGACGCGGCTGCGGGAGAGCTCGGTCTGCTCCTTCTCAATCTGGTGGATCGTCTTGTAGAGCGTGTAGAATTCCACGTTGCTCAGCACCGGGTAGAGCAAAGATTGGGGCATCGAGTACGAGCGGTCGCCGTCCAGGATCTTCGTCAGCGCCATGTAGTATTCCGCGGGTGTCCGCATGGACTGCATGAACTGGGAGAGCGGCACGCCCAGCACCGACACATGGTTCCGGAACATGTCGATGGATTCCTTGGCGAACTCGTACCGGCACATGTTCAGGTAGACCGTGGCCTCGAGGATCCAGAGCTCGGGATAGAAGTAGTGGTCGAAGTACGGAGAATGCAGGGCGTGGAAGGTCCCCAGGGCGCGGGAGTTGTCCCCCTTGACGAAGAAGCACCACCCCGACTCGTAGAACGCGACCGGGAGCTGGAGCGATTCCTGGGGTACCTTCCGGTAGTAGAAGATGGCAGCATCGTAGTCACCCGTTTCGTACGCGATCCGGGCCAGCGCCATGTACGCCAGGTGCGAGACGCGGGGGTAAAACGTGTTCCTCTCCTGCGCCAGGACGGCCTGCTGGAAGCTCTGGACCGCGGACTTGTACATCTGGTTCGCGACCTGCACCAGGCCGGTCAGGTAGAGCGAGCGGGCGTACTCGGGCGACCCCTCGCTGATCTGCTCGAAGTACTTGAGTGCGAGGCTGTAGTTCGCACCTTCGAAGAAGAACTCCCCAAGGAAGTAGTTGTACTCGTCCTGGAAGGTCTTCGAGAAGTTGCCGACGAAGAAGTGGGTGAGCTGCTCGAGGTTGGGCGGGGAGAACTCCACGAGGCGGCGCATCTCCCGCAGGTGCTGGAACGCGGGCTGGAAGAACACCCGATCCGGTCCCTGGAGCACGATCTCCAGCAGCATGTCGGCAGCGGAGCGATGCAGCCCTGACTTGGCCAGTGCCAGGGCGATGCCGTAGTTGGCATTGTAGAACTCGTCGGAATCGGGCGGATAGCTGCCGTCGGCCACGAACTTGCGGAAGTGCTTGATGGCCTCGACGTACTTGCCGTCCTCGGCCAGCTCCATGCCGGTCTTGAGCTGCCCCTGGGCAAAGGCCTTCTGCTGCGCCTTCAAGGCCTTGTCCTGCTCCTCCTTGAGGCGCAGGGCCTCGAGGCGGGCACGCTCGGCCTCGGCCCGGATCTCCTCGGGTGTCTTCTCCTGCACGGTCGGCTTGTCTTCCGGCTTCTTGTCCGGCTCCTTGGGCCCTTCGGGCGTCGCGGTCCCGTAGCGCTGCGGAGTCGCCAGCATGAAGCGGATGACGGCCTCGGGCACACCGGCGTTCTTGAGCTCGAGGATGTCGTTGATCTCGAGGTTGAAGATGGTGCGGTCCTTTTCGATGGCCTTGATGATTTCGTCCGCGGAGATCCCCAGGTTGGACAGGGTGATGATCTCCTCTTTGGAAACAGCGAGTGCGTCTCTTCCGCCCGCGGTGATGCCGAGCAGGAACGCGGCCAGCGCCACAAGGGTGATTCGCCTAGTCATGTCACGCCCCCCGGTTCGATTCACTTTTGAACGCCATGGGTTCCAAGCATCCGCCCCGAGCCTACAGGAAGAACGCTGCGCCGAGCGTCAGCTCCGCAGGGTAGGAGACGCCCCCCCGCTCGGCTGCGAAGAAGTAGTGCCGGTACTCGATGCGCATGGCCAGCCAGTCCAGGAAGTAGAGGCGGACGCCGGTCCCCACGTTGGCCGCGACATCGTACCTCTTCTTCCGGTCGCCGCCCTCCTCGAGCGTGGCCACCTCGGTCCCGATGCAGCCCACGCCGACCGCCAGGTGGAAATCGAAGTGGAACAGCTTGGAGGTGAACAGGCCGATCTTGCCGTGGACCGGACTCCAGAGACCCTCCAGACCCGCGGTCCACTGCAGCTTCTGCGGCAGGAACGTCTTGATCTGGATATTGAAGGTCTCCGGGTTTTCGAGGAACACCGACAGCTCGGATTCCGTCGGGATGAAGTAGGAGCCGAACAGCTCCACCCCGATGTCTTCCGAGAAGAAGTAGTCGTAGCGCAACCCGAGCGGGTAGTACATCATGAACTCGTCGTTGGGGATGGTCCCCCCGTAGATGCCCAGCTCGTGCCGTCCGTCCTTCTGGAACAGCCGCTTCTGGATCACCTTGACATCCCGCTTCTGGCCCCAGTACTTGTCGAGGTACTTGTCAAGCACCCCGGCCTCCTGGGCGAAAGCGGACGACGCAAACAGGCCGATGAAGGCCGCCAGAACTGCGTGGACCACGAATGTTCTTCCCTTCATGTCTTCCTCTCCGTGCGCGACATCACGTTTGGTTGCCCGAAACACCATAGCACTCCGTGCTGAAAACCCTACTCGGTCGGCTCTTCCGGCGCCGGCGCCTCGGGGGGCGGCGCCTCGGGGGGCGGCTCCTGGGCCGCCTCGCCCGGCGGCGGGAAGCAGTTGGCCCCCCCGCAGTCCCAGTCGTCCGGGTATGCCAGCTCCCCGACGTTGGGGTACTTCAGGTGAGGCTCGAGATTCTCCCACGTGCACCCGGACTCCGGCTTGATCTTCAGGGTGGCCCAGTACACCCACTTGCTGTCCGGATCGTCCGGATCCTCCCGCGACCATCCGCGTCCCTCGTCATAGTAGAAACAGGCGGCGGCCAGCCCCTCGGGCTTGGCCACCTCGGCCGGGACCTCCGGCGGCTTGGGCGGTGCGCAGTCTCCGTGACAACAGAGCGTCGGTATGCCGGCCAGCTCCACGGTCTTGGTCTCGTTCTGCGTGCCCGAGCCGGTCTTGGTCTCGGTCTGCACCTTGATGAGCACGCTTGCCGCGGTGCAGGAGCTCTTCTCTCCGTTCTCCAGCCACGAAAGCGTGCTCTTGCAGATCATCTCCTGCGGATCGCACCACCACTGCTCGGTCGAGCAGGCGTTGTACTTCTCGTCCTGCGGGCACGTGTCCACGGCCGGACTGCACTCCTTCCGGACAGCGAGCCGGCGATCAGCGAACGGCTCATCTCCCTCGAGGTCGGTGGTACCCACCTTGTAGGCGAACCCGTCTTCGATGCTCACCAGGAGCTCATCGTCGCCAGCAACGACCTTCCCGGTCCCCTCCAGGGTGTAGATGTACCCGACCTTCGGGTCGTTCCCCTTCTTCATGGTGGCCAGGTTCAGGACACCCCGCCAGTAACCCCGGAACGTGTAGCGGACGCGCATCAGCGTCTTGCCCAGCGTGTCCTGGAGCTGGGATTTCGGGATGTCCAGCGTGTTGACGAACATGTACTGGCCGCCGGTCAGGCACGCGACCTCCATCTGCCGGGCATCCCGCATGCGATAGCCCTTCGCTTCCATCTGGACGAAGTGGACCGGGATGCGCTCGATCATCGGCTTGGTCTCGATGTAGTCCCGCACCGTCTCGAACGACGTGTTGTACTGCAGGCACTGGCTGCTGCACGTGTTCAGGTCCGTGGACGGGCCGCAGGTATCCGGACCGTCGCCAACGACCAGGATGTGCTTGTAGGCAGCGTTGCGCAGCGCGGACGGCGGGTCGATCGCTTTGCCTTCCTGGTCGACCCACTGGGACGGGTCCCCTTCCATGTAGCGGTATGCCACGTCCAGCGCATACCAGAGCGGAGTCCGCCCCTTCTCCTCGCCCTTGATCTTGTCCAGGCCGTTGAACCCGATGATGCTCTCGCGATTGGTGCCGAAGCACTCCCGCATCTTGGTCTTCAGATCCGCGTCGGGTTCCGACGGGAGATGGCAGACCATGTCGAACTTGCTCTCGCTGTAGGCGAACACCACCACGGGGTCCTTGTCGTTCATCCCGCGGATGACCGCCTCGATGGCGGTGAAGCGCGCAGCGCCCCCGTCCGACGCGTTGTCGCCCCACGTATCCGAAGTGAGCTTGGCGGAGACGTTGGCGAAGTTGTCTTCCTTGTAAGGCGGGTACGGGTCCACGAGCCCCTTCATCGAGCCGCTCATGTCGAGCAGGATGGCCAGCGCCACGCTCCCCTTGTTGTCCAGTGCGGGCCTGCCGTACGAGTAGTAGTCGACGCTCTGGAACTCCACCGGGCTGCCTGCCCC
>Ga0194127_10009768_pt1 | contig 10035 bp, 10 predicted proteins | sample TA2KigC100mmetaG_FD_148624 | JGI IMG/M metagenome (GOLD analysis project Ga0194127, IMG submission 148624) | Freshwater microbial communities from Lake Tanganyika, Tanzania - TA2015036 Kigoma Deep Cast 100m | ecosystem: Environmental > Aquatic > Freshwater > Lake | place: Tanzania: Lake... | reverse complement strand
GCGCGCGGGGCGGCCGTCCGGGTTGCCGTCATTCCGGCGAACGCCGGAATCCAGGGGATCGCCCTGGACCCCGGCTTGCGCCGGGGTGACGCCGGTTTCCCGGTGTGCGCCGCCGATCCTCAAGCTGGCTACCACCTCAAGGATGCGCGCCGCCACCCAGGCCGCCTCGGCGGCGCGCTTGTGCGGCCGCACGGGCGGTGGGTCGCGCAGCGGATTGCGGAAGGGGATGGGCGCGGCCGCGGCCTCCTCCGCCGGCGCCGCGTACAGCTCGCAGCGGCCGGGCAGGCCGGCCTGGTGCGCGCCGTGCGGGCGAAAGCCGGCATAGTCGGCGCGCTTCGAGAACAGGGCGTTGACCCAGGCCACCACGCGCGGGGCGCAGCGGCGGGTCTCGTCGTGCGGGTAATGCGCGGCGCCGTAACGCGCCCGCAGCCAGTCGCAGGCGGCGGCGAACAGACGCGGCTCGGCGCGGCGGAAGCGGTAGATCGACTGCTTGGGGTCGCCCACCATGAATACCGTCGGCCGTGCGCCATCCTCGCCGTAGGCCTCCAGCCAGGCGCGCAGGATACGCCACTGCAGCGGGTTGGTGTCCTGGAACTCGTCCAGCAGCACGTGCTTCCAGCGGCAGTCCAGCTTCATCAGCACGGCTGCGGCGGCCGCGTCGTCGTCCAGCAGGCGGGCCGTCTCCAGTTCGGCGTCGGCGAAATCGAGGCCGCCGCGCGCCGCCTTCGCCTCCGCGTAGGCTTGCAGGTACGCGGCGCCGGCCAGCAGGCCCAGGCGGTTGAGGCGCAGGGCGCGCTGTTCGGCGAGGCGTTCGACGGCGCGCAGCACCTGTTCGCCCAGGCGGTGGTGCAGTGCCAGGTAGCGGGCGGCGGCCTCCGCGCCCAGGCGGCGGTCGAGCTCGTTGCCCGGCTTGCGCGCGAGCACGGTGTTTTTCTGGGTGAGGAACACGGCGCGCCAGCGCGCCAGCCCCTCGCTGTTCTCCCTCTCCCCCGCCGGGGAGAGGGCCGGGGTGAGGGGGGTTGCCGCCATTCCCGCGAGCGCCCTTTCCAGCTCCAACGCCCGTTCCGCCTCGGTCTTCAGTCCGCGGGCGCCGTTTTCCGCCAGCAGCGCGCAATACTCCCGGCATTCCGAGACGAACCCCGGCGCGGCATACAACTCGCCGGGCACGTCCTCGGCCTCGCTAACCCCGAGCAGGCGTTCCAGCTCGGCGCACGCCGCCGCCACCGCATCCTCGCGACCCAGGCCCGCCGCCCACCACTCCGCCCGCCGCGCCAGCAGGCCGTCCAGCAACTGACGCAGGCTGGCCAGCGGCAGTTCCGCCGCCAGCGCGGCGAAGGCGGACTCCAGCGGCCCGCCGCGTGCCCGTCCCAATTGCTCGACGTAGGCGTGCCAGGCTTCCTCGCGCAGCAGGGCGGCGTCCTCGATGATCTCGCCGGGCACGCGCAGGGCCAGGGGGGCGCGCGCCAGCAGGTGGAAGAACCAGCCGTGGAAGGTGGTGATCATCGGCCCGGGCCGCGCGGCCAGCACCTTTTCCAGCAACCCCCGCGCCGCCGGCAGCGCCGCCCGCGCCTGCGCCTCGCCGAGGCCGCGCTGGACCAGGAAATCCACCGCCGCCTCCGCCGGCAGCAGAGCCAGATCCTCCAGCCAGGCATCCAGCCGCTCGCGCATCTCCGCCGCCGCCTTGCGCGTGAAGGTGATGGCCAGCAACTCCGACGGCTCCGCCCCCGCCAGCAGCAGGCGCAGCATGCGCGACACCAGCAGCCAGGTCTTGCCGCTGCCGGCGCAGGCTTCCACCACCGCGCAGCGGGCGGGGTCGAGGGCGGTTAGGAGAGGGTTCATGAGCGGGGGAAACCGTCGCGCATCAGCACAACGCAATGAAAGAGTTCGTTTCGGATCATGACGGCCGCATCATAGACCGGGGACGTGACTCCGAAGGGAGACTGCCTTGGGCCGATGGCCGGGTGGAAAGATGGGGCTCGCTCAAGGATCGCTGTTCAATCGTGTCCGACCCCGGATTTCCCTTGCCGAGTTTCACGGATGCCCCATTGCCTGCCGTTGCGCGGCATCGGGCTGACGAAAATCGTCACTTTTTGGTTTGAAAGCACATTCCGCAACCGGCTGTACCGGAATGGGTGAACTGGCTGCCTCCGCCCCATGCAGTGCCGCTAGAGGCCTCAGGCAGCGGGACTGCGCGGGGCGAGAGCGGGGCTAAAGTTTTTTTCACCATGGTCGATAACCGGCCTGCGCGTGCAGGGTTCGGGAGGTTGGCACGGTTCTCGCATAGAGTCCCTCGCCGCCGGATGGCGCGAATTTTCAACCACATAGGAGTGTGAAATGAAAGCGATGCAAATGCGTACCGGCCAGGCCGGTTTTACCCTGATCGAACTGCTGATCGTGATTGCGATTATTGGTATCTTGGCCGCGATTGCGGTGCCGGCGTATCAGACCTACACCAACAAAGCCCGTTTCGCCGAAGTAACGAACTCGATGGCACCTTTCAAGTTGGGGGTCGAGGCCTGTGTTGTCGGCGGTTTTGCGCTCGCTGACTGTGATGAAGGCAATAATGGGGTTCCTGCCCCCCGGACGACTGCGGAAGGGTTTGTGGCATCAGTTCGTGTGGCCAACGGAGTAATTACCGGTACAAGCCAAAATACTGGTGGTGCCTTCAACATTATCCTTGACCCGGCGCTGGGTGCCGGTTCCCTGGTAACTTGGTCTCGAAACACCGGCAGTACCTGCATCGCCGCAGGTCTGTGCTGATCCAGCAGTCAACTCAAAAAGGCGCCGTCCGGTACGGCGCCTTTTTCTTTGCATGCCTCCTGTGCGTGCTGACCGCGGCGCTATACCTGTCCTTCCTGGGTACCCCCCCTTTTTTTGACGACCTCAACTTTTTCAAGGCCGTAGCGCTGGATACCCATAGGGAGTTTTATTTCACGCCACGCTGGGGTCTGCGCTGGCTGATGGGCCAGATCTATGAGTCTTATGGCCACGGGCCGGAAGCATTCCGCATCCTCAGCCTTACGATTCACCTGCTGACGGGGCTGGCGGTGTTCTTTTTCGTCAGGCGGCTGCTGGATACGGCCGGCTTCGACGGACATTCCTCGTTCGCCGCGTTTGCCGGAACGCTGCTGTTTCTGCTCCACCCCGTGGCTACCTTCGCCGTGGGCTACATCATCCAAAACACGATCCTGTCGGCCATGCTGTTCAGCGTACTGGCCTGGCATGCCTGGCTGCATGGTGTTCTCTCCGGCCGGGCGCGCTGGCTGTACGTGAGCGCGCTGCTGTTTTTCCTGGCGTGCTTCTCGAAGGAGCATGCGGTAACCGGTTTGGCCATAGTTGTACTGCTATCGATTTGGCTGGCGCGCAGTGGGTTGCCCGGCGTCCACCCAGGCGCTATGCGCCTCCATCTGGCCGCGGCGGGGTTGCTGATCGGTTTGGTGGCAATAGCGATTGTGTTGGGTCAAATGGGGATTTTCTTCATTCCCTACGAGCCCGAGGTTTCCTACATCGTCGACGAACTGTCCGTGGACCGGGGCCTGGTCTATCCCATCAGCGTCCTCACCCAACTCGGGCTGTTCTTCAAGTACTTGTTGCTGTGGCTGGTGCCGAACACGGCGTGGATGTCCCTGGACATGCGCGAACCTTTTGTCCAGAGCCTTTATTCCTGGCGCCACCTGGCTGCGGTTGCGGGCTTTCTTGCCTATGTCGGCGTTGGCCTGACCTTGCTCTGGCGCGGAGGCCGAATGGGATTGGTGGGCGTGGCGTTACTGACCCCGGCCCTGATGTTTGCCACCGAAGTGTCGACCGCGCGCATCCAGGATGCATTCGTGCTGTATCGCACGTACTTATGGCTACCGGTTCCATTCGCGCTGGCGGTGGCATTGATCGTGGTCAGGATCCGATTGCGCTTGAGCGCAGCGGTTCTGGCTCTAGTGGCCACATTTCTTGCTTTGTTCTCGATCAACCAGCTCATGACCTTTTCGCAGCCTGTATTCATTTGGCAACAGGCGCTGACCGCGCTGGAAGGCAAGCCTAAGCTGTTGGGGGTGGACCGGATCCACCATAACCTCGGGCAGGCTTACTATGATCTCGGCATGGCCAATGAAGCCATGAAGCACTACGACCGCGCCATCCAAATTGCCCCGGATATTCCCTACAGCTATGTGAATCGCGGCGCGCTGTATTACGACCTCAAACGATACGACGAGGCCATGGCCGATTTCGATCGCTCATTGTCCATGATGGCTTCCGGCAACGCTTTCATGGGCCGCGCCATGGTGCTCGAATCGCTCGGTGACCGCGAAGGGGAAACCCGCGCCCTGCTCGCCGCGTGCGGTCGGAAATTCATCGCCGCCTGCAAGAAGCTCGAAGCCAGGGGTGCGACCATCACTACAGCGGGGCCGGACAACCCGGCTGTTCCGGCTGGTGGGACTTAACCTGGCGTGGCATGCCTGGAGTGCCCAGTCGCCAAATGGACTGCCGTAGTGAGGCATGTTGTTTCCCGACACACATGAAGCTTCCTGACGAGATGCTGGCGCAGCACCGAACCATCGCCCGGGGCATGCTTGCCGTCATGCTCTTCGTCATGCTTGCCAAGCTGGTCGCCATGGCCAAGGAAATGGCCATTGCCTGGCGTTACGGCGTCGGCGAGGTGGTGGATGGCTATCTGTTCGTTTTCAATCTGGTGAGCTGGCCGGTTGGTGTCTGGCTGAGTGTGCTGGCGGTGGTGCTGGTGCCGCTGGCCACCCGGTTGCGGCGTGACGATACCGCCGGTCTGCAGGTGTTTCGCGCGGAACTGCTCGGCCTGACCCTGTTGATCGGGGTCGTGCTCGCTTTGGCGGCATGGTTGGGATTGCCCGTGTTGCTCGCGCGGAGTGGCTTGGGCTGGCGCCCGGCGTGCGCATGGTCGCGCTGGATGCCGTGCCCATGTTGGCTCTGGTGCCGTTGATCGGCCTGCCGATCGGTCTGTATTCGGTCTGGATGCTGTCGAGGGAGCGGCATGCCAACACGCTGTATGAAGGCCTGCCGGCGCTGGGCATCCTGTTCGCCGTCGTGCTGCTGCCCTTCGATGGCGTTGCGCCGCTCCTGTGGGGCACGCTGGCCGGCATGGCGTTCCAGTTGGCCGCCGTGGTGCTGCCGTCGGCGCGCGACAAGGAGTTCGGAATGCCCGGCTTCCGCCGGACATCATCCCATTGGCCCGCCTTTTGGCAAGGCTTCGGCATCATGATGCTGGGGCAGGCGATCATGAGCCTGACCACGGTCATCGACCAGTTTTTCGTCGCCGGGCTGGGCAGCGGCGCGATCTCCACGCTGGGCTATGCCAACCGGGTCCTGGCGCTGATCCTCGGGCTTGGCGCGACGGCGGTGAGCAGGGCTACCTTGCCGGTGTTCTCCCGCATGCAGGTGGAGACAGGGGGAGAAGAAACCCGCCGTATGGCGTTGCGTTGGGGCGGCTGGATGCTGCTGCTGGGCATGGCGATGGCGGTATTGGCATGGCCGGTCGCGCGATGGGGAGTGGCATTGCTGTTCGAACGGGGCGAGTTTTCCGCCACCGATACCGCCAGCGTGGCGTGGTTGATCCGCGCCGGTCTTGCCCAGCTGCCGCCGTATTTCGCCGGAATCGTGCTGGTGTCCTGGTTCACCAGCCTCGCCAATTACCGGGTGTTGCTGGGGGTCGCCATTCTGGCCCTGTTGGTGAAGATCGTCGGCAACTGGTTATTCGTGGGCCTGCATGGTCTGGTTGGCGTCCAATTCGCGACCGTGGCCATGCAGTGGGTTTCGCTACTGACGTTGCTGGGGGTTCTGATGAGGGATTACCGAAGGGAGGCAAGGGGCGTAGCATGAAAATCACCTCGATGCTCCGGTACATTGGCGTCCTGCTGCGTTGGCGCAAGGACCGTGATCGCGCCTTCACCCTGCTTGCCCGGTTCGGGGCCTGGATATTGCCGGAGTATCGCTTCACCTATCCGCAGATGACGTGGTGGCATGACGATCGATTCAACGCCTATCTTCGCCGCTTTGACGAATACGGCCATTTCAACACCCATCGACGCTGGATGCTGGTCCAGTTGATGCGTCTGACCGAGACGGTGCCCGGCGATACTGCCGAATGTGGCGTGTATCGTGGCTGTGGCAGCTGGGCGATGCTTCGGATGAACGGGAAATCGGGTTTTGGCCGTATCCACCACATTTTCGACTCGTTTGAGGGTGTCAGCGCGCCCAATGAGAGGGATGGCGAGTATTGGACCCGTGGTGATTTGGCGGCTGGGGAAGAAGTGGTGCGAGATGCGCTCGGCACGGAAGGCTTTCGACTCTACAAGGGCTGGATTCCGAAACGATTCACCGAGGTGGCGGACCGGCAATTCCGCTTTGTCCATGTCGATGTCGATCTTTACGAGCCGACTCGCGCGAGTGTCGAATTCTTCTATGGACGGCTGAGTCCGGGAGGCATCCTGCTTTGTGATGATTACGGGTTCGACACCTGTCCGGGGGCCACGCGGGCGATGGACGAGTTTCTCGAAGACAAGCCTGAAAAGATGGTGGCGCTGGCCGATGGAGGCGGATTCTTCATCAAGGGCATCGGCGTCGCTCGGGATGCGCTCTGATGCGTCAGGAAAGAATTTGGGACCATTTCCAGGGAAATGCCCAGGGATTGAAGACGTTCGCGCACGCCCAGCCGAGATACGCTTATCTCGCGGCACGCCTCCCGGCTGGCGCCCGCGTGCTCAATGTCGGCGTGGGCGATGGCGGACTCGAACGTCTTCTGCTGGACAAGGGCATCGAGGTCTTCTCGCTGGATCCAGGTGAAGCGGCGATCGACCGGCTTCGGAAAAAGCTCTCGCTGGATGAAACGCGGGTCAGGCAGGGTTATGTCGAGACGGCGCCCTTCCCGGCGGAGATATTCGACTTTGTGATCCTGTCGGAGGTGCTCGAACATCTGGAGGACGAGACGCTGGCCGCAGCGCTGACTGAAGTCAGACGCATGCTGAAACCCGGTGGGGTGTTCATGGGCACTGTCCCCGCCGACGAGGATCTTGCCTCCAACATGGTGGTTTGCCCGGACTGTGGAAAACTGTTTCATCGCTGGGGGCATGTCCGTGCTTTCAGCGAGATCGACCTGCGCGATCTGCTCGCCGACGTTTTTCCGGAGGTTCTGGAAATCCGGCGCACCGTGTACGGTCTCGGTGAAGGGCTCAACTGGAAAGGACGTTTGGGCTGGTTGCTCAAGCGTTGCGCGATCGCCGCCGGTATGCGTGGCAGCGGGGAGTCCTGGTTATTCCGGGCACGCAAAACCACCCTCGCATGAGTAGAGGCGGCGTCGGCATGTCAAGGCTTGGTGGGGCGATTTCGAATCGTGCCCGGAAACAACCGGCGGTTTTTCCATGCATGTACTGATCTGCATCCACTCGCTGGGCAACGGGGGCGCTGAACGTATGGCCGGCGAGCTGGCCAACGGGTGGGCGCGCGCCGGCCGGACGGTGACGCTGGTCACGCTTGAGGATGCCGACGTGGATTTCCAGTGCCTGGACCCGGCCGTGCGCAGGCTGGCCCTAGCTGTGTCCGGCAATAGTGGTGGATGGGGGGCGGCCATCTATAACAACTGGCGACGAGTCAGGGCCTTGCGCCAGGTGTTGCGGCGGCAGCGTCCGGATGTCGCGTTGGCCATGATGACTACTTCGGCGGTGTTGCTGGCGATTGCTAGTGCCGGCCTAACCGTCGCTACGGTTGGCGCGGAACGTACGTTCCCCCCAAAAGCGGGGTTGCCCCGACCATGGTTGTGGTTGCGCTATTGGTGTTATGGCTGGCTGGATGGGGTGGTCGCGCAGACGCCGGAGGCTGCGGACTGGTTGCGAGCCCACACCCGGGCCGGGCGCGTCGATGTAGTCCCGAATCATGCCGTCTGGCCATTGTCTGACCGATCACCCCATCTTGCGCCGGATGACGTCGGGATGGCCGGGCGGCGCAGATTGCTGGCGGTTGGCCGGCTGAGCAGTGAGAAGGGCATGGATACCCTGATTGAGATATTCAACGGGCTTGGACGACGCCATCCGGATTGGGAGCTGGTCATAGTTGGGGAAGGGCTGGCGCGAGCCAAGTTAACAACCAGGGTAGAAGCGTTGGGGCTCGCGGATCGCGTGTTTCTGGTTGGCCGATTAGGCAATCTGGCCAATTGGTATCGGAGTGCTCATCTGTTTGTGCTGCCATCCCGGTTTGAAGGTTTTCCCAATGTCCTGGTCGAGGCCATGGAGCATGGTTTGCCCTGCGTAGCCTTCGACTGCCCGGCGGGGCCGCGGCACATCATCCGCCATGGCGTCGATGGGGAATTGGTGCCGGACCAGAATGTGGATGCGCTGGCCAGCACCCTTGAACGGATGATGGCCGATGAAGCGTTGCGTCAAGTCTATGGCGAGCGGGCCAGGGAGGTGCTGGAGCGCTTTGCCTTCACCCGGGTCATGGCGATTTGGAACACATTGTTCGATTCCGTCATCGCGGCGCGGCGGGCTAGGCGATGAGTAGAAGTGGCTCCGGTTGTTTGAACAACTTTCCCCGATTTATAAGTGGACACCGGGCGGGTAGCCGGAGGTGCAGAGTTGTCCACGGCGTCGGTCGGCGCTTGCGACGAACCGACCGACGCGGTGGGCAACTCGGGGCGCACCCAGACGTTCATGTTACGCGGCCTGCTTCAGCGGCGGCAACGCCGCCAGATATTTTTCCGCCGGCGTGAGCCGGTCCAGACTGCTATGAGGACGGCTCACGTTGTACCAGTCAAGGTAGTCGGCGATGTCGGCGCGAGCCGCGCTCACGCTCGCATAGGCCTTGAGGTAAACCCGCTCGTACTTCACGCTGCGCCACAGGCGCTCAACGAACACGTTGTCGCGCCAGGCGCCGCGCCCGTCCATGGACAGCTTGCAGCCACGGGCCAGGACGGCGCTGGCAAATTCCTCGGCCGTGAATTGGCTGCCTTGGTCAGTGTTGACGATCTCGGGCACACCGAAGCGGGCAAACGCCTGCTCAATGACTTCCTTGGCATGCACGGCTTCCAGCGTAATCGCCACCTTGTGCGCCAGCACGCGCCGCGAGGCCACGTCCACCACGGCGGTGAGGTAGACGAAGCCGCGCGCCATCGGAATATAGGTGGTGTCCAGGGCCCAGACTTGGTTCGTCCGGTTGATCGCCAGCTTGCGCAGCAGATACGGATGGACCTTGTGCCCGGGCGCCGCCTTGCTGGTGCCCGCCTGCGGCGCCAGAGCCTCGATGCCCATGCGCAGCATCAGCGTCCGGATATGGCGACGCCCTGCTTGGATGCCTTGCCGGGCCAATTGGTCGCGCAGCATGCGCGCGCCCATGAAGGGATGCTCCAGGTGCAGTTCGTCGATCTTGCGCATGAGCGCCAGGTCTTCCAGGCTGACCGGTCGGGGCAGGTAGTACACCGTCCCCCGGCTGATGTTCAGCAGGCTGGCTTGACGGGTGATGCTGAGTTTGTGGTCACGGTCGATCATGGCTTTGCGCTCAGCAATCCCGCCTTGGTGAGCGCGCTTTCTAAAAAATCGTTCTCCAGCGCCAATTGGCCGATTTTGGCGTGCAGCGGCGCCAGATCCACCGGCTCAGGTCGCGCTCCTGCGTCAAAGACTTCCGCGGCGCGCTCAAGCAGCTGCCGCTTCCATTCGGTGATCTGGTTGGGATGCAGTTCGTACTGCTCGCACAACTCTGCCATCGTCTTGTCTTCACGCAGGGCGGCCAAGGCCACGCGGGCCTTGAACGCCGGATTGTGGGTACGGCGCGTGCGCCGCCCAGATGCCTTCTTCTTCTTCAACATCAGAAACTCCTCGGTCTTGGACCCGCTTCGGTCCGTCAATATACCCAGAGTTCCCACTTATGCCGTTGTTCAAATTCGCGGAGCCACTTCTCCGTGAGGCCTAACTACCTGAACAGATTCAAATATGCTTCGAACGCATACGCTTTCCCGCGCTTGCCGCCAGTGATTTCCTTCAGTATTCCGAAACGCTCCAGATCGGCAATCAACTTGTAAGCCGA
>Ga0194127_10009767_pt1 | contig 10037 bp, 6 predicted proteins | sample TA2KigC100mmetaG_FD_148624 | JGI IMG/M metagenome (GOLD analysis project Ga0194127, IMG submission 148624) | Freshwater microbial communities from Lake Tanganyika, Tanzania - TA2015036 Kigoma Deep Cast 100m | ecosystem: Environmental > Aquatic > Freshwater > Lake | place: Tanzania: Lake... | reverse complement strand
GTTGTCGCGCGCCGGCCAGGGAAAGGTCGCCGAGTAGCCGATGCCAACAGGGGCTGGGCGCCGGGGGCTGCCGCGGGGAAGGTTCGGCACGGTGGCGCGTCGAAGGGGCCCGATGGGCATCGGGCAGTTCCCCCGCTGCGGACCCGATCCCGTCGCCGATACTCGCCAGTCGCCGATACTCGCCACTCGTCACGCTGCGCGCTGCACACGAGACCATCCTGCCGCCCCTGCCCCGCCCCATGACCACCCGCCACGATATCCGGTTGCCCGTCTGGATCGCGGCGGGCGCGATCGCGGCAGGTCTCTGGTTCTCGCTCGCGGGCCGCGACGGGCCGAACGTCCCTCCCGCGCAGGATGCCCCGGCCCCCGCCGCCGACGGCCCGGCCGAGCCGGCCGCCGCGGGGCCGATCCAGGCCGGCGAACCCGTGCGCGAGTCGGCCCTGCTGCCCCCCGATCTGCCCGCCGGCGAACGCCTCGCAGTATTCGCGCAGGGTCTGCGCGGCGTCGCCGTCGACGGCCGCGGTGCGCCGCTGCCGGAGGTGCGCGTCTACCTGCTCGAGAGCCCGCGCAACGAGCCCCTGGCGTTGCCAGCGCGCCTGCAGCAGGGGCTGGCGACGGGGCCGCTCGCGGAGGTCGTCACCGGCCCGGACGGCACCTTCGCGGTCGGCCTGCACGTGCCGACCGACAAGTACTACGAACTCAGGCTTCTCTCGCCGCGCCACGCGGACCAGCGCGTCGGCGACCTGCGCATCCTGCCGGGCGAATGGCACGACGTCGGCGCCGTCACGCTGGTGCCAGGCGCCACGCTGCGCGGCCGGGTCACCATCGAGGGCACCACCACGCCGGTGCCGCGCGCGGTCGTCGAGGTCGACGCCGGCACCGTGTTCGAGGACGCGGCGATGCGGGCCCTGCCGGGCCGCGAGCGCGGACTCGTGGCCGCCGTCGACCAGGACGGCGTCTACGAACTGCGCAACGCCCCGGCGCGCGGCGCGGTGCGCATCAGCGCGGTCGCGCCGGGGTTCGCGCGCGTCGTGCGCGCGAACGTCGAACTCGCGCCCGGGCCACCGCAGGTGGTCGACTTCGGCCTGCCGCCGGGACTGTCGATCGCGGGCACCGTGGTCGACGGTGCGGGCCGGCCGGTACCGCGCGCGCGGGTCGAGGCCTGGCCGCAGGACTCGGCCAGCGCGCCGTCGGTCGCGCCGACGCAGGTCGACGGCCGCTTCGACCTGCTGGGTCTCGTGACCGGGCGCCATCGCGTGCGCGTGCTCGCGCGCGGCTACCAGGACCAGGAACTGGCCGACGTCGCCGCGGGTCGCGACGACCTGCAGTTCCGCCTGGTCTCCCGCGCGACGATCGCGGTGCGCGCGCTCGCGCCCGACCTCCGCGTGGTGCGCCGCTACCAGCTCGCGATCCGCCGCTGGTTCCGCAACGACGCGGACCCGTTCGACAGCCACGTCGGGCTCGTCGCCGAGGTTCCCGACCAGCGCGTGCGGCTCGACGGCATGACCGACGCCATCGACGTCGCCGGCCTGCCGGTCGGGTCCTTCGTCGCCGAGGTGACGGCCGAGGGCTTCGCGCGCTGCCGCTCGTCGCCGTTCGACGTGGCACCGGACACCCGGAGCCTCTCGGTCGACGTGCAACTGCACCGGGGGGCGTCCCTGCGCGGGCAGGTGATCGGCGAGGACGGCGCCCCGCTCGCCGGAGCCACGGTGGAGACCCAGCCGGACGGTGCCGCGCCGGACAACCCGGTCTGGCGCATGCTCGCGCAGTCGGCCCCGGAACGGGTCACGCGGCGGTCGGCGACCACTGCCGGCGACGGCACCTTCGTGCTGCCGCACCTCGCGCTCGCGAGCTACCAGCTGCAGGTCGATCACCCCGAGGCGTGCCGGGTCTACGTGCGCGGCCTGCGCCTCGAGGCGCTCGGCGAACGCAGCCTGCCGCCGGTGCGCCTCCCGCGCGGGGCCGCCGTGACCGGGCGCGCGACCGCCGGCGGCCGGATCCCCGGCCAGATGAAGATCCTGCTGCAGACGCGCGTCGAGCCCGGCGCCGGCCGCGGCGCCGCGCTCGAGGCACTGCGGCTCGAGACCGTGACGGACGCGCAGGGCAGGTTCCGCATGGACCGCCGCGTGCCGCCGGGCACCTACGAACTGCGCGCTGCCGTGGTCGGCACCGCCGAGCCCGACGCGCAGATCTTCAGCCAGCTCTTGCAGCTCCGGCGCTCGTCGACCACCTTCACGGTGGTCCAGGGACAGCGCCTCGTGGAGCAGACCATCGACCTTCCCACGGACCACTGAGAAACCGCCCGTGTCCAACGCCACCAAGACCGCCGTTCCGCTGCTGCTCGTGGTCGCCGTCGCAGCCAGCGCCTTCTACTTCCTGAACCAGGCCGACGTGCCGGCACCTGCGCCCGTGTCGCCGGTCGCCCAGCAGCCAGCCGAGAAGCCGGCCGATCCGCCGCCCGAGCCCGCCGCCGTCGCCGAAGCACCGCCGACCCGGCAGGAGCCGATCCGCGAGGCGGCGAAACCCCGCGACAGCAGCGCCCGCACCGACGCGCCGCAGGGCATCAAGGGCAGGGTGCTGCTGCCGAACGGCGCGCCGGCGGCCCAGGTGCCGGTGTTCCTGATGGAGAACTCGATGAACGACCCCATCAACCTGTACCTGAAGGCCAAGCAGGGCGTGCGCACGCCGCCGGTCTCCTCGGGGCACACCGCCGACGACGGCACGTTCGCGCTCGGCGTGGGGGTGCACGGCAAGGACTACGACCTGCGCGTCGCGAGCGACGAGTACCCGGAACTCAACCACCAGAAGATCCGGCCGCACGAGGAGGAGTGGTACGACACCGGCGACCTGCGCCTCGAGCCCGGCAACGTCGTGGCGGGCCTCGTCGTCGACGAGGCGACCAAGGCCGGCGTGCCCGAGGCCACGGTGTTCCTGGTCAACAGCAACCAGGCCTATTCGATGGTCGCGACGCCCGGCCGCGAGCGCGGCATCGCGGCGGTCACCGACCGGACCGGCGCGTTCCGGTTCGCCAACGCGCCGCAGCAGGGGCTCGTGAACCTCGCCGTGGAGGCCGCCGGCTACGCGAGCGCGCAGTTGCTGAACCAGCAGGTCAAGCCCGACGGCCCGAACGAGTACACGATCGAGGTCGCGCGGGGCCAGCCGATCGCCGGCGTCGTCGTCGATCCGGACGGCAAACCGGTCGCCGGCATCTCGATCACCGCGTCGGGGCTCAGCGCGAAGACGCCGCAGACCGCGACGGCGGTCTCGCAGCCCGACGGCACGTTCGCGTTCGAGAGCCTGCGCGAGGGCCCCTACCAGCTCGTGACGAACTCGAGCCAGCACAACGAGGCGAAGTCGCCGCCGGTGATGACCGGCGACCGCGACGTCAAGATCGTGCTGGCGCAGCGCGCCTTCGTGAAGCTGCGCGTGCTCGCGGCCAACCGCGCACCGGTCAAGAGCTTCAGCCTGAGCCTGAAGCGCCACTTCCCGAACAGCCCGCTCGGCATCGGCAACGTGCCCGAGTTCGGCGACCGCCGCATCAACCCGGCCGACTTCCCGGCCGAGTTCGGCGGCGAGTGGGCGGTGGTGCGCGGCCTGCCGCCCGGCGACTTCGTGTTCCAGCTGCAGGACAACCAGCACGCGAAGTCGCTGTCGCCGCCGTTCAAGGTCGCCGAGGGCGAACCCGCGCCCGAGGTCGAGGCCGTGTTGACGCTCGGTGCGGGCATCCTGGGCCTCGTCGTCGACGACAGCGGCAGGCCCGTCGCGGGCGCGACGGTCAGCACCGACATGAGCGGCGCCTTCCTCGGCGACGGCGGCCCCTTCTTCGAGATCTTCCGCAGCTTCATCCCCGAGAAGCACAGCAAGGCCAGCGTCAAGACCGACGCGCAGGGCCGCTTCCGCCTCGGCAAGCTCGCGTTCGCCGACTACATGGTGCGCGTCGCGCACCCGGACTTCTGCGAGGGCAACGCGCTCGACATCAAGCTCGACACGGAGGGCAGCTTCGTCGACGTCGGCACGATCCAGCTGTCGCGCGGCGCGATCGTCGAGGGCTTCACGACCATCGGCGGCGAGGCCGCGGGCCAGATCAAGATCAGCATCACGCCGCCGCAGCCCGAAGGGCCGCCGAAGGCCGAGCCGTCGACGATGGCGCAGCCGCAGAAACCCCCGAAGCCGATGTTCAGCGCCAGCGCGATCAGCGAGACCGACGGCCGCTACCGGCTGCTCAAGCGCGTGCCGCCGGGCACCTACAAGATCCACGCGTCGCGCCAGAGCGGCAGCAACAACCCGTTCGAGACGCTGCTCGACATGCGCGAGACCGAGCAGCAGCTCGTCGTGAATCCGGGCCAGGACCGCCTCGCGGTGAACTTCAACCTGAGCCGGCGCTGACCGCGCGGCCGCCGGCCCGCGCGGCGCCGGTCAGTCGGCGGTGTTCTCCCGCAGGTGCTTCTCGAACAGCATCGCCGCGACGCGGATCAGGTCGCGCTCGGTGATGATGCCGACGAGCCGGTTGCCTTCCTCGACCACGGGCAGGCAGCCGACGCGGTGGTTGCGCATCGACTCGATCGCCTCGAGCGTCGGCGTGTCCGGCGTCACCGTGATCGGGTCGCGGCGCATGATGTCCTTGACCGCGACGGGCGCGCTCTCGGCGCCGCGCATGCCCTGGCCGACCAGCCGCAGCAGGGTGCGGTGCGAGACGAGGCCGACGAGCCGGCCCTCGTTGTCCTCGACCGGCACGTGGCGGATGTGGCGCCAGTCCATCAGGCTGGCGGCGAGGTCGACGACGTCCTCGGGGTGCACGGTGAACACGTCGGTCGTCATGAACTGGCCGACCTGCACGTAGCTCTCCTGCCAGCCCTCGAACTCGGTCGTGTCGGCGAGGTCCCACAGGTGGACCGGGTCGCCCTGCCGCTGGCGCGCCTGGGTGGCGCGCACGAGCGCCGCCATGCGCTGGTCCTTGGTGCCCTTCTCGCCCATCGCCGCGAGCGAGTCGAGCGCCCAGCGCGCGCCGGTGCGGCCGCGCCGGCACCGCTCGGCGACGATGCCGAGGTAGCGGTCGACGTCGCCGGCGTCGAGCCTGGCGCTCTGCAGGCCGGCGCGGGCCATCGGCAGCAGCACGTCCTCGATCAGCGTCTGCGCCGCGTACTCGCGACCGTGGAACCAGGTCAGGTTCGCCTGCAGGCCGAGCCGCGCCGCCGCGAGGAAGTTGCCCTTCGCGTCGTCGAACTTCATCAGCTTGCCGACGTCGTTGAACTCGCGCGACACCGCGGTCATCAGCCCGAAGAAGAAGGCGCCGTTGGCGACCTCGTCGGCGACGCTCGGCCCGGCCGGGAACGCGCGCGCCTCGATGCGCAGGTGCGGCCTGCCGTCGCTGATGCCGTAGCAGGCGCGGTTCCAGCGGTAGACCGTGCCGTTGTGCAGCCGCAGCGCGGTCAGCGCCGGCACGCCGCCGCGGTCCAGCACGGCCTCGGGGTCCTCGTCGATGTCGGTCGCGAGCACGACGCGGAAGCGCGCGATGTCCTCGCGGAAGATCTCGAGCACCGAGTCGCGCACCCAGCCGTCGCCGAAGTCGACGCGCGGCCGCCGGCCGCGGTGCAGGTGCACCGCCGAGCGCGCGTCGACCGACTGCTGGAACAGCGCCACGCGCGTCTCGCGCCACAGCCGCCGGCCGAGCAGCAGCGGCGAGTTCGTGCTGACGGCGAGCACCGGCGCCGTGATCGCCTGGGCCACGTTGTAGAGCTCCGCGAACTCCTTCGGGCCGACCTGGAAGTGCACCTGGAAGCTCGTGTTGCACGACTCGAGCATGACGTTGTCGTGCGTCATCTCGAACTCGTCGACGCCCTTGATGCGGAACTGGAACTCGCCGCCGCGCAGCTGCGAGATCGCGTTGTTCAGCGCCAGGAAGCGCGGGTTCTGCACCATCGACCCGAGCGTGAGGTCCGCGCGGCGCAGCGTCGGCAGGATGCCGGTCAGCACGACGCCGCCGCCCATCTCGGCCGCGGTCGCGCGCGCGAGCTGCAGCAGGTCCTGCAGCTCCCGCTCCATCGCCGACAGGCAGTCGCCGCCGAACACCTGCGGCCTCAGGTTGCACTCGAGGTTGAACTGCGCCAGCTCGTGGGTGAACTGCGGGTGGTTCAACTTGCGCAGCATCGCGTCGGCGCCGCACCAGGCCCGCCCGGTCCGGTCGAGCAGGAACATCTCCTGCTCGGCGCCGATGCGACGGATGCCGGTCTCGAACCGGTCCTCGTCGAGCATCCGCTCGAGCGCGTGCACGTCGGCCAGGATGGCCTTCATGAACGCGCGCAGCTGTTCGTCGGTGAATCCGCCAGGCAGGTCGTGTCGGCCCATGCTCGTGCACACGGTCGGGGGTGGCGGAAACCATACCGCGCTCCCGGCCCCGCGCAGCATCGGCGCGCCGCGAGGGCGCGGTGCGCGGTCAGCGCACGAAGCCGTTGAACATGATGCGCTTCTCCTTCACGAGCGCGTGGTTCAACTCGACCACCAGTTCGCCCTTCAGCAGGCCGGGAGGAGCCTTCTCGGAGACCGCCAGCTCGACGATCAGCTTGCCGTGGTCCAGGCGCTGCGCGGCGCTCACGAACTCGCCGCCCAGCGACAGCTTCTCGAAGGCCAGCTTCAGCGCCTCGAGCTGCGTGCCGTCGTTGGCCTCGAACACGACCTCCTTCTTGAGCCCCGTGCCCTTGCGGATCTGGCCGAGCGGCAGGAAGGTGCCCGGCTTGATCTCGAGCGGCCCCTGCACGAACGCCATGACGCGGACCAGGAACGACGAGTCGCCCTGGATGTCGCTGTAGAACTTCAGCACGCCGCCGCCGCCGGTCTCGCCGTCGACGGGCCCGTACTTGCCCTTGATCGTCCAGACGGCGTTGTCGCCGTTCATGGCCTTCTCCCAGGTCACGGCGAACGCCTTGCCGGCGTCGTCCATGCGCTTGATGTTGAAGTCCTTCTTCAGCGGCGACGTGACCGTGACCGTGAACTCGCGGCTCTCGTTCCAGGTCATCTTGTTCAGGTTCACTTCGGCCGGCGACACGACGAACATCTGCGCGCCGGTGGCCTGCCACTTGAGCCGCAGCTGCGGCAGCGCCGCGTCGCTCGTGTGCACGTCGAGCGTCGCCTGGCGCGGGCCGGTGACGCCGTGCATCTCCATGTGGACCTCGACCTCGCCCTGCTCGCCGGCTTCGACCGTGATCACCTGCACGTCCTCCTGCGCCTCGACGCCGGTCTTGCCCTTGTTGATGCGCACGAGCCGCTTCTGCGGCTTGCTGAGCAACTCGTAGCGCCGGTCGCCGACGCGGATCACCGCGCGCGCGCAGCTGCAGCTGCCGAGCAGGCTGCGCCACTGCACGGCCTCGGCCCGGGGGTTCTTGAACTTGAAGGTGCCGACCGCCTCCTCGTGGCCGAAGTGGGTGCCGAGATCGACCTCCGTCACCGGGAACCAGGCGTTGCCGGACTGCGGGTTGATCGGCTGGAGCTTGCCGCCGTCGGGCGGCAGCGGCGCGTGCGACGGCTGGCCCGGCTGCCCGGCGTCCGGCTTCGGCTCCTGGCCGGGAAGCAGGGCGCCCGTGGTCAGCGCGGCGACGAAGGCGAGCACGAGGTGGTGGTTCATGGGCGGATTCCGTCTGGGGGCGCTATCGGCAACGCGACGCTGCTGCCGTAGGAAGGGCGAAGCGGGGCACTATAGCGACGAAGCACAGAAAAACTCCCGGCCGCCAGCCGTGGCCGGGGGTGCTGCGGCCGATGGCGACGCGGGAACCGGCCTCCGTACTGGGCAAGGCGGCGGCGGCGCTGCAACATCCTGCGCCATGCGTCACCTGCTCACGCTCGGCGCCGCGGCATGCCTGTCGACGCTTCCCGGTTGCTGCACGCTCGCGCGGCTGTTCTGCGGCCCCGACAAGTCGGCCTGGGTGCCGATCGACTACGCGACGCCCGAGAACGCGCTCGGCGTGCTGCTCGAGGCGATCCGCCGCGACAACCCGGAATACGTCTACGACGCGCTGTCGGAGGGCTACCGGAAGCGCCTGGGCATCGACCAGAACCTGGTGCAGCTGGCGTGGCAGCGCGTGAAGGATGCGACGCCCGGCATCCACCTCGCCGGCTACGCGGCGATCCCCGCCCCGACCCGGCCCACCGACGACACCGCGGTGTTCGACCTGGACGTCGAGGGCCGGCCGGTGCGGGTCGCGCTCGTGCGCGAGGCGTTCTTCGAACTGCGCTACCGGCGACCGCGCGCGACCGCGCCCGGCACCTTCCGCCGCCCGGTGCCGGACTGGTCCACGATCGCGGACGTCGCGCCGGTCCCCGACCAGGACCTCGACCTGTCGCGCATCGTGCCGGCCCCGGTCGTGTTCGAGCACGAGGGACTCGACGCGGTGCCCGTGCAGGCCGTCGACCACGTCGCCTGGGTGCGGCGCTGGAAGGTCGACGACCTGCAGGCGCTGCAGCCGTGAGCCCGCGGCCGCCGTCTCAGCGGCCGGCCGCCAGCAGTTCGCCGACGCGCAGGAAGCGGAACCCGTGCTCGCGCAGGGCCAGCACCGCGTCGAGCTTCGCGAGCACCTTCTGGTCGGCGTGCGGGATCGAACGGTCGAAGTCGTGCAGCAGCACGACGCCGCCGCCCGCATCGCGCAGCGACGCCGCCAGCGCTTCGGGCGCCACGTCGGCGCCCTGGGCCGTGTCGTAGCTGTCGTGCGTCCACATCGCGACCGGCGTGCGATGCCAGAGCACCCACAGCCAGGACAGCAGGTTCAGCTTGCCGTAGGGCGGGCGGAACGGGATGCGCGGCGCGTCGAGCCCCGTGAGGTCGTGCAGCCGCCGCCACGCGGCGTGCGTGTCCAGCAGCCCCGCCCACGGCCACGACCACACGTGGTGCACGTGCTGGTCGCCGTGCGAGCCGATCTCGTGGCCGGCGGCGACGATCGCCTCGACGACGTCCTCGTTGCCGCGCACGTTGTTGCCGAGCACGAAGAACGTCGCGGGCACGCCCGCTTCGCCGAGACGGCGCACGACCAGCGGGGTCAGCAGCCGGCCCGGGCCGTCGTCGAACGTGATCACCACCGCGCGCGCCGCCCGGCACCGGGCGAGCAGCCGCGCGCGGCTGCGGTTCGTGTGCAGGCGCGGCACCAGCAGGTGGGCGGCGCCGACGAGCACGAAGACCACGATCGCGACGAGCGTCGGGGACATGGCCCGGCGGCTCAGGACGATCCGCTCGCGCGCACGACGAACTTCGTGCCGCGCGGCAGCAGCCGGAACAGCTCCGCGATGTCGGGGGCGTGCATGCGGATGCAGCCCATCGACGACATCGTGCCGATCGTCTCGGGCATCGGCGTGCCGTGCACGCCGAAGCCGTCGTGCCCCGGGTGCTGCAACGTCACGTAGTACTCGCCGAGGATGTTGTTCGGGTGCCCGTAGGGCCAGACGTTGCCGTCCGGCGCGGTCCACTGCGGCTTCTCGACCTTCTCGGCGACCGTGAACTCGGCGACCGGCGTCTTGTCGTGCTCGCCGTGCCCGATCCAGTAGAGGCGCAGCAGGCTCGGGCCGACGTAGACCGCGAGCGAGAAGCTGCGCTTCTCGACGACGCAGTGGATCGGGTCGAGCGGCACCTTGAGCCTCTGGCCGACCATCAGCGCGTCCGGGTTGCGGATGCCGTTCAGCACCGCGAGCGTGCCGTCCTCGACGAGGATCTTCTCCCTGCGGAAGCGCGCGGCGATGCGCGCGAGCACGTCGCCCCTGGCCACCGTGTAGCTGCGCGCGCCCTGCACGTTCGCGGGGTTGCACAGCCAGCGGTCGACGCGGAGGCGGTGCTGGCGGTAGGCCTCGTCGACGAAACCGCGCGCGCCGTGGTCCTGCTTGTCGATGCGCCCGCGCACCGCGAGGTCGAGCAGCCGCGTGCCCGCCGCGACGGCCTCGGGATCGGGCATCGCCATCGCCGCACCGAGCGCCCGCTCGGCGAGCGCGCGCCCTTCGCGCGAGTGCAGGAAGACGTTGCCGGTGCCGAGCTGGCCGAGCAGCGCCGGGAAGTCCTCGGTGTG
>Ga0194127_10009763_pt1 | contig 10039 bp, 10 predicted proteins | sample TA2KigC100mmetaG_FD_148624 | JGI IMG/M metagenome (GOLD analysis project Ga0194127, IMG submission 148624) | Freshwater microbial communities from Lake Tanganyika, Tanzania - TA2015036 Kigoma Deep Cast 100m | ecosystem: Environmental > Aquatic > Freshwater > Lake | place: Tanzania: Lake... | reverse complement strand
CCCCAGGTTTATCGGATCATATTTGAATGGATTGTCTGTTGTTAAGAAACGCAGGTTCCTGCGCGTGCTGTAAATGAGGCAGGAGCAGAGATGGTATTTAGCAGATCATTTATTCTGATTGATAAGGGTCAACTATAAGAGGATTTCTCAGTATCGAAGGCTGTACAAAAATCGATGAATTACTGACTGATAAGGGGGCTAATATTGATGCGCAAGTTAAAGCATACTAAAGCAAAGGAGAAAAGCCCTGTGAGTGGCAAAATATCCGCCATTTTTTCCGAAGCGACAGATGATCTTTTGCCGGGGGAATCCGTAACCATTACAATTCGGGGCTCTGCAATGGAAGAGATTATTTCGGTGTCGGAGAAAAAGACAACAAAAAGAAGGGCGGTGAAAAAGGAACATAAGATTCTGTCAAGAGAAACAGACGCTACTACACAAATTAAAAAACTGCATAAAAAGGAAATCTCAGCTGAAGTGAAATTGGCTGATGCAAATGGCGCAGTTAAAACCGAAGGGTATGATTTTCAATGGGATCTGTGTGAAGCCATAGACAAGGGTGACGATAAGAAATTAAAGAAGATAATAAGCAAGGGAGGTGTTGATTTAAATTCTTCAGACTATACAGGTTTTACACCCCTTATAGCAGCGATAGAACGTTGTGGTGACCTTAAAATCTGTCGCATTCTTATCGAGGCGGGTGCCAATGTCAATGATGAGGATGATTATAGTAATACACCACTGATCGCGGCAGTGAAAAACAACCGGGCAGAAATCTGTGAGCTTCTTATTAAATCTGGCGCCGATGTGAATATACTTCTACCAGGATCGACATCGACAGCACTTATGTTGGCTGCAAAAGGGGGTAATCTGAATATTTGTCGAATGCTGATATCCGCCGGCGCAGATACCCTGTGCGTCATCCTCCTGTATGTATTCTTCCAGGTAAATGTCGTCTGCTTTATTTTCACCATCTTTTTGAGGGTTCCAATATTTGATCCTTCCCCAGCCCCCTTTTCTGGCCCACATGGCGGTGTCACAGGAATGTATCGGAAAATTTGCTAATAAATCAAAATTTGTTTGTCCAAAAAGGTGTATCTTGATCCCCGTGCCTTGAAACTTTGCCATGACTTTTCTAAGCACTGCTTCTGTCCTTATCTGACTCGACCCAAGGGCAACCCGACTGTACTTTCTGTCAATGTACCGCTGGATTTCCTCTCCTTCAATGTCATGAACCACCGGCACTGGGCTGAATCCTTTTTCCTCAATTCTTAGCTGATTGGTATAGTTCTCCTCAAACCCCTCCGGTTCAAAGCTCGAATCGAAATTGAAAACATAGTCGAAATATTTCTCTACAATGACCAGATAGGCGATGTACTTCTCAAGGGTAATGTCTTTTGATGCTGATGGTGCTTTATTCAATGTCCACGTTCCTGAATCCAATATCAAGCCTCCGATTTGTGGACGATACCTTTTACATAGTGTGGCCACGTCCATATCCCGTATGGCAAAACTTCGCAGGACATTGATTTTGGTATCCGGAAAGAGGTTCTGATATTTTTTTAGGACCTCTATGGATATGCTGCTTATATAGATTTTCATTTTACTCTCCTTAATAAAATGGGTGCCCCCGGTAAGGTTGTTACTCAACCAGAGGCACCCGGTTTAGCTTATGTCGTTTATCTGTTAACCAGGGCCATCAACGCTTCGATGGATTGCCGAAGGTCATTAATGGCTGCCACGCTGATTTCGGAAACCGCGTCTGTTTCTTTCGAATAAAACTCCACGATCTCCTTTAGCTTTTTGGAAATTCTCTGAACGGTTTCTTTCTTCTCAATCCGCTCGATCTGGATGTGCCTGCTTCCTTTACCCAGCACACTCGTTTCTATGTAATTGGCCAGGTTTCCATCGGCCTCCTTGACAATCACCATTTCATTGATGACGCCGGCATCGACAGGAACGCTATTGTCGATCAATGATTTGATCTGTTCGAAAGTCAGCTCAAGCTTAAGGTCTTGAGATTTTTCAATCTGCCTGATCTTTTCCATGGCAATCGCAGCGTCGATGCTTGACCGCCAGTCCTCCATGAAATTTTCCTCTTCCGGATTGAAGACGAAACCATACTTTGCAAGAAAGGTCCCGATGGGATCGTCAGTCGATTTGTATGCCGGGGTTACCCTCAGTATCTCAATCAACCTCTCCTTGCCAAAGACCGCATAACGGATGATGTTCGGTGTATCCGCCACCATAAGTAACATTTCGATAGACCGGATCGTTCTTTCCTTGAAAGACCCAGTAACGGCCCATCATCATAATTAGTGCCTTGGGGATGATTCCGTGTTTCCGAAACTTCATTTCCTGATTCTTCCCAACCATTTGGGCGTATTCAATCGCTTCTCGATCCCCTCTGAAATAGCCGTACCCTTCAATGTCGTCTCGCGATCTAATGAAATCTTTAATGATGGAATGTCTTTCACTCCTATCGACCGCTTGTGTCATAGAAATACCTCCTTCCTCTTTCTTGATGTTTCGGGTTTTTAACGACCAGCGTTTATTGCCCGTTTGCTGCTCATGTTGTTAATGACGATCAATCATCGGCGCTCCGTATACGTCGATGATCCAGCCAGTTTTCGATATCCCTGATGTCATAGAGGCACTTCCGCTTTTGCTTAATAAAGGCAGGTCCCTCACCGCGCATCCGCATGTTGGCCAAATTCCCTGGCGTCGTTCGCAAAACCTCAGCCGCCTCCCTTGTTGATAAATACCGCCGATCCATTTCGTTTTGCCTCCCCTCTCGTGTTTTGATGGCTGCAATATAATTCTTTGAATTTTTTATTAAAGATGGGTCATAGGGTATGCATACGGGTCAAAATAGGCTATCAAGGGGGGTAAGGTGATATTTTATAAAGATCGGATGAAATCTGTTTTGAGTCTGGTGCGGTAAATTCTAATGATTTTTAGGAGGAAGGATCGTTTATACGGGTTGCTTGGGATGTTTGTTGGTAGGCATGATGGCAAAAAATGATGATCATGTTAGCTATAGGTTAGCAAAAATAAAAAAAGGGTTAGAGAAAAACTCTCTAACCCCTTGACATTTCATGGTGGGCCAGGACAGAATTGAACTGTCGACACACGGATTTTCAGTCCGTTGCTCTACCGACTGAGCTACCGGCCCGCACCGCAGCCAGGTTTCTGTGAAGCGGAAGGCTTAACTATAAAAGATACACCCGTTTGTCAAGGCATTTTTGACGGTGTGTTTGAAGCCGTGATCAAAAGCCCGGGAGCTGCGCTATCGCGTTCTCTCCTTCAGATGGAGTAATTGTCGACATCGCTCAGCGGGTAAACGGTTGGGGCGGGATTTCCGGCAGGGTGCACCCCCGCATCGGATCTGTTCCCGGTGCGGATGACGTGTGTCGCGGCAATTTTGTCGTGCCAGCCCTGCTTTCGTCCGTCGAAGGCAATCCAGATGAACCCGAGAAAGAAGAAGAGACCGGAGACGATGGAGCCCACCCAACGGAGGAAGGCGACACCCAGGTTCATCTTGTCACCCGAAATCTGGATCACGCGAAGCCCGAAGAGCCTCTTTCCCGGCGTCTGCCCGACGATTCCGTGGAACCAGACGTAATAGACCATTCCGGTGAGGAGCGTCGTGGCCATGTAGGCGACTGCAAAAAGCCCTGCTCCACGGGGAATATCCCCGATCATCAAGATGTTCACGAACGAGACACCACCCAATTTCAAGGCGAGAAGGCCGATCAGAAAGAGGATCACCGAGACGAAATAGAGGATTGCACTGTCGATTGCACAGGCAAAAAGCCTGCGCCAGAAGCCGCCGAATCGTTTATCCGCCATACCGGTCTCCTTTCGCTGCCCTGCCGAATGCGCCTTTTTCGTACTGGAGGATGGAAAGAACGGCCGCCGCCGCCGTGTCCACCCGCAGAACCCGCCTTCCCAGACTGACGGAGCGAAAACCCAAAGGCCGGGCCTGGGCGATTTCCTCCCCGTCGAATCCCCCCTCCGGTCCGATGATCACAACGAACTTTTTCATTTCACCGTATTGGGGATCCTGGAGGACCTCGCGTATCCCTCTTGCCGACTCCTCTTCCCAGCAGATGAGATTGAGGCCCTCCGGCTGAGCGGAGCGGAGCATCTCCGTGAAGCTTACAATCTCGCCGATTTCGGGGATGTCGGTTCGACCGCACTGACGGGAGGATTCGACGGCGATCTTCTGCCAGCGCTCCTGCTTCTGCGGAGACTTCTCCGGCTGCCAGCGGGGGACCGAACGCTTTGCGAAGAAGGGGACGATCCTGCCGGCGCCGAGCTCCGTGGCGTGCCGGATGACCGCCTCCATCTTCTCCGCCTTGGGAATCGCCTGGCAAAGGGTGATCTCGATCGCTTCGGCAGGTACGGGATGCTTCTCCTTGATCTCCAGGACGAGGCCGCAGGCGTTCTGCCCGATCACCGCGTCGAACTCCCACGCGGTCCCGTTGAAGACCAGCAGAGGATCGCCCGCGCGCATCCGAAGGACGTTCCTGAGGTACACGACCTGTTGCGCGGTTGCGGCAAGGATATCGCCTGTCTCGATGGGGTGCGGGAGATACATCCGGGGTATACTCATCGGTGGCCGTCCTTTTTCTTCAGGATATAGCAGACCCATTCCTTCTCGGTGATGAGGCTGTCGAGCATGAAGGAATCGCAGAGGAATCGAACCTCGATGTCCGGTCGGTCCTGTTCGATGATCCCCGCGATGACAAGATGTCCGCCGGGGGCAACAAGTCGAACGAGGTAGGGGTAGAGCTCGGCGAGGATCTTGGCCGTCAGGTTCGCGACGATCAGGGGAAAGCTCGCATCGAGTGTGGCGATATCCCGGTGAACGACCGTCATGCGGTCTTCCACCCGATTGAAAAGGGCGTTTTCCTGCGCAATCCTGATCGCCAGCGGATCGACATCCACACACAGGACCTCCTTGGCGCCCAGTTTCGCGCAGGCGATTCCGAGAATGCCGCTCCCCGTTCCGATATCCAGAACCCGGCAGTTCGCCAGGCCCCTTTCCCGGTTGAAGAGGGTGTCGATCGCTTCCAGGCACATCCGTGTGGAGGCGTGCTGACCGGTGCCGAAGGCCATACCGGGATCGATTTCGATGACGGTCTCCCCGGTTTCCGGGGTAAAGCTTTCCCAGGTCGGCTTGACCACGAGATTCCGGCTTGCCCGAAGGGGTTTGAAATATTTCTTCCAAGCGCTGCCCCAACCGGGATCGCGGACGACCTGCGTCATGAAGGCCGGCGTCTCCAACCCGGGAAACATCTCGGCTAGACTGTCGAGGTAGATTCGAAGCCCCGAGAGTCGTTGTTCAAGATCGCCATCGCAGGGGAGGAAGGCCATCAGCGTCTCCCGGGAGGCGGTCTCGGGCAAACCATCGGACGATTGCGGATCCATGAATTCTTGAAAGACCCCCTGGGCCCCCATCTCGGTCAGAAAGTTGGTCAAGGCGTCGCTCAGCTCCGTCGGGGCGGTAAGCTCGATCTTCAGCCAGACCGCTATATTCTCCTCTGCCTTGCCAGGCTCCTCCGGCATATTCCGCGTCCCCTTCCCTCTTGCCTCCCTCCCCGACCTAACCCTCAGTGAAGCATCGCGCACGGAGAGGCATTGCATGGAAATATGCATATCCTTTATCTGAATATTTATCAAGCGGCTTGAATTTAGAGTGACTTGATGATATGCTATATAGCTTCCCGGAAGCAAGTTTCTCCGATATCCAGCGCTCCCGCGGTAAAGGAAAGGAACGGCCGTGCGGTATTATCCGCTTTTTCTCGACATTTCCCGGCGACGGTGCGTGGTGATCGGCGGCGGGAGTGTGGCCGAACGGAAGATCGAAAGGCTCCTCGCCTGCGGCGCCCGTGTCGAGGTTGTGGGAAAGATGCTGACGCCCGCGCTTTCGGCGCTCAAGGCTAACGGGCGGATCGTCCATCACGAGTCCGACTACAACCGGACCCTGATTCGCGGCGCCTTTCTCGTCATCGGCGCGACCGATGACGGCGAGGTGAACGGCCGGATCTCGGAGGATGCGCGGGAGCTGGGCATTTTGGTGAACATCGTCGATCAGCCCGCCCGATGCGACTTCATCCTCCCGTCCGTCGTCGAGAGAGGCGCGTTGTCGATCGCGGTATCCACCGGCGGGAACAGCCCCGCCCTGGCCAAGAAGCTCAGGATGGAACTGGATTCCCTCTACGGCCCCGAGTATGCGATCCTGCTGGAGATCATGGGAAAACTCCGGGAGAAGCTGATTGCCGGGGGGCGTTCCTCGGCGGAGAATCGGGGGCGTTTCGAAGCCGTCGTGGCTTCCGAGATTCTGGATCATATCCGCGCCAAGCGGTGGGATGAGATCGAGGCGCTGATCCTGGAGCGAACCGGCATAGAGATGGAGGTGGAATCGCGATGATTGGGATCGTTCTTTTCAAGACAGCCCTGACCGTCTACCTGGTCTGTGCGGTTGTTTACGCCGCCTCGCTCTGGGTCAGGAGGGTTCTGACGGCGCGGGTTGCCACCTGGTTGATGCTTGCGGCCCTGGTCATCCATACCTTCTCGTTGGCTTCCCGATGGTTCATAATGGGGATGAGCCCGGTCATCGGACTCCACGACTCGCTCTCCTTTTTCGCCTGGGCCATGGCGGCGACCTATCTGGCCCTGCAGCTCCGGACCAAGACCCGGGTCCTGGGGGCCTTCATCTCGCCCGTGATCTGCCTGATCATGGTCGTCGCCTCCGTGGAGTTGGGCGGGGACGTCGGTTCCTCGGACGCTTTGCAGGGGTCGCTGGTCACGTTCCACGTCATTTTCTCCGTGACGGGTGAGGCCCTCTTCGTTGTGGCCTCCTGCGCCGGGCTCATGTATCTGATCCAGGACGACATGCTCAAAAAGAAGAAAGAAGGGAGCCTGATCAGGCTCTTCCCGTCGCTCCGCGACCTGGACAAGATCAACCACCTCTGCCTCTCCTGGGGGTTTACCCTTTTGACGTTCGGCATCCTCGCCGGTTCGGGTTGGGCAAGGATCGTCTGGGGGAGCCACTGGCAGTGGGATCCCAAGCAGATCTGGACGCTCCTGGCATGGGGGCTCTACGGTTTTCTGCTCCATCAGAGGCTGGTCGTCGGGTGGCAGGGCCGCAAAGCGGCCCTCTGGTCGCTGATCGTCTTTGTCTTTCTCATCGCCCTGCTGATCTTCGGGAAGATTTTCTTCCAGACGATCCACAGTTTCGTGTGAATCTATGAGACTCTTTCTCATCGGCATGAGCCATAAGACGGCTCCTATCGAAATGCGGGAGCGACTGCAGCTTCTGTGCAGCGAGGGGAATCAGCCGCTGACCGAGCTGATGCGTCTCGATGGGGTCCGGGAGACCCTGTACCTGGCCACCTGCAACCGGGTCGAGATCATCGCCCGCGCACAGGATGATGGACAGGCCGTCGATGTCCTGAAATCCTTCATCTACCGTCAGGGGAATCTCAGCATCGCGGAGATGGAGAAATGTCTTTATATCCACCGTGATCTCGAGGCGGTCCGGCATCTCTTCCGCGTCACGTCGAGCCTCGATTCCATGGTCATGGGGGAACCCCAGATCCTGGGGCAGATGAAGGAGGCCTACCGGATGGCGGTCGAATGCGGCGCCGCGGGGGTCTTTCTCAACCGGCTCAGCCACCACGCCTTCCAGACGGCCAAAAGGGTCAGGACCGAGACGGGGATCGCCGGAAACGCGGTCTCCGTCAGTTACGCGGCGGTGGAGCTCGCGAAAAAGATCTTCGGAGATCTCAAGGGGAAGGTGATCCTGCTGATCGGCGCCGGTGAGATGTCGGAACTGGCCGCCCGCCACCTGCTCCGCCAGGGGGTTGGCAAAATCTTCATCGCCAACCGGACGTATGCCAGGGCCGAGGCGATGGCGGCGGAGTTTCAGGGAACTCCAGTGGCTTTCGACCGGTTTTGCGAGGTCCTTCCGGAGGTGGATATCGTGATCACCTCCACCGGGGCTCCGGGCTATGTCCTGACCGCGGAGATGGTTACTGCTGTCCTGCGCCGGCGACGGAACCGTCTGCTCTTTCTGATCGACATCGCCGTTCCCCGGGATATCGAGCCCGCGGCCGGCGAAATCGACAACGTCTATCTGTACAACATCGACCACCTGCAGGGTGTGGTCGACGCCAACAAGGAGGGACGGCGGGCGGAGGCGATGAAGGCCGAAGCGATCATCACGGAGGAAGTCGAGGCCTTCGAGAGATGGTTCAACGCCCTGGCGGTCGTGCCGACCATCGTGGCGCTCCGGGAGAAGGTGGAGCGGATCGTGAAGGGAGAACTGGAGAAATCCGCCTCCTGGCTGGAAAAGCTCGGTGAAGAGGAGAGGAACCGGGTCGAGACCCTCACCACCTCCATCATGAACAAGATCCTCCACGAACCGATGACCGGTCTCAAGGAGGAAAGCCGGGAGAAGGACGCCCTTCCTTTCGTGGCGGCCGTCCGCAGGCTCTTTAGATTATAAATTCCCTCCCCCATGTCAGGGGGCGGTAGTATCCCACCCTAACCCTCCCGCTCGACGGGGGAGGATTAGGGTGGGGGCGGCAAGCACAGGCCTTTGATGATAGGAGGACAATATTAGCAGAACATTCAGAATCGGAACGAGGGGAAGCCCCCTGGCGCTGACGCAGTCCAACTGGGTGGCGGCCCGCATCCGGGAGCAGCATCCCGGCGCCTCAGTGGAGCTCGTCGTCATCAAGACCAAGGGCGACATCATGCAGGACGTCTCGCTCGTCCAGATCGGCGGGAAAGGTCTCTTCATCAAGGAGATCGAGGAGGCGCTCCTGCGGGGCGACGTCGATATCGCCATCCACAGCATGAAGGACGTCCCCGCCGAACTGCCGGAGGAACTGGAGATCGCAGTGACCCCGTTGCGTGAGGATCCGCGCGACGTGCTCATCTCGACGGGCAACCAAAAACTGGAAACGATGCCCCACGGGGCGCGCATAGGCACCTGTTCGCTCCGGCGCGGATTCCAGCTCAGGAACCGGATGCCCGATCTGGCGATCGTGCCGCTCCGCGGAAACCTCGACACGCGGATCAGGAAGCTCGAAACGGAAAACCTCGCCGGCGTGATCGTCGCCGCGGCGGGGATGAGGCGAATGGGCTGGGCGGCCAAGATTTCCCAGTTCATCCCGGTGGAGCTGATGCTCCCCGCGGTCGGTCAGGGGGTCCTCGGGATCGAGACGCGGCGGGGCGACTCCTCCGTCGGCGAAGCGATCGCCTTCCTCCACGATCCGGTCACCTGGTGCGAGGTCGGCGCCGAACGCGCCTTCCTGCAGCGCCTGGGAGGGGGATGCCAGCTTCCGATCGCCGCTTATGCAAAAAAAACCGGGGAAGAGATCGCCATCGGGGGACTCGTCGGCAGTGTGGACGGGCGAGCAATGATCCGCCATGATATGAAAGGACCCGCTTCGGATTTCGGGATACTGGGCAGGGAACTTGCGGATCGCATCCTGGCGCAGGGCGGCCGCGCTATCCTCGACCAGGTGTATCTTGGGGACGGAAGAGAGAGTTAAACTCAAGAACAAGGATCAATCGATGACTGACATGGGCATGGTGTATATCATCGGCGCCGGTCCGGGCGACCCCGGACTTATCACCATTCGCGGCGTCCAGTGCATCCGGGAGGCGGATGTGATCGTCTACGACCATCTGGTCAACCCGGAAATTCTCCGCCATGCGGGAGAGAAGGCGCGTCTGATTTACGCCGGCAAGCACGGAGGAGACCATACCCTTTGCCAATCGGAGATCAACGCGCTTCTGATCGCGGAGGCGAAAGAGGGGGCCATCGTCGCGAGGCTCAAAGGCGGTGATCCCTTCATCTTCGGACGGGGAGGCGAGGAGGCGGAGGTCCTGCGCGAGGCGGGAGTCCCATTCGAAGTCGTTCCAGGGGTCAGTTCGGCGATTGCCGTTCCCGCCTACGCGGGGATCCCCCTGACGCACCGGAATCATACCGTGTCGGCGGCTTTTGTCACGGGGCCCC
>Ga0194127_10009762_pt1 | contig 10041 bp, 10 predicted proteins | sample TA2KigC100mmetaG_FD_148624 | JGI IMG/M metagenome (GOLD analysis project Ga0194127, IMG submission 148624) | Freshwater microbial communities from Lake Tanganyika, Tanzania - TA2015036 Kigoma Deep Cast 100m | ecosystem: Environmental > Aquatic > Freshwater > Lake | place: Tanzania: Lake... | reverse complement strand
TCCTAACGGCAGACAGGCCCGCGAAACGCATCGCCCGGCATGACGGCCCACGCCTCGCCCCTGCTGACCGCTATGACCGCTGCGGGCCTTTCGGGTCCGGCTCCTCCCCCTTGGGCTGCTCGACCGAGCAGCTCCCGGTCATTCACGTACCGATCCCAAACCGCGGTAACACCCACCTCATCAGAACGAACCAAACGACCAGCACACCCAGAATATACAGGACTTCCATATGCGCCTTTCGACACCCCTAAAGTGCGGCCCGGACCGCAAAACGCAACCCGCAAGCCACAGCCTAAGAGAAAAAAGCAGAAATGGCGAAGCAGCGGCACCACTGAGACTGGCGCTCCCGCCAGGCGGGATTCATCTTAACGGCTCACCACAGTGAGTGAGCGACTCCCAATGGAGTGGTTCCTCGCAGGAACATTGTCCTGACGCCCCGGCTCTTAAGTCTCGACGCCGGTACTTGGACCCGGGCTCGCTACTTCGCCAGTGCTTACCCTTGGCACAGATTGGGCAAAAAGAAAGGACGAGTTCTCCACAGCTTATTCACCGCGGACCCCAATCCACCCCTCCGTAACGTCGCTCCGCCGCCGCGCGGTGATTCCGATGGGTGCAGTCGGGGGGATGAGGTGGGATGTGGATTGTGGATGGCAGAGGCACTCACCTTCAGTCGCCACGACCGGCGCTCCGGCATGTGGCGCGCCACGCCGACAATCACCGTGCTGACGATGAGCTTCGTGTCTTCGATGTCTCCCGACTTGCCAGGATGACCCGGACGCGGGCTAGAGTGCCGCCGTGACGTTGCCCACCTTGCCACAGGCAGAGCTGGTGCCCACCGACACCGAGGCGCGCTTTCGGGCCGCGGTGCTGCGGTCGGCGGCGCTCCTGCGCGCCGGCAAAGTCGTGGCGCTGCCGACCGAGACGGTGTATGGCCTGGCGGCCAACGCCTTCGATCCGAAGGCGGTCGCTGAGGTCTTCGCCGTCAAGGGCCGGCCGGCCCACAACCCGATCATTGTGCATGTGGCGGGCCTCGACATGGCACGCCGCTGCGTGAGCAATTGGCCGGCGTCGGCAGAGGATCTAGCCCAGGCGTTTTGGCCGGGGCCACTGACGTTGGTGCTGCCACGAGCCACCATGATCCCAGATGCGGTGACAGCCGGCGGGCCGACAGTGGGGGTGCGGTGGCCCAGTCACCCGCTCATCCAGGCGGTAATCGCCGAGTGTGGCTTCCCCTTGGCCGCGCCGAGCGCCAATCCCGCCGGCGGACTCTCACCCACCACCGCCCAACACGTTCTCAAGGCGTTGGGCGGCGCGCTCCGGTTGATCGTCGACGGCGGCCCCACCCAGGTCGGCATCGAATCCACAGTGGTCGATCTCACCGATCGGCCGCACCGCATCCTGCGTCCTGGGATGATCCACCAGGAGAGCCTGGCCGCGGTGTTGGGCGCGAGTCTGGAGGGCGAAGTCCCGACCGCTGGGGACCGGCCCCGGCGCAGTCCGGGGCAGTTGCCCAAGCATTACGCCCCCAAGGCGCGGTTGCTGGTCCGCTCCTGGGCCAGTGAGGCGGAACTGCGCCAGCGGTTGGCTGCCGAGACGCTCGATCCAGCGGTCACCTGGGTGGTGGCGCATACGCAAATCCCGTCGTTGGCCGGTTGGCGAGGGGTAAGTGTTGTGCCCCGTGACGCAGAGGCTTACGCGCGGGCACTCTATGCCGAGCTCCATCGGTGCGACGAAGCAGGTGCGCAGGGCATCGTGGTCGAGGCCGTACCGGCCACGGCAGCCTGGCGAGGCATCCGCGACCGCCTGCTCCGGGCGGCGGTCTAACCCAAGCGCCGCAGGGCGCTCGGCGTAGCCGCCCCGGTCGGCGAACAGGGCCTCGATGAACTTGAGCACCGGCCTAAATGGGCGTTGCACCCTCCTGCTAGGGCCGCTAGGCTATGCCGCAGGTCGGCGGGAACGTATCGCACCTTTGATGGCGTTTCGTCGTCGGGGGCGGTCACGCTGTCATGCCAGCCGGCGACGTCCGCACAACCGAAGATATCGATCTGTTCATCGGAGCCACACCTGAGAACATAGCCCGCGTCTCCGAGGCGCTGTCAGACTGCCTATGAAACCATTGAACCCTCTCTCCGCTTGGTTCGCCGCGACCCTGGTCTGCGCCGCCGCGGTCAACCTCGGCGCCGCCAGCTTGCCCAACATTCTCTGGATCACCTGCGAAGACACCGGCCCACAGTTGGGTTGCTACGGCGACACCTACGCGCAGACGCCGAATCTGGATCGCTTCGCCGCCCGGGCCATGCGCTACCGCGTGGCCTGGTCGACGGCCCCGGTCTGTGCGCCAGCCCGCACCACGATCGTCAGCGGCGTCTATCCGACCAGCTCCGGCGCCGAACACATGCGCAGCGAAGTCGCCCTCCCGCTGGGCCTGGAGATGTACCCCCAAATCCTGCGCCGCCACGGCTACTATTGCAGCAACAACAGCAAGGAAGACTATAACCTCACCAAGCCGGGCAAGGTCTGGGACGATTCCTCCGGCAAAGCCCACTACAAGAACCGCCGCCCCGGTCAGCCGTTCTTCGCCATCTTCAACCTTACCGTCAGTCACGAAAGCCAAATCCGCGTTCGGCCGCACACACTCAAACATGACCCAGCCCTGGCCCCCTTGCCGGCCTATCACCCCGACACCCCCGAGGTCCGCCACGATTGGGCGCAGTACTACGATAAGGTCGGCGAGATGGACGCCCAGGCCGGCCAGCGCCTCGCCGAACTAGCCGAGGCGGGCCTGGCCGAGGACACCATTGTCTTCTTCTATGGCGATCACGGCTCCGGCATGCCGCGCAGCAAACGCTGGCCCTACAACTCCGGTCTCCACGTGCCGCTCATCGTTCGCGTGCCCGAAAAGTATCGTCGCCTCGCCTCCCGAGATTACATGGTGGGCGGAGTGTCCGAGCGGTTGGTGGGCTTCGTCGATCTCGCGCCCACCTTGTTGAGCTTGGCCGGGGTCCGCCCGCCGGACTGGATGCAGGGCCTGGCATTCATGGGCGATTTCGAGACGCCGCCGCCGCCACACTTGTTCGGCTTCCGCGGCCGTATGGACGAGCGCTACGACATGGTCCGCTCCGTCCGCAGCCTGCGCTACATCTACGTGCGCAACTACATGCCGCACCTGGTCTACGGCCAGCACATCAATTACATGTTCCAGACCCCCACCACCCGCGTCTGGAAACAGCTCTACGACCAGGGCAAACTCAAACCGCCCCAAACCTATTTCTGGGAACCTAAACCGCCCGAGGAGCTCTACGACCTCGAAACCGACCCGAGCGAAGTCACTAACCTCGTCCACTCTGCCGCGCATGAGGCGGTCCTCGGCGAACTCCGCCACGCCCTCCGCGAACACCTCCTCCGAGTTCGTGACGTCGGGTTCCTCAGCGAGGCTGAGCAACACCGGCGCGCCACCGGCACCACCCTCTACGAATTCGGCCACGATCGGGCGAAGTATCCCCTCGAAGATATCCTCGCCATCGCGGATACGGCCACCCTCGGGCAACCGGGAACCCTCCCTCAAGTGCGCGCGGGCCTGCAGCACGCCGATAGCGCCGTCCGTTATTGGGCCGCCCTCGGCCTCCTAGTGCGCGGCCCTCAGGCAGTCGACGCCGCCCGCGACGATCTCCGAGCCGCTCTCCAAGACGAGTCGCCCACCGTGACAGTGACGGCCGCGCGCGCCCTGGGTCAGCACGGCAACGCCGCTGACCTCGCCCTCGCCCTGCCCGCGCTCAGAAACCTCCTACCCCCTGACCGCAACGGCGCCTACGTCTCGATGCTCGCCCTGAACGCCGTCGACGCCCTCGGCTCGAAGGCGGCCCCGCTCCTCGATGCCCTCAAGGACCTCCCCACTCACGACCCGGCCGCCGTCGACCGAGCCAACGGTTATGTGGCGCGCCTCAAGGAGACCTTGTTGGGCCGCGATCGCTAACCGATCGTGCCGGGCGTCATTCGCCCAGGTGCTGCCGCAACAACGCCGCCAGCCGCGACGGATTGAGCACGGTCACCGCCTTACCGCGCACGCTGATCAGGCCCTGCTCGCGGAATTTGGCCAGCGTGCGCGAGAACGTCTCGCTCACCGTCCCCAACTCCGCCGCAAGCACCCGCTTCGTCATGGTTAACTCGATCGCCACCGGCTTCGCGCTGCCCGCATCGGGACACCTTTTGATCAGCCAGTTGGCCAGGCGCGTCTCGACGTCTTTGAGCGTTAGGTCGTCGAGCAACCCGACCAACACCCGCAAATGCTGGCTCATCGACCCGAGCATCCGCAACGCCAGTTCCGGCTGCCGGTGCAACAAACCAAGGAAATCCTGCTTCTGCACCAATAACACCTGACTCGACTCGATTGCCCGCGCGTCCGCCGGATACCCCGTCTCCGTCGCCAACGTGCCTTCGGCGAACGATTCCCCGGCGCGAAACACATGAATCACCTGCTCCTTGCCCGTCGAACTGACCCGATGCACGTTGATGGCGCCCTGCTGGACAATGTAGAAACCCCGCGAGTTTTCCCCCTCCCGAAAGAGGTAATCCCCTTTCCCCAAATGCTTGAGCACCGTGATCGCCGCCACGTTCTTCAAATCCCCCGCCGCTAATCCCCCAAACAACTGACACGCCCGCAACGTGTTGACGATCGCGGCCTGCTTGTATTCCTTCAATTGGCTCGGCGTCACGACATGCCTCCCCTCCCGCCTGTGCTCACTGCTGTCCCCGCCAGAAAAACGCCGTCCACGCCCCCCCCGCTCGACGCTCGACCCGCGAGCTGAATCCTTCACTGCCAAGCTTCTCGATCAACGGCGACGGCAAAAACGGAGCCGTGATCGCCAACCCCTCCCGCGACGCAAGCGCCGCAATCACCTCCCGGATCCGCGGGTACGGCTCCTCGCCCCGCGCCAGCAGGGCGCGGACGTCAAGCTCTTTGAATCGCGCCGGGCGCGTCATAAAACGTTCAGCTCCGAAGACTCGGACTCGGGCGCTAGACGGACTACATCTCCCACACCGCCCCGCCCTTGAACAGCAAAAATCAACCGCCCCAGCCGTTGCGCAGGCGCCAACCACTCGGTCTTACCCTCGGTCTTACCGCGCGAGCCTCGTCCTAGGCCTGCCCGGCCACCCATGGTGCAACCCTGTCCTGTCAACCTTTACTGAGCTGTCATAATGTAATGCACTGTCAGCCTCCAATCCTGCTGTTCCCCCTCCAAACCTCGGACGGGCTGACTCACGCTGGAATCCAGCCATGTCAACTATTAAAGAGCTGGCATAATGCGGAAGTCGCACAGCGGTCCGCCCCAGGCCGCTGACGCTGGAGGGGCGAGTTCCACGAGCCCCCGAGCCCAAATCCGCGATCGGGAATCCAAAGCCGGAAGGGGAATCGAGGCGTCGCAGGGCTCCGCCCTCCACTCCACAGCCACAACGGCCCACTGGAGGGGCGAGTTCGGGCCCTTCCACCTCGGACTCTCCCGGTCCACCCGCCTTGCTGGGGCTCGCGAGGCCTTCGGCTCGACGCTCGACAGGCGGCGCCCGGTGCCGTATAGCCAGTCCGTGACCAACATCACCACCATCCCGATCGCATGCCTGGTCCTTGCCGGTTGTTTCCTCGCCGGCAACGCCACCACCACTGCCGCCGACCTCGCTCCCCAACGCCTGTTCGACGGCCGGACCTTCGCCGGTTGGGAGGGAGAAACGAACCGGACCTGGCGAATCACCGACGGTGCGCTCGTGGGCGGCAGCCTCACGGCTCGGGTGCCACGCAATGAATTCCTGTGCACCACCCGTTCCTACACCAACTTCGTGCTCCGCCTTCAATTCAAGCTCCTCGGCGAAGGCGCCAATGCCGGTGTTCAGGTTCGCAGCCGGCGGATTCCCGACCACCATGAGGTCCGCGGTTACCAAGCCGACCTGGGCGATCCTCAATGGTGGGGTTGCCTCTACGACGAATCGCGACGCAACCGCGTCCTGGCCAAGTCGGACATGGACCAGGTCAACCAGATCCTCAAACGCGGCGACTGGAACGAGTACATCATCCGTTGCGAGGGCCGCCGGATTCGGCTTTGGATCAATGGCCTGCCGACGGTCGACTACACCGAGCCAGACGACCAGATCGAGCTAAGCGGCTTCATCGGCGTCCAGATTCATGGCGGGCCGCCCAGTGAGGCGTGGTACAAAGACCTCACGGTGGAGGAACTGCCTTGACATGAACGTCTTGCGCTTCGATTCCGAATCTGCCTGGGCCGAGACCGCCGCTGGGCTTTGGCGGGATCGCCTCCGCCAGCGCCCTCACCTGCGGTTGTGCTTGGCGGCGGGCAACACGCCGCGACCACTCTACGCTGCGCTCGCCGCGTCCGTGAAGCGCGGGGCGGCGAGTTTCGGTCAGGCGACTGTCTTCGCGCTCGATGAGTACGGCGGCTTGGCGGCGGACGACCCGGGTGGCTGCGCCCAGATGCTGCGCCGACACCTGGTGGAGCACGTGGACCTCGATCCAGAGCGCTTCCACACCCTGGATGCGGCGGCTCCCGATCTCGAGGCGGTCTGCCATGCGTACGACGCGGGGATTGCCGAGGGCTTCGACTTGGCGGTACTGGGCATCGGCCTCAACGGCCACCTCGGGTTGAACGAGCCCGGCACGGCTGCCGACGCCGCGACTCGCCGGGTCGAGTTGCACCCCAGGAGCGTCCAGTCTTCGTCCGCTTACGTCCACGGCCCGCGTTTGCCCACCTGGGGGTTAACCGTCGGGCTGCGGCAACTCCTCGCCGCGCGGGAAGTCTGGCTATTGGCCACGGGGGCAACCAAGGCGGAGGTAGTGCGGCGACTGGTCCATGCGCCGATGGACTCGTCGATGCCAGCGATGCACCTGCGACGCCACGCGAGCTGTTTCCTGTTCCTCGACCCGGAGGCCGGGGCACAGCTCTAGCCCCGTGCCGGATTCGCTGGCTGGCCACGCATAAGTGAAAGCGCATCGACACTGCCTGGTCACCGGAGGCGCCGGGTTCATCGGGTCGCACCTCACCGAGCGGTTGTTAGCGGACGGGCACACCGTGACCGTGGTCGACGACCTCTCCACGGGGAGTCTCGCCAATCTCGAGGCGGTGGCGAGCGACCCGCGCTTGCGCCTGCTCGAGGCCAAAGTCTCCCATTGCGCTGAGCTGCAGGGTTTGATGGGTGCGGTCGATGTGATTTTTCATCTGGCGGCGGCCGTGGGGGTGGAGTTGGTGGTGACCTCGCCGATTCGCACGATCCAGACCAACCTGGAAGAAACCCGGGGGATCCTCGAGGTCGCGAGCCTGCGGCAGGTTCCGGTGCTCCTCACCTCGACTTCGGAGGTGTACGGCAAGAGCCAGAAAGAAGTATTCTCCGAAGACGACGATCTACTCATCGGTCCGCCGTGGCTCGGGCGCTGGAGCTACGCGTGCTCGAAGCTCATGGACGAGTTCCTAGCCCTGGCCTACGGGCGGGAGCGCCACGTGCCCGTCATTGTCACCCGCGTCTTCAACACGGTTGGCCCCAGGCAGACCGGCCGGTATGGCATGGTGCTACCCCGCTTCATCTCGGCCGCCCAGGCCAACGCGCCACTGTGCGTGTTTGGCGATGGCACGCAGACGCGGTGCTTCAGTTACGTAACGGATACCGTCGAGGCGATGGTGCGTCTGGCCGGGGTCGGAGCTGCCCACGGCCAAGTGGTGAACGTGGGCGGCGCTGAGGAGATCGCCATCGGCCAACTCGCCCAGCGCGTGATCGATCTGCTCGAATCCCGTTCCCTGATCGTCCGTGTGCCTTACCACGAGGCCTACGCGCCGGGCTTCGAAGACATGCAACGGCGACGACCGGCCTTGGGGAAGCTGGTTCGCCTGACCGGGTTTCGTCCAGCCACAGGTCTGGATGAGATCATACGCCGCACGGCCGCAGCATCGGGGTGAGCTAACAAAAAAGGCACCCTTCCGGGTGCCTTGTGGGGAGGTAGGATAGGGGGAAAGCCCTAGTTCATCTTGTTGACCACGTACGGGAAGATCACGCGCAGGTCTTCCTGCGAGTTCTCGATCTGCTCGCGCAGCCGGGATCCGCTGACCTGTTGGACGGATCCATCCGACAGCGTGACGTTGCCCGCTTTTTGGTGCAAGCTCGAGGACCAATCGGTCTCGCGTTGCTGGCCGACCCGGGAGTTCATCTGGTTCCAACGGTACAGGACCTGGCGGCTGTAGGTGGTCTGCGTGCCGGGGTGGGCCTGGTTGTTGGTGATGTTCCGGTCGCCGGTCAGGATCACTTGCGGGCGGGTTTCGTCGGCGTCCATGCTGACGAAGTAGCTGACGCCGCCGTTTTGGCCGCCGATGTTGACGTTGCGGTTATTGATCATGCCAATGAAGTTGGTCGGCGCGACGCGCTGGCTGTCCGAGGGGCAGAGCACCGTCTTGGGCGTCGCCAACTCGTTGGACATCGATGCGAACACCCAGAAGGTGTTCAGCGGGTTGCCTTGCACGCCCAGCGTGATCAACTCGGATACGCCGCCCTCGTTCGTGCTCACGATCATCGGGAACCGGTCCCCGTTGTCCGTGGCGAACAGGCGGAAGGAGATGCCCACCTGCTTGAGGTTGTTGGCACAGTTGATGCGCTGCGCTTTGGCCTTGGCTTTCGCCAGTGCTGGCAGGAGCATGCCCGCCAGAATGGCAATGATGGCGATCACGACCAATAGCTCGATCAGCGTGAACGCCCCTTTCCTGTGGTTACGGAATAAACGGCTCATAAGGTTTTCGGTTCTCTACGTACTGTTTTTGGGTTACGGCTCGGGCACTCTAAGGTCTGCCCCAAGAGTGTCAACGACTTTTCTGCAATGGTAATAGAGCACACCCAGTGCCACCTGCCCCCCTAACCCCTACCCCCTTCCAAATCAGTGAGATCCGTGATTCCAAACCCGCCTCCCCACCCCCACATGCGCGGTTTCCACGCACTCGTGGTTGAAATTGCCTAAGCCCCGCCCCAGCCTCTCCCAATGGTCAAACCCTGGCCCACAGTCCAGTCCACCGTGCTCGGCGACTTCCGCATCTTCCGCGCCCGGGAAGAGCGTCGGATCTCGCCGCGCACGGGGCAACCCCATGACTTCTATGTCCTCGACTGCCCGGATTGGGTCAATGTCGTCGCCCTCACCGACGACGGCCAAGCGGTCTTGGTCGAGCAATTCCGGCATGGGACTAACGGCGTCGAACTCGAGGTCCCAGGCGGGGTGATGGACGCCCAGGACCCGTCGCCGGTCGCCACCGGCGTCCGCGAACTGCGCGAAGAAACCGGCTATGAGGGCGAAGGCGCGCGCGTCATTGGGTCCATCTCCCCCAACCCTTTTTTTATGACCAACCGCGGCTACACGGTCCTGGTCGAACGGTGTCGCCTGTGCCACGCCCTCGAGTTGGATCATAGCGAGGATGTCACGACCCGGCTGGTGCCGGTGGCGGAGTTGGCCAACCTCGTCGCCACCGGCCGCATCCGACATGCCCTCGCGGCAGTCGCCCTCTACCACTTCGAGCTCCAGCAACGCCACCTCGTCCAGTCCTGATAGGGACGAAGGTGGATTCCAAGGCGGTGGTAGGACGCACAGTCCGCTCTGCGCCGCCGCTTCGCGCTTCCACCGTGCTGGGCAGGGCGCCAAGGGCTGCGCGCCCTGACCGGAACACGGCGTCAATCCCAAGGGCTCGTCATGAGCCCGCCAGCCTCAACGAACCGAGGGCGGCGACTCGACGCGAGCCGGCTCCACAGGCGCCGGCTTAGACGAGGCCGGCCCCAGCGTGGCTAAGACGGAGGCGGCCAACCGCCGTGTATCGGGATCGGCGCTCCCCAGTCTCGCCTCGAGCGCAGCCGCGATGCCCTCGAAACCCGCCATCCCCGCCTGCAAGCCCGCCGCGACTTGCTCGCGCACTTCGGGGTCGGGGTCCTCGAGGGCCTGCACCAGGGCGAACGCCAGCCGACGCGTCGGAGGGCGCACTTGCCTCAGTGCGCGGGCGAGTTGACGCCGCACCACAT
>Ga0194127_10009759_pt1 | contig 10043 bp, 5 predicted proteins | sample TA2KigC100mmetaG_FD_148624 | JGI IMG/M metagenome (GOLD analysis project Ga0194127, IMG submission 148624) | Freshwater microbial communities from Lake Tanganyika, Tanzania - TA2015036 Kigoma Deep Cast 100m | ecosystem: Environmental > Aquatic > Freshwater > Lake | place: Tanzania: Lake... | reverse complement strand
AAGGGGCCACCGGCCAGTCCGGGACGTCGTTGAACAGCAGGGGGTATGGCCCCGGGTCTTCAAACGGGATCGTGTCGCCCGGGTCCAGCAGCTCGGTGGCGATCTCCACCGCCCGGGCCGTCAGGTAGTCACCCTGCTTGGGCCCCCAAAGCGCCCCGGATGCCTCGTAGCCTCCCTGATACCAGTCCCACTCCGGGGTGCTGTAGCCGATGTAGTCCATGGCAAAGCCGGATACCACGATCTTCTTCTGCCCGGGGAAGAGCGTCTTGATTCCATCCTCGATGTTGAGAAGGACCTGCGTGACCGGCTCGCCCGGGAATGTCATCAGCAGGACGTCACCCAGCATCGCCGCACCCAGGAGAGTCCGATCCGGTGCCTGCTCGCCCGGGAATCCTGCCCCTTCGGCCAGGAAAGCGATGTCCATGCACTTCTTGTCCAGGTCGGGAATCGGGGTCGGCTCGCCGGTCCAGCACTCCGTTTCCACCGTCGAGCCGCAGTATGCCCCCCCGCCGGGGAAAGGAAACACCCCGTCCTCGTAGCCCATGATGTCGCGGCCCAGCGGAACGTAGTGCCAGACGGAGGCAAGCGGAACGTCGTCCGTGGGCTCCATCTTCTCGAAGGCCTGCTCGATTGCGTCGGCAGCCGCCACACCCAGTGCCTCGATCCGACTGAAACTGTCCGGAATGTCCGGAGAATCGGCCGGCTTCTCCACCTTGGGGCTGCCCGGGGACATGTCCCCCGCACCGGCCTGGAACATCATCACCTCCACCGGATGGTCGAACCGCTCCTTGATCTTGTCCTCCACCCCGCCGAACGAATCACGGCTCAGCAGGTGGTCCTCCGCTCCGAAAACGGTCCCGTGCAGGGAGTGGACCAGGAAGAGCCCCTTGACCGTCCCGTCCTGCCTTTCGAACCGGAACACGTGCAGCCGGTCGTCCCGAAGCTCCGGGTTCTCGCAACGCCGGTCCGAATGCAGCTTGTCCGTCTCCACGATTCCGTATCCCATGCGGGCCGGCTCCATCGACAGGATGGCCTCGACCGCGGCATCCACCACGCCGTTCAGCACCCGGTCGAACATCTGCGGGAAGAACGAATCCGCCATGACCTCCCAGATCGGGCCCGGCGCCAGCCGCCCCGCACTCGAATGCGTGTGGGAGCCCCCGACGAAGACCTTGCCCGTCCAGTCGTACCCGGTCTTTTCCGTCAGGTCATGCGCAATCCGCTCGACGAAGAGCGTGTTCGTCGCAATGAGGTCGAGGCGGATCAGCAGCAGCCGGGACTTTCCCCCCTCCAGGACGAACACGCGCAGCGTCGGGTGATGGTACACCCTCTCCGAGCCGGAGAAGTTCTCGCAGAAGGGAGTGGTCACCCCCGCAGCCGGCATGTAGCCGCAGGTCGGTACCCCCAGCGGAACCGGCAGCAGCCGCCCGGCCGTCCCGAAGCGCAGCTTGACGGCCTCGTCGAGCGGGGGCAGCGGAAACGGCGAGGCATCGGCCGTGGCTTCGTCCCCCGGCACTGCATCTCCCGCCGCATCCGGTACCGTGTCACCGAGTCCGTCCGCAATCATGTCGGTCGGTGAGGTGACCTCGGTGACGTCCACCGGTTCCAGCGTGTCGGTCCCACTTCCCGACGAGCAGCCGATGACAAGGAAGAATGCAACTGGGAGCAATGCTGAGCTGGTGCTGGCGATTCTCATGCAGGTACCTCCGCCCGACGTGAGCAAGCGGCAGTATAGACTTTTTTGTTGACCCCGGCAATGCGTGGAGTTAGTTTCCGACGGTTCGGCGGGACTTGGGAGTTCCGCCCTTGTCGACTGACTCGGAGGCCGTCATGACCAGAAAGATCACCGATGAATGCGTTGCGTGCGGAACCTGCCTGCCCGAATGTCCAGAGGGTGCCATCGCCGAGGGAGAGCCCATCTATGTGATCAATGCCAGCGCCTGCACCGATTGCGGCGTGTGCGAGGATACCTGCCCCACCCAGGCCATCGTTCCCGCATAGGCCGGCGGCCGATACCGACCCGTCTGCTGCGTTCATCGCCTCGTTCCTCCCTGCGACGTACGGCAAGTACGCCTCGGTCGTCACTCGGCTCGCGCCTTGCATCCGGGCCGGTCTCGGCCGCCGGCACGCGGTGGGGTCCGCTGCGTTCATCGCCTCGTTCCTCCCTGCGACGTACGGCAAGTACGCCTCGGTCGTCACTCGGCTCGCGCCTTGCATCCGGGCCGGTCTCGGCCGCCGGCACGCGGTGGAGTCCGCTGCGTTCATCGCCTCGAATTCCCGGCCAAAAATTTGCCGGTGATCCGGTTCGCGTCTATCCTCCCGACCGAGAGGTTCTTGGGGGCGATCCGTGCAACGCGAGCAGGAGTTCTCACAGTTCTGTCCGACCTGTCGGCGTCACTACGAGACAGACCGCAAGGTCTGTCCAGCGGACGGGACGCCGCTCCTGGAGATTCCGCTCTCCCTCCCTCGCCCCGGAAACGTGTTCGACGGCCGCTACGTCATCCTCGAGGTCATCGGCAAGGGGGGCATGGCCACCATCTACCGGGGCTTCGACATCGTTGAGCGGCGGCAATGCGCGCTCAAGGTGCTCAAAGCCAAGTTCTCCGGCGAGGAGAGGGCCGTCGGGCAGTTCTTCAACGAGGCCAGGGTTGCCCGGCGCCTCGAGCACCCGAACATCATCCGGACCTACGAGTACGGCCGGACCACCGTCGGCTACCTCTACATCGCGATGGAGCTCCTGGAAGGGCAGACCCTGTCGCAGCTTCTGAGGGAGAAGATCCGACTCGAAGTGGGCCGGGCCATCGGCATCTTCACCCAGGTGATGCGGGCGCTCGACTGTGCACATGCCACGGGGACGGTGCACCGTGACCTCAAGCCGGAGAACGTCTTTCTGGCATGGCAGGACGGTCGTGAGGTGGTCAAGCTCCTCGACTTCGGAATCGCCCAGTTCGCAGGGTTGACCCACCTGGTCTCACGGGACATCTGCGGCACCCCGGCCTACATGGCCCCGGAGCAGATCCGGGGGCGGGAGACCGGACCGTCCGCCGACCTCTACTCCGCCGGAATCGTCCTGTTCGAGATGCTGTCCGGCTCCCAGCCGTTCCATGGGGAATCTCCCATGGACGTGCTCCGCCTCCAACTCAAGGCCCAGCCGCCGTGCCTGCTGGAGGCCTGCCCCGGGATTCCGCTCGTCGAGCCGCTGTCCGCACTCGTGTCCCGGCTGCTCCGCAAGAAGCCGGTCGAGCGCTACGGAAGGGCTGCCGACATCCTGGCCTACCTGAATCGGATGACCGAGCCCGGCTTCGAGTCCTCCTGCCCGTCGCCTCCGGGGCCCAGTGTTGCCGCTCGGCCGCTGGCAGTCGTCCCTCCCACCGGCCCCGAAACCGGGGACGAGGAGATCAGTGCTGCCATCGTGCTTGCCTCAGACGCACAGCGGAGCGAGGCGGGGTTCGTGCCGGAGAGCATCGACGGCCGCCTGACCGAAGGACGGCCGCTCGTTCGAACCGACGCGGGCGGAATCCACCGGCAGCGCTACTGGCTCGCCGATGCTGCGGGGGACGACCCCCGTTTCCGGCTCGTCGGCTGCCTCGACCCCGACCGTTCCATGGATGCCACCCGATCCGGTCCGGCCATCCGGCTCCAGGACCAGCCCCGCATCGCCCTGGCCCCGGCCGAGCAGTCGGCTGCGCTGGCCGACCTGGCCTCCGATCTCGTGGCCAACGGGCATCCCGCCCCCGAACACGAGGTCGCTTCGGCCCCGGTGCCGACTCCCAACCTCTCGGGTTCCGCCTCCAACCGGGAGCTGTGTCTCCTGCATGCCCGGCTGGTCTGCCTGGGGCAAGCCTCCGACCGCGAATTCGACGATGTCCGCACGTCGCTGGGAGAGTCCCTCGAGCGCTGGTTCGCCCTGCTGGACAGCCTCGGCGGCCTGGTCTGCCACGACAGCGGTACGGAGTTCAAAGTGCTTTTCGGGTATTCCGACAACGGCATGGACTTCACCCGTTCGGCCTTGGAGGCTGCGTGCAGCCTCTCCTGCCTGGTCGACGAGGCAGCCAGCGTCACCGGCCGGCCCTATGCTGTCCGGATCGGACTTGCGTCGGGCAAGGTCTTCTTCGACCGTTCGACCGAGGGACCGCTCGATTGGATGATCCGGGGGTCGTCCGTGGATCTTGCGGTGCGCCTGTCCCGCATCGCCCCCCCGGGCGGCGTGCTGGCCTGCGAAACCACAGTCGACGTGGCGCGTTCCTGGGCAGCGGGACACGAGCTGGCCGGCATCTCCGCCCGCGGCGGAACCCACATCCGGACCTTCCTGGTCCAGGAGCTGGCCGCCCGCCCCGAGACCGTGCCGTCATTGCTTGACGCGATGTGCCCGCCGATGCCGGAGGCCCGCCCCTCCGCCCCACACGTGCCTTGGGTCAAGGACCCCCCCCCTCACCACATCGGCCGCTAGTCAAACCCACCCTCTAGATCCGCGCCGCCCCCTATGCCTCCCATTCGTCCCATTCGTCCTATTCGTCCTATTCGTCCTATTGTCCTATTGTCCTATTGTCCTATTCCCCCCCATCCTTGACTCCGCACCGGCCCTTGCCTTACCCTGTCTCCAGGTTCCTCTGCACGCGAGGTTCACCATGAGCACGGGTCGGCGAAGCGGTTTTCGTTGCTTTTCCAGGGGGGCTCTTGTCATCGTTGTCGTCTCACTCCTGGCCGCTGCCTGCGACCAGAGCCCGCTGAACCTGGGCCCGCTGGACCTGAGCCCGCTGGACCTGAGCCCGACGGAACCGGACCAGCGCGTCCACTTGAAGTGGGATTCAATGTTCGTCCTGAGCGGAAACCTGACGCGATCGACGGGGGAGGCAGTGGCCTTCGAGCCCGCCTGCCGCCTGAACGGGGAGGTTCCCGACCGACTTTCTTTTAATGTACTCTTCCAGGGGACGCAGAGGAAGGACGACGGCTCGGACAGGGACCTGTCCATCCGGCCCGGCGACCGGCTCGCAGGCAGAATCCTGGACGAGGCGCTGGTCACCCCCGACCTGTTCAAGCTGCAGTTCTCGTGCATCGAGCCCCTGCCGGAAGAGGACCTCTACGCTTGCGAAGGGACGGTGGACCCGGCGTCGCAGCTCGAGAGCGTCGGGTTCTACTCCTACGGCAAGCCGGAGGTGGACAACGAGGGCCCGCTCGCCCTGGCGATCCTCGTGGACATGAGCGGCTCGATGAAGGGGCTGGCTGACCCGGAGCCGCCGTATGCCGAGGCCAGCTTCACAGACCTGGCGCCCAAGCTCTCAGGCGTAGATTTCGCCATGAATGCCACCGATCCGGGCTATGCCCGCCTGGCCGCGGTCGAGGCGCTCGTCCGGAACATGGACGACGACGACGCTGTGATCATGTTGTCGTTCAACGAGAACAAGGTCGACGTGGTGTGTGAGCTGCCCGATGCACCCGACGCCGCCCTTGACGTCAAGCTGGAAGACTGCCTTTCGACCAACCGGAACCTGATTCTGGGCAATGCCGGCCGAGCGTTCTCCGCCCTCGACTGGATCAAGGGCGAGGAGAAGGGCCGTACGCCGCTCTGGCATGCCGTGGATCTGGCGTATCGGTACATGCAGGGCGATTCGACCGTCCGGGGGAACGGCAATGGCGAGGCGATCGCGCCGCCCAAGGCGCTGACCGGCGCAGCGTACCGGCACATCGTGGTCGTGGACGACGGGCCCGACACGTGCGCTCCGTCGTCGGACCTGAACCAGTGCTCCGCACCGTGCATCGAGTACAACACCTCCTTCGAGACCTTGCGCGACCACATCGAGTCGCAGCAGCCGGAGGAGCGCATCCCGGTGCACTTCCTCCAGATGCAGGCCAAGGGGTATCCGGACCGCGACCCCCGACAGCAGGAGATCGCATGCCTCACCGGTGGGCAGTATGCGTTCGTGAACACGTGGGACATTTCCAAGGCACTTCTGCGTGACGTGCTCGCAGAGACGCTCCTGCGGATCCGGTACACATTCCGGGGATACTGGCGGTTTGTGGTTGCGACCCCGGTTCTAGCTCAGCCCGGTGCGGCCAAGCCCGGGTACGAGCACGTGCTTGCAGGTTGGGGCTGGGTGCATCCAGGGCCGGACGAGGTGCTGGTCTCGAACGAGGATGGGTTCGACTTCGAGCCCGGCTCCCCGGACGCCGGCGGCGACGGGCCGTTCTCGGACGGCCGCATTGCCTTCCGCATCGACTGCGACCCCCTGAAGGATGCCTGCCCGACGGACGAGACGCCCGGGGCCTGCGCCCAGACGAAGTGGTGGTGCGACGAGCAGACGCTGACCTGCCGCGGTGCGGAGGCGTGGGCAGCGAACGGCGACAAGTCGTCGTGCGCGGACAAGACCGTGCTCATCAGGGTGCAGGTCCAGACCACCCCGGGAACCGGCACACAGACCGACATCAAGACCGTGGAGATTGCCGGTGTTCCGACAGTGTGCTGCACCGGGGCGTGCATGCCACCCAGGCCCCCCCAGGTGCCTGCCGAGGTAGCCAAGCCGGAGGGGTTGGCGGTCGCGTGCTTCTACTATGACGAAGGCCGAGGCTGGACGCACGAGGTGTCGGACGACCCGAACAGCAAGTGGGTGTACTGGGCCACGCTCAAGCTCGGCTATGATGTCGGGTGCACGTGGGAGAATCTCGAGCCGCACCTGAAGTACTCCGACACCGCCGGCCTCTCCTACCCGGACGACTGGGACTGTGGCGGCCAGAACTGCTTCCCGCCGTCGGTCCGTTGATCAGTTGATCGGGAAGAACACCGTGATGGTCGGCAGCTTGTCGTACTTGGCGCACAGCGTGACCGGGCTGTTCTCGGTCAGCTTGATCTTGCCCTCCTCCTGCTCCTGGATGGCGATCGTGCCCTCCCCCTTCCGGTCGCCCAGGACGCAGGGGGCATCGTCGTCGTTGAACTTGCAGGCATCGGGGTTGCAGGACGAGACGCCCTGGTAGGCGGCGTTCCAGAGTCCGGGGTCCGCCTCGACCAGGTCAATGATCTCCTGCTCCGCACAGGATGGACCCGAGTTGGATGCCTCGATGCGGCAGCCGCCCCCTTCCAGGGACGACACGGTGATCTGCGTCTTGGTGACCGAGGCCTTGAAGTCTGCTGTGATGTCCAGGTCGTTGCACGCGATGCTCTCGAGCTCGTACTTGCCTTCGTACTTGCAGGACGGCGGCCCTTCCATCGCGGTGAGCACGAGCGCACCGAGGTCGAGCACCGCGGGCACCTCCACGACTTCGACCTGCATGAAGGTCACATGGGTCGGGTCGCCGGCATCATCCGCATGGGCCTTGTACGCGGCCAGGAAGGTGAACTTGCCGGGGAGCGTCTCGAACGGCACGGGCACGATCGGGCTGCCTTGCGCATCCGCATCCCACTGCAGGAAGGTGTTGCCCTGCGCCGGGATGGCGTACGAGTCCCCCGAATACCCTGCGCCGGGGAAAAGCGGCAGCGCTGCCAGGATGTCCTTGCCCGGGTCGCCGCCGAACGGGTAGTCGGGCGGCAGCAGGGCCAGGATGTACATCCCGTCGTCGGTGGGGGGGACCGGAGCGTTGGAGAGTGCGAGCGTCCCCGCGACCGAAACCGGGCCGGTCTCCTCCACGTCCGGCTTGACCAGGATGTCGTCCTCGACACGCCCGTCCTGGGTTTCCCCGGGCGGCGCAACGTCCGCGGCCGCGTCGGGCACGGGCGGCAGCTCCGCGGCGGGGCCGTCCGGAGCAGCATCCCCGAGCGGAGCATCCGCCGGCACATCGAGGGGCACATCGGCCGCAGCGTCCCCGGTGACATCGTTGCCTTTCACGTCCTGGGGCTTCTTGTCGCCGCCGCCCGAGCAGGCAACCGTCGCAGTCAGTGCCAGCAGCGCAACAATCGTCAGCGTCATCTTCATGCTCACCTCCATTTCCTGCAGTGCCGCCCCCGTCCAGTTCGAGAGCCCGACTTTTCCACGCAACACCACGAGGGTACGCTGCATCCGGCGGCGCGTCAACTCCGGCTTGTCCGGACACGCGGCCGAGCGTATCATGGCGTCATGGTTCGGGGGGAGGTACCAGGACCGGTCATCGTCACGTTCGACATGGGGACGGTGGTCGTGGAGCTGAACGGCAACGAGCTGCCGGATGGGGAGAGCTCCCTGCTCACCTGGGACCACCGCGTCGGTGCGCTGCGGGGGGAGGCCATGGCCTACCGGAGCATCCTCGAGATGCTGGTCCGGCATCGCCTTCCATTCGACGATCGGGCGCGGGCGTACGAGACCTTCCCGGAGCTTGCGCCGACGGCCCCGTTTCGCCCCTATCCACACCAGGTGGAAGCGCTCGAGGCATGGAAGAAGGGGGGGATGCGAGGGGTCGTGGTGCTGCCCACGGGAAGCGGCAAGACGTGGCTGGCCCACCTGGCGCTCCAGCACTGCCGACGCAGCGCGCTCGTGGTCGTGCCCACGCTCGACCTGGTCTCGCAGTGGGCCTCGGGAATCGAGCGGGCCTTCGGCCGGTCGCCCGGCATCATCGGGGGAGGGGACTTCTCGGTCCGCCCGCTCACCGTGATCACCTACGATTCCGCGATCCGGCACATGGAATCGCTCGGCAATCGCTTCGGCCTCATCGTGTTCGACGAGTGCCACCATCTCCCGTCACCGACCTACGCCCTGGCAGCACGGCTGGCCCTCTCGCCGTTCCGGCTGGGGCTCACCGCGACACCGGAGCGCACCGACGGGGGCGAGGCGCTGCTCGAGGAGCTGGTCGGCCCCGTCGTCTACTCGTCCCGCGTGAGCACTCTGGCAGGCGACATCCTGGCCCCGTACAAGACCGTGCGGGTCCTCGTCGACCTGACTCCGGAGGAGGTGACCGCCTACCAGGAGGCTCGGGCCGTCTACCTCGATTTCTGCGCCAGCAAGGGGGTGAAGATGTCCGCACCGGACGGCTACCGCCGCTTCCTCCAGGAGACGGCCAGGTCGCACGCGGGGCGGGCCGCGTTCGAGGCCTACCTGCGCCAGCGCAACATCCCCCTCGAGTCGCGAGCCAAGTTCGACGAGCTGTCCGCCCTGCTCCAGCGGCACCGGGGAGACCGGATCATCCTGTTCACCCACGTCAACGAGATGGCCTACCGAATCGCAAGGCGGTATCTGCTGCCCGTCATCACCCACCAGACGCCGCCGAGAGAGCGGGCCGAGATCCTCAGCCGTTTCGGAACCGGGGCCTACCCCGCAGTGGTCACGTCCCGCGTGCTCAACGAAGGGGTGGACGTGCCCGAAGCCAGTGTGGGCGTCGTCATGTCCGGTACCGGGAGCATCCGTGAGCACGTGCAGCGCCTGGGGCGGATATTGCGCAGGCGGGAGGGCAAGGAGGCCGTGCTGTACGAAGTCGTGGCCCGTGACACACACGAGGAAGGTATGAGCCGCCGACGCACCCAACATGAAGCCTACAGGAACCCCAATGCCCGCAAACGCTATCGGCCTGCTTCGGCCTGAAATGCGAGGAGGGTGAGCGGATGCTCTCGAACGCCCTGCTCAGAGCGCGCATCGATACCGGGGAGAAGACCATCCGTCCCGCCCTGGTCAGCGAGAAGAACCGGGATGTGCTGCGTCGCATCGAGGCCGTGCTTGGGACCTTCGCATCCGCGGTGGGGAGGACTCGGGGCGAGCTTGACGAGCATCTCACCACGCTGGTGAAGGGGGGCGGCGACGTCAAGCTCAACAAGGCACTCGTGGAGCTGGCCTTCGACCTGGCCCGGTTCGAAACCCCCTCGTCGGTCGACGCCGGGACACTGCGGAAGCGGCTCTTCGAGCTCTCCGCAGCGGCCTTTCCCGTGGGCACGCCCGGGGAGGGAGAGGTGGCCCGCTCCAGGATCGTGTCCGAAGCGGCCCGCGAGCTCGCAATCACGCCCGCAGAGGTCGAGCGGTACATGTTCAGCGATCTCAAGGACGAGCAACTCCTCGAGGCGTTCGACTGCCCCGAACCCCTCTGGATGCTGCGCCGGTACAACGTGGCATTGGCCCAGGGGCTCCTGTTCGACGCGGTGCGGATGGACGGGG
>Ga0194127_10009758_pt1 | contig 10043 bp, 3 predicted proteins | sample TA2KigC100mmetaG_FD_148624 | JGI IMG/M metagenome (GOLD analysis project Ga0194127, IMG submission 148624) | Freshwater microbial communities from Lake Tanganyika, Tanzania - TA2015036 Kigoma Deep Cast 100m | ecosystem: Environmental > Aquatic > Freshwater > Lake | place: Tanzania: Lake... | reverse complement strand
GGTGCCGTCGTTGACGAGGATCTGGTCGCCGAGGCTGCCGCCGCCGACGAAGACGTCGTCGTCACCGTCGCCGTCGACGTCGCCGAGCGCCATCGCCGACGGACTGCCGAGCCCGGCCGGCAACGCGGCCGTGGTCACGTCGGTGAACGCGCCGCCGCCGTCGTTGCGGAACAGCGCCAGCATGCCGCGCACGAAGAACACGTCGAGGTCGCCGTCGCCGTCGCCGTCGGCGACGAGCGGTTGGAACGCGGTGCCCGCGAACGGCGTCGAGCGCGTGAAGATGCCGCTGCCGTCGTTCGTCAGCAGCTGGTTCTGCCCGCCGTCGAGCAGGTGGCCCGCGCAGACGAGATCCTGGTCGCCGTCGCCGTCGACGTCGGCCGCGACCGCGCCATGCACGGTCGGCAGCCCCGCCGGCAGGTTGGCCGAGATCTCCTGCCAGCCGCCGCCCGGCAGGTTGCGGAACAGCCGCGCCTGCCCGGTCCAGGTCAGCAGCAGGTCGGGGCGTCCGTCCGCGTCGGCCTGGACGAACGCCGCCGTGCGCGGGTTGCCTGCCAGCGGCGGCAGCGTTCCGGTGACGTCCACGAAGCCGCCGCCGTCGTTGCGCAGCAGCGCCCCGCCGAACGCCGAGACGACGAACAGGTCGAGGTCGCCGTCGCCGTCGAGATCGTCGAACGCGACGTCGGTGGCGAGCGGGTAGGGCAGGCCCGGGAGCAACGACGGAGCGAACTGCGGCGTCTGCCCGGCGAGCAGGGAGGCCAGGCAGGCGAGCGCGGCGGAGGTGCGGAGCATGTTGCGATCGTAGCGCGCGCCCATCGTCGCATGCCGCGCCGCGCGGTCGACGAGGATCGCCGCGGGCTCGAGCCTGCTCGGCCACCCGCGACCGGCATCCGCGGGCGCACGGCGGCGCGCAGTCCGAGGAATGGCTGGACATCGACGGCATCGGGCCGGATGGTCACGACGAACCCCCCTGCGTCCACCGACCCGGAGCAAACCTCCGGTCGCGACGGATCGCGCGCGTGCGCAGATCGTCGTCCCCACATTCGCCGGAAGGCCCATGGGGAGCCCGCACGCTGGGCTGTTCCATCGTTCGACTCAACCAGGAGACCCGGATGCCAGCCAAGACCCGTCCTTCCACCAAGTCCACGGCCAAGAAGGCCGCCCCCGCCAAGAAGGCAGCAACCCAGAAGGCCGCCCCGAAGCAGAGCGTCTACCACTACACCGACTACCCGAAGGCGCTGCGGTCCGCCGGTTCGCGCGACGCGGTGACCGGACTGCTCGGTGGCAAGGGCGCCAACCTCGCCGAGATGACCTCGCTCGGCCTGCCGGTGCCGCCCGGCTTCGTGATCACGACCGCCGCGTGCCGCGCCTATCTCGCGAGCGGCGGGTTCCCCGCGGGCATGTGGGACGAGGTCGTCGCCGCGCTGAAGAAGGTCGAACTGGCGACCGGCAAACGCTTCGGCGATGCGAAGTCGCCGCTGCTCGTCTCGTGCCGTTCGGGCGCCAAGTTCTCGATGCCCGGCATGATGGACACCGTGCTCAACATCGGCATGACCGACGCGGTCGCCGCGTCGCTCGCCGCGCAGAGCAAGGACGAGCGCTTCGCCTACGACGCCTACCGCCGCCTCGTGCAGATGTACGGGCGCGTCGTGCTCGGCGTGCCCGACGAGGCGTTCGAGGTGCTGCTGAAGGCCGCGCGCGCCGAGTGCGGCGTCGCCAACGACGCGGAGTTGCCGGCGTCCGTGCTGCGCACGCTGACCGGGAAGTTCCAGGACGTGGTCAAGAAGCACACCGGCAAGCCGTTCCCGACCGACCCGATGCTGCAGCTGCGGCTCGCGATCGAGGCCGTGTTCAAGTCCTGGAACGGCAAGCGCGCGATCGACTACCGCAAGGCCGCCGGCATCCCGCACGACCTCGGCACCGCCGTCAACATCGTCGCGATGGTGTTCGGCAACATGGGCCAGGAATCGGCGACCGGCGTCGCGACGACGCGCAACGTCACGACCGGCGAGAACGAGATCGAGGGCGACTTCCTCGTCAACGCGCAGGGCGAGGACGTCGTGTCGGGCACGCGCACGACGCTGCCGATCGCCGAGATGGGCAAGTGGCAGCCGCGGCTCTGGAAGCAGTTCCAGCAGCTCTGCCGGCAGCTCGAGAAGCACTACCGCGACGTGCAGGACGTCGAGTTCACGGTCGAGTGCGGCAAACTCTGGATGCTGCAGACGCGCAACGGCAAGCGCACCGCGCAGGCCGCGATCCGCATCGCCGTCGAACTCGCGCGCGAGAAGCTGATCAGCAGGCAGGAGGCCGTGCTGCGCGTGCAGCCCGAGCACGTCGACTACTTCCTGCACCCGCAGTTCGAGGCCGAAGCGCGCCGCGCGGCGAAGGCCGGCGGCAAGCTGATCGCGACCGGGCTCAACGTGTCGCCGGGTGCGGCGATCGGCATGGTCGCGTTCGAGGCCGACAAGGCCCAGCGCTGGGCGACCGACGAGAAGAAGCAGGTGATCCTGGTGCGGCCCGAGACGAAGCCCGACGACGTGCACGGCATGCTGGCGGCCAACGGCGTCGTCACGAGCCGCGGCGGGCGCACGAGCCACGCGGCGCTGGTCGCGCGGCAGTTCGGCAAGCCCGCGGTGGTCGGCGTGACGGAGCTCGACGTCGACGTCGAGCACGGGCGCATGACCGCGCCCGGCGGCGTCACGATCGCCGAGGGCGACTGGCTGTCGATCGACGGCACGACCGGCGAGGTCTTCCTGGGCCAGCTGCCGACCGTCGTGCCCGACGTCTCCGACCCGCACCTGCTGCAGCTGCTCGGCTGGGCCGACGCGGAGCGCCGGCTCGGCGTCTGGGCCAACGCCGACTACCCGCGCGACGCCGAGCGCGCGCGCAAGTTCGGCGCCCAGGGCATCGGCCTGTGCCGCACCGAGCACATGTTCTTCGAGGCCGACCGGCTGCCGATCGTGCAGGCGATGATCCTCGCCGCGAACGCCGAGGAGCGCGCCGTGCACCTCGCCAAGCTGCTGCCGATGCAGCGCGGGGACTTCGACGGCCTGTTCCGCGCGATGGACGGCCTGCCGGTCACGATCCGGCTGATCGACCCGCCGCTGCACGAGTTCCTGCCCGACCACGACAAGCTGCTGCGCGAGGTGGCGGTGCTCGAGACGAAGCTGGCGCTGCGCGCCGGCGACGCCGCGCAGCTGCAGAAGGAACTCGACGCGAGCAAGGCGATGCTCGGCAAGGTCGAGGAGCTGCGCGAGCAGAACCCGATGCTGGGCCTGCGCGGCGTGCGCCTGGGCATCACGATGCCGGAGCTCGTGCGCATGCAGGTGCGCGCGATCGGGGAGGCGGCCTGCGCGTGCGCCGCGGACGGCGTCAAGGTGCTGCCGAAGATCATGATCCCGCTGACGACGACGAGCGCCGAGCTGCAGATCGAACGGTCGATCCTCGAGGAGGAGGGCAAGGCCGTGATGAAGGAGACCGGCAAGAAGGTGAAGTACGAGTTCGGCACGATGATCGAGATCCCGCGCGCGGCGCTGGTCGCCGAGCAGCTCGCCGGGCACGCCGAGTTCTTCTCGTTCGGCACCAACGACCTGACGCAGACGACCTACGGCATCTCGCGCGACGACGCCGAGACGGGCTTCCTGACCGAGTACCTGCAGAAGGGCATCCTGAAGGACAACCCGTTCGCGACGATCGATCGCGACGGCGTGGGCCGGTTGATGCGCCTGACGATCGAGGGCGGCCGCCGCACGCGGCCCGACATCGACCTCGGCATCTGCGGCGAACACGGCGGCGACCCGCGCACGGTCGACTTCTGCGACGAGATCGGGCTCGACTACGTGTCGTGCTCGCCGTTCCGCGTGCCGATCGCGCGGCTGGCCGCGGCGCACGCGACGCTGAGGCGCGCGAAGAAGTGACGGGCCGGGCCCGCGGCGCGGCGGACGGCCGCCGCGCCGGGCTCCGCTACGTGCCGATGACCATCGCGACGCCGTTCGAGGCGACCACGCCGACGGCGTTCGCGCCCGGCGAGAACGCGTAGGTCTGCGAGGTCAGCGGCAGGCCGGTCAGCGCCGGATTGTTCGGGATCGCCAGCGAGTAGACCGACTGGCCGCCGGACGGCAGCACGACGACGACCGCCTCGAGGTCCGTGAACCGCAGGCAGCCCGGCATGCCGACCGAGGACAGGTCGAGGCCCGGATCGTGGCGCACGAGGCTCACCGCCTGCACGCCGAGGCCCGAGTTGGCCGGGTAGCTGGTCGCCGTCAGCGTCGCGGACGTGCCCAGTCGCGGCGGCGTGCCCGTCAGCGCCAGCCCCTGCTGGTTCTGCGGGCTCGTGCGGAAGCCGCCCGGCAGCGCGACCGAGAGGTCCATGCTGCCGAGGTCGTCGTTCGGCGCGGCGGCAGCGAATCCGACCAGCCAGCCGTTGCCCGTGCCGACCATCGTCTGCCAGACACAGGTGACGTTGCCGGTCGCGAGGTCGAACTGCATCTGCCACGTGTTCGCGCTCGTGGTGCCGTAGCTGTAGACGCCGTCCCACGTCACGTAGGCGATCGAGCCGACCTGCTGGAACTTCACCGCGCCGCTGCCCGCGGCCCCGGGGTTGAAGTCGTGCCAGCAGCCCCAGCGCGCCTGCGTGCTGGCGAGCCAGCCGGCGGGCGTCGGCGTGTAGCCCGTGCCGTTGCCCGCGGCGACCGACACGAAGCCGTTCGAGCAGACCTCGAGCGTCGTGGTCGTGCCGCCCGGATACGGGAACGAGCCGGTCAGCGTCACGGACGTGGACGAGTCGTCGGTCAGCGCGAGCGAGGTGGCGCCGGCGGTCGGGGCCACGTAGCTGCCCGCGGCCGAGGCCACGTAGTAGCCGGGCGACTGGTAGGCGAGCCGCATGCGCGCGCCGCCGAGGTCGAATCCACTGGCCGCCGCGAAGTACTCGTAGAACGCCTTCGAGCCGCGGTAGCAGCCGAGGCCGTAGGGCGTGCTCGTCGCCACCGTGCCGCCGCCGCCGCCCGGGCCGCTGACGTTGAGGCTGAACGTGCCAGCCGAAGACGCGTAGCCGCCGACGCGGACGTAGTAGACGCCCGGCGTCACCGCGAGGGTGATCGAGGACTGCAGGCTGCAGGAGTCGTCGTTGCAGGCGAGGCTCGTCAGCGAACTGCACGTGCCCGAGAAGACCTCGAGCGCGGTGTCCCACGCGGCCTGGTTGCACAGGTCGACCGTCAGGTTGCCCGCGTTCGCGGTCGCGTAGGTGAACCAGACGTCCTTGCCGCCGCTCGCGCACGGCCAGGCCGGCGGCGAGGTCGACGCGACGGCCGTCGAGTAGGGACCGTTCAGGCCGTTGGCCAGGGCGATCGCGTCGATGCAGTCGTCGTTCGGCGGACCGGGCAGGCCGGGGTAGGGCAGCGAGTGCTGGTTGCACGCCCAGATCAGGTCGACCGAGTGCGGCGTGCCGTTGGCGAGGTTGCCGTCGTCGTCGTCGGCGAGGAACACCTCGCGCACGGCGGCCTGCTGGTCGGTCGCGTCGGCGACGATCGTGCCGACGACGATGTCGTCGGTCAGCGCGATCGCCGCGGCGCGGGTGCCGAGCGTGGTCTCGAGCCGGTCGCGCAGCTTCCACGCGAACCCCATCCACGACTCGCCCATCGCGTGCACGCTGCCGCCGGTCGGGTACTGGCGCGTGTTGTTGCCGTCGCGGATGCCGACGCCGGCGGTCTGGAAGCCGCTGCCGAGGATCGGGCTGTCGACGAGGTAGAGCGCGATGATGTCGCTCCAGCCCTCGCTGAGGCCGTTCGTCTGCGAGATGCCGCCGTAGCGGTCGTCGATGCCGTGGCCCCACTCGTGCGAGATCACGGTCGAGAACGCCGTGTTGTTGCAGCCGCCGCCGGCCTGGTAGAAGTTGATCGTGTTGTTCGTGTAGTAGGCGTTGCAGGTCGACGCGATGTTGACGGTCGGCACGACGTTGTCGGCGACCGCGAGTTCGGGCGAGTTGCCGACGATCGAGCGCAGGTACTCGTTGGTCCTGTCGACCCACCACGACGTCGTCGTGTGGGCGGCCTGGTTGAACGTAGCCGCCGAGGTCAGCACCTGGATCGTGGTCGGCACGCCGGGGTTCACCGTGGTGCTGCCGCTCGGCGCGTTGGCGCCGCTGATGACCGCGTGGTGGCGGCCGTCGAGGGCGCCGACCGAGATCGACACCGCGGCCGAGATGTTGATCGTGAACTGGCCGTTCTGGTCCGTGGTCACGGCGCCGATGCCGGGCACCGTGAGCTGCAGGCCGGGCAGCGGCACGTTGACGAGCGCGCTGTAGCCGTCGGCCCCCGTGCGCGTCCAGGCCATCACGGTCACCGTGGTGTTGACGGGCGCCGGCAGCGGCGCGGCCGCGGCCGCGGGGCCGCCCGGGTGCGTGGTGAACGTGCAGCCCGGGATGCCGCAGTCGTGCTTGTCGTTCTGGTAGTGCAGCACGGCGGCGGTGCGCGCGTCGACGTAGTAGCGGCCGATCGGACCGTTGCCGTCCCGGTCGACGTTGCTGAGCAGGACCTCCCAGGCCAGGAAGAACGGCGCCTGCTGGCCCGCCTCGACGTCGCCCCAGATCACGAGCCGCGGTGCTGCCGCAGCGGCGGGCTGGGCCACGTCGGTCGGGCCCTGGCCGAGCGCCTGCCAGGCGGCGGCGGTTGCCACCGTCGCGTCGATCGCCGGCACGGTGCCGAACCCGGCCGGGATCGGCCAGGCCGTTGTGCCGAACATCGCGACGCGGCCGGTCATGTTCACGCGCACGTCGGCGCGGCCGCCGACCACCGGCAGGCCGCCGAAGTACTGGTCGAACACGAACGACCACGTGCGGCCCATGCGGCTGCCGATGATCTCGCGGAACTCGGAGGTGCCGAGGCCGAGCAGTTCACCCTGGTCGCGCAGCAGCTGCAGCGCGTGGCGGCGGGCTTCGGCGAGCGAGTTCTCGCGCCAGTCGGCGAGCGGCAGGCCGGTGCCGTAGATCGCGCGCGGCGTGCCGGTCGCGGCGCGCCAGTCGGCGCGCCACTGGCCGGGGTTGCTGGCCTGGAAGCGGCGCCACGGTTCCTGCCGGTGCTGGGGCACCGATTCGCCCGCGGCGACGGTGGTGGTCGCCTTGCTGGCGGCGGGTTCGCCGGGGAACTGCTGGGTGGAGACGTGGGCGCTGAACGCGGTCAGCGCGCACACGGACAGGGAGAGGGCGGAGGAGTGCATTCGAGGATCTCGGGGCGCGGATTGGACGAGTTTCCGTGGCCGAGGGGGCTCTGGCAACTGGGCCATCCCCTGCTGTTCCCTGCGGGGGCCTGCTGCCGCGGCGCGCCGGCCCGGCCGCGCGATGGCACCGGCGGCAGCCGACGTGATCGCGCCCGGGAGCTCTGCGTCCGGGCGCTGCCCGAGCCGCACCGAGGGTCGGTGCCGTTCCTGCGGCCCGGCGCTGCCACCGGCCCTCGGCACCTGCCGGCGCAGCTGCGGCACGGGCCTCGTTGGCTGCGCCACACCGGAGCGGTGCTGCTCCGGGCCACGGTCCGGGAGCCGCATCCGGCGCCGCGGATCGCCCACCCTACTGCCAGTTCTCCCACTGCGCGTACGCCGCCGCGAGCTCCGCCTGCAGCCGTGCCTCCTGCGCCTGCAGCTCCCGGATCCTGCCCACGGAACCGTAGTTCTCGGGCAGCAGCATCGCCGCGCGCACGCCGCCGAGTTCCCCCTCGAGCCCCATGATGCGCTCCTCGAGCCGCTGGAACAGCAGCGGGTTGCGCACCTTGCCGGTCTCGATCGCCTTCTTCGGCTCGGCCGCCGGTTCCGCCGCGCCGGCCCGCCTCGCCGCCTTCTCGCGCGCCTCGCTGTCCGCCGCGCGCGCCGCCGCGCGCTCCTCGGCGAGCACGCGCAGGCACTGCTCGAGCCCCTGGTCGAACGTGCGCAGCCTTCCCGCCTCGACCCACGCGACGCGGTCGGCGACCTGCCGCACCAGCGTGCGGTCGTGCGTGATCAGCACGACGGTGCCGGGGAACTCCTTGAGCGCCTGCTCGAGCCCCTCGGTGCCCGCGACGTCGAGGTGGTTGGTCGGCTCGTCGAGGCACAAGAGGTCGTACTGCGCGCGCGTGAGCCGCGCGAGCGACAGGCGCTGCTTCTCGCCGCCCGACAACTCGGCGACGGGCTTCTCGACGTCGTCGCCGCAGAACAGGAACAACGCCAGGTGGTCGCGCAGCGTGCGCTCGTCGACGGTGCGGTCCAGTTCGCGCAGCGCGTCGAGCACGGTGCCGTGCAGCGGCAGGTCGTCGACTTCCTGGCTGAAGTAGCCGACGCGCAGGTTGTGCGCGCGTCGGATCGTGCCCGCCGCGGGCACCCCGAGTCCCGCGAGCAGGCGCAGCAGGGTGGTCTTGCCGGCGCCGTTGCGGCCGAGCAGCGCGGTGACCTCGCCGAACCACACGCGCAAGTCGCCGTGCTCGATCAGCGTGCGCGCGCCGGCCTTCACCACGAGTTCTTCGCACTCGATCGCGGCCTGGCCCTGCTGGCCGCGCGTGGTGCGGCCGAAGGTCAACTTCATCTGCGCGCGGTTGCCCTTCGGCTTGTCGATCAGCTGCAGCCGCTGCAGGCGCTTCAACCGGCCCTTGGCCTGCGCGCTCATGCGGCCCGCCATGTTGCGCCGGATGTAGTCCATCTCCTTCTCGACGAACTCGCGCTGGCTCTTGTAGGCGCGCGCCTGCGCCAGCAGCGCCAGGTCGCGCTGCTGGCTGTAGTGCGAGAAGTTGCCCTTCCAGCGGCTCGCGACGCCGTCGGCGATCTCGACGATCGCGTTGGCGATCGCGTCGAGGAAGGCGCGGTCGTGGCTGACGACGACGCTGGCGCCGGGGTAGCGCACGATGAAGTCCTCGACGAACTCGATGCCCTGCAGGTCGAGGTGGTTGGTCGGCTCGTCGAGGATCAGCAGGTCCGCGGGCGTGGTCATCAGGATCGCGAGCTGCACGCGCGACTGCTCGCCGCCGCTCAGCACGGCGACGTCCTTCTGCAGGTCGGCGACGCCGAAGCCGAGCCCGCCGAGCACCTTCTCGACGCGGTGCTTGCGGTCGTAGCCGCCGCCGGCCTCGAACGCGGCCTGCAGCACGCCGTACTCGCGCAGCGCGGCCTCTTCGTGCGCCGCCATGCGGGCCTCGAGCGCGCGCATGCGGGCCTCGAGCGCACCGTGTTCGCCGGTGCCGCGCAGCACGAGTTCGAGCACGGTGGTGCCCTGCGGCATCGCCGGCATCTGCGCGCCGTAGGCGATGCGCAGGTCCCTCCGCGTGTTGCGCTGGCCGGTGTCGGCGTCGTCCTGGCCGGCGAGGATGCGCACCATCGTGGTCTTGCCCGAACCGTTGTCGCCGACGACGCCGATCCGGTCGCCCTCGTCGACGCGCAGGGACAGCCCGTCGAGGATCGGGTCCGGGCCGAAGCGGCGGACGATCTTCTCGAGGGTGACGAGGGTCATCGGGGGCGGGCGGGAGGGTGGTGGTGCGGGGCGGCGCGGTGCGCCAGGCCGGTTGCGGGGCGAGGAGGATAGCGCGCGGGGTGGAGCGGGCTGAAGCAGCGGCCGGCGTTCCTGCGCGGGCCGGCCCCGTTCCGCGCGCGGTGCCTACCGCAGCTGCTCGAGCAGTGCGCGCGCGAGGCCGAGGTCCGGGTTGCCCGCCAACGCGCGTTCGAGGCTGTCGCGCGCCGCCGCCACCTGCCCGCTCTCTGCCTGCAGCCTGCCGAGGTAGTACCACGCTTCGGGACGGCGGCGATCCAGCGACAGGGCGCGGCGGTAGGCGCGCTCCGCCTGCTGCGTCTGCCGGGCCAGCTCGTGGGCGACGCCCATGCCGACCCAGGCGGCGGCGACGTTCTCGTCGCACGCGAGAGCCAGCTGGAAGTCGCGCAGCGCGCGCTGCGGATCCACCTGGTTGCGATCCTGTGCCGCGAACAGGTCGCACCAGGCAAGGCCGAGCCGTCCGTCCGCCCTGGCCTTCCTGTCCCGCGGCGCGGCGCCGTCGCCCGCGAGGGCGACCGCCTCGGCGTAGGCCTCGCGCGCCCGCCGCAGC